>Ga0207714_1000636_pt1 | contig 23684 bp, 22 predicted proteins | sample PonA232FremontCA_2_FD_187270 | JGI IMG/M metagenome (GOLD analysis project Ga0207714, IMG submission 187270) | Marine sediment microbial community from Fremont, CA, USA - Pond A23 Sediment 2 (SPAdes) | ecosystem: Environmental > Aquatic > Marine > Unclassified | place: USA: Fremont, California...
CCCTTGGCCCTTGGCCCTTGGCCCTTGGCCCTTGGCCCTTGGCCCTTGGCCCGACGTTGACCAGCCGCGCCTCAGGGCATACAATCCCGCGCCTTTGCCGGTGGGCGTTCCGCCCGCCGGGATTCGACGCATTTTTCAGGAGTTACCACGATGCACGCGGTCATCCAGACGGGCGGCAAGCAGTACCGGGTGGCGCAGGGCGACAAGCTCCGCGTCGAGCGCCTGGACGCGGCCGAAGGTGAGCAGGTCGATCTCAGCGAGGTGCTGCTGGTCTCCGACGGCGACGACGTCAAGGTGGGCACCCCGCGTGTCGACGGCGCCAGCGTGCAGGCCCGTGTGGTCGAGCACGGCCGCGGGAAGAAGATCGAAATCATGAAGTTCCGCCGCCGTAAGCACCACCAGAAGCGTACGGGACACCGGCAGAACTACACCGAACTCGAAATCACCGGCATCAGCGCCTGATCGCGCGGAGAAGCAGGCATGGCACACAAGAAGGCAGGCGGCAGTACCAAGAACGGACGCGATTCCCAGTCAAAGCGTCTCGGCGTGAAGCGCTTCGGCGGTGAGGCCGTGCGAGCGGGCAACATCATCGTGCGCCAGCGCGGCACGAAGTTCCACGCCGGCGCGCACGTCGGCACCGGCAACGACTACACGCTGTTCGCCAAGGCGGATGGCCACGTGCGGTTCGTCCGCCGCGGCCCGAAGCAGCGCAAGTTCGTCGAGATCGTGCCGCCGGCCGAGGCCTGACCTCCAGCCGCCGGCGACGCCGTGAAAACCCCGCCGCCGGCGGGGTTTTTTGTGTCCGCCGATTCCGCACAATCAGAAGAGATTTTCCCGGCGGCCAGGGCCTGTTCACACTTGCGGCGGTCGCCGCGGCGGGATCTGTGTGCTGCCAGGCACGGCGCGCCGAGCGAGCGTAGCGCGTACTACAGGAGCGAGGCGCAACGCCGCATTGCGGCACACAGGCCCCGCCCCGTAGGGTTGCGGCCCGCGATGCGCACCGCGCTGCGTTGCTCGTTGGTCGTGTAGTGACGCTACACTCCCTCCTGGCGCCTTGCGGGGCCCGCATCGGGGCCGCAACGTGGCGACCGCGGGAAGTGTGAACAGGCCCTGGACTACGGTTCGCGGGCGCGAACGGGACGGCACCAGCATGCATTTCGTCGATGAAGCGACAATCCGGGTCCACGCGGGCGACGGCGGCAATGGCTGCCTGAGTTTCCGGCGCGAGAAGTACCTGCCGAAGGGCGGCCCCGACGGCGGCGATGGCGGTGACGGCGGCGACGTCTACGTCATCGGCGACGAGGGCCTGACCACGCTCGCCGATTTCCGCCATCAGCGCGTGCACCGCGCGACCCGCGGCGGCAACGGCGCCGGCACGAACCGCACCGGGGCCCGCGGCAGCGACTGCGAGATCGTCGTGCCCGTCGGCACGCTCATCTACAGTGAGGACACCGGCGAGCTGATCGGCGACGTGACCGCGCACGGTCAACGCCTGCTTGTGGCCAAGGGCGGTATCCACGGCAAGGGCAACGCCCGCTTCAAGAGCTCGACCAACCGTGCCCCGCGCCAGACCACCGACGGCACCCGCGGCGATGTGCGCCAGCTGCGGCTCGAACTGAAGCTGTTGGCGGACGTCGGTCTGCTGGGCTACCCGAACGCGGGCAAATCGACCCTGATCGAGGCGGTATCCGGGGCCCGCCCGCGCATCGCCGACTACCCATTCACCACAATCACGCCACAGCTCGGCGTGGTCTCGGTCGGCCCCGACCGCAGCTTCGTCATGGCGGACATCCCGGGACTCATCGAGGGTGCGTCGGAGGGCAGCGGCCTGGGGCTGCGCTTCCTGCGCCACCTCGACCGGACCGGTCTGCTGCTGCACGTGGTCGACATCTATACCACCCACGATGGCGGCGATCCCGCTGACGCCGCGAAGGCGCTGGTCGGGGAACTCGAGCAGTATTCGCAGGCGCTGGGCGAGCGCGAGCGCTGGCTGGTGCTCAACAAGATCGATCTGCTGGCCGGCGACGACCGGGATGCGGCCGTGCAGCGGATCGTCGACGCGCTCGACTGGCAGGGCCCTGTCTATACGATCTCCGCGATCGCCGGGGAAGGCACGGACGAGCTGTGCCGCTCCATCATGGCGCGGCTCGAGGCAATCCGCGCGGAGCACCGCGAGCGCCCGGTGGATGTGGTGAGCGAAGATGCCGGAGACACCATTGCCTGGCCGGAACGCGGCGATGGGGCGTGAACGCCTGCAGCGGGCGCGGCGCTGGGTAGTCAAGATCGGCAGCTCGCTGGTCACGGCCAACGGCCGCGGTCTCGATCGGGACGCGATCACCGGCTGGAGCGCCGAGCTGGCGGCGCTGCACGCCGACGGGGCGGAGGTCGTGCTGGTCTCCTCGGGCGCGGTCGCCGAGGGCATGAGCCGGCTCGGCTGGCGGCAGCGCCCGCATGCCCTGCATGAACTCCAGGCGGCCGCCGCCGTCGGGCAGATGGGCCTGGTCCAGGCCTACGAGAGCGCCTTCCGCGGGCACGGCATCGGCACCGCACAGATCCTGCTGACGCACGACGACGTCGCCGACCGCCAGCGCTACCTGAACGCGCGTTCGACCCTGCGCACGCTCGGCGGCCTCGGGGTGATCCCCATCGTCAACGAGAACGACACGGTCGCCAACGACGAATTCCGCTTCGGCGAGAACGACACCCTGGCCGCGTTGGTCGCCAACCTGGTCGAGGCCGACACGCTGGTCATCCTCACGGATACCGAGGGACTCTACGACCGCGACCCCCGCCAGGACCCGGCGGCGCGCATCATCCGCGAGGGGACGGCCGGCGATCCGCGCTTCTCCGACATGGCCGGCGGCGCCGGTTCCGCCTGGGGGCGTGGGGGGATGGCCACCAAGGTCGATGCGGCCGGGCGTGCCGCGCGCTCGGGCACGGCCACGGTGATCGCGCCCGGCGCCGACCGCCAGGTGCTGACGCGCCTGCGCGCGGGCGACGAACTGGGCACGCTGCTGGAGCCCAGCCAGGAGCCGCTGATGGCCCGCAAACGCTGGCTGGCGAACCATCTGCGCCTCGCCGGCGCGCTCGACGTCGACGCCGGCGCCGCCCGGGCGCTGCGCGCCTCCGGCGTCTCGCTGCTCGCGGCCGGCGTCACGGCCCTGCACGGCGCGTTCCGTCGCGGCGAGGTCGTCGCCTGCATCGATCCGGATGGTCGCGAAGTCGCGCGCGGGCTGGTCAACTACGCGGCGGAAGAGATCGATCGGCTCAAGGGCCGGGGCAGCCGCGAGATCGAGTCGATTCTCGGCTACGTCGTCGAGCCCGAGCTGATCGATCGGGACAATATGGTCATCACCGGCTGAAACCGCGGCCTATCGGCTCCAGATCGGTAGCCCGGATGGAGTGAAACGGAATCCGGGAGAGGTTCTGCGCGACGGATACCTCCCCGAATTACGACTCCGCCTGCATCCGGGCCACCTCGGGTTTACCACGCACCCTGCGGACCACGACCGAAGCACTCGCGTGCGCGCGGTTAACCGTCGCAGCCCCCGGGGAAGAGCAGCCGGGCGCTCAACGCGGGTGTGCGGCGGCAGCGTTCAGTAACAGTATTCGTCGAACAGCGGCGCGATGTTGCGGCCCCAGCGGCCCTCGTAATCCCGCAGCAGCTGCTCGGCCGGTGTCACGCCGCTGGCCGCGATGGCCTCCGGCTCATCGAGGAAATGGCTCTCATCGCGGCCACTGCCGTCGCGGCAGTCACGGCGCTCGAGGCCGCCGCGCGCGATCGCGACCACCTCCTGCGCGATCGCCTGGACCGTGCGTCCCCGGAAGGTGGCCTGCAGGCCTTCGCGGGCAACATCGCGGCGCAGGCGGTCGATCTCGGCGGCGGTCCAATCGTGAGTCAACTGCGCCGCCGCGTCCAAAGCGCATTCATCGTACAGCACACCGACCCAGAGCGCCGGCAGCGCGCACAGACGCCCCCAGGGGCCGGAGTCGGTGCCGCGCTGCTCCATGATGCGTTTGATCCGCACTTCCGGGAACAGCGTCGTGAGGTGGTCCTCCCAGTCCGCGAGCGTCGGCTGCACGCCCGGCATCGCCGGCAGCCGGCCGGCGAGGAAATCGCGGAAGGACTGTCCGGAGCAGTCGATGAGCTCGCCCTCGCGGACGATGAAATACATCGGCACGTCGAGCGCGTACTCGGTGTAGCGGTCGAAGCCCATGTCGTCGTCGAAGACGAACGCCGGGATCCCGCAGCGATCGTTGTCCGTGTCCGTCCAGATATGCGCCCGGTAGCTCAGATAGCCGTTGGGCTTGCCCTCACTGAATGGCGAGTTCGCGAACAGCGCGGTCGCAACGGGCTGCAGCGCGAGCGAGACGCGGAACTTGCGGATCATGTCGGCTTCGCTGGAGAAATCCAGGTTCACCTGTACGCCACAGGATCGCGTCATCATGTCGAGGCCGAGTGAACCGACCTGCGGCATGTAGCGATGCATGATGTCGTAACGCGCCTTGGGCATCCACGGCATCTCCTCGCGCGTGGCCGTGGGATGGAACCCGAGCCCGATCAGTCCGACACCGAGCTCGCCCGCCACCTCGCGCACTTCGCGCAGGTGTTCGTACACCTCGCGGCAGCTCTGGTGGAGATTGTCGAGTGGCGCCCCGGAGAGTTCGAGCTGGCCGGCCGGCTCAAGCGTGATCGCGGCCGCGTCGTGCTTCAGCGCGATCGTATTCCCATGCTCCTCCACGGGCTCCCAGCCATACTCCGTGAGCCTCCGGAGGAACGCGCCGATGCCGTCGCCCCCCCCATGCGGCACCGGGCGATGGTCCGCCAGGCGAAAGACGAACTTCTCGTGCTCGGTGCCGATACGCCACTGTTCGCGCGGCTTGCAGCCGCTCTCCAGGTACTCGACGAGTTGGCGCCGGTCGGTGACGACCTGGTCGGCAAGTGGTGAGGCTTCGGCCATGGCACGCGTTCCAGCTGGATCTGTGGGCGAAATGCGCGCCACTCCGGCAGCGGCGGCACACGGGTCGGGTTCGCGCGCGAACACCGCGCGGATTGTGGCCGATTCGGCCCGCGCCTGCATCCCGACCCGCGAAGAATACCGCGGGACGGCCGTTCACGCCGACGAACGGCTGCAATCTCCCACCGGGCAGAGGGCGAGGCCTGCGATACCCGCCTCGACGAGCCCGTCGAGGCCCACGACCGGCTTGCCTTGCCTGTATCGGGTTCTTCCCGAACTGGTGAGAAAACAACGCTGACCGCGTACACTGCGCGGTCGCATGGTAGCCGGCACGTCCGGCCAGCCGCCACACGCCAGTTCACCCGGTCCGGCCTTGAACGCAGCTGCACCCTCGTCAACCGATGCGCCCCGCGGTCCGAGCCGCACGGGGCGCTACCACGTCACCCGCCGGGTCACCTGGGTGGGCATCGCGGTCAATCTCGCGCTGGCGGCGGTGAAGACGGTCACCGGCGTGGCCGGTCAGTCGCAGGCGCTCGTGGCCGACGGGATCCACTCGCTCTCGGATCTGGTCAGCGACGCCGTCGTGCTGCTCGCCGCTCGCCACGCCGCACGCGGAGCGGACCACGACCATCCCTACGGCCATGGCCGGATCGAGACGGCCGCGACCGTCCTGGTCGGCCTGCTGCTCGTCCTGACGGCCGTCCTGATCGGCCATAACGCGGTGGTCTCGCTGGGCGCCACGACCCACCCCGGGCCACCCTCATTGATCACCCTGGTGATCGCCCTCGGCTCGGTCGCGGGCAAGGAAGCGCTGTTCCACTACACTCGCAACGCGGGCCGATCGATCGGTTCGCGCCTGCTCGAGGCAAACGCGTGGCATCATCGCTCGGACGCGCTGTCGTCGGTCGTGGTCGGTTTCGGTATCGGGGGCGCGCTCGCGGGCGTAGTCACGCTCGATGCGGTGGCCGCGCTGATCGTCGCGGTGATGATCGCGAAGGTCGGCTGGGACGTCATCCGCGACAGCCTGCGCGAGCTTGTGGATACCGGCTTCGACTCCGAGACCGTGGCCGAACTGCGCGACGAGGCACTCGCGGTCGATGGCGTCAAACACGCCCATACCTTCCGCTCGCGCTGGATGGGACACCGCGCGCTGGTCGACATGCATATCCGGGTCGGCTCGCGCATGAGCGTCTCCGAGGGTCACCGGATCGCGGAGGCGGTGCGCCTGCGCCTGCTGGATCGGCTCAGCCAGCTGGCCGACGTCATGGTGCACGTAGATCCCGAGGACGATACCGAGGGCGGCCCGTCGAACGCGCTGGCGCTGCGAACGGAACTCTGCGAACGGCTGCGCGCGCGCATCGACGGGCTTGAGGCCACGGACCGGATCGAGGGCCTGACGCTGCACTACCTCGCCGGCCGCGTGCACCTCGAGATCGCGCTGGGTCCCGCCGGGCCCGGCACCGACGCGGCCGCGGCCGCCGAGGCGCTGCGGCGGGCCGCGGCCGCGGATCCCGAGATCGGCAACGTCAGCATACTGGAACGCGTTGCACCACAAGAGTGCATGGGCGATGGGCCCTGCACGGATACGGTGCACCCAAAATCCGAGGCGATGTAACGTAAAACATTGAAAATAAAAGATATGCCAAAGCAAACCGCAAGTGGCACGGTTTCTGCTCTACCGCGGACGGATCCTGATTCCGGATCGCGGCCAGCGCCCGAGCCGGCCCTTTATTCACCCTGATCGACAGGAGCGCACGATGTCCGCAAGCGACGTAATGAACACCATCAAGCAGGAGGACGTACGTTTCGTCGACCTCCGCTTCACCGACTCCCGCGGCAAGGAGCAGCACGTCACGCTGCCCGCCTCCGCCATCGACGAGGAAGGCATCGAGGCCGGCAAGATGTTCGACGGCTCGTCGATCAACGGCTGGAAGGGCATCAACGAGTCCGACATGATCCTGCGCCCCGACACCTCGACGGCCGTCATGGATCCGTTCACGGACGAGTCGACCCTGATCCTGCGCTGCAACATCGTCGAGCCGACCACGCTGCAGGGCTATGAGCGCGACCCGCGCTCCATCGCCCAGCGCGCCGAGGCCTATCTGCAGTCCACCGGCATCGCCGATTCCGCCGCCTTCGGCCCCGAGCCCGAATTCTTCGTGCTGGACGACGTGCGCTGGGGCGCCGACATCGGCGGCGCGTTCTACAAGATCTCCTCGAACGAGGCCTCCTGGAACGCCGAGCGCATCTACGAGGACGGCAACATCGGCCATCGCCCGTCCGTGAAGGGCGGCTACTTCCCGGTCCCGCCGGTCGACTCGCTGCACGACCTGCGCGCGCAGATGTGCCTGACTATGGAAGAGATGGGCCTCATTCCCGAGGTGCACCACCACGAGGTCGCCACCGCGGGCCAGTGCGAGATCGGCACGAAGTTCAATACGCTGGTGAAGAAGGCCGACGAGCTGCAGGTGCTCAAGTACACCGTGCTGAACGTGGCCCACGCCTTCGGCAAGACCGCCACCTTCATGCCGAAGCCGCTGGTGGGTGACAACGGCTCGGGCATGCACGTGCACATGTCGCTGTCCAAGGACGGCGAGAACGTATTCTCGGGCGACGGCTACGGCGGCCTCTCGGAGACGGCGCTGTACTACATCGGCGGTGTGATCAAGCACGCCAAGGCCCTGAACGCCTTCACCAATGCCTCGACCAACAGCTACAAGCGCCTGGTCCCGGGCTTCGAGGCGCCGGTGCTGCTGGCCTACTCGGCGCGCAACCGCTCCGCGGCGATCCGCGTGCCCTACGAGGCCTCGAAGAAGTCGATGCGGGTGGAAGTGCGCTTCCCCGACCCGACGGCCAACCCGTACCTGTGCTTCTCCGCGCTGATGATGGCCGGCCTGGACGGCATCGAGAACCGCATCCATCCGGGCGACGCGATGGACAAGGATCTCTACGACCTGCCGCCGGAAGAGGAAAAGGCGATCCCGCACGTCGCGGCCTCGCTCGAGGAGGCGCTCGAGGCGCTGGATAACGACCGCGAGTTCCTGACCCGCGGCGGGGTGTTCACCGACGACGCGATCGACGGCTACATCGAACTCAAGATGGAGGACGTCACGCGCCTGCGCATGACGACGCATCCGGTCGAGTTCGACATGTACTACAGCTGCTGAGGGATCCATCCCGTGTAGCCATCAAAGCCCGGTATGTCTTCGGCATGCCGGGCTTTTTTGATGGCGGCTGGGTGGGTGCGGGAACTCGGGAAAACCGTTCTCTCGCCAAGACGCCGAGCGCCCCAAGCATCACTGTAGGAACGGCCTTGGCCGCGAACCGTTTTCTCTTTTCCACGGCGCACGATGCACTTACAGAGGCACCGATTCGCCGCTTCGATGTAATGGGCCTGCGTGCGTGGGGCCGCCCGTTCGCGGGCAAGCCCGCTCCTACGAAACCTGCTTTTCTTCGCGCCCCCTGGCGCCCGCGGCGTCTTGGCGATAGAACGATTTTTTACCCGATTCGGGCAACCACGCCTGCCCATGATCGAAAAGGCGGCCATTGCATCGCCCACGATCCGCCACCACGATCAGAGGATAGTGGATCGGGTTGCGCGGGCCGGGCGGGTGGCCGGATGTGGCCCGGTGGGCCGGGGAGCGATAGACTTTGATCATGAAACGTCTGCTCATGATGGTTTTGCCGGCGGCGCTGGCCGCGGGGCCGGTCGCGGCATCGGAGATTTACCGCACGACCGACCCCGACGGCAACGTGGTGTTCACCGACGACCCGCCGACGGAAGGCGCGGAGCCGGTCGAACTCGATCCGCTGACCACGGTGGAGCCCGTCCAGGGGGATCCGGACGGCGCCGTGACCGGCTCGTCGCGCAGGGCGGAAGAGGAACCGGACAGGCCATCGAACGGCATCTCCGGGATCGCCATCGCCTACCCGGAAAACGAGAAAGGCATCCGCCACAACGGCGGCAACGTACCCTTCGAGGTCGCGCTGGAACCCGAGGGCGCGACACTGCCGCGCGGGCATCAGGTCGAAATCATCCTCGACGGCGAGGTCCGTGGCCGCGCGGCGAGTACCGAGGTGACGGTATCGACCGTCGAACGCGGACCGCACACGGTGCGCGCACGGGTCATCGACAATGCGGGCGAGACCCGTTACGAGTCGGAACCCGTCAAGTTCTATCTGCTACGCAAAGCGCTGGGCGGCAGCGGCAACTGACATCGGCATCACCGCCGTAGCCTGGCCTGCACTACAATGGTGCAATGATCCCCGAAAGCAACAATAACGCCGGACCAGCGGCGAGCGAGCTGCTCGAGGCGCTGGCCGGAGCGGTCCTCGTGGTTGCGGGTGCCGAGCTGCGCGTGCGCTACCTGAACACGGCCGCCGAGGATCTCATCCGCCTCAGTCGGCGCCGGGCAGTGGGCCAGCCGCTGGCCTCGATCGCCGGCTTCGATCCGGACTGGCTCGACCACGTCGCCGCCAACCTGGAAGCGGACGCGACCTTCACCACCCGCGAACTCGCGCTCACGGCTCACGACACCACGACCACACGGCTGGTCGATGCCAGCGTCACGCCGCTGGCGTACGAAGAGGGGGAGTCCGCTGTCGTGATCGAACTCACCCCGGTCGACCGCCACCTGCGTATCGCGCGCGAGGAAGGACTGCGCACCCAGGAACTCGCCAACCGGCGTCTGCTGCGCGGGGTAGCGCACGAGATCCGCAACCCGCTGGCCGGCCTGCGCGGGGCGGCACAGTTGCTGGCACGGGAACTCGAAGATGGCGCCCAGCGGGAGTACACGGATGTGATCGTGCGCGAGGCCGACCGGCTGCGGGGCCTGGTCGACCGCATGGTCGGGCCAGTGCAGCCGCCCTCTTTCGAGCGCGTCAACATCCACCGCCTGACGGAGCACGTGCTGCAGCTGCTGCGCGGCGAGGCCAGCGCGGGCGTGACGCTGCGCACCGAATACGACCCCAGTATCCCGGACCTGCAGGCGGATGAGGACCAGTTGATCCAGGCCCTCCTTAACCTCGGCCGCAACGCCATCCAGGCAGTCGGCGAGCAGGGTCACATCACACTGCGCACGAGTACCCGCCGGCGCTTCACGATCGGCCAGGTCCAGCACCGCCTGGTTGCATGTATCGAGATCGGGGATGACGGGCCCGGCATCCCACCCGACCTGTTGGACAATCTGTTCCAGCCCATGGTCAGCGGGCGGGCTGAAGGGACCGGACTCGGGCTGACGATCGCCCAGTCGCTGGTCAGCCGGCACGGCGGGCTGATCGAATGCGAAAGCCACGCGACGGCGGAGCCAGGCGCAAGCGGCAAGGCCGCGCCGCGCACCGTATTCCGCGTACTGCTGCCGCTGGAGACCGGCCATGAATGACGCCCCGCACGTGTGGATCATCGACGACGACGCGTCGATGCTCTGGGTGCTCGAGCGCGCGCTCAAAGGCGCCGGCATGGGCGTGCGCACGTTCGAGCGCGGCGATTCCGCCCTCACGGCGCTCGACGGGGCGGTGCCGGATGCCGTGATCACTGACGTACGCATGCCGGGGATCGACGGCCTGTCGCTCGCTGAGCGCATGCGATCGGCGCGACCGGGTCTGCCGGTGCTGGTGATGACGGCGCATTCCGATCTCGATACCACCGTTGCCGCCTTCGAGGGCGGCGCCTTCGATTACCTCGCCAAACCGTTCGACCTGGACGAGGCCGTCGAGCTGGTGCGCCGCGCCTGCACCCCCGCGAAGACCGAGGCGGGGCGCGCCGACGCCGCGGCGAACGCGGATGATGCGAATCAGATCATTGGCCAGGCGCCGGCGATGCAGACGCTGTTCCGCACGATCGGCCGCCTCGCGCGGGCGCCGATCACCGTGCTGATCACCGGCGAGTCGGGGACCGGCAAGGAGCGCGTCGCGCAGGCGCTTCACCGGCACAGTCCACGCGCCCGGGGACCATTCATCGCGCTCAACACCGCGGCGATCCCGCGGGATCTGCTGGAGTCCGAACTGTTCGGGCACGAGAAGGGTGCGTTCACCGGCGCCGAGGGCCGCCGTCAGGGTCGTTTCGAACAGGCCGACGGCGGCACGCTGTTCCTCGACGAGATCGGCGATATGCCGGCCGAGCTGCAGACACGCCTGCTGCGGGTGCTGTCGGAAGGCGTGTTCTATCGCGTGGGCGGCGCGACGCCGTGCAGGGTCGATGTACGCATCCTGGCGGCCACCCATCAGGACCTCGAGCGCCGCGTCGAGCGCGGCGAATTCCGGGAGGACCTGTATCACCGCCTCAATGTCGTACGCCTGCCTGTGCCCGCCCTGCGCGAGCGGCGCGAGGACATCCCGCTGCTGGCCGCGCATTTCCTCGGACAGGCCGCGGAGGAACTCGGCATGGAGCGCAAAAGGCTCACGCCGGCGGTCGAGGACCGGCTGATGGCGCTGGACTGGCCAGGCAACGTGCGCCAGCTGGAGAACGTCTGCCGCTGGCTGACGGTCATGGCCGCCGGCAACGAGGTCCATCTCGACGACCTGCCGGTCGAGCTCCAGGGCGAGAAACCGACCGCCGCCAGCGACTGGGAGCATGCCCTCGCCAACTGGGCACGCGCCGAACTGGCCGCGGGCAACAGCGGCCTTGGCGAGTCCGCGGCCCGGCGGCTGGAGGGCATCCTCATCCGCGAGGCCCTCAACCGCAGCGGCGGCCACCGCCAGGAAGCCGCCCGCCTGCTCGGCTGGGGACGCAACACCCTGACCCGGAAAATCCGCGAGCACGAAATCGAGGCCTGACGAGCGAGGTTGCATCAGGGATATGCAAGGGCGCGCGCCGAGCCGGTTAATGGGTTCTCGCCAAGGCGCAAAGAACGCCAAGGGACGTGAAGCAAGCAGAGATGTTGCACGACCGGGCTTGCTCGGGATGGTGCCCGCACGATAATCGGATTGCGATAGCTTCCGTAGGTTGGGTTGACGAAGGAAATCCAACGAGTCGACCCATCCATAACGACACGAGATCGCCTTGGTTGCAGGCGCGGGTACGTCGCCAGTTCGTAGCCCGGATGAAGCCGCAGGCGGAATCCGGGGCTGCGCGCCCGCGTCATCGAATACTACCCCGGATTCCGGCTGCCGCCTCCATCCGGGCTACGCCAGTCAGGCCGGAGCGGCGGCCTCGCCGGTACAGTGGAGATACGCCGATTCGAGATCTTCCGCGCCAAAACGCTCGCAGATCTCGGCAACGCTGCCATCGGCCGCAATCCGGCCTTCGTGAAGGATCGCGACGCGATCAGCGAACTCGGCGGCATCACTCAGCAGGTGGGTACTGAACAGCACGCTCGCCCCCTCGGCGCGGCGGACATTCAGCGCCTGGCGCAGACGCACGCGCGCGGCCGGATCGAGCCCGTCCATCGGTTCGTCGAAGATCAGCAGCGGTCGACCGGAGGCGATGCAGGCGGTCAGACCGAGCAGTTGGCCCATGCCCTTCGAATACGTCGCCACCGGACGGGCCAGCGCGTCGCCCCCGAGCCCGAGCGCGGCCGCGGCCTCGCGCGCGCCCCGGCCGGCCGGCGTGACGCCGTACAGGGCCAGCATGTAATCGAGGAACTCGTTGCCGCTGAGATACGTCGGCGGCTGGAAGCGTTCGGGCAGATACGCGACCGCCGCGCGTGCGTGGCGATCGGTGTTGGGGCGACCGGCAAGGGTTACCGTGCCGCCGTGCGCGGCCCGTAAATCGAGAATCGTGCGGATCAGCGTGGACTTGCCGGCGCCGTTGGCCCCGACGAGGGCGACTGTTTCGCCGGGGTCGAGCTGCAGATCGACGCCATCAAGAATGACGCGGCCTCCGGCGTTTCGCCGGAGGCCACCAATCGCGAGGGCCGCTGAGTTCACTTCGGATAGCGCACCGGCCAGCCTGAGAGTCAGAACAGATACGTGGGGTTGCAGTTCTGCGCGTTGGTCTGGATATCCCATGATGAAGGATCGCCCGTAGTACCCGCATCAATGCAGTCCTCGCCCGACAGATGAGGCGACCCCGTTGGACTGCCACTGGAAGTGGCGTTGCGCAAGATTCCGGTCTCAGGGCGACCATCATCGAGTTTCGTATCGAGTTCACGAGCAATATCAGCGGGCACATTCTGCCCCATGTGCAGCAGCAGGCGGTCCGTGCTGTTACCCGCATAGCCGTCGTGGCGCGCCATAACCACGGGACTGCTGAATACGTTCAACGGGCTGACGTCTGCATTGCCCGCCTCGGGCGCGGAATCGGATCCGTTATAACTTCCCTTGATGAACCCGGCTTTGGACAGATGCTCCCAGACGCCGTTCAGTTCCGGCCAGTTCGCACCCGCTGGCTCTTCAAGGCGACCATTCCCGTCAGTCGCCGAAGCATCGGTATTGATTGTTACACCGATGGCCTCCTCTGCATTAGCCTTGGGCATATCACCCGGCACCGCACGATACCGGTCCTGGAAACCGAAATACGCAGCCTGAATTCCTGACTGCTGATCCGCCAGGTTCCGCACCCGCGCACTGGAAATCAGTTCCTGTCCCTTGAGCACACCGCCCAGCAGGAGACCGATGATCACCAGAACCACGGCGATCTCGACCAGCGTGAAACCCTTCTGTCGTCGTTTCAGTTGCATTGTGACTCCCCCGCCTGGCTGACGGCTGCATTATTACCGCCGCATTCGCTTGGCATTCCGTCTGCCGCGTCGGGCGTCGCGAGCGCCCGGGAAAACCGTCGGCTTGCCGACACGGCGTCGGCATTTCGACGTCAGAGAACCGTCATTTATGGGCCGCCGTCAGGGCCGGGGCGCCGTACCGTCGCGCCGGCCCTCCTGCGAGAGCGCCTCCAGCCGGCGCTCCAGAAACCGCACTTCGCGGGGATCCTCGATTTCGCCACTGGCCAACAGGCCACCGATGAGAATCCGTGCGGCTTCATACTCGCCCATGTCTTCCAGCAGGAGGATCTGCAAATCCCGTGCCCAGTACGGCACATCCATGCCCTCGGTTTGCTCGGCGAGGTCGCGGGCGTAGCGCAGGGCGAGGTCCAGATCCTTCAGGCGGTGTTTGGCCAGCAGTGTGCCCTCGGCGAGCCAACGCCAGCGCGTGCCGGGGGCTTGCAGGAATGCCTCGTGGACAAAATCGAGCATGATGCGCTGGCGCGCAGGATCGGACACCTGGCCGTAAAGACGAACCGCGAGCGACAGCGGGTACTCGCTCGCCGGGGCGAGCGCAAGCCAGCGTTCGAGCCAGGCGCGCAGGCGGGCGTAGTCGAGTTCGCGGTACGGGACGCTGTCACCCGGCTGCTGATCGAAGTACTGGAGCCAGAGCGTGCCCGCGCGCGCCAGTGCGGCCGGTTCGCCGAAGGCCGTGACACGCAGCAGGGATTCCGGTGGCGCGGGTGGCAGGGCACGGCGCTCGCTGCCGGGCGCCGGTGCGAGGCCATACCACAGGAGCTGGGCCGCCAGTGCCAGCGCGAAAACGACCTGCACGCCAATGGGGACGGCCCGCAGGGAGCGCGTCGGCGTACGGGCCGCGGCGAGTCGGGCGGGCAGTCGCATCAGAACTCGCGGCGGTAGAGGTCGAATGCCGCCGCCGCGGCGAGCAGGGCGCCATAGACGAGGGTCTGACCGAGTACGGGCCACAGCAGCGCGGGCTCGAAGCCGCCCGTACCCAGCCAGCCCGCATTCGTGAAGCGATGCAGGCCAGGCATGACCCAGGCGATCAGCGCGATCCCGGATTCGACGAAGGTCCGGAACGGCCCTTCATGCACGAACACGGGATCGCGCGCGAGCAGCAGCAGCGCATCGAGCCCGCGGGCCAGCAGATAGAATGCGACCAGCGCGGCGAGCGCGGTTACCGGCTGGCGGAAGGTGAACGCGAGCAGCAGCCCGAGCGCGGCGATCAGCCAGGCCTCGCAGGCGAGAGAAAGCGCCCAGCCGGCGACGGCGAGCGGCGGCGACCAGAGCAGCAGCGGCAGTGCGCAGGCGACGGCGAGGGCGGCGGCGATCAGGGCAAAGGCGGCGAGCTTGCCGAGCACGTAATGGCTGCGGGGCGCATCCAGCGCGAGCACGAGGTCGAGCGTACGGTCGTCCTGCTCGCGCAGGCAGGCGGAGACGGCGAACAGCGCGATCAACCCGACCGCCCCGGCGCGCAGACCCGCGGCCAGCAATACGGCCTGCACGGCGTCGTGTTCGGTCAGGGCGACGGCGCCGGCCAGGCCCGTGAGGACGAACGCGAGCACGAGCAGGATACCGGCCAGCACGATCAGGCGGCTGTGGCGCGCCTGGCGCAGGGTGAAACGCGCGATGGTCGCGACCAATGACCGGGCCTCCGGCATCCAGGTGCCTCGTGGGCACCGGCAAAACCCTTGGAGAGGATTCCGGGGCAAGTTTCGCCCCGGCTGCTGGCCACCAAGATACCATGGCGGAGGGAATAGGGCTGCCGTGCGCGGGAACTGGTGCGGCATTTGCTTGGACGCCCGGGTGGCGTCTCCTGCATCGCGGCCGCCTTTCCCGGATTCCGGCTGACGCCTGCATCCGGGCTACTGACCGGGCCTGCAGGATTCCGTCGGCCGACTTGCGACCGAAGGGAGCCAGCCGGCGGTTTCGGCGTCGATACGCTGTCCGCCGGCTGTTGCCTTCGGCAAGAGCCGGCCAGCGGGCACAGCTCAGGGGATCGACGCGAACGAGGTGGGCCATCCCGGCCGGCATCGAGAGGAGGGGCGCAGTGCTTCCATGGATTCAGCACCATTCGCAGCGCCACCGCCTGCTGGCGCTGGCGCTGCTCGCGCTCCAGGTCGCCCTGCTCGCACCGGACGAGCCGGCCGTGGTGACCGCGGCGACGCTGGTCCACTTCGGGCTGATCATCCTGTGGCAGCCGTTCTGGCAGGGGACCACCGAGGTCAATCGCCGCGCGGCCATCGCAACCCTGGTCCTCGGCACGGCAGTGGTACTGCTGGGCAGCTGGCTGCTGCTGGCGGCCTGGCTACTGGTACTGCTCGGACTGATCGGCGGCGAACAGGTGGGCAGCCGACGCGACCAGCTCGTGCAGTGGCTCGTGATCCTCTACCTGTTGATGGCCCTGCTGATCGGCGTGACGCCACCGTTGTTCGCGGTGGATGCGAACGGCAGCGGCGAGCTCTGGACATTCATGGCGGCGGCCGGTTTGATCCCGCTCCTGTTGCTGTCCATCCCGGCCGCTTCACCGCCGGCCTACCTGCAGCGTTTCGATTATCTGCGCAGCCTGGCGATCACGCTGCTGGCACTGCTGATGGCGGCGGGCGGCGTCCTGTGGACGTATCGCACCGGCACGCCGTATGCCGTGACGCTGGTACAGACGACGCTGTTCGTCGGTGGCCTGATCCTGGTCGTCAACTGGGTCTGGCGCCGCAAGGCGAGCCATACCATGTTCCAGGTGCTCTGGAACCGCTACCTGCTGAACATCGGCACGCCGTTCGAGCATTATCTCGTCAGCCTGTCGGGCCCCGCCGCCACCGGCCTCGGGCCGGACGATTATCTGGATCAGGCCGTCACGGCGATGGCCGAACTCGAATGGGTTGAGGGGGTGGAGGTGCGCGGCCCGGCCGGTGAGCGCCTGATCGGCCAACGCACGGAGCACGCGACCGAGGGCTACGACGACACGGCACCGCTGATCATCTACACCGCCAACGATCCGGGCCCGACGCTGCGCCTGCATATCCAGCTGCTGGCACGGCTGATCCAGCAGCTCTATCACTCGCGCCTGCACGAGGTCGAACTGCGCAACCAGGAGAAGGTCCGGGCCGTGCATGAGACCGGCGCGCGGCTTACGCATGACATCAAGAATCTGCTGCAGTCGCTGCAGTCACTCTCCGCCGCCGTCGCCTCCTCCGGCGAAGAGCGCAGCGCCGAAGCGCTGCAGCTGGTCCAGCGGCAGTTGCCCGATATCAACCAGCGCCTGCAGTCGACGCTGGAGAAGCTGCGCGAACCCGCGACCGTCGAGAATGATGATTCCGTCACGCTGAGCGAGTGGTGGGAGGGCCTCCGCCGCCGCTACGCCGATGGCGCGGTGACATTCGAGGGCGAGGCGGGTACCGACACGCAGGTGCCACGCGATCTGTTCGACACCGTAGCCGAGAATCTGCTGGAGAACGCCCGCTACAAACAGGCCACCGACCGGGAGGTGGCCATCCGGGCACGGGTGTCGACCGAACCAGAGGGGGTAACGCTGGAGATCGAGGATACCGGCGAGCCGATGCCCGATGCGACGGCCCGCAACCTGTTCGGCGGCGCGGTCCAGTCAGCCGGCGGGTTGGGCGTGGGACTGTATCAATGTGCGCGTCTGGCGCAGTACCACGGGTTCGATCTTCGGCTGACCGACAATGAATCGGGGCTGGTTCGGTTTCGGCTGAGTGAGGTCCTTCACAGCACGTAGGCAACATTAACCACTGTCTCGTCTGCAGGCCAATCGTCCCCGTCGCAGTCGCTGCGTGGCACAAGACTCACGCGCCCGGTGGGGCAGAGTTCGTTGTCTTCCTCTCGATCCAGCCGAATCGCTACATCGCGCGGCAGTCCGGTAATCAGAATCTTGTGTTCAAAACGATTATTTCCCTGCGCGCCAGTGAAAAAACCGTCGATCACGCCACCGTACGGATGCGCCGGGGATGCATCTTCACCGTTCAGCGTGGGATTTCCCTCCAGCAAACCGGCTGCTCGCAGATGCTGCCACGCGATGCAGCTCTCATCCTCCGCATCGTCGCAGCTCGGACCGTCATCGATGAGACCATTGCCGCCGTCCGGCGGATTGACGCTGTCGAACCGTGCCGCTGCAGTCGCGAAATCACCGGGGAGTCCGTTATAGCGCTCACGGAACTGGTGGAACGCAGCTCGGTAGTTGCGCAATTGCTTCTCAAAGGACGTGTACTCTGCGTTTTCAATAAGTGAGCGCCCCTGAAGAACCGCACCGAGCACGATGCCGATTACCACCAGTACAATCGCCGCCTCAACAAGAGAGAACCCGGATTGCGACCGAGAGCAAACAGATAAGGACCGTCGCTTCATGATTTCCATCCTCTCCGCCGCCGATCCAGCAATCCCAATCCCCTCTGGAGCAAACGATCGCCCCCGCTACCAAGACGGGCATGTACCATGGAATCCTGCCCCCGGACATGCTCCATCACGACTTTGCTCAGCACGAAGGGCCACGGCCTGACGCGGATCGGCACTACGCATGCACGTCGAGGGTAATCAAGGCCACCTCACTGATTGCCGAAAGACGTTCCCAGTGTCCGCGATCGAAACGATCCGGGATGCTTCAACGTCCAGCAAGTGCATGGAATACCAGTTATCGAGGCAGTGTCCCCGCCTCTACCATTCGCGCCTTGAGGATCGGAGTGGCAAGCCAGATCACCATGTCGTCGAATCGGCCGTCGTCCGCTTCGGCTGGACGGAATTCTGCAGCCTGAAACAGTTGGTCGTCGTCGCAGTTATCCGTCTCTTCGGGCGAGAATCCGCTTGCGGGTACGCTACCCGCTCCCGGACAGACAAACCCGTCCTCCGTCCAGACCTGTCCCCCTTGCGGTCCATATGAGACGACTATGGCCGCCGCTGAATTCACGATCCCACCGCCCACGCCGTCGTCCACCTTGAGGTCCGCACAATCCTCGAGACCGAAAGCGGGGTCCTGTTTGCTCTTGGTTGGATCAGCGAAGTTCTGCGGATCATTGCAGGAGTCCGAAGAATCATCTGGATCATCCACGCCATTCTCTACACGGTAACCGAACACGTTGCCCCAGGGGTCTCGGCGGCCAACGCCCAGAGCGACCCAGGGCAGGGCGCCGGCGCCCTGAAGGCAGTCATCACCATCGGCATTCAGATCCTCTCGCCCGTCCGGCGGGTCGTCATTGGCATCCGGGCACGGCAGCCGTCCCTCGGATAGGGCATACCCATAGAGCGCCTGCCTTATGTCTGCAAGCTGCCGCTCGGCATCGCTCCGCCGGGCTTGTTCGTTGGTCGCACTCAGAGCCGCGATGCCTCCCCCGAGCAATAGCCCGATGATCACGAGGACGACCGCGAGCTCGATCAGGGAGAACCCACACGACTTACCGACGCGATTCATGGGCCAGTGCCCCAATAGAGATCGTTGTTGGAAGTCGATTTCGGCTGGTTGAGGTAGACCCCATCGACCAGTCCACTCTCAAGATAGTCTTCGATGTTCAGCTCTGGCGCATTTCGATCCTGCCCTGGGAGCGCCCCCCCGGCGATGGCAAGGACCAATGCAAGCCCCGCCTCCCCATCCACCTCGAGATCACCGGCTGAACAGGGCGCCTCTGTGCATGCGTCATCCACGTGATAGATCACGAGCTCGAGCCAATCGTTATCCGTGACCCATGATGGGAAATCATTCGGATCGACGAATTCATTCGGGGCGCACTCTCCCTGGCTCTGCGGCAAGTGACCACGATGGAGGTCCGCCTCGCACTCTAGCGAATTCAGTTTGGCCGCATACGGCAGGTTACCGTGCGTCGATATCGCATCGTCAATGAAATCCTCTACAGGCTGTTTCAGATCCGCCAGTAAACGCCGCTGCACGAGACGGAAGAGTTCAGTCGTTGAGACTCCGATAATGCGGTCATTGCAGTCCTCGCGGGAAGGGCAGTCGACAAACCGGTTGTCGTTGTCCGTGTTCTCTTCAAGATCAAGGTAGTCTCCGACCGTTTCACTATCACGACCTCGATTGTTCTGGCCCACCAGGGGATCACCCGGGTCGATGATCAAGGCCGCGAATCCCGTCGCATCCACTCCTGCACCACTCTCGATTATCAGAGACCCTTCGAGTTCCGCGTTGATGGGTTGGGCGGCGGTGTTGTCACGAAAGTCTCGATCCATGACGTACCAAAGGCCGGCGGCGTCGCTGCCAATATCGAGTGTCCGCCACGGCAGACGCTCCACATGAACCGGTTCCGAGCTATTCAGACAATTGATGTCTGTTATGCCGTCACCGCTGAAATCAGGACAGGGGAGAGATCCCGGACGATCCTCGTCGGTCATGCTGTAGATCTTCACCGCAGTGGCGGCGGTATCGAGGGCGAGCAGACTGCGCGTTGACTCACGCGCGGATGCATCGTTACTCGACGTGTACGCGCCCGAGAAGAATGTAGCGCCCCCCGCAACCAGCACCAGCATGATGAGCAGGATAATGTAACCAGTCTGCTTGCTACGTTGTGGCCGTGCTGCGCTATTGCCCATTGAGTTCAAGGACCTCCCTGCTATCCGGATCCCAGGTCTGCCCGGGCTTCAGGCGCACCTGCTTGCCATCGGGGAGGGTGACGACGACGGTGGCGCCTTCGACACGGCCGGCGGCGAGGCCGTCGCCGACGGCGCTGCCCTGGAAGGTGTTGCCGTCGTTGACCCAGACCGCGGACGGGCCTTTGCTGCGGCGGACGAAGCCGCGCAGTTGTACGCGCGGCTGGGGTTTGGGCTCTGCGGTGGCTGCCGGTTCCGGCTCGGGCTCGGGCTCGCGCGCGAGTTCTTCCGCGGTCGCTTCGGCGCGGGCGCGGTCGAGTCGCTCACGCTGCTCGGGTGTGGTGAACAGGGTGGAGCCGGCCGCCGGCACGGTGGCCACCATGAGCAGGACGAAGGCGGGGAGCAGGCACGACACCGGGCGCGCCAGCCGGCGCTGGCCACCGCGGATTGGGCGGTCTCCACGCTCAGGCAGGCCTTGGCGATGCGGTTTGTCCACGCGACTATTGCTCATCGGTATCCAGCCGCAGCGTATACCAATTCAGTTCGCAGGCGGCATCGACGTTCGCGCGGCGGGCGTCGAAGCGCAACTGGCCGTTGCGCGTCATTGTACAGGCGGACAGTGACATCAAGCCGTCGCCGGCCTGGTTCAGGCGCTCCAGCAGTTCGACGACGTCGTATTCGTGCAGGGCGCCGATATTCAGCCGCATAGGGGTACGGTACAGGTTCAGGCGGGTGGAGCCGCCTGCCCGGGGGTGATCGACGCTCGTGCGCTGGCCGATCTCGTAGCGCAGGGTGGGGAGCTTCAGATCGGCGTTGATGGACTGCAAGGCCTCGATCCAGGTGAGGCGGCCTTCCTCGCCGATCCAGCCGCGCTCGGACATGGCACGGAAGCGGTCGGCGTATTCGCGGTACACAGCCCGGTTATCGCTCGCGTTCCGGTATTGATTGGCCGCCTGGGCGAGCTCGCCGCGGGCCCGGTTGAAGGCGCGCTCGCGTTCGGCCAGCCAGTCCGAGGCGATCCAGGCCGTAGCGGCCAGCACCGCGAGGCCCGCGGCGGCGGCGATCAGGGAGCCGGCAAGATTGCGCAACGTCGGGTCAGCCATCGGCCGGCTCCGGATCGTCCGCCATGAGGCGCAGTTCCAGCAGGAATTCGCCGCTCTGGTTCGTCTGCTTGCTTGCGGTCGTGCCGCTGTCGCCGCTCACACCGCTGCCCGGCGCAAGATCGAATGGCGCGCGCGCGACCGCGACATCGCCGAGGTCGGCGTTGCGCAGCCTTCGAACGACGCGCTCGAAACGGCTGATGGCGCGGCGGTAGTCGCCGTCGAAACCGGACACGCGGCCACCGATCTCGACGATGGGCCCGCTCGCCGTGCCACCGGTGGTGCGCGAGCTGCTGCGCCCGCCATTACCGGCCAAGCCGTCGGCGCGGGTCCATTGCAGGCGCTGCAGGGTGAGCGCCGGGTGCTCGGCCAGGATGCCGCCGAGCGTATCCATCAGGGTTTGCGGTGTCTGCTGCACCGCCGCGTCGACCTCGTCCATCAGATCAACCGCATTCTTGACGTCGACGGCGCGGTAATCGAATTCATCGAGCTGGCTCAGGCGCCGTTCGTATAGCTGTTCGAACCGGGCCTCGCGCGCCTGTGCCTCCACGATCCCGCTGTCGTAGGCGCGCCCCTGCAGCCAGGCGCCGCCCGCCACGGCGACCGCGGCAAGCACGGACGCCGCGGCGAGCATGCGCAGGCCGACGCGGGCGCGCTGGACAAAGAAGAAATGCCGCAGCCGCGCGAGCCCATAGTGATTGGCCGGGCGGCGGCGGCGCAGCAGCAGCTGCGCGAAAATCGTGTCCGCATAGGGCCCGGCCATTCCGCCTCGATCGCCGACTTTGGCCGACAGATCGGCGAGGGAGACGAGATGGCAGTTGGCGACCGCGCTGTCGGCGAGCCGCTTGCGCAGGGCGGCGTGCGCATCGGCATCGGCCAGGACGTAGGTGTCCACGGGCCGACCCTGTCCGCGGAAACGTTGATTCTCGAGGAAATGCAGCGTCTGCTGGAGCTCGTCGTGGATGAAATCCGCGTACTCGCCGACGCCGTCATAGCGCCCGGGCACCAGGCGCGAGAAACGAAGCCGACCATGCTCGTAATAGGACTGGCGCAGCGTACTGGGTACCTGCTGGCTCACGACCAGCACGCGCGCGGAGCGCTCGGCACCGAGGTGCGGCAACAGATGCTCGCCGACCAGCGGCAGCGAGTGGATCGCCTTCAGCGGGACCTGGACCTCCGCCAGGATATCGAGCCAGACGCGCAACAGTTCGGGATTGGTCAGCCCGGCGACCAGCACACGGTCATCGCGCCGCCCCTCGCGCTCTCGGCCCTGGCGGGTGATATACGTGAAATCGCTGTTGCGAAAGTGCTTGCGGGCCGTGCGTTTGTAGAGGTTCGTGCGCTCACGGCCGATCACGTGTGGCACGTGGTCGATGTGGAACTCTTCCTCGATCACGTCGACCAGCATCTGCAGGGGCGTGCGCGGCGCCTCGCGCAGCCACCGGCGGAATCGCTCGCGGCCTTCCTCGTCGGGCTCGAACGCCTCGATACGGCGGAACGCGCCCGCCCGCCACTCATAGGCGAGGATGCGATGGCCGGGGAAGAAGAGCAGGCGTTTCACGTCAGTAATCCAGCGTCGCGATCGTGTCGTAGATCGGCCCGAGCACGGAGAACATGATCCAGCCGACCAGGCCACCGAGGAATACGGTCAGCACCGGCTGGATCGCGGGTTCGAGGCGCTCGACCGCCTCGCGGACCTCGCGCGCGTAGAAATAGCTCACGTTGCGCAGCGCTTCGTCGAGCGCGCCGGTGCTCTCGCCCACACGCATCATCCGCACGACGAACGGCGGGAACAGGCCGGTGCGCGCGAACGCCTCGCCGAGCGTCTGACCCTCGCCGATGTGGCGGTGCACCCGGTCGACCGCCTCTTCGAGCACGGCGTTGTCCATCAGGGCACGCGACAGGCGCAGCGCGTCGAGCACCGTGATGCCGGCGCCGTACATCAGCGCGAAGTAGTTCGAGAAACGCGCCAGCCGGATCTTGTACATCAGATCGCCGAACAGCCATACACGCAGTTTGAAGCCATCCCAGGCAAACCGGAAACGGGGGCTGTTGCGCGAGAGGTAACGGATCACCGCGGGTGTGACGAACGCCACGAGCAGGAGCACATACCACCAGGCGACGAAGAAGTCCGACACGGCGATCAGCGCGCGCGTGTGCGCCGGCAGTTCGCTGCCGACCGACCCCAGAAACGACGTCAGCTTCGGTACGAGATAGACCATGAGGAAGCCGACCGCCGCGCCGACCACGGCGAGTACGATCAGGGGGTAGACCATTACGCGGCGAACGTAGGCGACGATCTCGTCCTGCCAGCGCAGCATCTCGCCGAGGTCCTGCAGTACCTGCGGCAGGCTGCCGCTTTCCTCGCCGACGCGGACCATCGAGATGTAGACGTTGCCGAACACATGCTCGAAGTCGGCGAG
>Ga0207714_1000637_pt1 | contig 23668 bp, 17 predicted proteins | sample PonA232FremontCA_2_FD_187270 | JGI IMG/M metagenome (GOLD analysis project Ga0207714, IMG submission 187270) | Marine sediment microbial community from Fremont, CA, USA - Pond A23 Sediment 2 (SPAdes) | ecosystem: Environmental > Aquatic > Marine > Unclassified | place: USA: Fremont, California...
CTGTTCAGCCCAATCGTATGGAAACACCCGTGCCCTGCGCTCCCCCGTCACCGGTGGGGCTGACTGTTCGAGGGCCCGAGTCGTTGCTGGCCGGGCGCGATCAGCCCGACTCGAATTCGACGGTGCCGTTTTCGCTGGCGTTCGCGGTCTGCAGGTTCGAGCTGTCGATCTCCATCACCACCCAGCTGTTCTCGACCGTCTCGCGCTCGAGGTCGAGGGTCAGGCCGACAGTGGTGTCTGACTGCTCCGGATGGCTCAGGTGAACGTCGACGTCCCCGTCCGCGGACGCTTCGACCACGATGGCGGTCAGGGAATCGGGCGCGTCGAACTCCCGCTGAACCTGGTAACTGACCTCGCCGCCGCGTTCGACGATCCGTTCGAGCAACGCTTCGTCCTCGGCCTCGAGGCGGTCGATCTCGTCAGTCACGTCCAGGTCGACCGCACCGAGTTCGGGAAGCACCCGGGTGACGGTCACCGTCTCGTTCGAAAGGTCGACGGTGGCCCGCACCTCGGGCAACCGACTCGCTTCGGGGCTGACGGTCACGAAGGCTTCGCCCGTGGGTCGATCGCGGTCGACTGACTCGTAGCCCTGATCGACGCGGACTTCGATTCGCGAATCGGCCTCGAAGTCGGCTTCGCTTGCGGTCCGGTTCCAGACCGTCTCGACGAAGGCCGCTCGAGATCGATCCTCGAAGAGTTCGTCCCGATCGTCCTCGTTCAGGACGACCGTTCGGTTCCCGACCTCGTGTTCGGTCTCGGTTCGGTTCGGGTTCTGTTCGACCCACACCGTCGTGTCCTCGCCAGCGGCGAGCGCGCCAGTCCCGACCGTGACGTTGTAGGTTTCGAGCGAGCTGTTCTCCGTGGCTTTGACTTCGGGGCCGGGGAGTGCCCCGGCACCGAGCCCAGTCGTGGTAATGACGCCGGCCCCGATCAGGAGGGCGAGTGCGGCCGCGATCAGAGCGCCGGCGAGTCGATAGTCCTCATTCATGACGATCACCAGGATCGTGACAGTTGGTTCGATGCATGGTTCGTTGGTGACCGACCCGCCCGTCGCGGGGACCGTGTGACAGTCCGGGAACGGGGGGAGGGCGGGTCGATCACCGTGGGTACTCCTTAGATGAAACACCGGATAAATCCCCGTTGGAAACGCTCACGAAACAAGGCGTTTCAGCGTCTGAAACGCGTGTTTCACCCGTTTCGACGACCTCGAATGCAGTACATTGATGGGCCAAGCGATCGTCCCGACGGACATGGTCCCCGCGCGTTTGCCCCGCGTAGCAGTAGTGACGTCGCTCGTCCTTTTGGGAGTCAGTCTCGGCGTGTTCCTGTCAGTCGCCGCCGGCGACCCGTTCGCACAGCCCTCCAGGCTCGTCGTCGACGACGACTCGCTGGTGGTGGAAACCGGCACCGAGCGCAGCACTCTCCTGACGGACCTCGGAACGGTTTCCGAACTCAGACTCACCACGACCGACGGCATCGTGACCGTCGCTGCGGAGCGTGACCGCTCCAAATCCATTCCACCCGCGGACAAGATTCACGCGAAGGCCGTGGTTGCAGGAAGCGATACGAACGTGTCCACGGCTGGATCGTCGACGCTGTATTCGTTTTTCCGCGTGCCACGCGACGTGCCCTCCGCGACCGTCGCGGCGACGATCGCCAGCGAGCACCCCCGAAAAGCACTCCTGGATCGGACCAACGAGTCCCGCTTCGAGGCCCGGTCGGCCGGCCCTGATACGATCAGGCTTCGACGGTCGCCGTCGGTCTTTGATCGGTCCCGGGTCGGCGTGGCTGTCCAGACGCTGGGAACGGACGTCAGGTACGCTCTCGTCGTCGACCTCGAAACCGACACCGTCGAATCGCTGGTGCGGCTCGAAGACCCACGCGACGCCCGTACCGCGACCGCCGAGCGGAAGAGTGCGGTTGAACCGGCTCCCACGCGACACGCACCCACGGGGGCGCCATGATCGAATCGCGCTTCCGCCGGTCGGAGCTCGCGGCCGCTTTGCTTCTGGTGAGTATCAGCGCCGGCCTCACGATGCTCGCATTCGACCGGCACCGGATCCTGATCGGTCCGCAGGGCACGCGGGTCCTCGTAGACGCTGGTAGCCTCTCCCCTGTCGTCCTCGGATCGGTGCTGCTTGCGGGCGGGGTCATGACGCTCAGTGCGGCCCACCTGATTTTCGAGGCGACCCCCACTCGCACCGACACTTCACCGGAGGACCCATTGAGTCGACCACGATCGATCGGCGAGCACGGAACCGACCAAATCGAACGTCGCCGGGAGGAGTGGGACCAAACGGCCGAGCGGCTCGGGAACGCCGAGCGAACGATTTACGAGACCATACTTGACGCCGATGGGGTGATCCCACAGAGCGAGATCGTCGACCGGACCGACCTGTCGAAGGCGACGGTCAGTCGAACGCTGGACGGGCTCGAAACCAAACACCTCGTGGAGCGAAAGGACCGGGGAATGCGAAACACGGTCGTCCTCAAGTGAGAGTTTGATCGTTCTCGACCGGAAAAGTGACATACTGCTCACGTTTCGCTACGGCAAAATTTGGGATTTCCGTCGGTGGAATTCATTTTCGCTCGGTCGTTTACCACGGCAAAGAACCGTTTCGCACCACAGCAAAGCTGGTTGCTCAACGGCGTGAGAAACTGAGAAGCGTCCGGGACGGGATTTTGAACTACGCGAGACGCTTGCTTTGCTCGCGTTTGCTTGATTCAAATCCCTTACGGCCGTTCACGACCGCTAATTCACGACTCGCACCACAGCAAAGCTAGGTGCTCGTCGGTGAATGTATGAGAGAAGCGCCCGGGACAGGATTTGAACCTCGGTCGGAGCAAAGTTCCTCCCTGCTTCAAATCCCGCTGCGGTCGTTTACGACGGCAGCAAACGTCTCGCACCACGGCAAAGCCGGGGCTCGTCGGTGTGAGTTAGTGAAAAGCGCCCGGAGCGGGATTTGAACCCGCGTCACGACCGTGACAGGGTCGTATGATGGGCCACTACACCATCCGGGCTCCATCCCTCGATAACCCGGTGATAAGTATAAGGCTTTCCAAACGGTGGCTCCGTGCGTATTGGTCCCAACACGCGGTAGGGCGTGGCCGAAGCTTGGCAAGACTTATCCGTTCGCTTCTTATATTAATCTGTAGTATCTCGTGAGCAGTTCTCCCCCCAGCCAGGTGCATCCATGGTCGAAGTAAGCCACCACGAACTAGTCCCGGAGCATCGCATACTCGAGGACGGCGAAATCGACGGCGTCCTCGAAGAGTACGGGATCCAGCGGACTGACCTCCCCAAGATCAAGGCCTCGGACCCGGCGCTGCCGGAGGCCGCGACCGTCGGGGACGTCATTCAGATCACCCGCGATTCCAGAACCACAGACACCGCCACGGTGTATCGTTTGGTAATCGAATAATGCACGAGGAAAACAGACGCCAACTCTCCCGATCGTACTTCTCGAAGGAACGCCTCGCTGACCACCACTTCCGCTCCTTTAACGCCTTCCTCGAGCGCGGCATGCAGGAGGTCGTCACCGAGAAGGAACGGATCGAAACCGAAATCGGCGACAAGGAAGACGAGGAACCGGTCTGGGTCGAACTCGGCGACGTCCGCGTCGTGACCCCGCGCGTGCGGGAGGCCGACGGCTCCGAAGAGCTGCTCTACCCTCAGGAAGCGCGCCTTCGCAACATCACCTACGCCGCCCCGGTCTTCATGGAGATGACGATCAAGCGCGGCGGCGAGGAGGAACCTATCGAGGTTCTGGACACCACCGAGACCAAGGTCGGCCGCATGCCGATCATGGTCGGCTCACAGAAGTGTAACATCCATGGCTTCTCCGACGAGGAGCTCATCGAGATCGGCGAGGACCCCGCCGATCCGGGGGGCTACTTCATCATCAACGGCTCCGAGCGAGTCCTGATGACCAGCGAGGACCTCGCGCCGAACAAGATCCTCGCGGAGTACGACGAGAAGTACGGCGACGAGATCCAGGTCGCAAAGACCTTCTCGCAGCGGCGCGGGTATCGCGCTCTCGTCCTCGTCGAGCGAAACCGTGAGGGCCTGCTCGAAGTCTCGTTCCCGAGTATTTCGGGCTCGATCGACTTCGTCACCCTCGTCCGGGCCCTCGGCCTGGAATCCGACGAGGAGATCGTGCACCGGGTCAGCGACGACCCGGAGATCGTGAAGTTCATGCTGGAAAACCTGGAGGAAGCCGAGGTGCAGACCCAGGAAGCTGCCATCGAGGAACTCGGCAAGCGGGTCGCCTCGGGCCAAGGGAAGAACTACCAGCTCAAACGCGCCAACTACGTCATCGACCGGTATCTCCTGCCGCACCTCCACGAGGACGACGTCGAGGAGGAGGACGTCCGGATCAACAAGGCCTACTACCTCTGCCGGATGGCCGAAGCGGCGTTCGAACTGGCCCTTCACCGCCGGCAATCCGACGACAAGGACCACTACGCCAACAAGCGCCTGAAAGTCTCCGGAGACCTGATGACGGACCTCTTCCGGACGGCGCTGAACAAGCTCGCCCGCGACGTGAAGTACCAGCTCGAGCGGGCCAACATGCGCAACCGGCAACTCACGGTCACGACCGTGGTTCGCTCGGACGTGCTCACGGAACGCTTAGAGCACCCGATCGCGACGGGGAACTGGGTCGGGGGTCGCTCCGGCGTGTCACAGCTCGTCGACCGGACGGACTACATGGGCGTGCTGTCCCACTTGCGACGGCTTCGCAGTCCGCTGTCCCGCAGTCAGCCACACTTCGAAGCGCGGGACCTACACGCCACCCAGTGGGGGCGGATTTGCCCCTCGGAGACCCCGGAGGGCCCGAACTGTGGGCTCGTGAAGAACTTCGCGCAGGCAATGGAACTCTCCCAGCACGTCGAGGACGAACGCGAGCTCAAAGCCGAACTCGCGTCGATGGGCGTCGAGGGAATTCCGGAGATAACGACCGATCACGTGACAGCAGACGATTAATATGAGTCAGGGACGAGACGCGAAAGTATACGTCAACGGGAGCCTCGTGGGGACCCATCCGGACCCGGAGGGGCTCGCAGCACAGATTCGAGAGGCACGACGACGGGGCGACGTCAGCGAGATGGTCAACGTCTCGGTGAACGAGCGCACCGAGGAGGTCATCGTCAACGCCGACGCCGGCCGGGCACGACGCCCGTTGCTGGTCGTCGAAGACGGCGACAGCCTCGTAACCGAAGCCGACGTCGAGGCCGTGCAGAACGGCGACCTCGACTTCGAGGACCTCGTACGCGCCGGGAAGATCGAATACATCGACGCCGAGGAGGAAGAGGACATCCTCGTGGCCGTCTCCGAGGACGAGCTCACCGAGGACCACACGCACCTGGAACTCGATCCACAGCTCATCTTCGGGATCGGTGCCGGGATGATTCCGTACCCCGAGCACAACGCCTCCCCGCGGATTACGATGGGGGCCGGGATGATGAAGCAGTCACTCGGGTTGCCGGCAGCGAACTACCGCATTCGCCCGGACACCCGCGCCCACCTCTTGCACTACCCCCAGAAGGGGATGGTCAAGACCCAGACCACGGATCAGATCGGCTACGACGAGCGCCCGGCCGGGCAGAACTTCGTCGTGGCGGTCATGTCCTACGAGGGCTTCAACATCGAAGACGCCCTGGTCATGAACAAAGGCTCCGTCGAGCGCGGCCTCGCCCGCTCGCACTTCTTCCGCACCTACGAGGGCGAGGAACGTCGCTATCCCGGCGGTCAGGAAGACCGCTTCGAGATCCCGGACACGGATGTCCGCGGCTCCCGCGGCGAGGATGCCTACACGCACCTCGACGAGGACGGGCTGGTCAACCCCGAGACCGTCGTGGACGAGAACTCCGTCCTGCTCGGGAAGACCTCCCCGCCCCGGTTCCTCGAAGAGCCGGACGACATGGGTGGCCTCTCCCCGCAGAAGCGCCGGGAGACCTCGGTCACGATGCGCTCCGGCGAGGACGGGGTCGTCGACACGGTCACCCTGATGGAGGGTGAGGACGGCTCGAAACTCGCGAAGGTCTCGGTTCGGGACGAGCGGATCCCCGAACTCGGGGACAAGTTCGCGTCGCGACACGGCCAGAAGGGCGTCGTCGGCCACCTGGCACCGCAGGAGGACATGCCGTTTACCGAGCAGGGGGTCGTTCCAGACCTTGTGCTTAACCCACACGCCCTCCCGTCGCGGATGACCGTTGGCCACGTCCTCGAGATGCTCGGGGGCAAGGCTGGCTCCCTCGAAGGGCGCCGCGTGGACGGCACGCCGTTCACGGGCGAGAACGAGGAAGAACTCCGCAGCTCTCTCGAGGAGCACGGCTTCAAGTCCTCGGGCAAGGAGGTCATGTACTCCGGAGTCACCGGGGAGAAAATCGAGGCCGAGATCTTCGTCGGCACCATCTTCTATCACAAACTCTACCACATGGTGTCGAACAAGATCCACGCCCGCTCGAAAGGACCGGTGCAGGTCCTCACCCGCCAGCCCACGGAGGGTCGCGCCCGCGAGGGTGGCCTCCGTCTCGGCGAGATGGAGCGGGACACCGTCATCGGCCACGGGGCCGCGATGGTGCTCAAAGAGCGGCTGGTTGACTCCTCGGACAAGGAGTACATCCACGTCTGCGGGAACTGTGGCATGACCGCCGTCGAGAACGTCAACGAACGACGGGTCCACTGCCCGAACTGCGGCGAGGAGACCGACGTTCACGAAATCGAGATGAGTTACGCCTTCAAGCTCCTGCTCGACGAGATGAAGGCTCTTGGAATCGCCCCGCGCCTGGAACTGGAGGACGCCGTATAAATGTCAACTGGACAGAGCCCAAAGTCGATCGGCACGATCAGCTTCGGGCTGATGAACCCCGAGGAGTATCGCGATATGAGTGCCACGAAGGTCATCACGGCCGACACCTACGACGACGACGGGTTCCCCATCGACATGGGGCTGATGGACCCGCGACTGGGCGTGATCGACCCCGGGCTGGAGTGTAAAACCTGCGGGATGCGCTCGGGCTCCTGTAACGGCCACTTCGGCCACATCGAGCTCGCAGCGCCGGTCATCCACGTGGGCTTCTCGAAGCTCATTCGCCGGCTCCTTCGCGGGACCTGCCGGGAGTGTTCCCGCCTGCTGCTCGATGACGATTCCCGAGGGAAATACCGGGACGAACTGGAGACGACACGCAGCCTCTCCCAGGACCTTTCGGACGTGACCAAGGCAGCGATTCGGGAAGCTCGAAAGACCGACGTCTGCCCGCACTGCGGCGAGAAGCAGTACGACGTCAAACACGAGAAACCGACGACCTACTACGAGGTCCAGCAAGTCCTGGCCGAGGACTACTCCGAGCGCATGGCCGAAGCCATGCAACCTGACCCCGACGACGAGGACGGCGAGCGGGTCGCCCCACAGGATCTTGCCGATGAGACCGGAATCGCCCTGGACCGGATCAACGAGATTCTCTCCGGGGAGTTCCGGCCGCGAAAGGAGGACCGCGAGGCCATCGAACGGGCGCTCTCGACGGACCTCACGACCGAGGACATGAACAAGCTCATGCCCTCGGACATCCGCGACTGGTTCGAAGACATCCCCGACGAGGACCTCGACGTCCTGGGGATCGAATCCGAACGGTCTCGGCCGGAATGGATGATTCTCACGGTCCTCCCGGTGCCGCCGGTGACCACCCGACCGTCGATTACTCTCGACAACGGGCAGCGCTCCGAGGACGACCTGACCCACAAGCTCGTGGACATCATCCGCATCAATCAGCGGTTCATGGAGAATCGCGAGGCAGGGGCCCCACAGCTCATCATCGAGGACCTCTGGGAACTCCTGCAGTACCACGTCACCACCTTCATGGACAACGAAATCAGCGGGACCCCGCCGGCGCGACACCGCTCCGGCCGCCCGCTGAAGACCCTCTCCCAGCGTCTCAAGGGCAAGGAAGGTCGCTTCCGTGGTTCGCTGTCCGGGAAGCGCGTGAACTTCTCCTCGCGGACGGTCATCAGTCCGGACCCCACCCTCTCGCTCAACGAGGTCGGGGTCCCTGACCGGGTCGCCACGGAGATGACCCAGACGATGGTCGTCAACGAGAACAACCTGGAACGGGCCCGTCGATACGTCTCGAACGGCCCGGACAAACACCCCGGCGCGAATTACGTCACCCGGCCGGACGGTCGTCGAGTGCGCGTTACTGAGAAGGTCTCGGAGGAACTCGCCGAGCGCGTCGAGCCCGGCTGGGAAGTCCAGCGACACCTCGTCGACGGTGACATCGTGATCTTCAACCGGCAGCCGTCGCTGCACCGGATGTCCATCATGGCCCACGAGGTCGTGGTGATGCCGTACAAGACCTTCCGGCTGAACACGACGGTCTGTCCACCGTACAACGCCGACTTCGACGGGGACGAGATGAACATGCACGCCCTCCAGAACGAGGAAGCCCGGGCGGAAGCCCGCGTCCTCATGCGCGTGCAGGAGCAGATGCTGAGCCCGCGCTTCGGGGAGAACATCGTGGGCTCCATTCAGGACCACATCACGGCCACCTACCTGCTCACGAACACGAACCCGGTCTTCAACGAGACCCAGGCGCTTGACCTGCTCCGCCAGACCTCGATCGACCAGCTCCCCGAACCGGCCACCGAGGACGACGGCGAGCCGGCCTGGACGGGTCGCCAGCTGTTCAGCGAACTGCTTCCAGCAGGGCTCGACCTCGAATTCACGAGTTCGGCCGGTGACACTGTCATCGTCGAGGACGGCCAACTCCTCGAGGGGACGATCGACGAGGACGCCGTCGGCGCTTTCGGCGGCGAAGTCGTGGACACCGTGGCCAAGCAGTACGGAAAGACCCGGGCGCGGAAGCTCATCAACGAGATCTCCGCGCTCGCGGTCCGGACGATCATGCACTTCGGGTTCTCGATCGGGATCGACGACGAGACCATCCCGGCCGCGGCTCAGGAGCAGATCGACGAGGCCGTCGAAAACGCCGAGGAGCGCGTGCAGGAACTCATCCAGACCTACGATCGCGGCGAACTCGAGAGCCTGCCGGGTCGGACGATCGACGAGACCCTGGAGATGAAAATCATGCAGACCCTGGGCAAGGCCCGGGACTCGGCTGGTGACATCGCCGAGGAGCACTTCGAAGACGACAACCCGGCCGTCGTCATGGCCCGGTCGGGGGCGCGTGGCTCGATGCTGAACCTGACCCAGATGGCCGGTGCGGTCGGCCAGCAGGCGGTTCGGGGCGAGCGGATCAACCGTGGCTACGAGGAACGGACCCTTTCACACTTCAAGCCGAACGACCTCTCCGCGGACGCCCACGGGTTCGTCGAGAACTCCTACACTGACGGGCTGACGCCCAAGGAGTTCTTCTTCCACGCGATGGGTGGCCGCGAGGGCCTGGTCGACACGGCGGTCCGGACCTCCAAGTCCGGGTACCTCCAGCGTCGGCTCATTAACGCCCTCTCGGAGCTCGAAACCCAATACGATGGCACGGTGCGTGACACGAGCGACACGATCGTGCAGTTCGAGTTCGGCGAGGACGGCACCAGCCCGGTCGAGGTCTCCTCCTCGGTGGACCAGACCATCGACGTGGACGAAATCGCCGATCGCGTCGTCGAGGCCGAGTTCGAAGACGAGGAGGAAAAAGCCGTCTTCCTCGGCGACAGAGAGCCGCCGACGAACCTCTCTGAACACGGCGAGAGCTGGGAGGTGACACAATGAGCGCCACCGTCTCGGACGTCGAGAAACTGTTGGACGACACAGAACTGACCCTCCGGCTCAAGGAGAAGGTCAAAGCAACGATCGAAGAGCGGGACGTTACGAAGGAGCAGGCCGCCGAAATCGTGGACGCGGTCGAAGCGGAGTACCTCGATACCCGCGTGGATCCGCTGGATCCCGTCGGGACGGTCTCCGCTCAGTCCATCGGGGAACCGGGGACCCAGATGACGATGAACACGTTCCACTACGCGGGCGTCGCGGAGATCGACGTCACGCAGGGCCTGCCGCGGCTCATCGAGCTCGTGGACGCCCGGAAGACGCCGGACACCCCGATGATGACCGTCCACCTCGACGACGAGTACGCCACAGAGCGGGACCGAGCCCACGAAGTGGTCTGGCAGATCGAGGCGACGAAGATCCTCGCGCTGGGTGACATCTCGACGAACGTTGCGGACATGATCGTTCGGATCGATCTCAACGAGGACACGCTCCGCGAGCGGTGGCCGACCGCCACCTCGACGGAGGAAGTCGTCACCGAGATCGCGGACACGATCCGTGACTCGCTCGGCGTCGACGTGTCCCGCCAGGGGCTCGTTCTCGAGTTCGGTCCGGAGCGACCGAGCTACCGGGAACTGCTCCAGCTGGTCGAACAGCTCCGGGAAGTCGTCTTCAAAGGAATCGAGGAGATCTCTCGGGTCGTCATCCGCAAGGAAGAAACCGAGAACGGCGAGGAGTTCGTGCTCTACACGGAGGGCTCGGCGTTCAAGGACGTTCTCGACATCGAGGGCGTTGACGCCTCCAGAACGACCTGTAACAACATCCACGAGATCTACGAGGTCCTGGGCGTCGAGGCCGCCCGCGAGGCCATCATCGAGGAGACTCGTGACACCCTGGAAGAACAGGGCCTGGGCGACGTGAACATCCGCCACCTCATGCTGGTCGCGGACATCATGACCAACGACGGCACGATTCAGTCGATCGGTCGCCACGGGATTTCGGGCAACAAGAAGAGCGTGCTCGCCCGCGCGGCCTTCGAGGTGACGGTCAACCACCTCCTCGACGCCGCGGTTCACGGCGAGGTCGACGACCTCGACGGCGTCATCGAGAACGTGATCGTCGGGAAGCCCGTCAAGCTGGGAACTGGTGACGTTGACCTGCGGATGCGAGCCCAGCGCTCGGACTGAGATGCGCGTCACGCTTTCGGACGAAGCGCGCCGGCACATCGCGCTCTTCGAGGACGTAACCGGAGCCACGGCCGTGGACTGTGTCGTGGACGAGACTCACGAGCAGGTCATCTTCGTGGTGACCGCCGGCGAGATGGGGCAGGCAATCGGTCCCGACGGACGCCGCGTCGAGCGACTCGAAGACCGACTGGGCGAGGACGTCGAACTCGTCGAAGACGCCCCGACGCCCGAGGGCTTTGTCGCCAACGCGCTCTCGCCCGCGGCGGTGTACAACGTCACGCTCTCCGAAAACGATGACGTGGTCGCTTACGCCGAAGTCGACCGGGCAGACCACGGCGCGGCCATCGGCGAAAACGGGCGGAACATCGAGGCCGCGAAGCTGCTGGCCGATCGGCACTTCGACGTGGACGACATCCAGTTGACCTGACCGACGGAATCGGCTGGGTTTTGCTTTCAGTACTAGGACTCGCCAGCCACTGGTGGGGCCTGTTTTGGCCAGGCAAGGGCCGATTGAATTGGCGGTTTCGAGCACCGTTCGTCCCTCGAATCCGCCGACCTTGAAAGACCGAGTTTAAGTAGATGGGTAGGTTATCCGGTCGTATGTCGAACGGCAAGTACGCCGCCCGCAAACTCAAGAAGGACCGCCAGAATCATCGGTGGTCCGACTCCGAGTACGCGCGGCGGGAGCGGGGTCTTCGCACCAAGTCCGATCCGCTCGAAGGTGCGCCTCAGGCCCGAGGTATCGTTCTGGAGAAAGTCGGCATCGAAGCCAAGCAGCCCAACTCCGCGATCCGGAAGTGCGTACGGGTGCAGCTGATCAAGAACGGCAAGCAGGTCACGGCGTTTGCCCCCGGTGACGGCGCCATCTCCTTCATCGACGAGCACGACGAGGTCACCATCGCCGGCATCGGCGGAGCCAAGGGTGGCTCCATGGGCGACCTCTCTGGCGTGAACTACAAGGTCGAGAAGGTAAACGGCGTGTCGCTCATCGAACTGGTGCGCGGCAACGCGGAGAAACCGGTGCGATAACATGGCCGAGGAAGAACCCGAAACCGACGTCGAGGAACCGGACGCCGAGCCCGAAGCCGAGGAAGAGACGGAGGAGAAAGCCGTCGCGAAGCTCTTCGGCGAGTGGGACGTCACGGGCATCCAGTACACGGACCCGAGTACCCGTCGGTACATCACGGTGACGCCTGTCGCTCACACGATGGGCCGACACGCCGAAAAGCAGTTCAAGAAATCGGAGATCAGCGCGGTCGAACGGCTCGCGAACCGGCTGATGCAGACCGACGAGAACACGGGCAAGAAACAGAAGACCCTCAAGATCGTCCGGGACGCCTTCGAGATCATTCACGAGCGGGCAGAGGAGAACCCCGTGCAGGTCCTCGTTCGCGCGATCGAGAACGCCGCCCCGCGCGAGGAGACCGTCCGCCTGAAGTACGGTGGCATTTCGGTCCCGAAAGCCGTCGATACCGGCCCCCAGCGCCGGGTCGACCAGGCCCTGAAGTTCATCGCGGAGGGCACCTACGGTGCCTCGTTCAAGACCCCAACTGATGTCGAGGAAGCACTCGCCCAGCAGCTCATCGGCGCTGCGGAAGGCGACGTGCAGACCTACGCCGTGAATCAGAAAGAGGAGAAAGAACGCGTCGCGGCTGCGGCTCGCTAACCGGCCGTTCTATTCCCTTTTCTTTCTTCCTTCCCGCTTCGTAGCGACGGCTTTGCACTGCTTTTGAAGGGTCTATTCGATCGGCCCGGGTCGTCGCCCCAATCGTGACCGATAATCGAGGTGCTCGTCGGTCGCTTTGGTGCGTGTACGCATGACGGCGCCTCAGAGGGAAACACTACCCTTTTGAACCGGCACGCGGAACAACGGGATAACAATGGGCCGACGCAAGAAAATCGTCCAGCAGTGTGAGCGGCTCATGGATAAACCGGACCAGATCCGGAATATCGCTATCGCCGCTCACATCGATCACGGAAAGACGACGCTTACTGACAACCTCCTCGCGGGGGCCGGCATGATCTCCGAGGACCTCGCCGGCGATCAGCTCGCGATGGACACCGAGGAGGACGAGCAGGAACGTGGGATCACCATCGACGCGGCGAACGTTTCGATGACCCACGAGTACGAGGACACCGATTACCTGATCAACCTCATCGACACGCCCGGCCACGTCGACTTCGGCGGGGACGTGACCCGCGCGATGCGGGCCGTCGACGGGGCGCTCGTGGTCGTCGACGCCGTCGAGGGAACGATGCCCCAGACCGAGACGGTCGTTCGTCAGGCGCTGCGCGAGAACGTGAAGCCGGCCCTGTTCATCAACAAGGTCGACCGCCTGATCAACGAACTGCAGGAAGGCCCCCAGGAGATGCAGGAGCGCCTCCAGAACGTCATCCGGGAGGTCAACGAGCTCATCCGGGGCATGGCCGAGGAGCGCTACGAGGAGGACAACTGGAAGGTCAGCGTCGAAGACGGGACGGTTGCCTTCGGCTCCGCCCTCTACAACTGGGCGATTTCCGCTCCCTCCATGGCCGCGACCGGCATCGACTTCGGCGACGTCATCGAGATGGAGCGCAACGACAAGCGCAAGGAACTCCACGAGCAGTCGCCGCTCTCGAACGTCGTCCTGGACATGGTCGCCGAGCACTTCCCCAACCCGGTCGACGCGCAGCCCGACCGGATTCCGACTATCTGGCGGGGCGACCCCGACTCCCAGCTCGCCGAGGACATGCAGCTGGTCAACAAGGACGGCGAGGTCGTGTTCATGGTGACGGACATCTCCATGGACCCACACGCCGGCGAAATCGCCACTGGACGGGTCTTCTCGGGCACACTCGAAGAGGGTCAGGAACTCTTCGTCTCCGGGACGGCTGGAAGAAATCGCCTCCAGTCCGTTGGCGTCTTCATGGGCGGCGAACGGGAGGAGGTCGGTGAAGTACCGGCTGGCAACGTCGCCTCCGTCACCGGCCTGAAGGACGCGATCGCCGGCTCGACGGTCTCGTCGGTCGAGATGACGCCGTTCGAGTCGATCGAGCACATCTCGGAGCCGGTCATCACGAAGTCCATCGAGGCCCAGAACATGGACGACCTCCCGAAGCTGATCAAGGTGCTCCAGCAGGTCTCGAAGGAGGACCCAACGATCGGCGTGGAGATCAACGAGGACACGGGCGAGCACCTGATCTCCGGGCAGGGTGAACTCCACCTCGAGGTCATCACCCAGCGCATCGAGCGCAACCAGGGCATTCCGGTCCGCACCGGCGAACCGATCGTCGTCTACCGCGAGGCCCCGACCCAGGACTCCGAGGAGGTCCAGGGCATCTCGCCGAACCGCCACAACCGGTTCTACGTCACGGTCGAACCCCTCGACGAGGAGATCATCGAGACGATCAAACTCGGCGAGGCCTCCATGGACATGCCCGAACAGGAACGCCGCGAGGCCTTCCAGGAAGCCGGCATGGACAAGGACACGTCCCAGGACATCGAGGACATGGTCGGCACCAACGTCTTCGTCGACGACACGAAGGGGATTCAGCACCTCAACGAGACGATGGAACTCATCATCGAGGGCCTGGAGGAAGCCCTCGAGGACGGTCCCCTCGCCGCTGAGCCGGTCGAAGGCGCACTGATCCGCCTCCACGACGCCCGGCTTCACGAGGACGCCATCCACCGTGGTCCCGCCCAGGTCATCCCGGCAATGCGGGAAGCGGTTCACCGCGCCCTCATCGACGGCGAGATCCGCCTGCTCGAACCGATTCAGGACGTCCGGATCGACGTCCCGTCCGAGCACATGGGCGCTGCCTCCGGCGAGATTCAGGGTCGCCGTGGGCGCGTCGACGACATGTATCAGGAAGGCGACCTGATGGTCGTCGAAGGAATCGCGCCGGTCGGGGAAATGATCGGCTTCTCCTCCGACATCCGCTCGGCCACCGAGGGCCGTGCGTCTTGGAACACCGAGAACGCCGGGTTCCGGGTGCTCGTCGACAACCTGCAGCCGGAGAAGATCGGCGAGATTCGCGAGCGCAAGGGCATGAAGGCCGAACTGCCCGAGAGCATCGACTACTTCTAAGGCTCCGGGTCCGGCAAGCCTTTATCCGCCCCGGGGCAACCACATTGTGAACGAATATGCAGGGACAACAGCAACAGGCATACGATCGGGGGATCACCATTTTCTCCCCCGACGGACGCCTTTACCAGGTAGAGTACGCGCGTGAAGCGGTCAAACGAGGCACACCCTCAGTCGGCGTTCGAACGGCAGAGGGCGTCGTTCTGGCCGTCGACAAGCGCTCCCGCTCATCGCTCATGGAGGCGGACTCGATCGAGAAACTCCACAAGGTGGCCGACCACGTCGGCATCGCCAGCGCCGGCCACGTGGCCGACGCGCGCCGTCTCATCGACTTCGCACGCCGGCGGGCCCAGGTCGAGGAACTGCGCTACGAGGAGCCCATCGACACCGAAGTCCTGACGAAGGCCGTCACGGACAACATCCAGCAGTACACGCAGATGGGTGGCGTTCGTCCGTTCGGCGCGGCCCTGCTGATCGGGGGCGTTTCGAACGGCGAGCCGCGACTGTTCGAAACCGACCCGAGTGGCACGCCAAACGAGTGGAAAGCCGTCGCCATCGGCGCCGACCGGTCCGAGATTCAGGACTACCTCGAAGAGAACTGGGAGCCGGAGCTGACGCTCGACGAGGGCGTTGAACTGGCCCTCGGGGCCATGGCCTCGACGCGGGACGAGTCCCTCGAAGCGAGCGAACTGGCACTCGGGGTCGTCGAAACTGACACCGAGTACTACCGTCGCCTCGAGGAGGCCGAGATCGCGGCCCACATCGAGGCCCTCGACCTGGAGGACGAGGAGGACGAGGAATGAACGTAGAGGACCCCTACGAGCCGGAACTGGGCTCGCTCCCCGAGGAGTCGGCCGGCGAGGGGCCCGAGAGCATGGAGACCGGCACGACCTCGATTGGCGTAACCACCGAGGATTCGGTCGTCATCGCCACCGACCGCCGAGCGAGTCTCGGTGGCCGGGTGGTCTCGAACAAGAACGTCACGAAGGTCGAGCAGGTCCACGACCGGGCGGCACTCACCATGGTCGGGTCAGTCGGCGGGGCTCAGTCCTTCATCCGGACGATCCGCTCGGAAGCAAAGCTCTACGAGGCCCGGCGTGGCACGCCGATGAGCATCAACGCCTTGGCCACGCTGGCCTCGAACTTCCTCCGTGGCGGCCCCTTCTTCATGATCAATCCGATTCTGGGTGGGGTCGACGATTCGGGCCCACACGTCTACAGCATCGACCCGATGGGCGGCCTGAGCGAGGACGAGTACGTCGTCACTGGTAGCGGCATGCAGTTCGCGATGGGCGTCCTCGAACAGGAGTACGAGTCCGACCTCTCCCACGAGGAGGGCATCGAAATCGCGACCAAGGCCGTCCAGAGCGCCATCGAGCGCGACACGGCCAGTGGCAACGGCGTGACGATTGCCGAAGTCACGACCGAGGGCGTCGAGATACACAGCCACGAAGACATCGCCGAGGTCCTGTAAGCTACCGCTGGTCGCGGTCCAGCAGTACTGAGAGCAGTTTTCGTTCTGCGGCTCGCAAGTGTTGGAGGAATGTCGACTGGGAGATGTTCATCGTCGCCGCGATTTCCTCTCCGGAGTGGCCGCGGGGCCACTCGAAGAAGCCCGCGATGTACGCCGTGTGCAGGGCTTCGCGTTGCCGATCCGTGAGTCGGTCTTCGATCGCGCTGCGGGCGGTTTCGGTCGTCGGGGCAGGCCGATCGGTTTCCCGTCTGGCGAGCAGTTCGATCGACTCGTGATCCGTTCCCAGTCCTTCGATGACGCTCCGGACGTCCGCGTTCGGTGCGAGGTGGATCCGTACCTGAGCCGTCCCGTCCGCTGCCTCGATCGATCTGAGGTCGCCGCCGTACTCCCCGACCGGGCGTGCAATCGTCGACTCCAGGACCTCGAAGCGGCAGTGAAATGTTTCCTCCTCCTGAGTCATGATTTCCACCGACCCAATCTCCGGCGTGTCAGCGACGAATGCTTCGACGGCCTCGGGATCCATTCCGCTCACGACGTAGTACTGAACGAACGTGTCCCCCTGTCCAGGCGTCATCCAGGTTAGCTCCATTGTCCCGCCGACGGCCCCGGTCAGGGCAGCGGGGAAAAACGTCGGCTCGGTCACCTGGAATTCGATTTCCGTGACGCTGTCGGTCAAAAGCGCTTCTTTGCTCTGGACGGCGTCGATCGCGTACCCGATCGTTTCGCCCAGCTCAGCGAAGACCGCCGTTTCGATGTCCTCGAAGGCCCCTTGGTGGTCGGTGCCGATACAAAGGACGCCGTACTCGCGATCGCCGTAGGTGAGCGGTATCGCTGCAGTCGCTCGGTACCCCTTTTCGAGCCAGGGGCCACACCAGGCCGCATCAGGCGACTCACAGTCCGTTATTTGGACGGCTCCCGTTCGTGCCGCGGTACTGATCGGATCCTCCTCAGCGGCGTTGATGGCCTCGATGAGGGCTTCCATGTCCGCTTCGTCGATCCCCGCCCAGTCCCGAGCCTGGACCACGTCGGCACCGACGTTGCGGTCGGAAAGGCAGGCGAAGGTGTACTGCTCGGAGGCGGCGAACCGTTCGACGACTGCGCGTTCGATTTCCCCCCGCGTATCGGCCTCCACGAGGTTTCGATTGACGTCTCGCAGCGTCTCGTTCGTTCGGTTGAGCGTCCCCAGCCGTTCTTTCTGGGCGGTAATCTGCTCTTTTCGCTCGCGTTGTTCGGTCACGTCGGTGTCGACGGCGACGTACTGCTCGACGGCCCCGTCCTCGTCGACGATCGGGGCGATCGTCATGTCGAACCAGACCTCCGCCCCGTCCTTGCGCTCGTTGACGATCTGGCCCTCCCAGATCGATCCGGCCTCGATGGTCTCCCAGATGTCCGCGTAAAAGGAATCGTCGTGATAGTCGGACTTCCAGAGGGAGGGGTCACGGCCGATGACCTCCCCGCGGGAGTAGCCGGTGACCGATTCGACGGCCCGATTCGCGTAGGTAATCGTTCCGTCCGGCTCGGTGATGAAAATCATGTGGCCGGCGTGCTCGATGGCCTTCTCGAAGGTCCGCAATCGCTCGTTCGTCGACGTGATCGTCTCTTTGATCTTCGTCTCCTGGTCGACGTACTGCGAGAGATAATAGACGGTGAGAACCGCCAACACGCTGACTACAAGGCCCGGCAATTCGTCGATGCTCGAGGCGCCGGCCCGATAGGTGAGGACCTGACGGGTAGCCATCAGTCCCAACATGAGAGTGAAAAAGCCAAAGCGGGAGTCCTTGACCTGGTAGAGGAGATAGATCGAGTACGCAACGCCTACCAGCCGCAACCCGATCGATGACAGAATGATGAAGCCGCCGGGCTCGATCACAGTACGTAGCGCTACAAACCCGGTCTCCAAAACGTTGTTGGGACGATCCAATACCTATTGGCACGGTTTATTTAAGTCAAATTTCGTCCCTCGTCGGGACCTAACAGTATTGGTTACCCGCTCAGGGGTGTGGAACCGTTTGGTAGCGTTGTATGCGAGCACTCACTGAACCGACGACGCCCGCCGAAGAACTGCGGGAAGCGGGTGGCTATCCATGAGCGTCGATAGCGCCCCGGGCGTACCCGAACTCGACCAGGGGACAGTAGACGAGATGGTCGAAGCCGAACGGGAGGACCCGGAGGAAACGCTTGCAGATGTAGAGTTCTCGACGGAACTCGGGCTTTCGATGGCCGAGGACGCAAAGCGAGTTTCGAAGGGCAAAATTTCAAGCGAGACGTTTTGGGCGAAGTACGACGAGGCCGCGGAGCGGGAGTTCGGCGAGAACTACCGGAACACCCCCAATCCGGCGGTCGACAAAGACGATCACTGCCAGACCATCGACGAGCCGACGGCCGATCAGCTCGCCTGCTCCGTCGATTCGATGGACAGCGTGGCCGAACAGATCGAATCGCCGCTCGAGGACGGTGACGCTACGTGGGGCATGGTCATCGACCTCCAGAAGTGCGTGGGCTGTGATTCCTGTACGGTCGCCTGCAAATCCGAGAACCGGACCCCGCCTGGGGTGACCTACAACGTCGTGATGGAGGAGGAACACGGTGAATTCCCCAACACGACACGGACCAACGTCCCGCGCCCCTGCATGCAGTGTGAGAACCCCTCCTGCGTGCAGGTCTGTCCGGTCAGTGCGACCTACAAGATGGAAAACGGGATCGTCAACATCGATTATGACCGCTGTATCGGCTGTCGGTACTGCATGATCGCGTGCCCGTACGGGGCTCGCTATCTGGACTTCGGGGACGATTACGGCGAGGAGGTCATCGGCGACGGCGAGATCACCAGTCCGGAGTACGGCGTCGACCGCGGCAAACGTGAGGACGGCAAGTCTCCGCAGGCCAACGCCCGGAAGTGTTCGTTCTGTTATCACCGACTGGGCCGGGGCGAGGAGCCGGCCTGCGTGGAGACCTGCATCGGTGACGCACGGAACTTCGGCGACCTGGACGATCCAGAGAGCGAGGTATCACAGATGGCCGATTCGACCCGCGCGATGCAACTGAAAGAACACACGGGCAACGACCCGAACGTCTACTACCTCAAGTAACAATGGCAACAGCAACCAACCTCCCGAAATTCAATCCCGGCTTCGAGGACAACCGCGTCCGGATGCTCTGGTACGCGATACTGGCGGTTACGCTTCTCGTGGGCGCGTACGCGACCTACCGTAGAATCGTCGGGGGCATGGCGACGACGAACCTCACTTCGACGACCCCCTGGGGCGCCTGGGTCGCCTTTTACATCTACTTCATCGGCCTCTCGGCCGGTGCCTTCCTCGTCAGCACGCTGGCGAACGTCTTCGAGATGGAAGGGATGGAGAAAATCGACCGTGACGCCCTCTTCGCTGCGATCATCGCAATGGTCGTCGCGATGTTGTTCGTCTGGATCGACCTCGGTCGGATGGAGCGGATGTACTTCCCCTTCGTCTGGCGGCAACTTACCTCGGCGTTGGCCTGGGAGGTCCACGCCTACGTCGCGTACATCGGGATTCTGACCGCGGAACTGTACTTCTCGATGCGAGCGGACCTCGTGCGGGTCGCCAACCAGCGCTCGGGCTTCAGAGCCCGGATTGCCGGGCTGCTCACGCTCGGCCGAACCGATCTCAGCGATCAAACGGTGTCGGCCGACCGGACGTGGCTGAAGCGCATCGGGATCCTGGGAATCCCACTCGCCATCTTCTTCGTTCACGGTGGCACGGGAATCCTCTTCGCTGGCGTGAAAGCGCGTGCGTACTGGAACAGCGGTCTCTTCCCGGTCATCTTCGTCATCTCGGCGCTGCTCTCAGGGACGGCCTTGGTCATGGCCGTGTATGTCCTACGGCGCAAACTCTTCGAGGCCAAACCAGTCGATCTGGACCTCCTGGATCGCCTGGGGCAATTACTCTTGGCCTTCGTTCTGGTCGATGCGGCGTTCACGGCTATCGAAGCGCTCATCGGGGTCATGTCCCTCGAAGGCGCTCATTTGACCGCCTGGATGACCATTGCCCTCGGCAAGATGGCGTGGTCGTTCTGGGGCGTGATGGTCGGCCTCGGCTGGGTCCTACCGGCCCTTTTGACGAGCCGCCGCTCCTGGCGCCGCCGCCCGATGATGATGGTCATTGCCGGCCTCTCGGTCGTCGTTGGCGTCGTCGCGGTTCGGTTCAACATCGTCGTGCCGCCGCTGGTGAACCCGGTCATGGCGGGGCTTCCGGCCGGAGACTACCTGCCAACGTTCACCGAATGGGCGACCAGCTTCGGAATCGTCGCCGTCGGGCTCCTGATCTACACGCTCGGCGCTGAAATACTGCCACTCACCCCACTCACGGAGGATGAACACTAATGAGCACTGATGAAACACCCGATGACAAGCCGGATCTCTCCCGCCGCGAATTCGTGAAGTCAGCCGGTGCCTTCACGGCGCTGTCGGCGGGCGGTGCGGCTCACGAACTGGACTTCACTTCCCTCTGGGAAGACGATCCCGAACACTACGTCGGCACCGATTACGACGAGTACGAGGCGAGTGACGTCATTCACACGACCTGCGGGCAGTGTAACACCTTCTGCCCGATCAAGGTCCGACTCGACGACGGATCCGCCGAAAACGAGGAGTACAGTTCCCTCGTGCGGAAACTCGCCGGGAACCCCTACTCCTTCCTGAACACCCAACCGTTCGCGCAGGTGCCCTACAGCAGCGACTTCGAATCCGTCGCGACGGGCGACCTCGACGGGACGGGGGACATCGACACGGACCGCTGGTCGCTCGGTGGCGGCCGGATCTGTCTCAAGGGCCAGGCCGGCATTCAGACCGCCTTTGACTCCTATCGGGTCCGCAAACCGATGAAACGGGTCGGCGAACGGGGCAGCGACCAGTGGAAGACGATTTCCTGGGAGCAAGCGATCGAGGAAATCGTCCACGGGGACGACGAACTCGGTCACCGCGGCCTCAAGGAGATGTGGGACTACGTCCCCGAGGACCAGGTAATGGCGGATCGCGAGTCCCTCAGTGACGCCGCGTTCCAGGAGAAATATGAGGACAAACTGGTCGATCCCGAGATCCCGGAGCTGGGTCCAAAGGCGAACCAGATCGTCGACGTGGGCGGTTTCCGTCGCTTCCTGATCCGGGCCCGGATGTTCCAGGGCTCGCTCGGGACGATCAACAGCCACCATCACGCCGGAGTGTGTGGGTTCTCCTCGGTGCTTGGCAACGTTCGCTCCCACGGGAACAAGAAAAAACGCCAGTACACCGACATCGAGAACACGGAGTACCTGCTGGTCTGGGGGACCAATCCGATGGTATCGAACAAGGGTCCGACCTGGTTGGCCCCCAAAATCACCAACGCCATCGACGAGGGCATGCGGATGGACGTGGTCGATCCGCGGCTGTCGAAAACCGCCGAGAAGGCGAACACGTGGGTCCCCGTTAAGCCGGGGGCCGACGGCGCCCTCGCGATGGGCATGGCCCGCTGGATCCTCGAACACGACCGGTACGACGGGGACTACCTGCGCAATCCGGCCGACGGGGCAGCCAGTGCGGACGACGAAAGCACCTTCAGCGACGCCACTCACCTCGTGGCCGTCGAACCCGATCCGGAGGCGACCCCGAAGGCAAAGACCCGTGCCGCTGATGCACTGGGGATCGATGGGGACCGGGCTGTGATGGACGCGAGCACCGGCGCTGTAGTGCCAGCAGAGGAGGCCGACGCCGGAACCCTCGAAGTCGACGCGGAGATCGACGGGACGCCGGTCAAAAGCGTCTTCACGCTCTACAAGGAGCGGGTCTTCGAGCACGACCTCGAGGAGTACGCCGAGATGGCCGGGATCGAGGTCGAGATGATCGTGGAGATCGCGGATGAATTCACGAGCCACGGCAAGCGGGCAGCGATCATGCAGTACCGCGGCCCGTCGATGCACACGAACGGGTTCTACAACACTCGCGCGATCGCCACCCTGCAGCACTTGATCGGCAACTTCGACTGGAAGGGCGGCCAGATCACCCCCTACGCGGGCTATGGCACCATGGGCGGTCGCTACGAACTCGGCAACGTCCCCGACGGTCGGACACCGTGGGGACTGCCGATCACGCGGGCTCTGCACAACGCCGAGGACTTCGAGGGCACGCGGCTGTTCCCGGACGACGAGGAGGATCCCTACCCGGCCGAGCGACCGTGGTTCCGCCTCTCGCCACAGCATCAGGTCCAGGAGATCTACCACAGCGCCCAGGACGAATACCCCTATTCGATCAATGCACTCTTCCTCCGTACTTACTCCGAGAACCACGTGATGGCCGCGGCCGGTGGGGACCAGATTACGGACGCATTACGGGACGAGGACGCAATCGAGCTGCTGGTCACCTTCGATACCGTGATCGGGGAAATGAGCGAGAACGCCGATTACATCCTCCCCGAGCCGACCTACCTGGAGCGCTGGGAGAACTTCGGCACCTACCCCAACAAGCGACTCGCCGACGACAAGATCAGCCATCCAGCCGTCCGGGTGCTGCCGGAGACGAAACTCTCCGAGCAGGTGCTCATCGACATGCTGAAAGAGTTGGAATCCGCGACCGGCGAGGAGATGCCCGGGGTTGGCGATGACGCTATCGTCGACAAGGACGGGGAGACCTGGCCCCTGGACGAACCGGAGGACTTCTACCTCAAGATGGTCGCCAACCTCGCCTTCCAGACGAAGACCCTGGACCCGGACCTCGACGCGATCGACGCGTCCAAGGCCTTGCCGCCAGGCCTGGACCGGGATAGCTTCCCGTACGAGGACGGACCGGTCCCGGATGCCGACGACGGCGAACTCCAGGCCTTCCGGGAGGCCCACGAAAACGGGCTGGGCGAGTTCTTCGATTACGAGGCCTGGAAGGGGGCTGTCAAACCCGAGGAGTGGCGGAAAGTCGTCACGGTGCTCAACCGTGGCGGTCGCTTCGAGGAGCCGATTCCCAACTACGAACAGGCGTTCGAAGAACACGGCTTCGATTACGACTACGCCGAGCGCTTCGATCCCTCGAACGCCTACGTCGGGGACAAAACCCGGTACCGTCTCGACGGCGAGGTAACCTTCTTCAACGAGATTATGCCGGTCGGGAAGGACGCCTACGACGGGACGCCCTTCGACCCGCTCCCGAAGGTCGAGGACGTGACCCACTTCAACGGCGACGTCCTGACCCCCGTCGTCAGCGACGAAGAGCCGGATCGGCCGCTTCAC
>Ga0207714_1000639_pt1 | contig 23604 bp, 23 predicted proteins | sample PonA232FremontCA_2_FD_187270 | JGI IMG/M metagenome (GOLD analysis project Ga0207714, IMG submission 187270) | Marine sediment microbial community from Fremont, CA, USA - Pond A23 Sediment 2 (SPAdes) | ecosystem: Environmental > Aquatic > Marine > Unclassified | place: USA: Fremont, California...
GACTTTCCCGCGTCGACGGCGACGAGAGGCGCGCCCGTCGGCATTCCTATAACCGAGTCGACCGACTTCTCCTGTACGGGGACGCCGATGACTGGCACGGGGTATGCGACGGAGGCGGTCATGTTGGGAAGGTCGGCGCTCTTTCCTCCCGCTCCCGCGATGATTATATCGACGCCGCGTTCCTCAGCCGTTTCTGCGTAGGCGTACATCAGGTCGGGCGTGCGGTGCGCCGATACGACGTACGTCTCAAAGGTGAAACGCGCGTCGGGGGCGTCGTGGTATCCCGTCTGTTCCTCGAATCCGAGACGCGTGAGTGCGTCGTATGCGCCTCCGCGGTCGTCGGCTTCGCCGGTTCCCATCATGGTGTCGAAGTCGGAGTCCGAACCCATGATGATACCCACGTCCGGCGTGTTCTCCGGCGTCTCGTCGTCCGCCTCGTCCCGTAGAGTCTGTATTATCTCTTCTACCTCTGTCATCCTTCGAACCTCAGTCCGTCGTGTAACTCGTCCGCCTTACTCATGAGTTCGTCGGTGTCGTCGCCCGTGAGGGTGAAATGCCCCATCTTTCGGAGCGGGCGTTCCTCGCGCTTACCGTACCAGTGCAGATCCGCGCCGGAAGCGAGGAGGCTGTCGACGCCCGCGAGAGAGACGTCGCGCGCACCCGTTTCGCCGAGTATGTTGACAGAGACGGTCTTGTCGCGTAGAGCGGTCGAACCGAGAGGCGCACCGATGACGGCGCGGACGTGCTGTTCGAACTGCGACGTACGAGCGCCCTCGATCGTCCAGTGTCCCGAGTTGTGGGGGCGCGGCGCTATCTCGTTGACCATGACCTGGTCGCCGTCCTCGAACATCTCTATACCGTATACGCCGCGTCCGTCCATCGTACCGAGTACGTCGTGCGCAACACCGCGGGCGCGCTCAAGCGTCGTTTCGTCGGTGCGCGCGGGCGAGACGGTACGCCGGAGTATTTCGTCACGGTGTACGGTCTCCGTCGTCGGGAAAAGCGTCGTCTCGCCGTCGCCCTGTACAGCGATTACGGAGAGTTCGCGGTCGTAGTCGACGAACTCCTCAGCCATCATACTTCCTTCGAGCGCCTCGACGGCGTCCTCGAAGTCGTCGCGCGTCTTAACAGGGTAGTTTCCGCGTCCGTCGTAGCCGCCCTCGCGCGCCTTGAGCATCAGAGGAAGACCGAGCGCGTCGGCGGTATCGGCAAGGTCGTCGACGGTCTCGACGGCGCGGTATTCGGGCACGGGGACGCCGTTCTCTACGAGCGCCTCCTTCTGCACGTACTTATCCTGTATGGTTCTGAGCGTGTCGGGGTCGGGATGGACGGGGACGCCCGCCTCCTCCACAGCGGCTTCGACAACGTCGGGGTCGGCGAGCTCTATGTCGTACGTCAGACAGTCGGCACGGTGAGCGAGACGTGTGACTGCGTCGGTGTCGTCGAATCCGCCGACGATCTGGTCACGTGCCACCGCGCTCGCTGGGGCGTCGGGTGTCGGGTCTACGAATACGACCTCGACACCGAGGGGTGACGCCGCCTCAGCGAGCATCCTACAGAGCTGACCGCCGCCTACGACGCCGAGGGTCGTCGGTTCGTGTGTGAGCCTCATCGTTCGTCCGTGGCGCGAAACCCACTAAACAGTTCCGCGTCCGTGCGGAGGGCAAGCTTAAACTGAGCGGCGTTCGGAGTAAACCGAAATGGACACCGTCGAACTCGACGAGATAGACAGACAGATACTGTACGAGCTACAGAAGGACGCGCGGACGACCTCCTCAAGCGATATAGCCGGCGAGCTTGACATATCGTCGAGCACCGTACGGAACCGTATACAGAAGCTCGAAGACGAGGGCGTGATACGCGGCTACCATATAGATATAGATTACGAGAAGGCGGGGTATCCGCTTTTTACAAAGATAATCTGTACAGCGCCCATCTCGGAGCGCGAGGAGCTCGCCGACGAGGCACGGCAGGTGGAGAGCGTGACGGCGGTGCGTGAGATAATGACGGGACAGCGCAACGTCTACGTCAACGCCATAGGTCGGAGCCACGACGACCTGAGCCGTATAGGTCGGGAGCTTAGCGAACTCGGTCTGACGATAGTCGACGAACAGCTAATACGTGACGAGTACTACTGCCCTTACCACGGCTTTCTGCTCAGGAGCGACGGCTAAGGGGTTAGAGGACAGAACGAGAATATAGCCCCGTATATCAGACAGTTCGGTACTGTATCGACCTTCTTTTAACAGTTCGCCGTCTAAACGGGTCACATAAGATGCCCAAGAGCCTTGAGCGCGACCTCGGTCTTCCTTCGGTGATGGCTATCAGCATAGGCGCTATGGTAGGAAGCGGTATCTTCATACTACCCGGCTTGGCGCTCGGTATAGTCAACAACTCGGGTTCGGCGGTCGTTCTCGCGTACGTTCTCGCGGGTCTCCTCGTCCTCCCTGCGGCGCTTTCGAAGGCTGAGATGGCGACGGCTATGCCCGAAGCCGGCGGTACGTACCTCTACATCGAACGGGGTATGGGTCCTCTGCTCGGCACGATTGCAGGCGTCGGGACGTGGTTCTCCCTCACGTTCAAGGGCGCTCTCGCGCTCGTCGGTGGCGCGCCGTACCTCGTCTACTACCTCGATCTTCCCGCGGTGCCCGTCGCCCTCGTCGTCGCGGTCGTTCTTATAGTCGTAAACGTCTTCGGCGTTAAACAGACGGGCAGGATGCAGGTCGGTATCGTCATCGCCATGCTCACGGCGATGGCTGGCTTCATCGTCTTCGGCGCTCCGGGTATCGAGACGGGACGGTACGACGCCGTTTCGGAGGGCGGGATCGTCGGCTTGCTGTCCGCAACGGGGTTTGTCTTCGTCTCCTACGCGGGCGTCACCAAGGTTGCGAGCGTCGCGGAGGAGATAGAGAACCCCGACAGGAACATACCTCTCGGTATACTCGGCTCCCTCGTCTTTACGGCGTTCGTCTACGTCGCTATCGTGGCGGTCATGGTCGGCGTTGCACCCGCAGAGGAACTCGTCGCCTCCGATGTCCCCATGGCGCTTGCCGCCGAGTACGCTCTACCGGGTGTAGGTGTCGTCGCCGTCGTCGTCGCCGCCCTCCTCGCACTCGTCAGTACCGCAAACGCGGGCGTGCTTTCGTCGTCACGTTACCCTTTCGCCATGAGCCGTGACGCGCTCGTGCCTGAGTCGCTCGGTGACGTGAGCGACAGGTTCAGCACGCCCGTCAACGCCATCTCAGTGACGGGTGTCGTTCTTCTGTTCCTCGTCGCTTTCGTACCCGTCGAGGATATAGCAAAGATGGCGAGCGCGTTCCAGATACTCGTCTTCGTCCTCGTAAACCTCGCTCTCGTCGCCTTCAGGCACGCCGACTTCGACGGCTACGAACCGAGCTTCGAGTCGCCGTTGTACCCGTTTCCGCAGGTTGTTGGTGTTGTCGGCGGCGTGGCGCTCCTACCGTTCATGGGACGCCTCCCCGTCGCTGGTGCGGTCGTCATCACGGCGGGTTCGCTCGTCTGGTACTACACCTACGTCCGGCGGCGCGGTGACGTTGATCGTGAGGGCGCGGCGACGGACGCAGTACGGCGTTGGGTGGGTAGAAAGGTCGTGGAGGAGACGGAGACAGCCGTCGAGAACGGTACGTACGACGTACTCGTCGGCGTAACCGACCGAACCGACGTCGAACGCGAGAGGGCGCTCATGCGTCTCGGTATCTCGCTCGCACGGGGACGTGACGGCGTCGTCCACGCCGTCCGTTTCGACGAGGTACCCGACCAGACGCCTCTCGAAAAGGTGTCGGACCAGACGGAGGGAGACGTCTCGTTCGAGGAACGTATGGAGGAGGTCTGTGAGAACGTCGGCGTGGACGCCGAGTACGGCGAGGTCGTGAGCCACGAGACGAAGCACGCCGTCGTGAACAGCGCAGAGGAGACGGGCGCGGACGCCGTGGTCATAGAGAGACGCCCCGAACGTCTACATACGTCCGTCTTCGACGACGAGGTGGGCTGGATAAGACGCCACGCACCGTGTGATGTCGTGGAACTCGAAGACAAAGGCGTCGAAGACGTTGAGAAGGTCGCCGTTGTCTCCGACCGTGGACCGTACGACCCCGCGAAGGTGGCGGTTGCGGACGCCGTCGCGTGCGACTCAGACGCGTCGGTGGAGCTGCTTTTCGCAGTCGGAACCGACGCGCCGCCCCAACAGCGCGAGACTCTCGGCGAGTACCTGACGGAGCTGGAGTCGAACTTCGTCGCCCCCGTGTCGTCGACGGTCGTGGAGGGCGACGACCGTGCGCTCGCGCTTATCGACGCCGCGAGCGACGCCGATGTTGTCGTGGTGGGTGCGGGTAACGCGGGTCTGAAAGCCGCGGTCTTCGAGGAGCCTTCGGAACGTATCATCGAAGGCGTAGACGGAACGGCGATCGCCGTCAAAGGAGGGGAGGAGGAAGCCGGACGCCTCAGGCGGTTCGTCGAAAGCCGTGTCTTCTAAACGCCGTCGCGCCCCCATCCACGTCTCGCCGCGTCGACGACACCGAGCGCGTCCTCGGTTCCGGATTCCTCACCCTTCTCGAACTCATCGTCAGACGTACCCATCTCGTTGGTTACGTGTGCAAAACATACGACGTCCTCGTCACGTACGTTGGCGAACGTGTACAACGCCGAAGCCTCCATCTCGACTCCGAGAACACCGTCGGTGCGTGCGTCTTCTATCGCCTCCTCCGTCTCGTGGAACGGGGCGTCGGTCGTCCACGTCGCGCCCCGGTGAACGGTATGTGGGACGTTTTCGCAGGCATCCTCAACAGTGTCGATGAGGCTCTCGTCCGCATCGGCGTACCTCGACGGGGGTGCGTAGTGGTAGCTCGTACCCTCGTCGCGCAGGGCACGGTCGATGAGTACGAAGTAAGGTGTTTCTCCACGGGAGGTGATCTGCCCGGAGGATGTCACGCTGACAAGTAGTTCACATCCGGATGCGAAGAGCTGTTCGGCGACGAGAACCGCGAACGGCGCACCAACTGCACATCCTACGATCCCGTGCTCGGCGCCACAGCGGTCGAACCTATACAGGTCGGTGTGGTAGCCGGGCCAGTTCGGGTCTCTCTCGGCTTCGTCGGTCGAGACGAGATGGTCGACAACGTCGCCGTCCGGGTCAAGGACGCATACATCGGGAACGTCCGTTTCGGGTAGTTTCTTCTGTCTCCGCGCCCCTTCGAGAAGGGCTTCGGGCTGGAAAACAGAGGGTGTGTCGTAGCCCTCAGGATCGAGCAAGGGTGGTTTATACGAACCCATGGGGTTAGTCGTCGCGTCGCGCACGAGATTTCTTCGGTTCTCTACACGGAAACGCCAGCCTTGTTATAGCCGCATACGGTTTACGGACGTGAACGAAGTTGAGAAGCTGACACGTGAACTCGTGCGGACACCGAGCCACGAGGACGAGACGGAGGCGGGCGACCTGATCGAGGGCTGGCTCCGCGACGAAACCGACGCGGGGGTGGAGCGCGACGACGCCGGAAACGTTGTAGCGCGACGTGGCGACGCCGAACTGGCGCTCGTCGGACACCACGACACCGTACCGCCCGCCGACGGACAGGTTAAGAACGGCGCGCCGACGGTCGAGAAACGCGACGGACGCCTGTACGGGCGCGGAACAGCGGACATGAAGGGCGCACTCGCCGCAGGGATGGTGGCTTTCCGCGACGCCGACACGTCGGATGTTGGGTTCGCTTCTTTCGTCGGAGAGGAAAGCGGCGGTGTGGGTGCGAGACACGCGACGGGGAACGGCTTCGTACCCGAACGCGCGGTCGTCGTCGAAGGCTCAACGGGTTACTCGTCACCGGGTGCGTTTGACGTCGCCGTGGCGCACCGCGGAAGGCGCGAGGTACGCGGTGTGGCGCGTGGCGAACGGGGACATGCAGGCGACGCGGACGACGACGGGAACCCCGTCTACGCCGCCGTCGACGGCATAAACCAAATAAGGCGATACGAAAGCCCCGAGACGTGTCCGGAGATAGACGGCGAAGAGGTCTCGCTCGAAGGAACCGCGACGGTGACCGGTGTAAGGACGAGCGACGAGGCGACGAACGTAACCCCGTCGCGGTGCGCGTTTACCGTCGACGAACGCACCGTCCCCGAAGGAAGCTTAGACCTCGAAACGGTCGGGGTTGAGACGGAGGTGGTCGGCGAGATGCCGCCGATGGTATGCGACGACGACGGGTTCGCGCGTGAGGTTCGGGAGACAGCGCGCGAAACCGGCGCTTCGGAGTACGTGGCGAAGCCGCACGCAACCGACGCGGGATGGCTCGCGTCAGCCGGTACCTCAACCGTCGTCTGTGGACCCGCGGAGCAGGGTGAGGCGCATACGGACGGCGAAAGCGTGGATCTCGGTGCGCTCGTCCGTTCGGAGCGCGTCTACCGCGCGGTTCTGGAGGAGTGAGGACGTAACCAAGAGGAGGTACGTAGACAGCTACACGCGCTCTATCTCGGTGTAGGTATCGAGCGTGAGTTGCGGGTCTCCTTCGTATTCACCCACGCGGGCGTACTGTATGTCGTAGGTATTTCCTTCCTGTACCTGTTTCACCTCGTCGGTTTTCCACGAGGTGAACCTGATTCTGTCGTCGCTGTCGTCCAGTAGACCAACCTGTTGCTGATCCTCGTGGTTCGGGTTCCAGAGCCGGTTTACATCAGCAGTTACGTGAGCGCGTTCGTGGTCGGTGGTGATGTTAGACATACCGTGTGCGGTAAGAGAAGTTTCCTCGGATTGCTCTTCAGAATCATCTGAGAAGAGTTCAACAAGCCAGAGAAAAAAGAGGGCTATAACAGAAGACGTGTCGTCAGCCATTCGAGCCAGTTTCCAGTTGTCCGGGTGTTTCGCCGAGTGACATTGAACGCAAAGTGTTTGCAGGTTATCGAACGTGTGAGGTTCGCCGTCACTCTTCGGTACTGTGTGATGGACGTGAAGCCGTACATCATTCTCAGATAGGCATTTGTCTCCGCATTCCTGACATCGGTAGTTGTCTCGACGCTTGACCTTGGTCTTCCTACTGTTCCAGTCAGGAGGATAACCGTCAGACCAGTCGTCATACTTCGGACTGTAGTCGGCGTCTTGATTAGGCATAGCTAATACAGTCTGGTTGAGCCAGTATTATGTTTACGGACAGGGATCCGGCTCCTGTCGAAGCTGGAGATCAAGGATACGACATCCCGCCCGGTCAGCCAAAGGGAGCGAACGTTCTCCGAGACGACGTACGTCTGACGAAGCCTTTAGTCGGTAGGATGTAAACCACATAACGTTATATGGAATCCGAGAGCATAGAAACCGAAGAGCGGGAGGGTTCGGAGGAAGAGCAGAACGACGGCGAGGGTGAGACACCCGAACGCGTCGAGAAGTACGACCGTTTCAAGAAGGTGGACAGGGCGCGGTACGACCGTGTCAACGACTTCGTGCGCAAACGGACGTACGTCACGGCGCGCGAATGGGCGATAGCGCGTCTCTGTGCCGACTTCCGGACTGAGACAGGTGTCGAGATGACCCTCGTGGGTGAGAACCTCCCCGACCTCGTGCCTTTCATGGAGGACACGTACACGCCGCAGGCGGTGAACCAAGCGCGTTCATCGTTCGAGGACAAGGTGCGCAAGTCGGGGGCGACGTTCCTGTACGGCGCGATGTCGGGATTCTTTACGACCGAGGAACTCGACGAGATGATGTACGAGGTCACAGAGACGGCGCGTTTCCTGCTTGAGGTCGAGGGCGCGGAGGTCGATGTCGACCACGAGACGGAGGTTGAGGATCGTATCAGCGACGCTATGCGCGAGATACGCCGGTCGAGTGAGGAGCTAAGGGAAGACGAGAAGGAACACGAGTGCCCCGACTGCGGGCATGAGTTCTGACCGGCACGTCTCAGTTACGTACCTTCTTTTCGAGCGTATCAAGACGTTCGCGTGCCTCGTCGACGAGTTCCGAGGCTTTCTGTTTTCCTTCGTCGATGTTCTCGTCCACGTCCTTCTCTATATCGTCGAGTTCCTTGCGTATCTTTTCCACAGTCACCTTCCCCGCGTCGTCCTCGCCTATCTTACCAGCCTTCTCGCGTATACCGGAAGTTGTCTGTTTCAGTCGTTTCTTTCCCTCATCGACGCGTTCGTCTATCTCGTTATCGAGTTCGTCGATACGTTCACTGAACCTGTCGACGAGCTCTTTCCTTTCTTGATCCTCGGACATAGCGTGGACAAAAAAGACTCCAGCTTAATCAGCCTTTCCGTGGAAGGGACTGTGTTCAGAGTCTGCGTGCGAGGTCGTCCGCGAAGTACGTGATTACAGCATCCGCACCTGCGCGTTTTATGCAGGTCAGGCTTTCGAGCGCCGTCTCCTCTGCGTCGAGCCAGCCCTTCTCGTCGGCGGCGCGGATCATCGCGTACTCACCTGAAACATTGTAAGCGAAGACGGGAAGGTCGTTCTGTTCACGGACGCGCCGGAGTACGTCGAGGTAGGGAAGCGCGGGCTTCACCATGAGCGCGTCCGCGCCTTCCTGAACGTCGAGACGCGCCTCCTCCGAAGCAATACGTGCGTTCGCGGGGTTCATCTGGTAGCCGCGGCGGTGACCGAACGACGGCGCTGAGTCGGCGGCGTCGCGGAAAGGTCCGTAGAATCCGCTCGCGTACTTGACGGAGTACGACAGGATCCCTACACCGTCGTAGCCGTGCGAGTCGAGCGACTCGCGTATAGCGCCGACGGCACCGTCCATCATGCCCGACGGCGCGACGATGTCCGCTCCCGCCTCCGCCTGTGAGACGGCTATGTTACGTAGGTACGCGAGCGTCGCGTCGTTGTCGACGTTTCCTTCGTCATCGAGAACGCCGCAGTGTCCGTGGTCGGTGTACTCGCACATACAGAGGTCGGTAATCACGAGGAGGTCGTCGACGGAGTCCTTTACCCGGCGTGCGGCACGCTGTACGACGCCGTCGTCCGCCCATGCGCGCGTTCCCTGTTCGTTCTTCTCCTCAGGGACGCCGAATAGAATAACGGCGGGCACGCCGAGGTCACGTAGCTCGCCCGCGCGTACGACGGCTCCGTCCACGGGGTACCTGTACACGTCGGGCATGCTGTGTATCTCGCGCGGTTCGTCCGCCGTCGCGTCGACGAACAGAGGAGCGACGAGGTCGTCTGACGTGACCGTCGTCTCCTCGACGAGATCGCGGACACCGCCACGGCGAAGGCGTCGCATACGGCGTGTAGGGAACTCTGACATACTGAGCATAAGCGGTGGCGCGTAAAGAAGGAACGGAAGTCGGGTCGGTCAGGTCAGTACGTGTTCGCCAAGAGGACGATCTTCTTCGCGTCGTCGCCCGTCTCTATGCAAGTCTCGATAGCAGTGTCACCGACCCCGTACCCGCGCGGTTCGCCGAGCATGTCGACGCCGACCTCGTCCTCGATACGTTTGCCCGCGTCCTCGTCGCCGTTCCAGCCGACGAGCGCGAAGCCTTCGTCGACGACATCGCGCGCCTCATCATACGTCTCACATTCGACGACTGAGGCGTCAAGGTCGTCCGCGGCGGTCTCACGTATCTCTTCGCTCAGGGCGTCGAGTTCCTCGCGGACATCCTTGACGACAGTATCGAAACCGGCTTCGGCTTCGTCGCCGAGCCTGTTTACGAGCTTGGCGCTTCCGGATTCGAGGTCGCGCGGACCCACCTCGGCGCGTAGCGGCGTTCCCTTCAGCTCCCACTTGTAGTACTTCGCGCCGGGGTTGTCCTCGGAGTCGTCGAGTTCGGCGCGTATACCTGCGTCGTTGAGCTCGTCGACGATCTTCTCGCACGTCTCCATGATTTCGGCGTTCTCGCCCTCATCACCGAACGGTATGGGCACGACGGCGACCTGCGTGGGCGCGACCTCCGACGGAAGGACGAGACCGTTGTCGTCGCCGTGTACGCCCATGACCGCCGCGATACACCGCTCGGAGACGCCGTACGAGGTCTGGTAGACGTGATCTTGTTCGCCGTCCTGCGTCTCGAACTCTACGTCAAACGCTTCGGCGAAGTTCTGACCGAGGTTGTGCGCCGTGCCTATCTGTAAAGCCTTCCCGTCGGGCATCAGCGTATCGACGGCGTAGGTGTACTCCGCGCCGGGGAACTTGTCCCATTCGGGGCGTTCGGTGACGACGTGCGGGACACCGAGGAAGTCGTAGAACTCCTCATACAGCGAGAGGGCGGTCTCGACCTGTTCTTCCGCTCCCTCAGGGGTGGCGTGCGCCGTATGCGCCTCCTTGAACCCCGTAATCTCACGTAGACGTATCAACGGGCGCGTGTGCTCCGTCTCGCTACGCCAGATGTTGGCGACCTGATAGATCTTGAGCGGCAGGTCTGTATGACTACGTATCCAGAGGTCGAACATCGTGTACATCGGCGTCTCGCTCGTCGGACGGAGAGCCATACGTTCGTCGAGTTCCTTACGTCCGCCGTGGGTGACCCAGAAGACCTCGTCCTCGAAGCCTGCGATATGTTCGCCTTCCTTTGCAAGTATGCCTTCGGGGATCAGGACGGGGAAGTCGACCTCGTCGTGCCCGGACTCGTCATGGAGTCTCTTGAGACGGTCGTAGACGTTGTTACGTAGGTCGTACCCGAAAGGGAACCAGACGTAGACACCCTTCGCGGGGTAACGGACGTCCATGATTTCGGCTTGGAACAGAAGCTCGTTGTACCAGTCGCTGAACTCCTCTTTGGGAGGGAGGTCGTTCGCCATACCGCGGCTTAGACGAGGACAGACTTAATCCTTTGTCACTTGTTCCGATAGACGGTCGCGTGCGTCGTCTATCGCCTCCGCGCCACGTACGCACGCCCATGAGCTAAGATCGTACGCCTCGTTGACGCCGCGGAGCCAGTCGGCGTCGGCGAAGAGGGCATGCTGGAAACGCGCGGCTTCGGTCGATATATCCCCGCCGACGGCGAAGAAACGTGCGCCCTCCTCAACGGCGTCACGTACGAGCGTCTCGGGTACGTCTATACCGACGTACCGTGCTGTGTGGGCGTACCACTCGACGTGTAGAACCGAGTCGACGAGGACGGTACGGTTGGCGTACCCGGAGACGTGGCGCGTCGCGGGGACGCCTTCGACACGTACGTCTTGCGGCGCTCTGTACGACGACGGCGGGTCGAGGACGCCGGGATAGCACGCGAGGTAGTCGCGCCACGTGCGCGCACCGTCGGTGTCACCGTAGATCGCGGCAAGCCGGCGTAGCTTACGTCGGAAGATATGGTCGAGGTCGACGACGAAGACGCGGTAACGCCACGGGAACCAACGTACGAAGGCGCTGTAGAAATCCGCGTCACCCGCGAGTACGACGGCGATGAGACGCGCCACATCGTCGTCAACGTCCGTCTCGTTCGCGCGCATCGCCTCGTACGCGTTGTCGACGCGTTCCGGGAGGTCACCGACGTCCCACCCCATCTCGCGCGTGACACCGACCGTATACTCCGCGCCGAGACGGAAGTAGTCGGCGGCGTCCGACGGCGTGCGGAAGGCTGTCGGGAGTACGAGACCGAAGACCGTCATGGGAGACGGAAGAAGAGATCCTGAAACGCATCACGGACGGTTGAGGGCACGCCTTCGGTCGCGGCGAGGAGACGCGAACCACGACCGACGGTGTAACGCGGCTTGGGGTCGTCGTCCTCGGCTGTGTCGACTATCTTTTCGGCTACGTCTTGGGGCGACGCCGCGAGAGGACCGTGTATACCCCTCTCCACGAAGCTTCGGATACCGTCGTGTACTTCGGCGTACGAACCGTCGTAGTCGGCGTCCGCCACGGAGTCGTCGGCGAAGCCCGTATCGACGGGACCGGGTTCGATAAGCACGACATCGACGCCGAAGGGTGCGACCTCGACACGTAGGGCGTCGCTCAGTGCTTCGAGCGCATGCTTCGACGCGGCGTACGTACCCATTCCGGACGACGCAACGCGTCCTGCGACGCTAGATACGTTGATGATACTTCCGCGGCGCGCGTCGCGCATATGCGGAAGCACTGCACGTACGACACGGTGGGGTCCATGGACGTTGACGTCGAACTGTGCGCGCGCGTCCTTGACCGTTGTCTCCTCGACAGGACCGAGGAGTGAGTTTCCGGCGTTGTTAACGACGCAGTCGATCCCCCCCTCGTCCTCAACGACCGTTTCGACGGCTTCGTCGACCTGTTTCTCGTCGGTCACGTCTACGGATAAGGCGACATCACCCGCATCGACACGTCCGGCGTCGCGAGCCGTTCCGTACACCGTCCATCCGTTCGAGCCAAAACGCCGTGCGGTCACCTCACCGATACCGCGCGACGCTCCCGTAACGAGAACGGTACGTGTCATCCGTACACCTCATCGGGGTCGAAGAGACGTTCGCCACGTTCCTCCCCATCGATGGTTCTGTAGAAGCACGACCTGTGACCCGTATGGCACGCCGCGCCCTCGCCCTCCTGTTCAACGATGTACAGGAGTGCGTCGGCGTCGCAGTCCACGCGCACCTCTTCGACGCGCTGTGTGTTCCCGCTCGTCGCACCTTTCTTCCACGTCTCCTCGCGTGAACGTGAATGGTAGTGCGCATAACCCGTCTCGCGCGTCCTTTCGACAGCCTCCTCGTCGGCGTACGCCAGCATCAGCACGTCGCCTTCGGACATGTCCTGCGCCACGACGGGAACGAGTCCGTCGTCGCCGTAGTCGATCTCAACCGTAATCATACGGAACCGTCGCGCTCAGAGACCAAAAACGGCGCGGATGACGATGAAAAGAACATCACCCACGGTCAGAGCGACGAGAAGACCCGCGAAGATAGGCACGATGAACGGTATGCCGGGTGATATCCAGACGGCGTCGTGCGAGGCGAGTTCGCGGAGTTCCTCGGCGTCGTTTCTTAGGTCGTCGGACTCCCAAGCCGTCTCTTCGACGAACCGTCCGAGACGTAGGTCTTCGGCGTCACGTACACCGCGCAGGCTGTCGAAGTCCGCCCAGTCGACGTAGTCGCGTACGAAGTCGATATCCCTAATCCCGTCGGTGTTACCGCCTAAGACGCCGTTTCCTCTGAGCGATACGTCCTCGTCGGTGCCTATGATACGCCCGAACTCGTCGTGGAGTTCGTCGGTGGTGACACGTCTGCCGAGAGCCATGAGCGCGGGGTTCACCGTGTCACGGCGTGCGGCGTTACGGACAAAAAGGCTGGCAGGGTAGGCGATACCGGCGAGGACGGTGTTGCCGAGTACGGAAAGTACGAAGAACGGCGCATCGGGGACGACGACGGGGAAGGTTCCGAGCGGCGTCGGAAACGACGGGTAGACGGGGAAGAGGAAGCCGAGTACGACGAGTGCGTAACGGTCAGCGCCGCCGAACGTACCGAGGTAGTAGAAGCCGTATCCGAAGACAGCGCCGAGTGCGAGCGACGCCGTCGCGTAAAGTACGACGGTTCCGGGGTCACGTACGAAGAGATCCGCGACGAGCGCCACGGAACCGACTGCGACGAGAGGATACCACGTACGGTGAGGCACACGGCGGTCGCGTATATCGAGGTACGAGGCGTACGCGAAGACGGATACCGCCGCGAGGACACGTACAGCGTCCACGTAGACCGCCGGCTCCATCTATCAGTCCTCTATACCTTCGAGCGTCCGTACCATCTCAACGGCGCTCTCGACTGCGCGCGCGCCGTAGTCGAGGCGTTCGCGTGCCTCCGCGCCCGACATACCGGGACCCGCGACACCGAGCGTCACGGGCTTGTCGTGTTCGAGTGATAGACGCGTCAACGCTTCCGCCGCGGTTTCGGTGACGACGGCGTCGTGGTCGGTATCGCCCGTGACGACAGCGCCCGCGGTTGCGACGGCGTCGGTACCGTCGCGCTCACACAGACGTTTGACGGCGAGCGGCGCGTCGTACGCTCCGGGGACGCGTACAGTTATGACCTCAACGCCAAGTTCGTCTGCTTTCTCAACGGCGCGTTCCTCCATCTCGTGCGTCACCTCGGTGTTAAACTCCGAGACGACGAGACCTATCTTCATGGACGAAGAACGGCGACGCCTTCCTTAACTCTTGGTGAACTCGCGCAGGACGACCGTGGCGTAGCTACCGCGGGGTAGGAAGAAGTCGAACGTTAGATCGTCGCCGTCGCGTCCGTAGCTCAGTTCGGGGTCGACGAGCACGGCACGGCGCGTACCCTCGGAGCCGTACCCGTCTTCCCTGTCGAAGTCATCGCGCGAGACGCCGAGGGCGTCAAGTACACGCCGCTCGCGTTCGCCCTGTTCACCGTCGGCGAACCCGGTTTCGGTTCCGACGAGCGGTGCTGTCACGAACGCACGTCGGCGCTCGACGTGTCTGTTAACGGCGTCGACGTTCGACTCGGTAACGCGTTGGGTGCTCAACGTGTCAGGGACGCGTACGTCACCGTGCGTCTCTGCGAAACAGACGACGTCGCCCGTGTACGCACGGTCGAAGCGCGCGCCGTCACGGTAACGTTCGCGCAGGACGAGGTTGAATACGCGCGACTGTACGGCGTTGACGAACATACGCCGGAGGTTGTGCGGGAGTGCTTCAAGGGCGTCGCGGGGTTCGCGTCCCTCCACGACTGCGTTGAGCAAGGCGCGCTCGTATCCGAGGTATCCGGGAAAGTAGTCGAGCGCCTCTGCGTAGTCACGGTCGTCTGCGAGACGTTCGCGCGCCTCGCGGGTGCGTTCAGGCTCGTCGTCGAAGGACTCGACGAGGTAAGCGTCGATAGCGCCCGCGAAGTCGTCGGCGAGTATACGTTCGCCGACGAGATGTGTGATAGGACGCCGCGAACCGAACCTCTGGGAGCCGAAAAGGTTGGGTACGCCTCCGAAGGCGTCGAGTTCGTCGGCTACGCCGTCGGCGTTTCCGGGAGCGTCGGTGTCGCGGAGGCGCACCTCGAAGCCGTTTCCGACGAGGTCGCCAAGGGCGATGCTCTGGTGCGACCTGCCGATGTACTCCAAGGTCGCGCCTTCGAGAGAAACGTCCTCGACCTCGTCGTGCGTCACGTCGGCGACCGTAAAGACCTGCGTAGTAACGGCTTTCTTGTCCTTGGTACCCGCCCACGAGACGCGTTTTCTGCTCGCGCCGAGCGCACTGCTAAGGTCGCGCGCGAACTCGTGGGTTTCGTAGCCACGGAGCGTAACGCGTAGGACGGCGTGCTTCCCCTCGTCGCCGTAGGGGAACCCCGTATGCTCGTCTACACGGAAGTCATCGTTACGTTTCTTGAGACGCCCGCCGGTTCCGGGAGCGCCTGTCGCGTACCAGTCGAGACCGAGGTCGGTGTCGTCTACCTGTTCGGGCACCGCTAAAGATCGAGTTCCTCGGCGATACCGTCGACGAGATCCTCGGTGCTCTGGTTAGCCTTGACGCCTACCTCCTTCGCAACCCCCTGAAGGTCGCGGTAGGACATATCTTCGAGTTCGTCACGGCTTGACGGTAGGTCGTCGGATTCATCGGCTTTCTCCGCCTCTTGTTCGTCCTCATCTTCCTCTTCGGTAACGCCGACCTCGCGGTACTCTTCCTCGTCCTCGACGGTTCCGGTATCCTCCACCTCGCCGACGGCTTCCGTCTTGGGAAGCGTGATATGAAGAACACCGTTCTCGTAGGTCGCCTCCGCACCGTCTACATCAACGTCGTCGGGGACGGGTACCGTCTCGGAGATACGCGCGGGGCGCTCGTCCCTGACGGGTACGTATCCTTCGTATGCTTCCGACCGTTCGGCGTTTACCTTTATGCTACCCTTGACGAAACGGAGGTCTATACCGTCCTCGTCGCATCCGGGTACGTTGACGAGCACGAGGAACTCGTCCTCGCTTTCGAGCATATCCGCCGACGTAGGTAGCCTCCTCCCTATACGTCGTAACAACGCGTCCTTGTTCTCACGCAGGCTTATTTCGACCATACCTGTAAATCAGAGAGGTGCGAAAAAAGCCTTTCTTTAATCGTATACGTGTTCATAGGAGTTTGAGGTCACCCGTAACCGCGTCAACGTCCTCTTCAGGGGCAGGACCCACGCCGACCGCGGTCGCCGTACCCGACTCAACCTGTGTCCGTCCCGCGTCACGTACGAGCGCATGCGGTAGGTTGGCGGAACGCGCCTTCCTTTCGAGTTCGAGAAGTTCGTCCTCGCTCCCGACCGAGACGACGACCTTCGTCGCGCCCGTCCGTCGCCAGCCGTTGGCGGCGTTTTCGTCCGCCTCCTCGTACGCGTTTAGAGACGCGTGGGCGACCTGCGCGGCGAGCTTTCCGTCGCCCATTCCGAGGTCGGTACGTACGGCGATAACCTGTTTTATGGTCATGCCGACTGCCACCCCTCTATACGCGAAGCGGTTACGCCGTCAACGTCCTCGGCGAGTTCGTCGGGGTCGGCTTCGTTGAGGTCGTCGACCGTCTCTACGCCCGCGTCCTCCAACTTCTCCTCCGTCGCGGGACCGACGCCGTCGATCGCGCGGAGACCTTTCTCCTCCTCCTGTTCTGCCTTGTAGCTCTCGTAGTTACAGATGGGACATCCGAGTTCCCAAGGCTCGTCGCTCCAGCTCTGGTGTACGACGAGTTCGGGCAGGTCGTGCTCTTCGCATATACCGTCGGTGACCTCTACATCGCCGCGGCGCGGTAAGGGCAACGAGTAGTCACAGTCGGGGTAACGCGTACATCCGACGAGCCTTCCGCCGCCGCGTGTCTGCTTGATAGCGAGTTCGCCGCCCTCGTCGTCACCGCAGTCGGGGCAGTCCCCGATTACGATGTCGTCCTCCTCCTCCGCCTCATCCGCCTTGCATATAGGACATCCGTGGACGTACGTGCTACGTCCGTTGAGGATCTTGACGTGTTTGAGACCGTGTTCGTCGCATTCGTCGTCGGTCAGAACGAGCTTTCCGTCGTCGGGGAGAGGGTAGGTGTTCTCGCATTCGGGGTACGAGTCGCATCCCACGAACTCGTCGCCGCCGCGCGACGTGCGTACGACGAGATCGCCCCCGCATTCGGGACAGTCGCCGAGCGTGCGATCCTCCTTCAAGCCTTGGAGGAGCGTCTCGCCTATCTCGTCCTCCTTCTCCTCCAGTATCTCAAAGATCCGGTCGAGCATCTCGCGCGACTCCTCCATGACCGCGTCCTGTGAAACCTCGCCCTCCGAGATACGCCGCATGTCGTCTTCGAGCTGTTCGGTCATCTCAGGATCCGTAACGAGGTCGGCGTACTCGTCCATCGCCTCAACGACGGCGCGCGCAAGCCCCGTCGGACGCGGCGGGTTGCTCTCGACGTATCCGCGGCTGTACAGCTTGTCGATCGTGTTGTGGCGCGTAGAGTTGTGTACGACAGCACCGCCTTCGACGGCGAAGTTGGGTGCTTCCTCGTCGACCGTCAGGTCGTAGACGTAGCCGTCGTAGTCGCGCTCTTGGGTAGCCGTTACGGTCGCAGAGCACGGCTTTCGGGCGACGACAGCGTAGACGGAGCCTCTGAACGCTTCCCTGTCCGCCGAGTAGTAGTACTCCCTGTTGGCGTTATGTGATCTGTTGCTACCCTCGGCGCGTCTCTCGACGTAGCCCTCGTCGCTTAGTTCGGTCAGGTACTTGTTCACCATGCTACGCGTGACGCCCAGCTCCGACGCGAGTTCGTCCGACGTACGTTCCTCGTCGGAGACGAGTTCGAGCACCGTCGCCTTCGAAGCCGTGAAGCTGTACCCCCGGAGGCGTGAGACGCCACGTTGGAACTTCTCGTCGGCGAGCACGGGAACCGTGTCGAGGAAGCTTTCGAGGTCGCGCCTACCGCGGATGTAGAGCTTGTGCTGGTCACGGTTGAGGCTGGAGCCTACGCCGTGTGCGGACAGGGCTTCGGTTACGTCCTCCAGAAGCCCGTGATCCGTGTTAGATATGAACGCCTTTCCGTCGGTAGAGATGTGCCCTTCGTCGTCGAAGAGAGCGCCTACGAAGACGGGCTGGAGTGAACGGGGAACGTCTGTCGGTGAGAAATCCCTCAGGAGGTGGCGTACGACACGTGCCACAGCCGACGGTGCCTGAGCCTGATACTTCGTCTTTCTGGAGTCGTCCGTCTCACGTCTCCGAACCGTAGGCTCGACACCGAAGACGTTCTCGAAGTCACGGACGAACCTCCTGATGAGGGCGGGATCCGTGTTTTGGTAACGTAGATCGACAGTGTTACCGTCCGAGACATGGACGGAGCCGTCGCCCAGTACCGAACCGAGCAGACGCGCGATCGACGGCGTCCATTCGATTGGGAACGGGTCGAACGTAACGTCGTCGTTGAGACCGTGTACGCCGTCGGGTTCGGCGTCAAGCTCGCGGAGGAGCCAGAGAGGAGGGTCACGGTCGCCCGTCTCGAACCTGCTTACTGCGTCGTGGTAGGTTCCGTGTCTCTCTGCGAACTCAGCCTGCGACTCGTCGCGGCGGTCGCGTGCCTCCGACACGGCGTCGTTACAGCCCGTTCCGTAGAGCTTGGTTTCCTTGTCGCAGTCGGAGGCGAACCCATCCCACGTGAGCGCCGCTTCGTGGGTGGCTTGGGCACCGACCGAGGGGCGCACGGAGACGAGCCTGTCGCCGGCGTTCAGACCCGAAGCCGGCACGACGCGGATGTCCCCCTCGCCGTCGCCGTCGGTGTCGTAGACGTAGACGGGGTGATCTTCGGTTACGGAGAAGACGGCTGTAGAAGTCCTGACGCGGAACACACGTTCGCCCTCCTCCACCTCGCGTCTACTGACCAACGTACCGTCGCGGCGTCCGACTGAGCGCGCCGTGTGATCCAAGGAAAGTACCGACGTTTCGTCGCGCGAGAACGCCACGTCCGTGTCGCCGTCGGCGAGAGCCACGCGCGTGGGGTCGAACAGCTCGGATACACGTGTACGTCGCACGTCTTCGTCGCCCGCTCCGTCCTCGTCGGGGACGACGACGCGCGTGTCAGCCGTGAGACATTTCGTCCCCACCCCCTCGTCCTCCATACGTTCGACGAGCTTCGACTGTCCGATACGTGATGGCGGCTGTGTCTCCTTCTCCTCTATACGCGCCTCATCGACCTCAAGCGTCTCGCCCTCTTCGAGTTCGGGCAGACGGTTCTCGTCCGTCCCGAAGTACGGGTAGTACTCGTGGTATCCCGCGTCGAGGAGGCGTCTTCCGTTCGACTTGTACCTGTCGCCGTCTATACCGAACGTCGCGCGTACGTGCTCCCACTCGGCGGGCGGTGCGAGAGTAGCGAAGAACCTGCGGACGACGAGTTCGTAGACCTCCCACTCGTCTTCCGAGAGTTCGTCGCGCGTCGCGAGAGCCGTCGGGTAGATAGGCGGGTGGTCGGTCGTCTCCTTGTCACCGCTCGTCGGTGCGCGTCCGAGTTCGGCGAGCTGGGCGGCGTCGTCGGCGAACTCGTCGTGGTTCTCCAGAACGCCGAGCACGCCGTACACATCGATATCGTCGGGGTAGACCGTGTTGTCGGTGCGCGGGTACGATATGAAGCCGTTTGTGTAAAGCTCCTCTGCGACGCTCATAGCGCGCGAGGCGTTGAAGCCCAACGAACCCGCGGCACGTATGAACGCCGTCGTGTCGAAGGGCTTGGGCGGGTAGTCGTTACGCGTCCGTGTGCTCACCTCGACTGTCTCCGCTCCCGAAGCATCCGACGCGCGGTCGTGAACAGTCTCCGCCGTCTCACCGTCCCAGACGCGTTCCTGCTCCCTGCCGTCGTCCTTGTAGAAGTGCTGTGCCTCCACCGTTCGGTCGTCCTTGAGGAGGTCGATGTAGATCTCCCAGTACGGATCAGGCTCGAACTCCTCTATCTCCTTCTCGCGGTCGACGAGTATCTTCAATGTCGGCGACTGTACGCGTCCGACCGAGAGGTACGAGTCACCGAGGCGGTTCGACGCGAGCGAGAGGTACCGCGTCAACGCCGCGCCCCAGACGAGATCTATTATCTGACGCGCCTCGCCCGCGGCGGCGAGGTCGAAGTCGAGTTCGTCGCGGTCGTCGAACGCGGAGCGTACCTCGTTAGGGGTAAGCGACGAGAAACGGACACGGTCGACGGGTACGTCCGCGGAGTCCTTGATTATCTCGTAAGCCTCCTTTCCTATGAGTTCGCCCTCGGAGTCGTAGTCTGTGGCGATGACAGCACGGTGTGCGTCACGCGCGAGACGTTCGACCGCCGAAACGATATCCTTCTTGCTCGGATTTTTCTCTATCTCCGCATCGACGAGTTCGGAGGGTTCGACGGCGTGCCAGTCGTTGTACTCGTCCGTAAAGTCGACCTCGACGACGTGACCCGCGAGACCGATACAGACGCGCTCGCCGGTCTCGTCGTGCCATTCGTACGTCTTGACGCCGTTGGCGCTCCCCGTCGAGAAGTCGCCACCTGAGAGTATCTCGGCGATACGTTCGGCGGCGTTGTTCTTCTCGGCGATTACGAGTTCCACACGCGGTCTATCCGCGCTCGCATATAAAAATCAGTCGGTGTCCGTATGCCGTCTCTGCTCGTCCTTGCTCATGCCCATGAGGAGTTCGAAGACCTCGCGCACCGTCTCGGGGTCGACCTCAAGCGATTCGGCGCGCTCCTCGACGCGTTCGAGAACCTCCTCCTCGCGGTCGGGGTCGTGTATCCCCATACCGCGTTCCTCCTTGACACGCGCGATGCTCTCGGCGACGTACGTACGGCGGGCGATGCTCTCGACGATACCGTTGTCGATCTCCTCTATCTCTTCGCGGAGTTCGTCGAGGCTCCCCTGTTGTCCGTTTCGGGTCTCAGAACCTTTCCGTCGAGTTTCTTCCAATCTTTCGCAACCTCCTGTATATCCTCGGTGTCTCCTATCGCCGCAAATGAGGGCCCCGTTCCACTTAAACCCGCGCCTTCTGCGTGAGCGAGTGCGTCGACGGCGGGCGAGGCGTCGCGTCGGAGCGCGGCGCAGTAGGCGAATCCGTTGGTCGTCATACCGTCGGCGTAGTCACCGTCGCGTGCCATATCGAACGCGCGTTCGACGACGGGGGCAACGAGCTTCGAACGTCCGACGTCGGTCGATGCGCTCGGCGCGCGCTCGTCAGGGACGTAGACGGCGACGGAGCGGTCGAACGGTTCGCGATGGAGGAGTTCGTCGGACGAGTTGTCGGTGAGAACGACGCCGCCGAGTGCGCTCGCCGTCGCGTCGTCGAGAGCGCCCGTGATCGTCACGCCGGCGTCGCGCGCCGCCTCCACGCCAACGAGCGCGGTTTCGAGTGGTTCGAGCGTGTCCGTCTCGCCGAGGGCGTCAAGTGTTGCGAGCACCGTCGCGTTCGCGGCGGCGGACGACGACTTGAGTCCGCTTTCGGGCGGTATCTCAGTCGTCGTTTCGACGGTTCCGCCCGCTTCGATACCGAAACGTGCGGCAGTCTTCTCGACGCAGGTCTCTATGAGCGTCGTGTCTACGTCGACATCGGTGGTTCCGTCCACCCCTGCGGCGCTTTCGTCGAGTTCGACCGTCGCGTGGGTTCGTAGGTCGACGGCGAAGGCGCTTCCCTTGAGCGTCGCTATGGCGTTGACGACAGTCGCCGCGCCGGGTGCGGACGCCTCGCCCTTCATGCGTCGTTCATACGTCCTCCCGCAGAGGCGGCTTACGCGCCTCGGCTTCGACGCCTTCCACCTCGACGGTACCGCCGACGGCGTCGGTTTCGATGTACGCCAGACCGATATCGCCGTAACGCGGTGAGTCGGCGACAGTCGTCGTCTCCCCGACGGGCGTTCCGTCACGCATCACCGTCGCGCCTTCCGAGACGTTGTCTTCGAGGACGAGCGGATGTAGGACGCGCGACGCGCCGCCGCCGCGTTGCCTCACACGCGCGACGACCTCCTGACCGACGTAGCACTTGTCCTCGCTGAAAAGTTCGAGACGCGCGCCGACGGGTATACGTCCCGCGAGTTCGTTCTCAAAGCCCGCGACGCCAGCCTCGACACGGAGCGCGTCGGCGTGGTCGTCGTAACGCGGCGCGTCGGGCTTCAGTTGGTCGCCGACGGCGTCGTACCCGCCGGGTACAGACCGTTTCGCCTCGTAGGTAGCCTCTGCGTCGAGCTTCCCTACGGCTTGTGCGGCTTCGGATCCCTGTACAGAAACGACGCCGTGGTCGGTCTTCTGGATCTCAACGTCCTCGACGAAGATGTTCGACCGCCATACATCGGCGGTTTCGTCGGGTCGGCGTGAGAGGACGAGGAAGCCGTTGTCGCGCGGGACGACACGGAGGTCGTCCTGTGTCTTCCCGTTAGGATCGAGAAGGAGTGCGCGCGTCGGTCGGTCACGTACCTCGGCGGTCACGGTTCTGTCGAGGAAGTCGTGCGCGTCCTCGCCCGTGAGGCGCAGAACCTCGGCGTCGAGCGGTTTCCAGCCGAAGGTGTCGTAGACCGCCTCGTACCCCGCCGTTTCGTTTCCTTCTTCGGTCACTTTCAGGTCGATATGCAGGTGGTGGTGTCTCCCACACCGGGAAGACCGTGTATCTTTCCTGCGACTATCTTGAGGAGTTCGTCGACCTCGTCAACCTCAAGCTTAGAGATGACGTCGTAGTCTCCGGTCACGGCGGTTACCTCTACGACCTCGTCGAAGTTCTCCATCTCGTCCACGATACCCTGTATCGACCCGGTTTCACAGGTCATCAGGACGTACGCTTGTACCATGGTCGTCGTACGGTGTCTTCCGTAATACGTCTGTTCATGTCTTAGCCGTCGGTGCGGGGGTGACGGTCTAAGACGCGTCTTACGCGGAGCGCGCCTCGAAAAAGGTTATCTACCTCCGGAAGAACTGTTAGGAGGAACTACCAGCACCATGGCACACGAGTTTAATCTACCCGACGTTGGGGACGGGATCGAGGAAGCCGAGGTTCTAAAATGGATGGTGAACGTCGGCGACGGCGTGCTCGAAGACGACCCGATCGCCGAGGTCGAGACTGAGAGGGCGATAATCGAGATACCTTCGCCCGTCGACGGAGCCGTAGACCGGTTACACGCCGACGAGGGTGAGACGGTCGGCGTCGGGAACCGTCTGGTGACGTTCGAGAAGGGCGAGGGGGGTACGGAAGCGAGGAACGACGGAGGCGTCGAGATACTCGACAGCGACGGAAACGCGGCTGTTGACGTGGACGCAGACGGAGGCGACGAGGATACGGTCAAGAACGACGGTGACGACGACGGAGCGTCGGAGGCGACGCGACGGCTCGCGCGCGAGATGGGTGTTAGCCTCGACGACGTAGAGGGGAGCGGCGCGGACGGACGTATCGTCGCGCAGGACGTACTCCACGCGGCGAAACAGGATCAGGAGGAACGCGACGGTGCGCGCGGCGACGAGGAAGCCGAGGATCCGGGAACCGGTATACCCGGAAAGGGCGAGAAGACACCGGCTATGGAGGACGACGATACGGCACCCGACTTCGGACAGCCTGAGACGCCCGCCGTCGAGCCAAACACAGCCGAGGAGACGAGTATGTTCGGTGACGAGACGCCGACGGCAGAGAGAAGCGACGAGAGCGAGGGGGAGGAAGGGGAGCCAGAGACGGAGAAGGAGAAAGAAGCAGGGGTAGAGGCAGAGACGGAGAGGGGGACGGAGGCGAAGGGTGAGACAGGTAAGGAGGCGGAGAAGGACGACGGAGAGGGTGAGGAAGAGAC
>Ga0207714_1000640_pt1 | contig 23580 bp, 22 predicted proteins | sample PonA232FremontCA_2_FD_187270 | JGI IMG/M metagenome (GOLD analysis project Ga0207714, IMG submission 187270) | Marine sediment microbial community from Fremont, CA, USA - Pond A23 Sediment 2 (SPAdes) | ecosystem: Environmental > Aquatic > Marine > Unclassified | place: USA: Fremont, California...
TTACTACAGGATGCCAATTAACCTCACCCGTCTGTCAAAGAACAACTACTTCGTCATGATGCGCTAGAAAATATAGTGGGTTGTGGGGGGATTTTCAAGACTGAGTAGCACTTCAATAACGAATTCATCATGATTATACGTTAAATTGACCCTTGAAAGCACAAAATAGCTCCGACCGGGATAAAAAAAGCTGAAAACGCTAGAACAGTTCCGTTATCTGAATGTTAACCTGTATCGGTTAAGCCAGCTAATACTCTCAACCCGCCCGGCAAGTCCGGTTTTAAGCTTACTATAAACTACGGCAAGAGATTGATTACGTATTAGAACGTCCAATATAATAAATTTTGAGTTGCGGTTTACGTAATTGAAGGCCGATCAACCCTCAGCTATAATTCATTTGCTTCATTTAACAAGAATCATCGTCAGGATTATTTTTTTACCTTTTCGGGAAAATAAAATATGAAATTAACCAGAAGGAATTTTTTAGAATTAACCGGAACAGCTGTTTTAGCCACCATGTCCAGGAGCCTGGGTTTTTCTCAGTCCGAGGAGAACGGTACCGGGAAAATCAGAATAGCCTATCCTCCCACAATGGCCGCACTTCCGCTGGTCAAAGGGACCCAGGAATCCTTTTTCCTGAGCGAATCGGAACCAAATACGTTTTCAAGAAACGGGTTAGGGGTATCGCTAATTCCGTCAAAGAGCCCGAGCGACGCAGCAAGGCTGGTAAGTGGGGGTAAAGCGGATTGCAGCATAACTGATCTTGCCAGTGCTATATACGGAGTAAAAGGCACGGGCAATTTAAGGGTTCTTTCGACGGCTTTCGACCCCAACGAAATGGACAGGTACTACGGCTTACTGACGAGCAACCTCTACGATATCAGCACCATCGACGATTTGGTCGAAAACTGGCTCGACGAATCCGGAAAAAAGTCGATCGTTCTCTCAAAAAGGAGGGACGAGCACTACTCTACGGACAAATTGATCGAATCCAGCGGACTGGAAGTCAAGGATTCAACCTACTACCTGGACGGAGAAGACTTAATATCCAGAATGACCGGTTTGTTAAACGGTAACTATATATCCGCAGTTCTCCCGGAGCCTCTTCTGACACTGGCTCTTGAAAACCCCCAGTTCGAGGGTTACCAGGCCAATCTAATAGAAACTTACGAAGGTATCGTCAAACCTCCTTTCGTATTTGTTTTTAACCAGAATTTTCTGAACCGTTCTCCGGAACTGGTTGATAAATTCTACGAAAGCTGGGACAAAGCCATAGAGGACACGAACGGCAGCAACAACCTCCAGTTACTTGGCCTGACTACCGATATCATTACCGGAACGTTTCCGAGCCTGAAGAAAGCCATCGAGCAGGCCGAACTCACTGAAGAATTTGCCAACCTATTTGAGGTTCCCGATTTTTCAACACCGGAGACCCTCGACGAATCGATCTACGACTCCGTCTTAAACTGGACCATCGCCAAAGGTTACCTGTCCAGCAGGGTCGATTTCGACAGCGTCTTTGGGGGGCATTCGTCAGTACTCTCCAGCTCAAAATAATGATCAGGATTTCAAATCTGGACGTAAGATACGGTGGTGACGGAAGCGAAAAACAAGTTATCTCAAATCTGAGCCTTTCAATAGAGGATAACTCGAGCCTTGGGGTTATAGGTCCAAACGGCTGCGGTAAGACCACCCTGCTGCATACACTTGCCGGACTTCACGACAACTATACCGGAGAACTGCGCTTGGGAGTACACGAAGACAAAGTCGCCCTGATCCTTCAGGACATCGGACTCCTGCCCTGGAAAACCGTACGAGAAAACGCGAGCCTCGGCCTGGATCTCGGTCGAAGCGAGAACTACTCCAACGTGGAAGACCTGCTGCACGAACTGGATCTCTTCGGCTACAGGGAAGACTTTCCCTCTCAACTTTCCGGTGGGCAGAAGAGGAAGCTCGGGCTCGCCCGGGCCCTGGCAGTGGATCCGAGGGTCCTGTTGATGGATGAACCACTCGTCTCCCTGGACGAATTTACCAGGGAGGAACTGCAAAACAAGATACTGACCCTATGGCAGGAAAGGAACTTGACCATGGTAACGGTAACACACGACATGGAGGAGGTCTCTTTTCTCGGCCAGAACATCGCGGTTTTATCTCAGGTCCCAGCTACTCTAAAGTGCCTGATAGAAAACCACGGTGCCGGGGAAGTAGAGTTTCGGGGTAGCGAGGAATTTTACGAGACCGTACGCAAAACCAGGCAGGAGCTCCCATGAAAAAGGGCATTGTCCGTTACGCGGTCAGTTTTACCCTCATTATACTCATGTGGTGGTTCGCGAGCTGGCTGGTGGGTCTGCTGCTCTCCGGCCCCAAGAGTTCAGTACTGCCCGGACCATTAACTGCTTTTGCGACCCTGATCAAACACTGGGGAGACATCTGGCCCAACTTTCTCAGGAGCGGCTATCGCCTGGTCTTAGCGCTGGGTTTCGCCATTTTCTTCGGCTCAACCGCGGGTCTGGTAATTGGCTTTGAAGAATCAGTCAACGAGTACGTGTCTCCGGTTTTGTATTTACTTTACCCGATACCAAAGATAGTATTCCTACCGGTTATTCTGATTATCTTCGGGCTCGGCGACCTATCCCGGGTTATATTTATATTCCTGGTCACGATCTTTCAGGTAATGATCAGCGCACGGGATGCCGCAAAGAACATATCCCCCAAATGGATTAAAGCAGTACAGAGTGCCGGCGGCAACCGGTTCCAGATATACCGGCACGTAGTTATTCCCGCCACTCTGCCCGGAATTTTGAGTAGCATCAGGATAAGCATCGGTCTCGGGATCGCCGCTTTATACCTTGCCGAACTATCGTATACAAACCAGGGTCTCGGTTATTACATAGATAATTCCTGGAAGGTTTTTGCCTATTCGGACGTCTTCGCCGGCATACTTGCCTTCGCAATACTCGGCCTGGGGCTCTACCTGATAATTGACTTAATTGAGAGAGTCTTTTGCAGGTGGAACTACGAGGACAGGAGCTGAATATTCCCATGCAAAACGTCAAAGATAAGGAAGTCAAGCTATTGCTTTTTCAGGGTAAGAACGGCGAGAAGGTCGAAGAAGTCAGGGAGACGATAGCCCGCTGGGCAAAAAAGAACGATATCGGCCTCCATGAAGTCTTTGAGCAGGAAGACATCAGCCAGGCACTTGCCGAAGAAGGTACTGAGGCCATAATGCTCAGCCTGGGCGGTGACGGCACCTTCCTGAAGGCAGCTGACATGATTGCTCCATATCTCGTCCCAATTCTCGGGATAAACCTGGGAAAGCTCGGTTTCCTCTCCGGGTTGAACTCATCTGAACTGGAAAGCGGCCTAAAGGGTATAATCAGAGGAAAGTTTTCCGTCAAAGAACTGGCACGGTTAAAGTGCAGGTTTAACGGTCCGAAAACGGACGAGTTCACCGCTCTGAACGAAGTGGTGGTATCCCGGGGCGAAAATCCCGGCCTGGCGGACCTGGATCTATTCCTGGATTCCAGGAAAGTAGCTACTTATCCGGGCGATGGTTTGATTGTCTCCACACCTACTGGCTCTACTGCGTATTCGCTCTCCTGCGGCGGTCCACTAATTACCAGAAACACCTCGGCTTTTAGCATTACCCCGCTCAACGTTCATAAGCTGGGGCTCAGACCGATCATTTGCTCCGACGATACGGAAATCAGAGTGAAGACAAATACTCCAGCGGTTATAGAGGTAGACGGCAAGCGGGTCGGCGAGCTGGAGCCAGAACAATCCACAATTATGGCCAGGTCGGACACACCGACGCTCATGATAATTCCGGAGGGTCAGGGCAATTTCTTCGAAACAGTAAGAAACAAGCTAAACTGGGACAGGGATCGGGGAACCCGTATTTAACCACCCCCTCTTACCCCTTCATTCTTTGTTGATTTAGTCGAACTATATAGTTATTATGGTTTACATGAACTGGATCATTGCGCTTATAATTTTCATACTAACATATGCCGTTTTATTTACCGAAAGAATTGATCGCACCATAGTTACTCTTGCTGGTGCTGTCTCGGTTCTGCTTGCCGGTATAGTACTTGGTTTTTACTCCCAGCACGAGGCATTTCTGGCAATTGACTTTGATACAATTGCCCTTGTGCTCGGAATGATGGTCATGGTGGGAACCGTCGAGCGAACCGGCCTAATAGAGTACATGGCTATCTATATAGCCAAGAAAACAGGGGGTAAAATCTGGCTTCTCCTGGTCGGCCTCGGAGCATTCACTGCGATTGCCTCGGCGTTTATGGATAATGTAACCACCATGGTTCTTGTAGCACCAACAACACTCTCCATTACCGATTTACTTGGGCTATCGCCGATACCTTTTCTCATTTCCGAGTCGATGCTATCGATAGTCGGCGGGTTATCCACGCTGATCGGGGCGCCACCAAATATAATGATAGGTTCGGCAGCGGACCTGGGGTTCAACCAGTTTATCGCTCACCTCGGCCCGATAGCGCTCACGGTCTGGTTCGTCTCAATAATTTACTTCTGGTTTAAGTTCAAGAACACTCTGCCGGACGAGGCAAATCAGCGAGAGGCCCTGGAAGAAATGGATCCGAGTCGCACAGTCGAGAGCTGGAACGATTTTCGCAAGGCAATTGCCGTGATAGCCATCGTAATTGGCCTTTACCTGCTCCATGGTTTCATCGGACTGGAACCACCGACAGTAGCTTTTATCGGGGCGGTACTTGCCCTTACCCTGATCAGGCCGGACGTGCAAGAAACCCTCTCCGACGTGGAGTGGAGCGTGATCTTTTTCTACTCCTCGCTTTTTGTTCTCGTAGGCGGTCTGGAACAAACCGGTATGATCCAGCAAATTGCGCTTGGGTTTGGCCAGATTGCAGAAAACTATCCCGTTCTCGCCCCGGTCGCGCTCATTTGGTTCGCCGGCGTTCTTTCCGGAATAATAGACAATGTACCGCTTACAATCGCCCTGATTCCGGTCATACATAGCCTGGGTAGTATCCATGGAATCCACCTGAACTCCTATTGGTGGGCGCTGGCCCTGGGAGCAGTTCTCGGTGGAATAAGTTCGCCGGTAGGATCTTCGGCAAACGTAATAACCGTCTCCCTGAGCGAAAGAACTGAAACCCCGATAACCTTTACAAAGTGGATAAAAGTTGGTTTACCCTTAACCCTCGTCAATCTGACTCTTGCAAGCCTATTTCTCTTCTTTGGAATGAGATTGGGGCTGATGTGAATCCTTAGGAGAAACCCGTGTCCCTAGAGCTTATATTCTCAACGGTCATCTTTCTCGGCACCTACGTGGCAATCCTCACTGATAAAGTAGAAAGGTCACTGGCAGCCATTTCCGGTGCCGTCCTGATGGTCGTAACTGGACTTTACTTTGGCTTCTACACCGAAACGGAAGTAATAACCGAAGCAATAGACTGGAATACTATAGGTCTGTTGCTCGGAATGATGATGGTAGTGGGCGTTCTAAAGGACTCCGGTCTATTCGAGACACTGGCTATATGGGCCGCCAAACTGGCCCGCGGGGACTACTTTCGCATGATCCTTCTTTTTGGTTTTCTCGCCGCAATAATGTCAACGACGATCGATAACGTAACCACTATACTGCTCGTTGCTCCGATTTCCATGTCTATCAGCGCGGTTCTCGGTATCGACCCAAAGCCTATTTTGCTGACCCAGGCCCTGTTCTCTAACGTGGGCGGAGTCGCGACGCTCGTCGGTGACCCTCCGAACATAATGATCTCGAGCGCCGGAGGGTTTCAGTACCTGGACTATATCTACAACCTCGCTCCGACCGTCCTCATCTGCACGCTCGTATCCGTGGTCCTGTTCAAGATAGCTTTCGCCGATAAAGCGGAGGAGGAGAACGACAAGATAAACGAAGAAGCTCTGGCCGGAATAATGGACAGGAAAGCAACCCAGGAAGTCGCAAACTGGACCCTGCTCAAAAAGGGATTATTCGGTCTGAGCTTCATAATCATCCTATTCGTCCTGCACAGCGTGGTAGCAATTACGCCGGCCACTGTAGCGCTTTCCGGAGCTACCCTGATTCTCCTGATGACGAGACCTGATATGGACGAATTGCTCGATCGCGTCGAGTGGACGACGTTACTTTTCTTCGCGGGACTTTTCGTGGTCGTCCACGGGGTAGTTAACACCGGGTTACTGACGAAGATATCACAGGGCGTGCTGCACGTGACCAGCGGCAACCTGCTTTTCTCGGCCCTGGCTATACTTTTTCTCTCCGCACTCGGGTCCGGGCTGGTCGATAACATTCCGTTTACCGCTGCCATGCTCCCGATAGTTGCCACTCTCTCGACCAAATTGACAGGTGGTAGCTCCGACATTCTCTGGTGGGCACTGGCATTTGGCGCCGGCTTTGGCGGCAACGCGACGTACATAGGTTCTTCCGCAAACGTAATGATAGTTAAGATCAGCGAGGACCATGAGGAGCCAATCTCGATGAGATACTGGCTGAAGTACGGCACTTTAACCACGCTGATTACGACAATAATCGCCGGGCTTGTTATCGCACTCCAGATCATTACCCCGGTCCAGCTACCGTTACTGCCCTCCTAAGCTCTTTGTAAAACCACTGGAAAGGAAAAACCTCTTCCTGTTAACGAGTGACGGGCGGTTGCTACCTGTTGGCGATGAACTTCATCAGGGTAAGAAGGAATCTCAATCCCGCGAGAAGTAACGCAAGAGCCCCTGAATTATCCCTCTAGCGATATCTTCCTGATAGGACCGACTGATTAACTTCTCTCTTTCAATTGGAGAAGTAAGAAAGCCAACCTCAACGAGGGCTGCCGGCACCGCCGTATACCTGGTATAAAGTCGCTGGTACCTTATCCCTCTGTCTCTGGCTCCCGTTCTATCCACTATCGAGTCCTGAACGAGCTCGGCCATGTCCCAGCTCTTGCCTTCCCTCGGCCTGCTCCGGTCAAGTATTGTTTCCACACCCGTAACTCCGGGATCGCTGAAGGAGTTTGCCTGAATAGAGATGTAGCCATCGCTTCCTCTACTTTCGGCTACTTCCAGTCGGTCAAGTAATGGAAGGTAGTTATCGGCTGTCCGGGTAAACACGAAATCCAGGGTGGGATGCTCTTTTCCGAGATCCTTTAAAACCCGGGCAATGGACAAATTTACGTTCTTCTCTGCAACACCCTGGACAGTAGCACCCGGATCGTAACCACCATGGCCGGGATCTATCGTGACTCTTGCGGCCGACGAACTTACTGACCTACCCGGAGCAACGCCGGTAGTGGCAACCAGAACGAGCAGCAAAAGAGATATTGTGGCGATATAAGACTTTTTTCTCGACATTTGGATGGAACATTTTAAGGTTATCCGGCTCCGGCTGCACGGACACGTGTACAAGTTAGAAGTGCTTTATGCGGTACTAACAAAAAGGCCCGCCAATAGCCTGCTAACTGTTTCCGACCTGCAATTGAACCTACTCTTCCTCCGATAACAGATAAACTTTCTTCACCGGAGTTTCCTCTAGAACACGGTTCGCGTAACTTACTCCTTCTTCTCTGGAGGTGAGGTCGAGGATGATTTCTTTTTCCCCCGAGAACGTAGACGGTTCCAGTTTTTCGGAGACGACTGGTAAGAACTTTACGTTCTCCTTGAGGAAATCAAAATCGGATTTCGTGATCTCTTTTACCGGGTTCTTATAGTTGTAGCTGGGGCCGTTGCCGTCCTCACCTTCTTGAAACGACTCGGTCAATACTCTTTCCATCAAGTTGACCATGTCCTCGGGGTTTGGTACGCTCCCCGGTATCCTCACTATCCCGTTTCCGCTTAACCCGGGATCAGGTGGATAAAAGAAATACGTAGTTGGAGTTCCCTCCACTCCCAGACTGGATGCAAGCTCCACGTTTGTGACGTTGCCCTGCTCCGGGAGTTCGATCTCAAATGAACTGTCGAGGGAAACCAGCGACAGAATGAAATGGTCTCTCAATATATTCTTAACCGTCTGATTTGACAGTATGTTATCCTTGAAATCCTGACAGTGCGGGCAGCCAGAAGAAGTAAACGAGAAGACGATTTGCCTATCGAGAATCCTTGCCAGGCGCAGGCCCTTCTCAAACCCGTAGTTATTAGCTAATCCGTCCGACCGGGCTCCGGCACCCGGGCCAATCGTCAGTAGTCCCAGTATGAGTAAGATCATCATTAAGCTTTTGCGCAAAACGGTTCACTCCGTTTTAAGCCCGTCAGGCTTGGTTGAGGAATTATACGGGAACAAACCTGTATAACCAACGGATCTCCGTGTAAGTGAAACCAAACAACATTTAAACAGCCGAAGGTAGCTACTCGAGATCGGGTTAGTTGGGAGCGAGCCGATGACGAATATTTCCCTGACTGGATTTAACGTAACCTATGGTTTAAAATAATTTGAATCTTCAGCTGCTTTATTTGTAATCTCTCAATCTCGCCCTGCAAACATCCAGGTGAATTCAATGGAGAAAGAAAAGGCATATGTAGAAACTTGGGGTTGTCAGCTGAACTATCACAGATCCGAAAAAATAGCCGGCAACCTCAAGGAGCGCGGATACGAAATCGTCGAAGAACTTGACGCAGCCGACCTGATAATCTTCAATACCTGCGCGGTAAGGGCCAAATCGGAGGAAAAGGTCCGCGGCAGGGTCGGCCAGATAAAGGACAAGAGGAAGGAAGACAGCCTGCTCGGGGTCGGCGGGTGCATGGCCCAGCACCTTGGAAAGGGGCTGTTCGAGAGGTCAGGTGGGATTGACTTCGTCTTTGGTACCTCAAACCTCGGGGAAATCCCCGAACTGGCAGAGCAGGCCAGAATAAACGGTCAGCATTCCTCAGTTCCCCACCCGGAAGGTTTTGAAAACCTGCCGGTCCTGAGAAAATCCGATTATTTCGCCTGGGTAACTATAGCCGAGGGTTGCTCCAACGCGTGTTCCTATTGCATAGTCCCCCAGGTCCGGGGCCCGCTGCGGAGTAGACCGCCCGGTGAAATCATTTCGGAAGTGAAGGAGCTTGAAAAGGAAGGCTACAAAGAGGTCCAATTGCTCGGGCAAAACGTAAACGCTTTTGGACAGGATATTGAAGATCATGAAGTTAACTTTGGCTGGTTGTTAAACGAGGTTGCCCGGACCGGGATCCCGCGAATAAGCTTCACTACGCCGCACCCGAAGGACCTGGACGAAGTCACTTTGACTGCTATGCAAGAAAACCCGAACGTGGTTCGACAGCTTCATCTACCACTTCAATCCGGCTCCGATAGAGTTCTTCGGATTATGAACCGGGAGTACACGAGGGAAGATTACATGAGAAAAGTAAACGCGGCCCGGTCAACGGATCAGGATATCAACATTACTACTGACATAATTGTCGGACACCCCGGAGAAACCAGGGAGGACTTCCGGAAGACACTGGAGGTTATCGAAAGTGTGAAGTTCGGTTCGGTTTACGCGGCTCAGTTTTCCCCCCGCCCCAACACCAGAAGTGCCAAAATGGAAGACCACGTGTCAGAAGAAGAGAAGAAAAGGAGGTTGCAACTGGTACTGGAAAAACAGAAGAAGAGTTCCGAAAAACGTGACTCTCGTTTCATCGGTAGAACCACGGAGGTCCTGGTCGAGGGGGAAGCCAGGGAAGATGGTGCAGTTTACGGAAAGAACGAATTCGGGGAGACGATAACTTTCCCCGGGTCCAAAAAAATGATCGGCGAAATTAAAGAAGTCAAGCTCGAGTCCACTGATCACGGCAGGTTGGTTAAACCTGCGGGGGAGGAATCTCTATGATTCTAACAATAACTATGAATCCAGCTTACGACCTGATTTACTGGGTGAAGGAGATCGAACAGCAGGGCGAGACACAGCTTTCCCGAGCTTATAGAACCCACTCGAGTGCTGGGGGGAAAGGAGTCAACGTATCACTTTATCTGTCAAGCGTAGGTATTGAAAATATCGCAATGGGACTTATCGGCGGTCACACCGGACGGGCCATAAAGAGGTCTCTGAGAGAAGCGGGGGCCACAACTAACTTGACATGGATAAACGATGAGACCAGAAGTAACGTAGCAATTCTAAGGAAGGGTGAGGAAGGTAACCCGATTGAAGTCAACAGTGCCGGTCCGGAAATATCCGAGCGGGCCCTGGATCAATTCCTGGAGCAGTACGAGACGATGCTCCACCGGGTTTCCTGCGTCGTTCTATCGGGTAGCATACCCCCAGGAGTCCCGAAGGAAATTTATAACAAGCTAGTCAAAATGGCGAAAAAGCGGGACATCAGAACCGTAGTAAATACCGGGGGAGAGTACGTCGGTCCTGCGGCCAAAGCAGGTCCGTTCCTGATAAAACCCGATATTAGAGAACAAAAAAAGGTCATGGGAGAGGAGCTAACTAACAGCCGGTCGATAATAAAAGTAGGGAAGAAGATCCTTGATTACGGTACTGAATACGTCCTTCTTTCACACGGACTCACAGGTGATATACTCGTAAGCAAGGAAAAGAACTGGGATATCGAAGCCAACCGGGAAGAACTAGTGGTAAGAAACCGTGTCGGGGCAGGAGATTGTCTCGTCGGTGGAATTATCTACCAGCTTGAGGAGGGGAAGTCAGTACAGGAAGCCGTAAAATACGGACTCGCAGCGGGAATGGCGAGTGTGGAAGTATACGAGAAGATTCCGAGGGATGCCTCACTGGTTCAGGCCCAGCTGGAGCAGATTTCCCTGAAAGAAATGGGTGACGATATCAATGAAAGTTAAAGACATCATGACGAAGGACCTTACGGCCGTCAGAGCGAACCAATCCCTGAAGGCATTAATTTACCTTCTGGAGAAGAGCGAACTATCCGGTGTTCCCGTCGTGGATCAGAAAGGCGTAGTAGTTGGGTTTATCTCCGAGCGGGACATCATTCAGGCTGCTCTACCAAATTACTTCGAAATGCTCAGAACTGCCTCCTACCTTCCGGACATCAATCAGCTATCTCGAAGACTTGAGGAGATAAAAGGGGACCACGTGGAGGAGTACATGGTGGAGGAGGTAATTACAGTGGACGAGGAAGAAGAAGACATACACGTGGCCGATTTGATTATCAGAAACGAGTTAAACAGGGTCCCCGTGGTGGACGAGGATGGAATGCTCGCCGGAATAGTCCAGCGGATAGACCTGCTCGGCGCATTGCTATAAAATTGCTATAAAAACAATACGGAGGACTATCACCAGATGAAACTAAGCGAATACTACCTTCCAACTTTAAAGGAAACTCCTGCGGATGCAGAACTGGAAAGTCACAAATTGATGCTTAAGGCAGGGCTAATCAGGAAAGTTACGGCTGGAATTTACAGCTACCTGCCGCTCGGCTTTAAAGTATTAAAAAATATCGAAGATATCGTCAGACAGGAAATGAACCGGGCGGGAGCACAGGAAATCAAGTTACCCATCGTTCAGCCGGCCGAGCTCTGGCGGGAAAGCGGTCGCTGGGACGATTTCGGGCCGGAGATGTTTAAACTGGCGGACAGAAAGGATCAGGAGTTTGCGCTCGGCCCAACCCATGAAGAAATAATCACCGATCTCGTGCGGAACGAACTCAATTCCTACAAGGACCTACCGCTGGTTCTTTACCAGATTAACGACAAGTTTCGGGACGAAATCAGGCCAAGGCATGGAGTCATGCGCTCCCGCGAGTTCTTGATGAAGGATGCCTACAGTTTCCACGAATCACAAAGCAGCCTGGATGAAACTTACCAGGATATGTACGATGCCTACGCTAGAACTTTTGATAGGCTGGGGCTGGACTGGGTTGCCGTCGATGCACCAACCGGCTTGATGGGAGGTAGTTACTCTCAGGAATTCATGGCACTTGCGGATGAGGGCGGCGAAGAAATAGTCCTCTGTGACAGCTGCGGTTACGCATCAAACGTCGAGATAGCAGAATACGAAACTTCCCCGGACGACACGAGTACCGCCAGGAAAGAGATGGACAAGGTCGCCACGCCAAACAAAGAAACCGTCGAAGCCGTGGCCGAATACCTGGAAGTTCCCGAAGAGAAAATTGTCAAAACGTTTATCTACAGAACCGACGACGGTCTCGTAGCAGCTCTGGTTGGAGGAGACGACGACATCGAGGAAATGAAACTGATAAATCATCTCGGGACCAAAAAGGCAGAAATGGTTTCCTCCGAGGCCGAAATCAAGGAAATCACCGGAGCCAACTTCGGTTCAATTGGTCCAGTCGGTTTGGATATCCCCGTATATGCTGATAAAGACATAAAAACGATGGATAATTTCATCGTCGGGGCAAATGAAAACGGCTACCACTTTAAGAACGTCAACTGGGGCAGAGACATAAATAATATGGAGTTTATCAACCTTCGAAAGGTCCATTCCGGGGATAGTTGCCCGAAGTGCGGAGGGGACCTGGAGTTTCACAGAAGCATAGAAGTCGGTCAGCTATTTCAGCTCGGCGCAAAGTACTCGAAGAGCCTGGAGGGCCAATACCAGGACAGAGACGGAGAGCTTAACCCCTACATCATGGGATGCTACGGAATAGGCATCAGCCGCCTCGTCCCGGCAGTAATCCAGCAGAACTACGACGAAAGCGGTATCCGCTGGACCGAGTCGGTGAGTCCGTTCTCCGCCGGAATAATTGTTCTGAATTCCAACGAGGGCAGGACGGAAGAAATGGGGGAGAGCCTTTACGACAGCTTACAAAAAAGGGGCTACGATATACTTCTGGATGATAGAGAGGAGTCCCCCGGCGCTAAGTTCAACGACTCCGACCTGATCGGCTTACCGTTAAAGGTCATCGTGGGCCCCAGAGGTCTCGAGAGCGGCGTGATAGAACTCGAGACGAGGGACGGAGATCAGGAAGAGCTGAAAGTGGAGGAGAAAAACACTGAGGCAATAGCGAACAAACTAGAAGAAAAACTAGCAGACACGGTCGAGCTCCGGTAAGAGCTTGCGGAAAACACTCAGGCATTTAACTAACTGGAGACAGCCGTATAATATACTTGCAACATTTGTTGAATAATTTAAAGTCAATATCAGGTGGTTACGTGAAAACGTCCGTTATAATTCCAGCCTACAACGAAGCGGAAAGGATAAAGTCGGTACTACAGGCAGTGGACTCCGCCGAAAACACGATTGAGCTAATAGTCGTGAACGACGGCTCAACTGACAACACCTCGGAGGTAGTCGAAGAAAGCGAAGTAGACCTTACTTTACTGGAACTAAAGAACAATACTGGCAAGGCAAATGCACTCGCGCGCGGAATAGATGAAGCATCCCACTCAAGCCTCATGTTCGTGGACGCGGACCTAAAAGGACTAGAATCCGAACACATAGACGACATGATAAACACCTACGGGGAGGGCAGCTGGGACATGGTCATCGGCGTGTTCCATAAAGGTAGGTTAAATACCGACCTATCTCAGAAGATCAGCCCCCACCTATCCGGCCAGCGGGTCCTGTCCCGTAGCCTCTGGAATAAGCTAAACAAGTCGGCTGCCGAAGAATTCGGCGTTGAAATGGCCCTGACCAAGCTATCCCTGCGGGAAAACCTCGACACGACAAAGGTCAAACTTACCGGTGTAACGCACGTAATGAAAGAGGAAAAAAGGGGATTTGCCGAAGGTTTAAAGTCGCGGTTGAAGATGTATGGCAACATTATCAAAACCACCCTGACTCCGTCCAGGATGAATCGGTGAAACTATAATAGCACCACGAGGACAAACTCTATTGACAAAACTCACTCGTTCATCTATAATAGCTACGTAATCAACCAATTCGTCGTCCCGAACCCCTTCACATAGTTATTTTACCTAAAAGATAAAAGCCGTTCGTGGAATTTAGCGAGCGTTATTGAACAGGGGCAATTGCCAGAATCAATTTTTAGGGGTGAAGCTGGACCAGAATACCTCAAGGCAGGTTAAGGTTCGATTACGGGCCGGGAAGTTTAATAAGTCACTTGAGGCAAAGAACAAACAAGGTACCAAGTACCTAAACTGGAGTGGCGGGACTTGTTAATGGCGTTCCCTCTCGATTATAAACCGCATACTGATTTAGCGGGCGGCAAAAACGCCGGCTTCTCAGGTGCAAAATAAAACAGGCAAGGTGAACTGAACCCTCACCCATTTTATACCTATCCAAACCATCACGGAGATAGAAATTTTCAAACTTTTGAGGTGAGTTAATTGGAACTTAAAGAATTACAAGAGAAGAATCTGGACGAGCTGAAAACAATAGCAGAAGATTACGAGATAGAGATGGATTCGAAGAACAAGGAAGAGTTGATATATTCCATTCTGGAAGCAGAAGCCAAGGAGGAAGGGCAGGGTTTTTCCGAGGGGATACTCGGTATTTTACCGGACGGATACGGTTTCCTGAGGGACAAAACCTTTCTCCCGGGCAAGAACGATATTTACGTATCTCCGTCGCAAATAAAACGATTTGGATTGAAAAACGGGGACAAAGTCCTCGGACAGACGAGACCCCCTAAAAACGACGAGCACTACAAAGCCCTGCTCAGGGTGAAGGCAATCAATGATTCACCACCTGACGATTTAAGGGATAGAACTGATTTTCAGTACCTTACTCCACTTCACCCTTCCCAGCGACTTAAGCTGGAGCACAACCCCAACGACACTTCTACAAGGATAATTGATCTGTTCGCACCAATTGGCAAGGGGCAAAGGGGGTTGATAGTCTCCCCACCGAAAGCCGGGAAGACCACGCTGATCAAGAAAATGGCCAACGGCCTGGCGGCAAACCACCCGGAGGTAGAACTGATCGTTCTACTGATAGACGAGCGGCCCGAGGAAGTTACGGATATTCGGCGCTCTATCAACATGGGTAAAGTCGTCGCTGCAACTTTTGACCAGGAACCAAAACACCACACCGAGGTCGCGGAACTGGTCACGGACAACGCTAAAAGGCTCGTGGAAGCCCAGAAGGACGTAGTAATCCTCATGGATTCTATTACCAGGCTGGCGAGAGCTTACAACCTATCCGTGGACCAGAGCGGCAAGCTGTTGTCGGGTGGTATAGATCCGGCAGCTCTTTACAAGCCGAAGGAGTTCTTTGGCGCGGCAAGGAACATAGAGGAAGGCGGAAGCCTGACGATAATCGGTACTGCCCTGGTCGACACGGGCAGCAAACTGGACCAGGTCGTCTTCGAGGAATTCAAGGGTACGGGTAACATGGAACTCGTCCTCGATAGACAGCTGGCAAACCGCCGCATCTACCCGGCAATAGATATGGAGCAGACCGGGACACGAAAAGAAGAACTCTTGCTCAGCGAAGGCAAGCTCAACAAGCTGCGAATACTGAGAAAAATGATCGGAGAGATGGACGATAACGAGGACGCACTTGAATTCATCAAGAAAAAGATCGAGTCGACACAGGATAACGATCAGTTCCTGGAATTGATGCAGAACGGTTAAATGAAAGAAAAAATAACCATACAAGGTGGAAAGCCCCTGAAAGGGGAGCTGAAGATACCGGGGGCAAAGAACTCGGCCCTTCCCCTGATTGCTTCTAGCCTCCTCACCGATCAACCCGTAAATTTAACCAACGTCCCTGACCTGAAGGACGTTCACACCATGTTGAGCATGGTGGAAAACCTGGGTAACACTTCTTTGGGTGAATCAGGTAACGTGGAGATAAGGGGTACCATAGATTCGAACCGGGCTCCGACCGAACTCGTAAAAAAGATGCGGGCCTCGTTTCTGGTACTGGCACCTCTAGTAGCAAGGACCGGAGAGGCAGTGGTCCCAATACCCGGAGGTTGCAATATAGGAACCCGGCCCGTTGATCTCCATCTGGAGGGCTTAAAAAGACTGGGTGTCAGCGTAGAACAGAATGACGGGAGGATAGTGGCTCGTGCCGACCAGTTAATCGGTAATGACGTCTTTCTCAACTACCCTTCCGTGGGAGCCACCGAACAACTTATTACCGCGGCAACGCTGGCGAAGGGCAAAACGACCATTTACAACGGAGCGCAGGAACCAGAAATACGCGACCTGGTCAACTTTTTGAGCGAAATGGGCGCCCGGATTGACCTGGACGGATCAATCATCCGTGTAACCGGAGTAAACGAGCTCGAGGGCGTGAATTACCCGGTTCTGCCCGATAGAATCGCAGCCGGCACTTACTTGCTGGCCGGTGCGGCCACATCCGGGGAAGTCGAGGTAACCGGCGTCAACACGGATTCGATCAAACCACTCAGTTTGAAGCTAAGAAAAGCGGAGGTAGAAATAGAGGAAAAGGAAGCCGCAATCAGGGCCAGAGGCGGTCGGAGGCCGCAAAGCGTCGAGGTCATCACGCTACCCTATCCCGGTTTCCCCACGGACCTTCAGGCACCAATTACCTCGCTGTTATCCCTTGCCCGCGGAAAGAGCGTGGTCAAGGAGACGGTATTTGATAGCAGATTTGGCCACGTACCGGAACTGAACAAGATGGGCGCGGAAATATCCGTTACGAACTCCAGTACGGTATTTATCGAGGGCCAGGAGGGTCTCCGCGGAACCGAGGTCGAAGCGACCGACATCAGAGCCGGTGCTTCCCTGGTCATAGCAGGATTGGCAGCCAGGGGGGAAACGGTGGTCACGGGGACCGAGCACCTGGATCGTGGCTATAGCAACCTCGTCGAGAACTTAAGTAGCCTCGGCGCCAGGGTAGGGAGGAGCAAATAAGCCATGGCCAAGGAAGAATTAAACCTGATCGAGGATAGAGTAGGTAAGCGAGCCCGGGTTAAGGCCAAGGAAAAGGCCATCCTGGTCGGCGTTGACCTGCCGGAAACGGGTAATGACCGTCTCTGGTCAACGGAAGAATCTATGGACGAGCTGGAAGCACTGGCGGATACCGCCGGAGTCAGGATTCAGGAAAGGGTTATCCAGAAAAGGAATAAGCCGGACTCCTCGTTTTATATCGGTTCCGGCAAGGCAAGGGAAATCAGGCAAAGAGCTCGGAAGATCGGAGTTCACGTAGTTATTTTCAACGATGAACTCAGACCGGCGCAGTCCCGTAACCTCGAGGAAGAACTCGGTACCAAGGTCGTAGACAGGACTCAGCTGATAATGGACATATTTGCTCAGCGTGCCCAGACGAAGGAAGCGAAGCTTCAGGTAGAACTGGCCCAGTACGAATACCTGCTGCCCAGACTGAGAGGCTGGGGTGAGTCACTCGAGCGCCAGGAAGGTGGGATAGGCACGAGAGGACCGGGTCAAACGAGACTTGCCCGTGACAGGGATAAGGTGCAGCGCAGGATAGATTCAATAAGAGCTAAACTAAGAGAGGCGGACAAGGAGCTCGACGTCAGGCGAAAACGTCGGCTGGAGAGCGATACACCGATCGTTGCCCTGATAGGCTACACCAACTCCGGCAAAACCACGCTCCTGAATAACCTGACTGGAGCAGAAGGCTTTGAAGAGGACAAACTTTTTGCCACTCTGGACCCCCTAACGCGGAAATTTGAGCTGCCGGACAGACGAAGTGTTCTGATGACCGATACGGTCGGTTTAATCAGAAAATTACCGCACCAACTGATACCCGCTTTTCGTTCCACGTTAAAATCCGCCCGAACTGCCGACCTGTTGATAAATATGATGGATGCAACACAGGATAAGTTAAAGGCAAGGTGGCAGACCGTGAACAAGATCTTAAACGAAGAAATTTTTGACGAAGACGACGGCAGGCCGGAAATGATCAACGCGCTAAACAAGGTCGACGCACTAAAGGACGAAAGGGAAATAGCAAAGGAGAAAAACGAGATCGACAACTCCATAGCGATTTCCGCGCTTAACGGAACGAACCTGGAAGGGTTAAAGGAACTTATCGCCGATAAACTGGGCGATGAAGTAAAGCGGGTTTCACTTAACCTCCCGTATTCAAGGGCCGAGCTACTGGATTGGTTCCACAACAACGGAGAAGTGCTATCGGAAGAATACGGGGACGATAGCATAAGGATCGAAGGAAAACTGGAACGGCACCTGCTTGCCGAACTGAAGTCGGAGTTAAAGGACGGCAGGCTGAAGGAACTATCGGAAAACTGAGCCGGCTAAGCCCACTCCTTATTCCCGGACGGACTCCACATCCTCGAGATCGAACTCCCTGATGTCTTCCTTGTCCAGCTTGATCCGCAAAGTACCTTTCTGAACGTTTCTCTGTATAACTTCCCCCTTACCGGCCGGAGAATCCACCTCGCTACCTTTATCCGGCATATCCCCGAGCTTTTCCTCGTAATCCTCAAGCTCGTACTGGAGGCAACAGGCGAGCCGGCCACAGACACCGGTAATTCTATCGGGAGATACCGAAATCTCCTGTTTTTCCGCAAGTTCCATCGGCACCGGTCCCGGGTCGTAAAGAAACCTTCTGCAGCAAAGCTCCTGGCCACAGCGTCCACGTCCACCCAGAATTGAAGCAGCTTCTCGTGGTCCGACCTGCTCCAGTTCTATCCGTGTTGAGAACTCGTGAGCAAGCGCCTTGACCAGACCGCGGAAATCCACGCGATGGGGGGCCTTGAAGTAAAACTTCAACTGAGACTTCTGAAATGAGTACTCGGAACCGATAACGTTCATGGGAAGCGATCGCTTATCCGCCATCTCCTGAGCCCGGGGCAGGGCGTCGTCGGCCTGGTTCTGATTCATTTCTGCCTGGAGAATATCGTGGTCAGTGGCCTTTCGGACAGCAATCCAGTCCGATTCCGTGTCGGGTTCGACATCCTCGGGCAACACGGTACCCAGTTCCCGGACCTCGTCCTTCTCAATTATGTACTGCTCGTCGGACTCCACCTCTTCGTCGAAGCCAGTTTTGACTTTTCTCCTCTTGGTCTTGGATATTCCGACGGAACGGACTATGGTCATTCCTCCCACCCTGTAGGTTGTATTTGGTATTCAGGTTTCCAAAGAAAACAGGCGAACCCGCCCTTAGTTACTCTATTTGGCTTAGTTAACGCTAGCGTCTCCCGACCGCAATTGCAAGCAGAGACTTTCCACCAGCAGCTGGACGTTTGCATTCGTCTTTAGCCCTTCTATCCCGTTCGAGATGACCCTGGCCATTTCAACGTAATCCCGCGCCGAACGGGGACCGCTGGAGGCACTTTCTTCGGAAAGTTTCCTTCGGTAGGCATCCCTGTATAAATTTAGCACCCGTTCCAAAAACCAGGTCAGCTGATCGTCCGGCAGGTCTTTCAAACTCTCCGCAAGGCTCAAGACTTCGTACCTGTCGGCGCCGTATATTTTGCGAAACACCAGGCGGGCAAGTCCGTCCTGCTCGATCAGGTCCTCTGCTTCAAGCAAACCGGCACCCAGATCCCCCAGACCGGAACCCTCGTATTTCTCAACCACTCTATCCCTGTACTCAATCGGTTTATCCGGACCCGATTCCAGCAGCTGGTCCAGCAGGTCGGCCCGATTGTTTACCACGTTCATCAGGTAATCCACGGCCTCATTATCGAAACCGCTCTCACTCAGAGTCTCCCTCATTCCTGACAGTTCAGTGCCACCTTCCGGTAACTGCTGACAGCGCGAAAGTATTGTGGGCAGCAGGTTGTTTCGGTTTTCGGTCAGAAGCAGAAAATAGACGAATCCGGGAGGGTCCTCCAGAATTTTCAGCAGACTATTTGCCGCTTCCCGGGAGAGGTCCTCCGCCTTCCCAATTGCATAAACTTTTTTATCCGATTCCTGAGGGGAATAACTTGAGCTTGAGATAACCTCTTCTACTTGGTTTATCGATATCTTGCTCTTATCATTCAATACCGTAACCCAGAAGAAATCGGGATGAGTATTACGGAGCACTTTACCTCCGCACTCATCGTCATTACGGGAACAAAGGATCAGCCGACCGAGCTCGGTGGCGTAGTTTTCGAGAGCGGTGCCCGATTTAATTGGAGCCAGGTAAGCGTGAGTCAGCCTGTCCTCTTTTTTAGCTTGCGCGATTAATTCTAAACTGTTCATTTTGCTTACTGATTATGCAAGACATGGCAACAACTTTAAAGACTTCCGTCCTGACCGTTCACGCTATCCCTTTATGGGTCCCGTTTCTAATTACCATGGTAGCTTCTCCAGCTTTTATTTTTCTCGCACCGACCACCGGACTACTTGACGATCCAGACAATAAGAGAAAGATACACCAAAACCAAAAACCGCTGGGCGGAGCCGCGATTCTCCTGGGGTTTTTACCGGTTTACCTTTATTACGGTCCGATAAACTTTTTCCTGATCGCCGCGTTGCTTCTGGTCTTTCTGGCCGGGATAGTCGACGATTTCCGCGGATTGAACCCGCGGATCAAGCTCCTTTTTCAGGTAATCGCTGCCGTCGTCATCGTAACGCAGACCTCATTGCCAGGAAGCTCCTTCGGGTTCGGTGAACTCCATGCCTTTACTCTGTCCGGCGCGGGCAACCAGGCTCTGATCGCGTTCTGGCTCGTCGGGGGAACAAATTCCTTCAACCTGATTGACGGCCTGGACGGCCTGGCAGCCGGACTTGGCCTGATAGCGCTCGTTCCCGTAATCATTCTTACAGCAGGAAGCCCGGTTTACGTCCCTATAGCAGCGCTTGGCGGTGCTCTATCCGGTTTCCTCGTTTATAATTCCCATCCCGCGAAACTCTTCCTCGGGGACGGCGGATCCTACTTTATCGGCTTCCTTCTCTCTTACCTCCTGATTCAGGGGCTTGCAAATACCGGTACAGTAGCTACACCCAACACCTGGCCCCTGGCAGTCGGCCTTCTTCTCATTCTGCTCCCGGTCCTGGATACGGGCATGGCGATCAAACGGAGGATTCGCTCCAGCACGGGGATAATGGAACCGGATAAAAACCATATCCACCACCTTATGTACCGAAAGTACGGTCATAAACGGGCAGTCCTGATCATGTACGGGGTTCAGATAATCTGTGCGGGCATCGTTGCTTTACTCGTCGTCTGACGGGTAACCAACGACGGAGATATCCGGTCCAACCCTTTCCACCTCGAAGCCGTCGAGTCCGAGCCCTTTCTTCACCTTTGGCACTCCTTCTCCACCTATTGCCGGTACAGCCTCTCTTCCACCAATTATTTTCGGGGCGTAGAAAAAGTTGATTTTGTCGAGCAACTTCCGGTCGACAAAACTTCCGGCAAGTTCGCTGCCACCCTCGACCAGGAGACTATCGTAGCCATTTTTTCCCGCTCGGTCCAGGAAAGCTTCCAGGTCTATACCCTGATCATTCACCGGCAGCCGCCAGACCTTTGCCCCCAGTTCCTCAAACTCTTCCGCTCTGGAGTCCGATAGTTCCGAACCGACCACCATTATAGTCGGGGCGGAACTATCCAGGGCGAAAAGCCGTGATTCCAATGGGGTTCTACCGTCGGAGTCAAGAACGAACCGCGCCCCATCCGGTCCTTCGGCATCCCGAACGTTCAACCGGGGATCGTCGGATATCACGGTACCGGCCCCGACCACGACCCCGCTGTACCGACCCCGCAATCGGTGAACCTCCTGTCTCGCTTCCTCGGAGGTAATCCAGCGAGAATCACCCGTCCGGGTGGCAATCTTGCCGTCGAAAGTCATGGCCAGTTTGAGCAGCACGAAAGGCCGTCCCGTTTCGGTATAGTGGAGGAAGATTTCGTTGACCTGCTCCGCTTCCTCATCCAGCAAACCAAGCGTCACTTCGATCCCGGCCTGACGCATTTTTTCGATCCCTTTTCCGGATACTTTGGGGTTCGGGTCCTGGAGGGCCACGTGAACCCGATCCAGACCGCTCTCAATTATCTTGTCCGCGCAGGGCGGGGTCTTGCCGTAATGGACACAGGGCTCCAGGGTGACGTACATCGTCGCCCCTGCGGCTGCTTCTCCGGCCTCTTCCAGCGCGTTGACTTCCGCATGCGGCCCGCCAAATTTACGGTGGTATCCCGTGGCAATAACTTCCGCGTCCTTGACTATAACGGCGCCGACCTGAGGGTTCGGGTTGACGAAACCGCCTCCTTGCTCCGCAAGTTCCAGGGCCCGCGCCATATACTGCCTATCCTGATTTCCTGCCGCTTCAGTCAAATAGACCTCCTTAAACTCTCCAGCGCTTCAACCCTGTCCGGCTTTCCAAATACTGCCGAGCCGGCTATTATCGTGTCCGCACCGGCCGCGACGGCATCACCAATTGTTGATTCGTTCATTCCGCCATCGACGGCTATGGCGGTATCGGTTCCTCGTTTATCTATCTCCCTGCGCAGGGCGGCTATTCTATCGAGCGCCTCGGGGGTGAAATCCTGTCCGCCAAATCCCGGCTCAACACCCATAACCAGTACTTCATCAAGCTTGTCCAGCAGAGGGAAGATCTCTTCTCTGTCGCTCGCCGGCTTCTGGGATATTCCGACCTGACATCCCTGGTCCCTCAACGTTGCAATAGTCCTCTCCGGATCATCAGTTACCTCGGAGTGGAATATAATGAGGTCCTCCGGGCCGACCTCGAACTCCGGTCCGTACTCCTCGGGATCCGTAATCATGAGATGGATACTCAGAGGAGTGTCAATGCTCTCCACCCGCTTCAGGGAGTTCGAAACCAGCGGTCCAATCGTAATATTGGGAACGAAGTGACCGTCCATGACATCCACGTGAATGTAATCGGCTTCTCCGTCGACTTCCTCGACCTCTTCTTTCAATCTACTAAAATCGGCAGACAGTATAGAAGGTGCAAACGATACTTCCTTCATATTTTCACCTCGCTTCATCCATGATGAACAGCACCATATAACCACCAGTAAAATACGAAATTCTTGAAAGTATAGCCCAGAACAGTATTTTTTTCACTTGGTCCAGTTTCTCCGCACCTACGCCGGTATATTCTTTCAGGTAACCGGTTGCCCGCCTGCTGGCATCAACTTCAACCAGAGACTCGAAAACGACTAAAACCGCCAAAACACAGAATAGCCCGGCAGCCAGGTATAGCAGCGCGGGGTAAAAAATAACTCCGAGAACCAGGTTGAGCGGAATCAGGTAAGAAATTATGGAACCGGCTACCTCCAGGTACCTGCCCTGGAAAACCCGAAAGGGAAAACTCCCTTCGCCCTGCCGCAAATGAGCCGCCTCATGGGCTGCTACGACCAGTCCGAATAGGGAGTTACCTTCCGGTTCGGGAATCGTTATTACGCCGCGATCGGGAAAGCTCCCCGCACCCGAAGGGGTCGGGCGCATCCGGACTTCCACCTCCGGCAAACCTTCCTCGCTCACAATCCGCCGAACCAGCTGTCTTCCGGTAGTATCGCCATTAGCCTTTCTTCCGGAATACGTCCTGGCGTTTTCACGAACCTTTCCTCGAACGTAGAGGTTCGCTACGGCCAGAAAGATTAGAAAACCGAAACCCGAAGCAAGGGTTAACTGGTCCATTCTCTATCCCCACCGACAATGAGCTTTTTCGGATCGAATTAGTCAATTACCCCGCTCTTCCGGGCGAGGCTTGTAGAAAAACCTAATTAAGACTAACAACTATGTACTTCAAAAACGCGCGACCCAGCAGTCAATCGTCCAGCACTCAATTCGGAACTGGTGTTGTAAGTGTTCCTAGTACAATTGAGCAGGGCGAATTGAGTGCTGGAGGACCAACAA
>Ga0207714_1000641_pt1 | contig 23574 bp, 19 predicted proteins | sample PonA232FremontCA_2_FD_187270 | JGI IMG/M metagenome (GOLD analysis project Ga0207714, IMG submission 187270) | Marine sediment microbial community from Fremont, CA, USA - Pond A23 Sediment 2 (SPAdes) | ecosystem: Environmental > Aquatic > Marine > Unclassified | place: USA: Fremont, California...
ACCACGAGTGGTCGGGGAAACCATACCCTCACGAAAGTCCCAAAGAAGTGCGCACGAACCCGCAAGTTGCCTCCGTGGGTCGGTAGCCGAACCCCCAACGGAGGAATCCTCGCACTTTAGCGCGGGGAGGATGTCAAAGTTCCTGTGTCAGGCCCGTCTTGAGATCGCGGCCGAAGTACAGACCGAGCGCGCTGAGGGCGAGACCGGCGACTGCTCCCACAAGGGCGAGTTGCGGACCAGCACCGAACGCCATCGCCTCAAGCATATTGCCGCCAAGAACGCCAGCGACGCCCAGGCCAGCCCCAACGATCCCGGCTGGGAGGTAACCGACGCCAGAGACGAGGCCCAAGAGGAAGGCTCCGGCGAACAGTCCGAGTGGTCCACCAACAAACGGGACGACCGCGCTTGCGATGGCGGCCGGGACCGCAAGACCGGCGACGGTTATCGCTCCGGTCTTGAGGAGACCACCGCGCGAGAAGCGGCTGTCGTCAGCCGGCGATTCGGTAGAGGAGTCGTCACCGGTGAGCCCTCCACCGAGGCTGTCATCGGCGGCAGTGGAGGGACGCTCACGCTGCTCGGACCGTTCGGACATGGACGTGCTTAGAGACGGACGCTCAAGGGTGTTTTCCCGTCGAACCGTGCGAGCGAGGAAGACTCACTGTCTGACGTTCCGGCCGATTGCGGGGCCGAATGAGCCATCAAAGGGGGCTTCAATATTCGCCTCGGGAGCGACATACACGAGCTCCCCCCGAACCAGGGTCGCAAGCGGGAACACACCATCACGGCCGGCAAAGGGTGTCCACGAGCAGGTCGAGTGGAGCTGCTCGCCGTCGATCTGCGTGACACGATCGAGGTCATACAGCGCCAGATCGGCGTCCCGACCGGGCTCGATCCGGCCCTTCGCGGAGAGCCCGAAAACCTCTGCTGGGGTGGCGGCGACGAGGTCACGAACGCGTTCGAGTGAGAGTTGACCGTCACGAACGGCCGCTAACAGGAGCGGAACCATCGTCTCGACGCCCGGGACACCACTCGGCGCGTCGGTCAGCGACCGCTGTTTCTCCTCGCGCGTGTGCGGCGCATGGTCGGTAGCGATCATATCAACGGTGCCATCGACGATGCGATCAAACACGGCCGCACGATCCGATTCCGACCGAAGCGGCGGATTCATGCGCCCGAAGGTGCCGAGTTCGGCGGCGTCCTCACGAGAAAGAAACGCGTGATGGGGGGTGACCTCGCAGGTAACGTTGGCCGCTTCGGCGGCGTGATCAACCGCCTCGGGAGTGGAGGTGTGTGCAACGTGCAACTGGGCGTCGGTCTTCGCAGCGACGGAGGTTGCGCGCTCGACAGCGGCGATTTCGGCTGCTGGCGGTCGGTAGCGACTCCACCGTTCGGCATCTGCGTCGCCGCCGACCCCTGTCGCCCCGTCAAGGGCCGTCGGATCGAAGTACTCGCTGTCCTCGGCGTGGACGGTTACGGGGATATTCGCCTCGCTGGCACGCCTGACCGCGGCCACAAACGTCTCATCGCCGATACCCATCGAGCCCGTCGAGTCGGCCATGAAAACCTCTCCAAGCGCAAACAGCGGCCGCTCAAGGAGGGTTGCCGGCTCCCAGGCGTCGGTCACCCCGCCGTTGAGGCCGTAGTCAACGAGCGACTCGGCGGCACGGATGGCCTTCTCGTCGAAGGCGCTACCCGAGATCGTCGGTGGGTCGGTGTTGGGCTGATCAACGATGGTCGTTACCCCGCCGGCGGCTGCCGCCCGACTGCCAGAGTGAAATGTTTCCTTGTGTTCGTACCCCGGTTCGCGAAAGTGCACGTGGACATCAATCGCGCCGGGCATGAGCGTCCGACCCGCCGCATCAAGGAGCACCTCGTCCTCGCGCAGGGCGAGTGACTGCTCGACAGCGGCGATTGAGCCGTCGGTGATACGAATGTCACGGCGGCGGCCGTCGGGCAGCTGCGCAGCGGTGATAAGCATCGTATCCGCAACTGGATGGTCCCGACTCCTAAAACACTCGTTTGGATTGGTCGCCGCAGCAGATGACTTTTTTACCAGAGGTGGAATACGCCTTGGAGATGCTGGTGATTCCGAGCGCGGCGCTGGAACGCTTCGAGTTGGTCACCCGATTTAATTCACCGTACGTCGCCCATGACCGCGGCCGGGCGGTCGATCTATATCCGCCGACAGGACAGGCCCCGTCGCCGGTCGCCGGAACGGTACTTGAGCACCGGACGGTCGAGACGCCGTCTCGTCCATATGCGGCACCCACGGATCACCTGCTGCTCATCAGAACTGAGGCCCCACGATACCGCCTTGAGACCGATCAACAAGCGATCGCTCGCGTCATGCATGTCAAGCCGACCGTATCTGTCGGTGAGCACGTGTCGGTCGGCGATACACTAGGACAGCCGATACGATCAGGATTTTTTGCGCCGTGGGTTGACAACCATCTTCACGTCGGCTTTCGACGGCCGGACGCAAACCTCATCCGAGCGTCCGGCTCGCTCCCGCTGTCGCTCGACATTGAGGTGGATCCGCTCCGGTGGGACGGGACCGGCGTCGTACGCGAAGTCGGAGAGACATTCGTGATGCTGGACGCCCCGACTCACCCGGCTCCCGGTGACCGATTCGTTGGGATCGGTTCGGCCAACGCCGGTGTTGTGCTTGATGGAGGGCTTCCGCATTTCGAACGCGGCGGAACATTCGGGCGATCAGCTCCGACGGTACAACTGCTCGGAGCGACCTTCGAACGGGGCGATGACGGAACCTTCCCTTGGGCGGATCGGACCATCCGTGTCAATGGCGATCCGGTATTGGGCCTCTCGCTGTTTGCCGCCCGAACCGACCGGTTTGGGGCGCGGATCATCTGCCCGGACCGAACATTCGAGGTGGGCGAGAAACTCACCGTCACAGTCGCGTGAGAATCAAAGCGTCCTGACGGAGATTTGAACTCCGGTCCCGGGCTCCGCAAGCCCGGAGGATAGTCCACTACCCTATCAGGACTCAGCTATACCTACCGTGCATCCAATTAAAGGGATTTCGGTCTGTCCACCGCCCGACGACCCAAGGACAACGCTTATGCGCCGGGTAACCGAGTGCATCCATGATATGGGGGTTATCGAAGAGATATACGAGGACTTAGACGCGGACATCTCTCTTGAGGATTACCGCGAGGCGGTCAACGAACGGGTCGAGAAGATGGCCGGGCTCGCGGACGAGGAGACCGCCGCTATGCTCGTCGCTCACGAGCTTGATGAGTCCGGCGGTACGGTCGACGGGATCGCGGATATCGACGCAGGGATGGATGAGGTCCAATTCGTTGGAAAGGTGATCTCCGTCGACGAGATACGGACCTTCGATCGCGACGACGGAGAGACCGATGAGGGCCACGTCCTCAACGCCGAGTTGGCCGACGAAACTGGACAGACGCGGGTTGTCTTCTGGGACGCACAGGCGCGGGATGCCCAGGAGTCACTGACGGCCGGGGACATCCTCCGAATCAAAGGTCGGCCGACCGAGGGGTACTCCGGGGTCGAAGTCAACGTGACCGCCGTCGAACCGGCTCCTGATGTCGAGATCGACGTCCGCGTCAACGACACCTATCAGATTGAGGAACTTGGTCTCGGACGCTCAAACGTGAACGTTGCCGGACGCATCCTCGATACCGAGTCGGTCCGGACGTTCGACCGAGACGACGGCTCGGAGGGTCGCGTTGCGAACTTTACCATCGGCGATCCAACGGGACGTGTCCGGGTCACCTGCTGGGACGGGATGGCCGATACCGTCGAGTCGCTGACCGCGGGACAGTCCGTCGAGATCGTCGACGGCTACACGCGCGAGCGAGACGGCGATCTCGAAGTACACGTCGGCGACCGAGGGGCGATCGAGCCACTCGAAGAGCCGATCGAATACGACCCAGCGGCAACCCCAATCGAGGCCGTTGAACTGGACGAGACCGTCGATCTGATGGGTGTGGTCCGATCGGCCGATCCAAAACGGACGTTCGATCGCGATGACGGTAGCCAGGGACAGGTGCGAAACCTCCGAATCCAGGACGATACTGGATCGATTCGGGTGGCACTCTGGGGCGATCACGCCGATCGCGACATCGGACCTGGCGATACCGTCGTCGTGACCGATGTCCAGATCCAGGATGGTTGGCAGGACGATCTTGAAGCCTCGGCAAACTGGCGCTCAAGCGTCGTACCACTCGGCGATGACGCAATGGCGGCCGAGTTGGCCGACGACACGGCGGAAACGACGGATGACGGAGAGGGGGTCGTCCTTTCCTCGTTCGAGGACACTGTCGATGAACACACGGAGAGCGATGCTGGCGAAGACGCGGAGTTCACGGGCGTGGTCGTCCAGCCTGGCGACCCGGTGATCGTTGACGATGGCGAGCGCACGGTTACTGTCGAGACGGCGGCCGATGTCGGACTCGGCGACGAGGTGACCGTCCAGGGTCAGTGGATCGACTCGGACCGGATTGACGCTGCCGACGTCACGCAGACGTGACTCACGCGAGAGACACACAAAGCGACGGAAAGGATTAAGACGACGACCGGCCCGAACGTTGGGTATGAGTGTCGAGTTACCGTTCGCCCCGGTGGACGGGATCATTCGGCGGAACGTCGGAGACCTTCGTGTCAGCGCTGACGCCGCCGAACGACTGGCAGAACGGATTCAGACCCACGGGGCGGCGCTCGCCGAGGAGGCGGCCGAGCAGGCGACCGCCGACGGGCGAAAGACGCTGATGGCGGCCGATTTCGACGTCGAAGACGTCCCCAAAAAGAGCGAGGTTGCCCTCCCAATCGCCCCCGTCGACCGGATCGCGCGCCTCCGGATTGACGATTCATACCGGGTGTCGATGGACGCCCGCGTGGCGCTGGCGACACTACTGGAATCCTATGCCGACGAGATCGCCGACGCTGCCGCCGTACTGACACACCACGCGGATCGGCGGACGGTCAAAGCAGAGGATATCGAGACCTACCTCGAACTGATCGACTCCCAATGAAATGAACTACGGGTTCAGCGAGACGTGTCTCGCACACGAAACCGGGCCTCGACACCCTGAAAATCCCGATCGGCTCCGGGCGATCAAGGAGGGTCTCAAGCGTCGTCACGGTGTTTCGTACGTTGAGGCCGATCCGGTTGACGACGCCACGCTTACCGCCGTCCACGAACCCGAGTATATCGAGGACATCAAGGCCTTCTGTGCGAATGGAGGCGGAAAGTGGGACCCCGATACGATCGCCGTCGAAAAGACCTGGGAGGCGGCGCGGGCAAGCGCCGGACTCGCACAGTGGGCGGCCACGGAGGCTCTCGACGGGGCGCGAGGGCGTCAGACCCCGTTCTCGCTTGGCCGTCCGCCCGGTCACCATGCTATCACGGACGACGCCATGGGATTCTGCTTTGTGAACAACGTCGCGGTTGCCGCACAGACGGCACTCGATGACGGGGCCGATCGTGTCGCAATCGTTGACTTTGATGTCCATCACGGCAACGGAACGGAAGAGATCTTCTACGACCGTCCGGAGGTGTTCTTTGCCTCGGTCCACGAGGCCGGGATCTATCCGGGGTCCGGCGATCTGACCGACACTGGCACCGGCGCCGGCGAGGGCCGAACACTCAACATCCCGCTCCCGAAGGGCGCTGGAGACGCCGCCTACCAGCAGACCATCGAGCGACTAATCATTCCCGGGATTCAGGCGGTTGACCCGGATGTCCTACTTATCAGTGCCGGCTTCGATGCCCACGAGTACGACCCTATCTCACGCATGACCGTCAGTAGCGAGGGATACGGCGCCATCGTCGCAAAACTACAGCGCCTCGCGACGGAGCTTGACGTCGGCCTTGGGGTGATCCTCGAAGGCGGGTACGATCTTGAGGTACTGGCCAGCGCAATCGGAACCGTCCACGAGGTCTTTGATGGCTACGAGCCGGCAGCGACCACCGATGATCCCGACGACGAGATCAAAGAGCGCATCGCGAGGGTCGCCGACACCCATCCGCTGCTGACGGACGAGACGTGAGTCGGCCGATCAGATCGACGGGTCGAAGTGCTTAGCGAGGGCGGTCTCGAAGCGCGGGAGTAACGAAACGATGGACTCACCGGTGAGGATCGTTCGCTCCTCCTCAAGTGCCGTCGAAATCGCCGCCCCGTGCTTGACCTCAAGGAGCTGGTCGCTCTCAAGCCACGCGACGGCCGAGCGGATATCACGTGGACGTTCGACGACGTATCGATCGTCGTCCAGAAACGGTCCGTAGACATCCGGATCATCGGCATACTTCTCGAAGAACGTCTCAGCGTGGTTCGGAACGTGAACGGGCGGGCCGGCGTGTCGTTCGACCGCCGGTCGCTCGGCGACCGACAGTTCAACAAAAATGAGTCCCTCATCGTTGATGGCCGCCGTCGTCGCTCGGAGGGGATCGAATCCCTGGCGATCGAGACCATCAACAACCCCTTGTCGCGAGGTGCGCAGCTGTGGATAGAGGTCGTCCTCAATCAACTCCGGGAGTGGAAACACAAGTGCAACAGGTGTGGTGTCGCGCCGCTCAAGATGCTCACGAAGAGCCGATGGCGTAATCGACGGGGAAACGGGCTCCTCAAAGAACGACATGTCCGGGACTGCGAGAAACTGCCGGGCGTAGTGTTGGAACCGGGCGAGACTCTCCGCTGAAAGGACGGCGGCAACGTTACGATTGGGATCGGTTGGGTCGATTACGACCAGCGGGTCATCGAAGCTGGACTGGCCGTGATCGGCCGGATCAAGGCGCACCGGTGGCTGCCAGCTGGCCGCCGCCTCCAGGAGCGCCCGCGCGCCACCGTATTCTAAGACGAGTAACTCAACGAGGTAGCCACTGAACCCCCGGGTCCGTAGGTCGCTGCCATAGACGCCGACCCCTGAACAGAATCCCTTGATCAGCCGGACCCCAGCTGCAAGGGAGGGATCAAGCCGCTCGGTGAGGTACTCGTCGTGAAACGGGGTCCGATCAACAGCCGACCGAATCTCCGATGCAGCAGGCACGTCATAGCACGGGACGATGTCTACGTCAAATCCACGGAAGGTACCGGTCACGTAGGGGTGTTCCGCATACTCCTCGCGACCCTCAGGGAGGACTGCGTGGCCAACCGCCAGGCCGTGTTGGCGGAGTGCATCACGATCCAGCGTTGGGGAGAATCGGACAAACAGATCGATATCGCGGTCGCCCGCTACCCACGTGTTGCGGGCTGAGGATCCGACGTGGACGACATCGGCCGTGACATCGCGACGCTCAAGGACCGCCTCGGCGCGGGTAACCAGCGTGTCGGTGACCGCTTCGAGCTCGGCGCGCTCGGCTGGTGCCGGGTCAACCAGCTCGCGGGCCCGGTCAAGTACCGCCGCCACGTCGTCAGTCATTACCGACGATTCCGCGCCGTCGACGGAAAACATGTCGGTGCGCCGCCAGCGAGAAAGCGAAACCCTAATCAAAACACTCCGGCCAATTATTCGGTGCAGGCCGCCATAGCTCAGTTGGTAGAGCACCACGCTGTTAACGTGGTTGTCCCAGGTTCGAGTCCTGGTGGCGGCGCTACGACGGATCGATTTCAACCGGCGATTCTTCTTCGTGTGGCTCGGTGGCCCCACAGAGGTCATCAAGGACCTTTGACTGCGCCGCCGCGAGGTGCTCTGCGAACGTCGAAGGACAGATGTCGAGGCGGTCGGCCACCTCGGTCGCGTTGGCCTGCCGTGGATACTCGAAGTATCCCATCGCGTGTGCCGTCCTGAGGACCTCACGCTGGCGATCGGTGAGTTGACCGCGGTCAACCGGAACCAACTCCGGACCACCGGAGCGGGCAGCGTCTTCCCGGGCGATCGTTCGGATCGACACGTCCTCAAAGGCGTCACGTAGCTCCGAAAGGAGCGTGCTAAAGTCTGCCCCATCAACGAGGTGGAGGGTGACGATGAGCTGTCCATCGCCGACGCGTACGTCGGAGATCGGATGACCGTGTTCCTCGATAAACTGACAGGGGCAGTCGGCCTCGTCACGAACAAACTCGTAGATGCCCTCGTCGTCGTACTCAAACACCGGGTGGACTGAGTCGGGAAGCGTGTCAACCGGCCCGGAGAGCGCGAACTGCTCAACGACATCCGACTCTCCCGCCCCCCAGGTGACCCGATCGGCGGCGGCTCCAGTCTCCGCGGTCAGTTCGGCGACCGGACACGGGTCTGCTGGTTCGATCGTTAGCTCGACACGAACGCCTCCCATAGATGGTGTATAGCCGGCCCCAACATGAAGGGTTCGGGGTTCCAGCAAAACAGCCCCGACATGTGAGCGCGCGACGCCAAACAAAAAGCCCGCCGAGACCCCACATATTATGGTGACCGATCATAGACAACTCAACTAGGACCACACATGTTCAACTACAACGAGCGTCGTTCGTCCATGCCGGTGCCGCGGTCCTGGCGGCTCTTGTTGCCCGCCTGGATCTCGGTGGCGGCGGTAACCATTCTGGTCGGGGGGATCCGGGCAATCGGGTACGATATCCCGATGACCGCCCAACTGCTCGGGTACCTGATCGGGCTGGTCGCGATCAACCTCCCGCACGGTGGCTTCGAAAACCTCCAGAACCTCCGGACACGGACGGCCCGCTTCCAAGCACTATACGCGCTCGTGTTTGTCGCGATGGTGGGTGCATTCGTCGGGCTACTCATCTGGAACCCGGTGGTAGGTGTCGGATTGATGATCGCTGTTGCCTGTGTCAAGGGTGGACTCGGCGGACTTGCCGTCCTTGATGCCGTGACCGGCGCCGACCACATACAGGGGCGACTCCAGCGGTGGCTGGGAGCGGCCGTTCGGGGCGGGGTCGTCATGCTCGTTCCCTACCTGGCGTTCCCCGAGACGTTCAAACAGTACACCGGCTACATGGTCGAGGTCTTCGACGGGTCACTCGCCGCAGCGACCTACGCGTTCCACCCGTTGTCCTACCAGATCCTGCCGGTCGCAATCGCACTCGGAGCGATCGGACATATCGGGCTGGGCTACCTCCGTGATCCCGGGACCGGGACTTGGGTCGCCGACGCGATCGAAACGCTACTACTCATCGCGTTCTTCGCGATCGTCCCGGTTGTGCTCGCCGTTGGACTGTACTTCCCACTGTGGTACTCCGCCCGACAGGTTGCACGGTCGGCAGCCGTTGACGATGACCGGCCGGTCGCGGATGGTGCCTGGATGGCCGCCGATGACAAAGGAGAGCACTTCGCCTCCGTGCTGAACTGGAGTATGTTCATCATCGGTGGCGTGTTCACGGGCCTATTGATCGCGGGGCTCTACGTGGTCGCTCCGGAGCCCGTACTGGCCGTCACGGGCGACCTTGGCGGCTGGGAGGCCATCCTTGCCGGCGGCGTCGTCTTCTATACCATCTTCGTGAGCATCATCGCGCTACCCCACATCGTGGTCGGGGGGATGATCGACCGACAGGGCATCTGGTTCGTCCCGTAACCAGGGCCCTACAGCAGTAGCAAGCCGCCGGCTGTCGGCTGCAATCCTGTACGGTCAATCCAAGCGTTGGGGCTCGATTTCGGCAGGGTCATGCCGGTCGGACCGTAACACCGTACTGTGGGTACGTGGTCGTACGGACGGACGGTGCTAGCGGCCAGCACAGCCGCGTTTTTTGCGACAATGGTGGCCCGACTGGCGATCAGTCCAGTGGTTCCGGCGATCGGGTCCGATCTTTCGGTCTCGAATACAGCGATCGGGCTGGCGCTTTCAGGCATGTGGCTGACGTACGCGCTGGCCCAGTTTCCGAGCGGACTACTCGGTGACAAGATCGGTGAACGACGGGTCATTATCATCGCCGTCGGCGGAACCGCCGTGGCGAGTCTTGGGATCGCTCTCGCACCGGCCTACCCGGTGTTCGTCGTCGCCGTCATCGCACTCGGGGCTGTCGCCGGATTACACTACAGCCCCGCAACGACACTACTGACACGAACACTGCCGAATACGGGGTCAGCGATTGGGATCCACAGTGCGGGTGCACCGATCGCCGGGTTACTCGCCCCGACACTCGCTGGGATCGTCGGCGCCCGGTATGGGTGGCGTCCAGCGGTGGCGATCGGCATCCTCGCTGCCGCCCCCGTCGCTGTCGCATTCGCCTGGAGCGTGCGATCGGTCGAACCTACCCGTCCCGAAGAGCGGATCCGCGATCGGATTGAACTGGCACCGCTGCTTGCGTTACTTACCCGACCGGAAATTGCGCTTACCACGGGGCTCGCCGTCTGCGGCGCGTTTGTGTGGCAGTCGACATCGTCGTTTCTCCCGGCATTTCTGATCAAGTATCACGGGTACAGTGAACCGGCCGCTGGCGCGATGTTCTCGGTGTACTTCGCGGTTCAGGGGCTCGGACAACCAGCAATCGGATCGCTTTCTGACCGTATCGGCCGATATCCCGCGGCCGCCGTCGCGGTTGCCGCTGGAGTGGTCGGATACGGGTTGTTCGTAGCGGCGACCGACTGGTGGCAGCTCCTGGCGGCCGCTACGCTCGCTGGGATCGCGATGAGTTGGGGAGCGGCGCTGCTGCCGAACATTATGGACCACCTGACGGAGGCCGAGCGTGGAATCGGCTTCGGCCTGATCCGGACGACGTACATGGTCCTCGGCGCATCGGGAAGTCTCATCACGGGGTGGGTCTCAGAGCAGTTCGGCTGGCAGGCGGCGTTTCTCCTGCTCACAGTCCTCCTCGGAGGGTTTCTGATCGTCCTGATTGGCTGGCTCGTTCAGGCCCGTCTGCGAACACCGCCAGCAGGAGTTCCAGAGGGCGGAGATTGATCTACCAGGCCGCCGCCAGACCGGGTTATGAACGGAGTGATCGGCCGGTGGTCCAGCGGGCGGTAATCGGCATTGAGACGAACGACGGCTACGACCTGTACCGGTACTCGTGGGATGAGACCGGTCCACCGCCTGGAGCGTGTCTGCACGCCGGATGGCGTCCGCCGGGTAACACACGAGAGGCCAGTGGTCTCGCCCGAACGGAGGTATACAGCCAGGTCGACTGGCTTCTCGACGTATACCTCTATATGGTCTCTGAGACGGGGGTCGAGACCAGGGTTCTCGTACCGCTGCGTGTCGAGTCCGGCGTTCCCGGCGCGGCAACGGCCGACGGTCCGGGAGCGGCACTAGTACCAACGGACACGACCGAACGGTATCTCCGAGACCGGATGACCGGGGCCCGCGAGAGCTGCGGATTGCTGGTCGACGGATACGGACTCACTCAATCTGACGCCGAGGCCGCGCTTCGCGAGCTGGTGACCGACTGGAGCGACGACGTGATCATCCACGAGCCGGGTCAACCGTAGCGCATTATGCTATTGCGTCCGTACCAAGCCGGGTACGTGACACGGACGCTCACCGATCCATCCCCCGAGGCCGCGCGCGATCTTCTTGAGTCCGGGTTGACAGCAGACGGACTCGTGACGGCATTCGGCCGGTGTGTTGTTGATTACGAGGGTCGGGCAAGTAGTACACTCGGACCCGGTGACCGCCACCTGATGCTCAAGCCTGACGGGACCGCGCTAGTTCATACCAATGCCGAACAACAGCCCGTAAACTGGCAGCCGCCAGGCGGAGAGCACGAGATCAACGTGGAGGCCGACCGGCTGGTGGTTGAAAGCCTCCAGTCGAGTCCGGATGAGACACTTGAGGTGATCTTTCGGTCGGTCACACACGCCGGCGCCTTCTCGGTGGCTGACGAGGCGGAGTTGCGACTCACCGGGACAGAGGCGGACCTCAAAGAGCGGATCCTCAGGACCCCCGAACTCGTCGAGTCGGACTTTCAGCCGCGGGCGACCGAGCGACAGACAGCTGTCGGAGCGATCGATATCTATGGCGTTGATGGCGACGGGCGAACGGTCGCCATCGAACTCAAGCGTCGCCGCGTCGGACCGGACGCCGTTGGACAGCTCAAGCGTTACGTCGATGCCCTCAACCGGGAACTCCATACCGACGCGCGTGTTCGCGGGATCCTCGTCGCCCCGTCGATTACCGATCGAGCCCACCGACTGCTCGCCGAGGAAGGGCTCGAGTTTGTCGCTCTCGACCCAGGTTCATAGGACATTACCGATCAAGGCGCTCCTGAAGCGCGGCGAGTTCGTTAAGCGCCTCAAGTGGCGTCATGCTCGCAATATCAAGATCACGGAGTCGTTGCGCAATCGCCGGATCAGGACCGTCGGGAACCGCTGTCGGGGGTGTGTCGTCGGCCTCATTTAGAAGCGTCCGGGCCCGTTCGACAACCGTCGACGGGAGTCCAGCTTTGCTTGCGACCTCAACGCCGTAGGAGGCCTCTGCAGCCCCGGGGGTGATCTCGTGGGAGAACTCGACGGTCTGGCCGTCTTGTGTGGCGGCAAAATGGAGATTATACGCCTCGGCTAGCCGATCAGCCGTTGCGGTGAGATCGTGGTGGTGGGTCGCAAACAGCGTCAGCGCGCCGAGGCGGTCGTGGACGTACTCGGTAATCGCTCGGGCGATCGCGAGACCGTCGGCGGTACTGGTACCGCGGCCAACCTCATCGAGTAACACTAGCGATCGGTCGTCGGCTGCGCGGAGGATCTCGGCGAGTTCGAGCATCTCGATCATGAACGTCGAGCGTCCGCCCGCGATGTCGTCATTCGCCCCGACGCGGGTGAAGACCCGCTCAAGTGGTGTGAGCTTAGCAGCCGATGCTGGGACGAAACTACCGGCCTGAGCGAGAATGACGATCAACGCAACCTGTCGCATATACGTGGACTTGCCGCTCATGTTCGGACCGGTGATAACCGCCAACCGACGGCCGGGCTCAAGAGTGGTGCCATTGGGGACGAAGGCGTCCTGACGCGCCTCAACGATGGGGTGGCGGCCTGCCTCGATGTCGATCCGAGGGGCCGTCCCGTCGGTGTCGAGGAGTTCCGGACGGACGTACTCGCGGGTCGCCGCAGTAGTCGCCAGCCCGGCGAGAGCATCGAGTCGGGCAACGACATCGGCGAGTGTCTGCAGGCGACGCACCTCCTCAGCGATCGTACTGCGGAGATCACAGAACAGCTCGTACTCACGCTCGTCGGCGCGCTGTTCGGCTCGAACGATCTCGGTCTCACGGTCCTTGAGTTCGGGCGTGACATACCGCTCGGCATTTTTGAGCGTCTGTCGACGCTGATAATCTTCTGGCACGCGATCGAGGTTCGCGTCGGTCACCTCGATATAGTAGCCATGGACGTCGTTCGATCCAACCTTCAGCGAGTCGATACCGGTCCGCTCGCGCTCGCTGGCCTCAAGCTCCTCGATCCACGCCTTCCCGGACCGCTCGGTCTCGCGCAACCGGTCAAGCGTTTCATCATAGCCGTCCTTGAGTACGCCGCCTTCGGTGAGCTCCTGCGGCGGATCGGAACGAATGGCCTCCTCGATCATCGTCCGGACATCAGTAAGCGGATCGAGGTCCGCGGCAACCGTATCGAGGGCGTCGTCATCGAGTGCTTCGAGGGTCTCTTTGAGGGTTGGGATCGCCGCCAGTGTCGTTGCCAGCGAGCGGAGATCCCGGGCGTCGGCCCGGCCCCGGGCGATCCGTGCAGCCAGCCGCTCGATGTCGTAAACATCCTCAAGTGCTTCTTGGATGGTTTCGCGGGCCGATACGGCGTCAAGGAGCCCCTCAACCGCGTCGTGTCGGTGGCTAATTCGAACCGGATCACGGAGCGGACGGCGGAGCCAGTCGGTCAGCCGGCGGCTGCCCATCGCCGTGACCGTCTCGTCGACGACCGACTCAAGCGTCGCGTCCTCGGCCCCACGGACGCCGCGGCGCTCGAAGAGTTCGAGACTCCGTGCGGCGACGGCATCAAGGAGCATGTACTCGCGAGGATCGTACCGCTGAAGCTGGGTGATATACGCAAGCTGTGGCGGAGCCTCTGGGTCCTGAGTAGCATCGGCGACGGCTTCGGCGGCCGTCGCGTCAGCCGCTGGGCGTCCACCACGGGTATACTCGGCGTAGGCTAATAAGGCGCCACAGGCGTGGACTTCGGCAGGGTGGGCGAGCATCGTCTGTGGGTCGCCGAAGTAGGCGGCGACACGCCCTCGCGCGTAGTCGGGATCGAACGCGGGTGGATAGCGTGAGACGGCGTACTCAAGATCGTCAACTAGCTCCGGAGTATCAGTGATGAGTTCGGCCGGGTCGAACCGAGCCAATTCGTCCTCAAGGAGCGACCACGAGGAAAGCCCGGTCGCGACAAACTCACCGGTCGATACGTCAAGGATCGCCAGCCCATAGGTTCCATCCTTCCGCACAAGGCAGGCGACGAAGTTGTTGGCGTCGCCGGCGAGCAGCTCTGTCTCGGTCACCATTCCTGGTGTGACAATTCGGGTAACCGCTCGCTCAACGACACCGGAGACGGCATCTGGATCCTCAACCTGGTCCGCGATGGCGACCCGATATCCCGCGTCGAGTAACGTATCGATGTACGATTCGGCGTTGTCGATCGGAATCCCTGCCATCGCGTATGTACCGGTGCTGTCCGATCGGCTGGTCAGAGTGATCTCAAGGAGTCGCGCGATGGTCTCGGCGGCCTCACAGAAGGCCTCGTAGAAATCACCAACCTGGAAGAGCAAGAGACAGTCGTCGTAGGCCCGAGCGAGCTCGTGGTACTGCGAGAGCATCGGTGTGAGATCCCCACTCCGTTGCTCCATCTTCTCGGGTGGGCCTAGAGCCGGATCCATATCCGATGGCGGAGCACTCGATCCGGTTAATCCCTTTCGTCGGCGTCGAGATAGTCGGCCTGAACGGCGACAACCTCGCTTGAGTCCACACACGCCGCATACCGGCGCAGTGGCTCGTCGTTGTACTCAAGAAAGGTCGGGCCCCACGCGAAGGGCTCAAGAATCCGCTCGGCATGGGGTCGGTGACCGAGGATGGCCAGCGCGCCAGCGAAGGCCTCCGCGGTATTCAACTGAAAGGGGGTGCCGTAGTTGATCGGGTTGGTCGCGACCAGAAACGGGAGGGCGCGCCGCGGGCCAGCGAGATCGTACCGCTCGGCGTCGGCCGTCTCCCAGGAGCAATCGAGTGCGATGAGGGAGTCGGCCGCATCGGCGTCAGCCGGCGAGAGTGCTTGGTCGGCGTGCGGATCAAGGACGATCCCGTACGGCGTGTCCGCAGGTGACCGGTGCAGTGTCGCCTCGCCGAGCCGAGCGAGCTTCCGCGCGGTGCACTTTTCGGGGTCGTCATCACCCTCGTACCGGACGTGTAACTCCACACTATCGGTTGACGGAGCAAGGAAAAAACCACATCGGCTTCGCTGACCCGGCGGGTTTTTACTTAACGGCCGGTACCGATACGACATGGGACTCGATCCGGTCCACTTCGAGGGAATCACACGACACGCCCGCCGGATCGGATCGACAATCGACGAGCAGGACCAGCGGGCATTCGCTGAAACTGTCTGGCGGGAGTTTCTTGATCCATTACGCGACGATAGTGGCGAGCCGCTGCTCCGCCCCGTCGACGAACAGTACTGTCGAGAGATCGATATCGAGGGGGCTGCCCTTGAGTCGACCGCATACGAGGTCGTCCACGGCCTCGACTCGGGAACGATCAACCCAACCTCGTTCAAGAACGGCCTCGTCCTTGACGTCGCACAGGCGGCGATGGCGGTCGTCCCCTCGGATCTCGACACTCACCGGTATCGAACACTCGTCACGGCGGTCCACACCGACGATGCCAGCGCGGTCGTTGATCGCGACGAACAGCTTGACGAGGGCTATGTCGAAAGTCAACTGCTGCGCGCGCCCGCCGTATCACGCTTCGAGGAGAGTGTTGTCCACGAACTGGCGCTGTACCTCGCCGAGAGCACTCACGCACTCTCGCACTTCGAGCGTGTCGAGGACCTGTTCGTACTTGATGGTCCGATTTACCCCAAGGGAATGCTCAACTGGGCCGATCGCGACCCGGAACTAGAGGGTCTACTCCACGAGGAACGAGGGCCACGGGACGTGATCGAGAACTACCTCCGGCTAGTCGAACGAGCTATCGCCACCGACCGTCCGATCATTGGATTCGTCAAGAATCCAGCGACGAAAGCACTCACCAGGACACTCCGCACCCGCACAGAGACCCCTTGGGTTGATGATACCGCCTTTTTCAGGCGGATCCTTGAGCAGGTCAGCTACGACCGGACCGTTGACGCCAACGGAGCTCCCCGGATCGAGCGCCGACGGGAGACTGACAGTCTCACCTACACCAACTGGTTCCGCTCGCGCGGTGGCGCAGACGGACTCATCGCGGAGGCACCCTTCGGGATCGACCGTAAGGCATCACCAGAGGCCTACGAAGTGACCTTTTTCGCGCTGTATGATCCCCGAGAGGACCTCCTCTATCGGATTGAGGCGCCCTATGGAATCGTTCGTGATGACGACCGACGCGAGCGGATCACCCAGTGGGTGCTTCAGGCAGTCGCCGCCGAACGGGGTCCCCCAGCCCCGATCGCCAAGGCCGACGAACTCGCTCGGATCGACCGTAGCAGCACGGCTGCCCTCAGACAGGCGCTTGCGGAGGGCTTTGGGACCGAACAGGCACGCAGATACGACGACCTCCGATGGAATGCCCACGAATGACCGCTTTCAGTAAAAACAGCTGAAGGCTCTCCGGACAGCAGGAGAGTTACAGCGGATCAAAGCCCTCAGAGCAGTTGGGCTGTCAGGCCGAGCCGTGTGTGATCGGCGACGGCCGATCGTCGGGGTCAACATCCTGGTGTTCAATATCGACCGTCTCGGAGTCGACACCGACGCGGGCAAACTGGGTGCGGAGGTGCTCGTGTGCAGCAGCAACCGCCTCCCGTCGGGTGCGAAAGCCGCGCGGTAATGGCGATTCGAAGGCAACATTGACCTCGCGGTCGTCAATTGTCTGGACGAGTCCGCCGCTCTCGACCTCATAGAACTCATCACACACCCAGACATATGGAAGACTCTCAATTGGTGCTCCATCGAAGGAGGGTGGCGTCTCTCCCTGCTCGTAAATCGTGCCAGTAAGCGCCGTTCCACCGGCACGCCCCCGGATAAGTAACATGACTCTAGGGAAGGGCTGGTAGAATCATAAGCCGTCCGGTCGGGCCGGCCAGGCCGCTGGCGTCGTTACGATATCCGTCGCGGGGACGGCAGTCCGGGCGAGTGTCGCGTGGGCTTGCGGGGCCTCCTCAATTAGCGATCCGGCGCGCGTAAGGACGGCATCGGCGATCCGTTTGAACCGATCGTGCTCAACGTGGGCCGAAACGGCGGCCAGGAACGTGGCTGCCGCTCCCTGGCTTGAGGGGACCGACCGGTCGGCAAACTCGATTGGACGGACAAGTAAAGAGGGAGCATCCGCCGCGGTATAATAGAGAATTTCCGCACTATCGTCGAAGAACTGCTGGTCAATTGCATTCGCGAGGTCAATTGCGAACGCTCGCGCGTCCGGGCTGTCATCGTAGTGATCGACTGCAAGCGCTCCGAGCCCCACGAAGGCGTAGTCGGCGAGGACCGCCGGTTGTCCCGCCGTGCCGTTGATAGTACGCCGGTTGAGACGACCGCTTGATGAGTTCCAGAGCTGTTCGCGGACGAACGCGAGCGTACGGTTGGCCTGCGTTGCGAGTTGTTCGTTCTGCAGCAGGCTCGCCCCGGTCGCGAACGCCCGGATAGCCAGACCATTCCAGCCGGCAATAACCTGCTCGTCGCGGGGCGGACGGGGGCGCTCGTCCCGGTGGGCGAGCAGCTCGCCGCGCAGTCGGTTGAGGGTGTCGCGAACGGTCGAGGGCGACCGATTGAGTTCATCAGCAATCGCATCGATGGAAGCGACACGACGAAGCACCGATCGCCCCTCAACGTCACCCGCATCGGTGATTCCATATCGCTGCCGGAGCGCCGACTGCTCCCACGACACATCGGTGACCGACTCAATCTCCGCCGGCGTCCACGTGTAGTAGGCCCCTTCGACCGGATCGGCGTCAGATGGCCCCCTGAGGGGTGGACTACGCGCGTCAAGCGTACTGTAGAACCCGCCTGTGTCAGCAGACAATTCGCGTTCGAGAAACGCAAACGTCTCCTCGGCAACCGTTCGAAACCGGTCGCTGTCGAATAACGCCGACGCGACAGCATAACACCGGGCGAGCTCAACATTGTCATAGAGCATCTTTTCGAAGTGCGGCACATGCCACTCGCGGTCGGTCGCATAGCGATGGAATCCGCCGCCGAGGTGATCGTAAATGCCACCATCGGCCATCGCCCGCAGGGTTTCTTTGGCGACAGCCGCCGCCTCGTCGTGCTCCCAGGCCGACGCAACAAGAAGGGTGAACAGCCGGCTTGGCGACGGGAATTTGGTCCGGTTGCCCCAGCCGCCGTGCTGGCGATCCGCTCCATCGACAGCAGCCTCAATAACATGGCTGAGTGGCCGATCAAGACGGGCGGGCGGTGGTGGTGAAAAGGCGTCACGCAGGCGGTCGGTCCAGGCATCGGCCCGTTCCTCAACCTCGGATCGCTGGGTCGCCCACGTCTCGGCGACCCGATCGATGACATCCGAGAAGGCCGGTCGACCGTACCGTTCGCTCGCCGGATAGTAGGTACCGACCGAGAACGGGCGGCCATCGGGCGTCAGCCAGACCGACAGCGGCCATCCACCGGAACCGGTCGTGATCTGAGCGAGACGCTGATACAGGAGATCCAGCCCAGGGTGCTCCTGTCGGTCGACCTTGATTGGCACAGACGTATCGTTGAGAGCAGCAGCGGTCGACGGATCCTCAAAGGACTCGGCCTCCATAACCTGACACCAGTGACAGGCAGCGTACCCGACCGAGAGGAAAATCGGAAGGTCACGATCAACGGCGGCATCTCGGGCGGTTGCATCCCAGGGCTGCCAGTGGACGGGGTTGTCGGCGTGAGCGGCAAGATACGGACTGGCCGTGTCGGGGAGACGATTGCGGTCGGTCGGAGCACTCATCACACTGATCACGTGACCGATCCCCCTAAGCCCGTCGTCGCGAATGGATACGAACCGATATACGGATCGGTGCTCAATCCCCGGGTATGACCGAAGGGACCGACGGCGCGTGGTTCGCGGGGATCGACCCCACGGACGCGGCCGCGGCCGCGACGGCAATCCGGACAGGCCAGGCCGACGCCCCGGACGCCTGGCCAACGGTGGCCGTCGAGTGCGGCGTCGTCGCCGACAAATCCACCTATTATGAGCAGCTGCACGAGGCGACGCTCGCTGCCGCCCGGGACGCTGTCGAGGAGCGTGAACAGGCCGACGACCAACAGCTGATTCACCTCCTGCGCGCCCACGATGACTGTCAGCGGCAGGCCAACGAACTTGCTGAGCGCGTCAGCGAGTGGGGGGGCAGCCGGCTTGAGGAGACAGGCCACGGGGTCGCATACGCGCGGCAGGTCGCCGACCACGACCCGGAGGGTGCGGTTGAGCGGCGGCTGGTCGCCCTGGCTAACCGCTGTGTCGACCTCGATGAGGAGGCAGCAGCGCTTGAGGCCGAGCTCAAGCGGCTCGCCCCGAGCGTCGCACCGAACCTGGCCACACTGGCCGGGCCGTTGTTGGCGGCCCGACTCATCGCTCTTGCTGGCGGACTTGAGGCCCTGGCCAAGCTTCCATCGAGTACGGTACAGGTGCTCGGGGCGGAGGACGCACTATTTGCCCATCTCCGTGGCGACGCCCCATCGCCAAAACACGGCGTCATCTACACACACGAGTACGTCCAAGAGGTGCCAAACGGCGAGCGAGGGTCGGCTGCTCGGGCGCTGGCCGGTAAACTGACAATCGCTGCCCGGATCGACTATTACGCCGGCGACCGACGACCGGCGCTTGAGGAGGAACTTGAGGAACGCATCGCGACCATCCGCGCCCGGGGTGAATCGGCATGAGCAATCCTCCAGCGGGCGTGACAGTCCGGGACTTCAACGGTGAGTCCGCACTTGCAACCGTCGGGGAGCCGGTCTACGGCGAAGCAACCGACGGCAAGTGGCGACGGTGGGATCACACACGGTCGAAGCTGGGGGCGATGCTCGACCGTGGGATGGACACGGGGCTAAGTGGCGGCGAGACGGTGTTGTACCTCGGGGCGGCCAACGGGACGACCGTCAGTCACGTTGCGGATTTCGCTGGGCCAACATACGCGGTTGAGTTTGCACCTCGGCCAATGCGTGACCTCCTCGAAGTGGCCAGGACCCGGAGTAACCTGTTTCCACTGCTCAAGGACGCCCGACGTCCAACGACGTACGCCCACGTCGTCGAATCGGACCTCGACGTAGTAATCCAAGATGTCGCCACGCGTGGACAGGCCGCTGTTGCCGTCGCTAACCGGCAGTTTCTCGCCGATGACGGTCGACTGCTGCTGGCGTTAAAGGCCCGGAGCGAGGATGTAACAGCCACTCCGGAGACGATCTTCGACGAGGCGCACGACCGTCTGAGCGATGCCTACGAGATTCTCGAGACGGAGCGGCTTGATCCTGTACACACGGACCATCTCGCCGTTGTGGCGCGTCCACGCTGAAGCGCACAACGTGGGTTTTTCATCGGGCACTCACCTACGGTAGTGGCATGACCGACGCGGGACAACAATCCCTCGACGATTTCGGAACGGATCGGCCGGCAGCGGAGGCCCGGGCCGTCGTCGGTGCCGATCCAGCGATCGAGGGAGAGGTAATCGACCCGGCGCGGGAAGCGCTCCCCGCTGTCGAGGAGACAATCGAGATTGGGATCACCCAAGTAGATTACACCATCGCCGGACGCGGTGACGACGAGCGGCCACTCATTCATGTCTTTGGACGGACCGCCGATGGGCGGGCCGAGCACGTCCGTGTGACGGGCTTTCGACCGTACTTTTACGCGCCGGCAGCGACCGTCGATGACGACGAGTTGCTCACCTACGATCGGATCACCGACTGGGAGTATACCGACGCGGACGGCGAGCCATTCCGCAGTATTCGCGACGAAGAGCTCGTGAAAATCTACGGGCAGACGCCACGCGACGTTGGGGAGATCCGGACGGATTTTGACCACTACGAGGCGGACGTGCTGTTTCCCAACCGGTTCCTGATCGACAAGGACATCGAAAGTGGCATTCGCGTACCGGCGCGCCGCGACGAATCCGGGCAACTCATCGTCCATCACGAGGAGGTCACACCGACCGATCTAATCGCGGAGCCGCGGGTGTGCATGCTCGACATCGAGGTCGACGACCGCAACGGGTTCCCCGAGGAGGGGGAAGAGCGGATCGTCTGCCTGACCGCCCACGACAGCGTCGACGACGAGTACGTCTGCTGGCTGTATGAGCCGCCAGAGGGGACCGACGACATTCCGACGGACCTGCCGTCGTATGAGTTCCTCTCGGGGAGGCCGGAACTCGACGTGCGCGCTTTCGCCACCGAGGAGGCGATGCTTGATGATGTTCTTCGGTTCGTGGAGGAGCGCGATGTCGATATCCTCTCGGGATGGAACTTCACCGACTTTGACGCGCCGTATCTACTCGACCGGCTCGACCGGCTGGATCCCCGCACTGACTATGACCTCTCGGTCGAACGGCTCTCACGGGTCGACGAAGTCTGGCGGTCGGACTGGGGTGGCCCGAGCGTCAAGGGACGCGTCGTGTTCGACCTCCTCTATGCCTATCAGCGGACGAAGTTCACCGAGCTCGATTCCTACCGGCTCGACGATGTCGGCGAGCGCGAGCTCGGAGTCGGTAAGGAACGCTACCCGGGCGACATCGGCGACCTCTGGGAGGATGATCCCGAACAACTGCTTGCGTACAACCTCCGGGACGTTGAGCTCTGTGTGGAGCTCAATACCGATCAAGAGATCATCCCCTTCTGGAACGAGGTGCGCTCGTTCGTCGGGTGCAAACTTGAGGATGCAACCACGCCCGGCGACGCGGTTGACGTGTACGTCCTGCACAAGGCCCACGGCCGGTTCGTGCTCCCCTCGAAGGGCCAACAGGACACGGAGGACTACGAAGGCGGGGCCGTCTTCGACCCGGTGACGGGGGTCAAAGAGAACGTGACAGTGCTGGATCTGGCCAGTCTCTACCCGATGTCGATGCGGACGATCAACGCGTCACCGGAGACGAAGGTCGACCCGGACACCTACGACGGCAAGACCTTCCGCGCACCCAACGGGACGCACTTCCAAACCGAACCAGACGGGATCATCCGCGAGATCATCACAGAGACGCTCGACGAGCGCGAGGAAAAAAAGGCACTCCGTAACGAGTACGATCCCGAGGAGCCAGAATACCAGCGATACGACCGCCAGCAGGCCGCAGTAAAGGTGATCATGAACTGCTTCACCCCCGACACTGAGGTCCTCACACCGGCTGGTGTCCGGAACATCCGCGATCTTGAGGTGGGGGATAAGGTATACGCGCTTGATCCCGAGACGACGGAACTGACGGTGAAACCGGTCGCCGAGACGCACAAGTACCCCGACTACCGCGGCACTCTCATTGACATTCAGACCGACGAGACCGACTTCCGGGTGACGCCAAACCACCGAATGCTCGTGCGTTCTGATACGGACGCTGACTGGGACTACACCGAGGCAGGGGCACTCGAGGCCGACACACGGTATGAACTCCCACACGGGTGGGACGGACCAGACGGTCAGGAACTAGAGACAGTCGATCTGACGCGGTTCATCGATGACTACGAGATTCGAGTCGAAATGACAGCCGCCAGCAAGGCGGTACAGACGACACTCGAAGATGTGTCTCGACGGGCAGAGGCGGATGATGCATACATTCTCACCGACGAACAGTTTGAGGCCCACCGCGAGGAGTTCGTAGAGGAGACTGACCAGATGGCCATCCGCGGCGGTTCAGGTGAGCCGTGGATTCCGCGCACCTACGACGGCGATGCGTTCCTTCAGGTGCTGGCGGTGTACGCTGCCACCGGGACAGACGTGACAGAACAGAACATCTCGGAGATCGAACGTGATCGCATGCCGGCGATCACAGACGGGGGACAGACATCCCGACGGTCGGAGAAGGCCTGTGATCGGCCAGCGTCCGTATCCGAACAGGCTGACGAGGGGAGGCAGATCGCATCGCCGGCGTTTAGCGAGGCAGTGCAGCATCTTATTGAGACGGAGAGCAGTCACAGACGGATACCTGAACTGGTGTTTGACACCACAGACACCCAACAGCGGCGCTTTCTTGAGACGCTCGTCGAGCACGGTGGCGAGCACCAACCGGACGGATGGTCCTACACGACGCCCAGCGAAGAGTTTCGTGATGATCTGCTTCGGCTCTGCACCCACTGTGGACTGCGGACACGGTACGCGGTCGACGGGGATGCCTGGCGCGTCCGCGCTGTTGCGGGGACGACGCCGTCATTCCGAATGGATCGCGACGGCGGCCAGAGTACGGCGACAGAGGGGGTATACTCGGTCACCGTGGCGGAGCATCACAACCTACTGGCTGGTCGGAACGGAACATTCCAGTGGACGGGAAACTCGCTGTACGGCGTCCTGGGCTGGGACCGATTCCGTCTCTACGACAAGGAGATGGGGGCGGCCGTTACGGCAACCGGTCGGGAGGTCATCTCATTTACCG
>Ga0207714_1000642_pt1 | contig 23520 bp, 20 predicted proteins | sample PonA232FremontCA_2_FD_187270 | JGI IMG/M metagenome (GOLD analysis project Ga0207714, IMG submission 187270) | Marine sediment microbial community from Fremont, CA, USA - Pond A23 Sediment 2 (SPAdes) | ecosystem: Environmental > Aquatic > Marine > Unclassified | place: USA: Fremont, California...
CTACGCCATCAACTTCCCGCTGAGCACCATCGTCGCCAAGCTCTTCCTCAACCGCGGCGACGGCATCGCCCTGGTCTACGGCACGGTGATGCGCAACCTCTCCATCGCCCTCGCCGTGGCCATGCAGACCTTCGGCGGCGACGCCGCGCTGGTCATCGCCCTGGCCTACATCATCCAGGTGCAGGCCGCCGCGTGGTACGTGCGCTTCTCGCCGGCTATCTTCGGCGAGGCCGAGGAGGCAGACGAGCTCGTCCAGGCCCGCGGCATGGAGACCACCGAGGAGGGCGCCAAGCTGCAGATGGACGTCTACGAGGACGACCAGGCGCTCTACGTGGTCGCGGAGCTGCCAGGCCTGGCCGAGCAGGATGTGGCGGTCCACTACGACGTGTGCAAGGGCGTGCTCCACCTGTCCGGCCATAAGCACCCGGCGCCGGCGGACCTGCCCGTCAGCACGGAGCAGGACACGGGCCAGGCCCAGGCCCACCTCGCGGAACGCTCCCACGGCACGTTTGAGCGCCGCGTGCAGCTCCACACGGCGGCCCAGGAGCGGCGCATCAGCGCGACCATGCACCAAGGCATGCTGACGGTGACCCTGCCCAAGGCCCAGCAGGCCGAGGAGCTGGAGCGCATCGAGCCGATCCCGGTCAACGGCGCAACCCCCGCCGGAGGGACTGCGTCCGCCGAGAACAGCCAGCACGCCACATAAGCTATACTTAGTAGTCTCATCATCGCTGAGGCCCCGTGCGTACGGGGCCTCAGCGTCTCCGGCCCGCTAACCGTAGGAGGCGCGATGTACAACGACTGGAACGAGACCGCCAACGAGCTCTCCAAGCTCTTCCAGGAGGTCCGCAAGGGGCACCCCGAGGTCGCCAAGGGCTTCTCGAGCCTCGCCCAGGCCGCCTCGGCCGAGGGGGCACTGACCAGCAAGGACAAGGAGCTCATGGCCGTCGCCATCGCCATCACCACCCACTGCGAGGGCTGCATCGCCTTCCACACCAAGGCCGCCGCCAAGCAGGGCGCGAGCCGCGACGAGATCATCGAGACCATCGGCCTGTGCATCTACATGGGCGGCGGGCCCGCACTCGCCTACGGCGCCCAGGCCCTCGAGGCGTTCGACCAGTTCAGCAGCGGTACCGGCGACGCTTGAGCGAGGGCGGCGCATTGCTTGATACTCATCAATGGATCGATTTACTGTAGGAGGGATGGAGCTGAATCGGATCCCGCTCCTTCGCGATCCAGTCTTGATGCCGACATGCCGGATAAGATGCAGAGACGGAAGCTCTTCGAGCAGTTCGCCAGCGTAGCCAAGGCCCTGGGGCACGAGTACCGGCTGGAGCTCCTGGAGCTGGTGGCCCAGGGCGAGCGCAGCGTCGAGGCCCTGACGCGGCTAACCGGCCTGCCGGTCGGCAGCGTCTCCCAGCACCTGCAGCAGCTCCGCCGGGCAGGGCTGGTCACGGCGCGCAAGGAGGGCAAGTACGTCTACTACACCCTGGCGGACGACCAGGTCCTGACCTTGCTCGCCGCGCTGCGCAGCGTCGCCGAGCGTAATGTCGCCGAGGTCCGCCGGCTCACGGAGCAGTACTTCGAGGGCGATGAGGCGCTCGATGTGCTCTCCTCCCAGGAGCTGCTCGAGCAGCTACGCGCCGGTACGGTCACCCTGCTCGATGTGCGCCCCCCGGAGGAGTACGAGCACGGCCACCTGCCCGGGGCGATCAACATCCCCGTCGATGAGCTGGAGGCCCGGTTCCAGGAGCTCCCCGAGGATCAGCAGATCGTCGCCTACTGCCGCGGCCCGTACTGCGCTCTCGCCTCGGACGCCGTCCAGCGCCTGCAGCAGCGCGGCGTCAAGATCGCCCGTCTCGACGAGGGCTATCCGGAGTGGAAGGCCGAGGGGCTGCCCACGCAGGAGCCCACCGAGTGAGCCGCCTGGTGGCGGCCGCCCACCGGCAAGCCGTCCCGCGCGTGCGCAGCCGTATCGCCCCGCGGGCAGGTCAGCCTCCGGGCCCCGAGGGGCGCCGCACATAGGCGGTGACACCCCGGATACGCACCACCGTAACGACCTCGCCGGCGCGCAGCTCGGCGCCGTCGGTGGCGCGGGCCGGGAACGTCTCGCCGTGGACCTGCACGCCCAGCCCCAGCCCTCGGGGCACGACGACGCCCTGCTCGCCGCCGTAGGACTGCGCCGGCGCGACCGCCCGGCGGCGGCCGCCTGCGAGGCGGAAGGCGACGGCGTAGCAGGCCGGCAGGAGCACCAGGGTGCTGGCCAGGTAGGTCACGAGCTGGTAGCCGCCGCCTAGCGCCGGCATGGCGGCCGTCACCACCGCCAGGAGCAGGGCCGAGACCGCCAGATCGACCAGGAGCTGGGGGCCGCCGAGCAGCGCCAGGGTGAGCAAAAGCCCGACGCCGAGCAGCAGCCACAGCCACGCGGATTCAGGCATCACCGAGCCTCCCGCTGCTGCCGCCCTGCCAGCCTGCTCGTCTCATCCATGGCCATTCAGGTACCCTATATCTCCCGTATACGGCGCCCAGCGAGAGCAGGCGCCCGCTCGCGATCCAGACTACCGATGCCCCGAATCGGCCCGCTGTCCAGTATTGGCCTCCTCCTCGGCACGCTGCTCTTCGCCTTCTCCCTGACGCCGAGCCTCGTCCCCCGCCCCCTCGTCTTCCAGGGGATCATCGCCGGCCTGTCGCTCGCCACAGGCTACGCCATCGGCAGCGGGCTGAGCGCCCTCTGGGCGTACCTGGGGCTGCCGGGGCTGACCGGCCGCGCCCGCCGCCTCGCCTGCTGGGCGGCCGGGGGCGCTTCAGCGCTGATCGCGGCCGCCTTCATGTGGCAGGCACCCGGATGGCAGGACGCTGTGCGCGCGCAGATGGGCATGGCATCCGCCGGCGGCGTGCACCCGATCGGGGTGGCCGCCATCGCCGCAGCGATCTTCACCACCGCCCTGGCGCTGGCCCGGCTGTTCCGGCAGACCTTCCGCCTCCTGGCGCGACGGCTACAGCCCTTCGTTCCGCCGCGGGTATCGAGCCTGCTCGGCATCGCGGTCTCGCTGCTCCTGTTCTGGGGCTTCATCGACGGCGTCCTGGTCAACCTGGCGCTGCGCGCCGCCGACCGCTCCTACCAGGAGGTGGACGCGCTCATCGACAGCGAGCACGAGCGCCCCGAGGTCCCCGTGCGCACCGGCAGCCCCATCTCCCCGGTAGCGTGGCAGGACCTGGGCCGGCAGGGGCGGAGCTTCGTCGCCTCGGGGCCGCAGAAGGCGGAGCTGGAGGCCTTCCTCGGCGAGGCGGCCCGGACGCCCATCCGTATCTACATCGGCCTCAACGCCGCCGAGACCCCCGAGGCGCGGGCCCGGCTCGCCCTGCGGGAGCTGCGGCGCACGGACGCCTTCGAGCGCTCCGTCCTGGTCCTCGCCACCCCCACGGGCAGCGGCTGGATCGACCCCGGCGCCGTCAACGCGGTCGAGTACCTCCACCGCGGCGATACCGCCACCGTTACCGCGCAGTACTCCTACCTGCCCAGCCCCCTGGCGCTGATGGTCGAGGGCGAGTACGGCGTCGCGACCGCCCGCGCCCTCTTCGAGACGGTCTACGGCCACTGGACGGGACTGCCCGAGGCGGAGCGCCCGGCGCTCTACCTCCACGGGCTGAGCCTCGGGGCGCTCCACTCCGACCGCTCCTTCGACGTCTACGACATCGTCCAGGACCCCTTCGACGGCGTCCTGTGGAGCGGCCCGCCGTTCCGCAGCGAGACCTGGCGGACCGTGACCCGCCGCCGCGACCCCGGCTCCCCGGCGTGGCTGCCGACCTTCCGCGACGGCGAGGTGGTACGCTTCATGAACCAGCACACCGGGCCGGACGCCGGGAAGGGTGACTGGGGCCCCTTCCGGATCGCCTTCCTGCAGTACGCCAGCGACCCGGTGACCTTCCTCGACCCCAGCATCCTCTACCGAAGGCCGGCGTGGCTGAAGGCGCCGCGGGGGCCGGACGTCTCCGCGCAGCTGCGCTGGTACCCGGTGGTGACCCTGCTCCAGATCGCCGCCGACATCGGCGCCGGCAACGCGCCGCCCGGGCACGGCCACACCTACGCGGCGGGGGACTACGTCGACGCCTGGTTCGCCCTCACCGAGCCCGAGGGCTGGGACCGGGCGGAGCTCGCGCGATTACGCGCCCACCTCGGCAAGGGCGACGACGGCGGATAATCCGGCGCCAGGCCTGGCCACCGGCACGGCTATTTCCTAGGATCGTCCCGAGACCTGGCAGGCAAGAGAGAGAGCCCATGCTCAAGCGCATCTTCATCCCCCTGGCGATCGCACTACCCATCCTGGCCCTGCTCTACGTCGGTATCGGCCGGGATACGCGGGAGCTACCCTCCCCGCTGGTCGGCGAGCCGGCGCCGAGCTTCGAGCTGACGTCGCTGCAGGATCCGGGCAAGACGCTGACCGAGGCGGATTTCACCGGCGATCTCGCGGTCATCCACGTCTGGAGCTCGACCTGCCCGGTCTGCCACGAGGACTTCCCCCTCCTCGAGCGCCTCTCCGAGCAGGGTATCGAGGTCTACGCCTTCAACTACCGCGACCAGCGCGAGCGGGCGCAGCAATACCTGAAGATCCGGGGGAACCCCTACGACCTGATCGCCTACGATCCCGAGGGCGAGGCGGGCATGGACTGGGGCGTCTACGCGACCCCGGAGACCTACGTGCTCGACGAGGACGGGACCATCGTCTACAAGGAGATCGGCCCGCTGAACGAGCAGGTCGTCCAGGAGGAGATCCTCGCCCGGGCCGAGGCCGGCTAGCGCAGCGGGGTCCCGGGCGGCGGCCGCCACCGAGCGCGCTACGGCCCGGCCTCGCTGTCCTCCGCCTCGCCAGGCCGGGCAACGGCGGCCTCGAGCCGCCGGACGCGCTGGAAAAGGCTGTCGAGCTGGGTGACCCGCACCGTATTCCGCCGCCACCGGCGAGCCGGCTGCGCCGGCAAGGGCGAGCCGTACGCCGCCCCGGCCTCGTGGATGGAGCCGGTCACGCCGGTCATGCCCATCAGTGTGACGCCGTCGGCGATCTCGATGTGGTCGGTGATCGCCGCCTGGCCACCGATCATGCACCCGGCACCGAGGCGGGCACTGCCGCCGAGCACGGTTCCCCCGGCGATCACGGTCCGCTCCCCGACGCGGCAGTTGTGGGCGATGTGGACGTGGCTGTCGAGCTTGACCCCCGCCTCGATCACCGTATCCCTCTGCGCCCCGCGATCGACCGTGGCGTTGGCGCCGATCTCCACGTCGTCACCGATACGCACCGCCCCGAGCTGCGGCACCTTCCGCCAGCCGGCGCCCGCCGGACCCGGGGCATAGCCGAAGCCGTCCGCGCCGACGACCGCGCCCGGCTGGATGATCACCCGCTCGCCCAGGATGCAGGCGGCGCCGAGCACCGCGTTCGCCCCCAGCCAGCTGCCCGCCCCTACCCGGGCCCCGGGGCCGATGTAGGCGCCGGGCTCGACCACGACCCCCTCGCCGAGGACGGCCCCGGCCGCGACCACGGCCTGGGCCGCGACGCTCGCGCCGGCGCCGAGCTCGGCATCCCCGGCCACGGCCGCGGCCGGGTGGACCCCGTCCGCGGGCCGCTGCGGCGGATGCAGACGCTGCGCCACGGCCGCGTAGGCGTAATAGGGATCATCGGCGACGAGCGCCGTAACCGGACAGGCCTCGGCGTGCTCCTCGCGCAAGAGCACCGCGCCGGCCCGGGTCTGCCGCAGCTCCGGGAGGTAGCGCTCATCGGCACAGAACGCCACCGCGTCTGCCGTGGCCTCCGCCAGGGGCGCCACGCGGGCCACCTCGCGATCGGCCTCCCCGGCCACCCGTGCACCGACCAGGTCGGCGAGCTCCCGGAGGGTTACGGACATCGGGCTAGCTCCTTCTCGCTTCTTGCGCTCGGCGACGCGCAGATCCGGCGCATCGATCCCGGGGATCGTAGCAGGGCGGCAGGACCAAGACATCCGCCGGTCTACAGCGGCGTCCTGGAGGGACGGCCGCGGGCGGCTTCCCGGGCCCTGCCCAGGTGCGTGTAACGGAAGGGGCATACCGCCGTCACAACACCTTAAAGGGGCTCTACCAGGCTAGGCCTCGTGCCCGATACGGGCACCGCGAGGCTACAACGACACTAAGGAGGCATGAAGCAATGGCACGCAGCAATCCGACCAAGCTGTACTACACGGCCCTGCGCATGCATCGCCAGGGGCATACCCCGGAGCGGATCGCCGACGAGCTGGCCATCCACCGCGACAGCCTGCAGCGCTGGCTCCAGGCACCGGTCTACCCTGCCATCCGGGGGCTTACCATCCGCACCCCGGGGCAGCGGATGAGCAACCTCTAAGCCCCTTCTCACACCCCCACCGGCAAGCCCTCACCCACCTCCATCCCCACGATCTGTCCGATCGCCATCCACTACACCCTGTACCTCCCGGTATCGAGGCGTGCAGGGCCGCGGCTGTGTACCGCCGGTCCACCGAAGGCCGGGACGCTGGCGTAGGGCCGACGGCGTGCCGGGCTCGCCGTCAGTGCCGGTCGCCGGTCGCCTCCTCGGCCATCTGCTCATAGCTCGTGTGCCGGACGTTCTTGCCACGCACGAAGTAGACCACGTACTCGCAGATGTTCCGCGCCCGGTCGCCGATGCGCTCCAGCGAGCGCGCCGTCCAGACCACGTCCATCGCCCGCGGGACCGCATCGGGGCTCTTCATCATCTGCTCCATGAGCCGGTGGACGATAGCCTCGTGCTGGCTATCCACCTGGATATCCAGCTGAGCGACGCGCACGGCCTGGTCGACGTCCATACGGGCGAAGGCGTCCAGGGCGCCGCGGAGCATGCCGTGGACGTGCTCACCCATCTCGCCGAGCCCCTCGATGGGGCCTTGCTGCCGATCCTGCTCCAGGAAGTGCAGGGCCATCCGGCCCATACGCTCGGCCTCGTCGCCGATGCGCTCCAGGTCGGTGATCGTCTTGATCACCGCCAGCACCAGGCGCAGGTCCGAGGCCGTCGGCTGGCGCCGCACGAGGATCTCGGTGCAGGCCTCGTCGATCTCGACCTCCTGGGCGTTGACCTTGTAGTCGCTGGTCGCCACCTTCTCGGCGAGCTCGAACTTGGTCTCCACCATGGCCGACACGGCGTCGATGAGCTGCTGCTCGACGAGGCCGCCCATGGAGAGGACGCGGCTGTGGATGTCCTCGAGCTCCGTGTTGAAGCGCTGGGAGATGTGCTCCTTGAAGAAGCTCTGCTCGATGTCGTCGCTCATGGTGCGCTCCTCAGCCGAAACGGCCGGTGATGTAGTCCTCGGTCCGCTTCTGGCTAGGGTTCGTGAAGATCGTGTCGGTATCGTCGAACTCGATGACCTCGCCGAGGTGGAAGAAGGCCGTATAGCGGGCCACGCGGGCGGCCTGCTGCATGTTGTGGGTGACGATGATGATCGTGTAGTTGCTCCGCAGCTCGTCGATGAGCTCCTCGATGGTCGCGGTGGCCACCGGATCGAGGGCTGAGGCCGGCTCGTCCATGAGGATAACATCCGGGTTCACGGCGATGGCGCGAGCGATGCAGAGCCGCTGCTGCTGCCCACCGGACAGGGCGGTCCCCGGCATGCTCAGCCGGTCGGAGACCTCCTTCCACAGCCCCGCCTTGCGCAGGCTCGTCTCCACCAGCTCGTCCATCTCCGCGCCCTTCTTGGCCAGGCCGTGGATGCGCGGGGCGTAGGCGACATTCTCGTAGATGGACTTGGGGAAGGGGTTGGGCTGCTGGAAGACCATGCCCACCCGCGAGCGCAGCTGGACGACATCGACCTCGGAGCCGTAGACATCCGCCTCGTCGAGCAGCAGCTGCCCCCGGATGGTCACGGCGGAAATGAGGTCGTTCATGCGGTTGATGCACCGCAGGAAGGTGGACTTGCCGCAGCCCGAGGGCCCGATGAGGGCCGTGACGTCCTTCTCGGGGATCCGCAGGCTCACGTCGAACAGCGCCTGGGTATCCCCGTACCAGAGGCTGAGGCCGCGGACATCCACCTTCGTCGGGTGGGTGGGCTCCGCCGCCTCGCTCCCGCCCCCCACCTCAGGGGCGCGGGTCACGCCAGGGGCTGGCGTGGACTGCGGACGATCTTCGCCTTCCACGGTGTCGCTCCCTTCCCGTAGCTCGGCGGCCCCCATGGAGGATCGAGCGACGACCCCCTCCGGGTCCCCCGGATTGTCGTTCGGCTGAGGCATTTGCATGGTGCAAGCTCCTTACCAGCGCCGTTCAAAGCGTTTGCGCAGCAGGACGGCGGTCGCATTCAGGGTTAGCAGCACGGCCAGCAGGACGAGGATGCCGGCGGCGGTGAGCTCGTCGAAGGCCCGCTGCGGCATGGAGGCCCAGGTAAAGATCTGGGCAGGCAGCACGGTCGCCGGCTCCGTCACCCCGTCGGGGGCCGAGGGGATGAACGCCATCATGCCCACCAGCAGCAGCGGGGCGGTCTCGCCCATGGCCTGGGCCATGCCGATGATCGAGCCGGTCAGGATCCCCGGCAGCGACAGCGGCAGGACGTGGTGCGTGACCATCTGCAGGCGGCTGGCCCCGACCCCGAAGGCCCCCTCGCGGATGGAGTCCGGGACGGCGCGCAGCGCCGCCCGGGTGCTGATGATGATGATCGGCAGGGTCATCAGCGCCAGGGTCAGCCCGCCGGCCAGCGCCGAGGAGCGCGGCACCCCCAGGAAGTTGATGAAGATCGCCAGGCCGAGCAGGCCGTAGAGGATCGAGGGGACCGCGGCGAGGTTGTTGATGTTGACCTCGATGAACCGGGTGAAGCGGTTGTCCGTGGCGAACTCCTCGAGGTAGACCGCGCTCATCAGCCCCAGGGGGAAGGCCACTGCCATGGTCACCGCTAGCGTGAGGATCGTGCCCACCACGGCCGACTTGATGCCGGCCATCTCGGGCATCTTGGAGTCGCCCCGGGTGAAGAAGTTGGTGTTGAAGGCGAACTCGATGCGCCCCGCCTCGTGGAGCTTATCGACGGTCGCCTTCTCCTGCGGCGAGAGGCCCGTGTGCGCGTCCTTGAGGTACTGGTTCACGCCCGTGTCCGCAGTAACCCAGCGGGTCACGGTACGGCCCTTGAGGTCCGGATCCGACTGAACATGCCCGGGCACCTGGCGCAGGAAGCCGCGGCTGACCAGGGGCCGGACCTCCTCGCTCACGGCCGCCGCCGGGATCTCCAGGCTGCGCTCGTCGTAGGTGACCTCCACCTGGATCTGGGCCTGGTAGAAGGCCGTGTAGCCGCGCTGGATGATATCCGCGAAGAAGACGAAGATGAACAAGATCGCCAGGGTGATAGCCCCGATACACAGCGCCTTGAAGCGCTGCTCCCGGCGATAGCGCTGCCGGATCCGCTTCTCGGCTTGCAGGTTGGCCGCCATAGGGTCTCCTCGGACGTTACTCGTACTGCTGCTGGAAGCGGCGGACGATGATCAGCGCGACGGTGTTCAGCACCAGCGTGATCAGGAACAGGACCAGCCCCAGGGCGAAGGCCGAGAGGGTCTCGGGGCTGCTGAACTCCTGGTCACCGGTGAGCGCGTCCACGATCCGCACCGTCACCGTGGTCATCGACTCCAGCGGGTTGGCCGTCAGGTTGGGCCGCAGCCCCGCCGCCATGACGACGATCATGGTCTCGCCCAGCGCCCGGGAGACGCCCAGGATGAAGGCGGAGACGATACCGGGCAGGGCCGCCGGCAGCAGGATGTGCTTGATGGTCTCCGAGGGCGTCGCCCCGAGGGCGAAGCTGCCCTCGCGCATGCGCATGGGGATGGCGCTGATCACGTCGTCGGAGAGCGAGGAGATGAAGGGGATGATCATGATCCCCATGACGATCCCCGGCGTCAGGGCGTTCTGGTAGCTGGCCTCGAGCCCCAGGGCAGTCGCCACGTCGACGACCAGGGGCGCCACGGTGATGGCGGCGAAGAAGCCGTAGACCACCGTGGGGATGCCGGCGAGGACCTCCAGGGCCGGCTTGACAGCGCCGCGCACCCGCAGCGGGGCGTACTCGGAGAGGAAGATCGCCGAGAGCAGCCCGATGGGCACGGCCACGGCCATGGCGATCGCCGTGATCATGAAGGTGCCGGCGAACAGCGGCACCGAGCCGAACTCCGCCTCGGCCTGCCCTTCCCCGCCCCGGCCGGCGCCGCCGAGGAAGGCGGTATCCGGGCTCCAGGTGGTGCCGGTGAGGAACTCCCAGATGTTGACCATCTGGAAGAAGCGCATCGCCTCCAGGAGGATGGAGAGCAGGATCCCCAGGGTGGTCAGGATGGAGACCGAGGCCGCCGTGATCAGGAGCCAGCGCACGGCCCCCTCGACGATGTTGCGCGCCCGCAGGCCCGGCTGGATGGTCCGCTCAGCGGTCCACAGGCCACCGGCCGCGAGGGCCAGCGCGGCCGCCAGGATCAGGGTCTCCGGGGCGTCGATCAGGCCCAGCAGTTCGAGCAGCGCCGCCAGCAGGGCCAATGCCACGGCAGGTGCGGCCATGAGCACCACGGCGTACCAGCCGTAGAAGCCCGGCCGGGAGTGGAGCGCCCGGTCCTGCCCGCCGGCGACGGTCAGCGCACGCCGGCGTCCCAGGCCGTAGGCGAGCAATGCCAGGGGCAGCAGCCCGGCCAAGAAGCTCAAGATGATTTGCCCAGTGCTCAACAGGCGACTCCTCAGTGCGAAAGGGCGCCCCCCGGCGCCTAAGATGCTTCGGTGATTGGAGCTATTCCGACGGAGCGCTTACGGCAACCGGGGCTCCCGTAAGCGCCTCGAGAGCGTATCTCGAAGATGTGACAAGATCGTGAAAAGCAGCGACTGCCGGGACCGCCCTCCGGCCCCGGCAGCCCGCGGGGACCCTACTGGTTCAGGGTCTTGACCTCGAGGCGGGTGAGCTGCTCCTGGTTGAGCACCGACTGGCGGATCTGCTCGCGCCGGCCAGCGGGCAGCGGGATCAGCCCCTCGTCCTTGAGGTACCCCATGTCGCCGATCATCTTCTCGGAGAGGAAGAGCTCCACGTAGTCGTAGAGGCCGGGGACCTTACCGGCGTGGCCGTTCTTGATGTAGAAGTAGAGGCTCCGGGAGACCGGGTAGTCGCCGGCGGCGATGGTCTCCGGAGTCGGCTCGACGCCGTTGATCCGCGTGGCCTGGATACGGTCGCGGTTCTCGGCGAGGAAGCTGTACCCGAAGATCCCGAGGGCCTCGGTGTTCTGGACCAGCTTCTCGACGATGAGGTTGTCGTTCTCGCCGGCGGGGACGTAGGCGCCGTCCTGGCGGATCTTGGTGTAGGCCCCGTCGTAGCCCATCTCCTCGGAGGCGGCCTCCATGACCATCCCCTCGAAGGCGTCACGGGTGCCGGAGGTGGTCGGCGGGCCGTAGATCAGGATCTCGTTGTGCGGCAGGCTCGAGTCGATGTCGTCCCAGTACTCGTTGGGGTTCTCCACCAGCTCGCCGTTCTGGGGCACCTCGGCGGCCACCGCCCGGGTGATCTGCTCGAGGGTGAGCTCGAAGCGCTGGGCATTGGCGGTATTGGCGAGGACGATCCCGTCGGAGCCGATCACCGCCTGGGTGATGTTGTCCACACCGTTGTCCTGGCAGCGGTCGTACTCGCTGACCTTGATCGGCCGGCTGGCGTTGGTGATATCGGGGGTGTCCGTGCCGTCGCCGGCGCAGAAGAGCTTGAGGCCGCCGCCGGAGCCGGTGGACTCGATGACCGGCGTCGGATACTGCGTCGTCGCCCCGAACTCCTCGACCACGTAGCTGGCGAAGGGGTAAACGGTGGAGGAGCCGACGAGGCGGAGCTGCTCGCGGGCATCTGCCGGCTCGGCGAGGGCCGTGGCCGTCGCCGCAGCCGTCGCGGCGGCGAGGCTGAGCTTGTGCCATGTGCGCATCACAAACACTCTCCTTCAGGGTCTCGTTGAAATCTGCGGCGCGCCGCTCCAAGGGTGCACCGCTGCGCGTGCCTGGTTGCCTAGTTGCAGGGCGCAGTCTGCAGGCCGGATCTGAACCTGACTTGACGACTCCATGACAGTTTCCTTACGCGCTCGCGGCGGCCTCCTCGTAGGTGACCGCCTCCGGCGGGAAGACCAGGGTGAAGGCCGAGCCCTTGTCCGGCTCGCTGTCGATGGCCAGGCGCCCGCCGTGGCGGTTGATGACGTGCTTGACGATCGCCAGCCCCAGCCCCGTGCCGCCCGTGGCGTTGGAGCGGGCCTTGTCGACGCGGTAGAAGCGCTCGGTCAGCCGCGAGAGGTGCTCCCTGGGCACGCCGATGCCGTCGTCCGCCACCCGGCAGTAGGCGCCGCGCTCATCGGCGTGCCACGTCACCCGGATGGTGCCGCCGTCCGGGGTGTAGCGCACCGCGTTGGAGAGCAGGTTGGAGATAGCGCTGCGCAGCTCCGACTCAATGCCGAGGATGTTCACACCCGGCTGCGCCTCGAGCTCGATGCGGTGGCCCCGCTCGCCGGAGAGGGCGCGCACCTCGGCGCAGAGCTCATCGAGCAGCGCCGGCATCGCCACCGGCTGGCGCTCGGCCGCCACGCCGCCGGTCTCGAGGCGCGAGAGCATGAGCAGATCCTGGACCAGGCGCTGCATGCGCTGCGCCTGGTCGCGCAGCAGCTGCACCGAGGGCGTCCACTGGGGATCCGTCTCGGCGAGCTCCTCGGCCATCTCCTCGGCGACGCCGTAGATGACCGTCAGGGGCGTCTTGAGCTCGTGGGAGACGTTGGCCACGAAGTCGCGGCGCATGGTCTCCAGGCGCTGCGTCCGGGTGACGTCGCGGGCGAGCAGGAGCCACTGGTCGCGGCCGTAGGGCACCAGCCGCATCTCCAGGGGGGTCTCCGCGTCCACCGGCGAGGGCAGGACCAGCGACTCCCTGCCGTTGCCCACCCGGGAGAGGAACTCGAGGAACTCGGGAGCGCGGATCAGGTTGCCGATGCGCTGGCCCTCATCCTGGGGCCAGCTCAGCCCGAGCAGGCGGCGGGCGGCGTCGTTCCACCACAGCACCCGGTCGCGGCTGCGCAGCACCACCGTGGCGTCCGGCATGGCCTTCGCCGAGTCCTGGTACTCGCGGACCGTCCGCCGCAGCCGCTGCCGCCGATCCCGCTGGCGGCGGCGCTGCCGGTAGAGGGTCTGGAAGAGCTCGCCCCACACCCCCGGGGCGCCCGGCGGCTCGATCTTGTAGTCGAGCCGCAGCCAGCGCTCCAGGCGGTGGAGCTGCCAGAGGTGCCACAGCCAGGCGGCGGCGAGCAGGACCACCGCCGTCTGCCACCACAGGCCGGTAGCCGCCGCCACGACGGCCCCGCCAACGGCAGCAGCGGCCACGCGCGCCGCGAAGGCCGGCCACGGGCTGCGGATCATCGCCGGCCCCCCTCCCCTAACGGGGGCTGCCCCGGCGGATCAGGCCTGCTCGGAGAAGCGGTAGCCGGCGCCCCGGACGGTCTGCACCAGGTACTCGTGCCCCGTCTCGGCGAGGGTCTTGCGCAGGCGCCGGATGTGCACATCCACCGTCCGCTCCTCGACATAGACGTTCGTCCCCCAGACGTGATCGAGCAGCTGCGCGCGGGTGAAGACCCGGTCGGGGTGGGCCATGAAGAACCGCAGGAGGCGGTACTCGGTGGGCCCGAGATCCAGCGTCTCGCCGTCCCCCGTAACCCGGTGGCTGACCGGATCCAGCCGCAGCCCCCCGAGCTCCAGCTGCTCGTCGGCAGTCGCCGGCGCCGTGCGGCGCAGGACGGCCTTGATCCGGGCCATCAGCTCGCGCGGCGAGAAGGGCTTGGTCACGTAGTCGTCGATCCCGCAGTCGAAGCCCCGGACCCGGTCCTCCTCCTCACCGCGGGCGGTCAGCATGATGATCGGGATATCGCGGGTGTGCTCGTCCCGCTTGAGGCTGCGGGCCCACTCGGCGCCGCTGACCTGCGGCAGCATCCAGTCGAGCAGGACCAGATCCGGCGGCCGGGTGCGTAGCAGCTCGCTCGCCTGCATGGCGTCGCTGGCCGAGACCGAGTCGAAGCCGTTGCGCTCCAGGGAGCTGATCACCATCTCGCGTACGGCCGGATCATCCTCGACCACCAGGACCCTGCCTGCCATGTATCGATCCCCGTGTTGCGTACCGGTTGCAGCGAACGGGGCCTATTAGAGGACAAACGGATTACAGCGTGATGACAGCGTAACTTTCACGGCATCTGAACCCGCCTGTCACGACAACGTCATCCCTTCGGACCCAGGATGCCCTCTGGCAGCGGGCGCATACGGCTGCCTTCAGCACCGCCACCCGTGTCGCCACGGCCCCAGGGGCCGTGGCTGGGTTGCTCCCTGGCTCTCAGGCCAGCCTCTTGCGGCCTTCCCCATACGGGGTAGGCCGCTTTTCTTGCGGCCGTATGCAGCCGGGTATGCGGCGCTCCTGCGGCGACAAGCTAGCACGACCTTTGGGATACCCCCCGGCGCTTCCCTGCCCCAAAACGGGGATACCCCGAGACCGTGGACGCCCCTACGCTTACCCACGAGCCGGCTGGCGCATGGGAGACAGCGCCTGGCCCGTCATCCGTCACGGTCGAAAGGGATTACCACTATTATGTACCGATACGCCCGGACCCCCGCCACCACCCTGGCGCCGCACCTGCTGACCGCCGGCCTGCTAGCCGGCCACCTCGCCGTGTCCGGCACCGCCGCCGCCACGTGCGGCATGGCGCTGGCCGGCTACGGCGCCCGCGCCGGCGCCATGGGCGGCGCCGGCATGGGCTACGACGCCGGCAACTCGAACGTCATGAACAACCCCGCGGCCTTCGGGCTCCGGGACGAGAAGAATGTCTTCGGCGCAGGGCTGAGCGTGCTCGGCCCGGACGTCGAGGCCGAGGCGGCGAGTGGCGCCACGGTCGAGTCGGACGGCGACTTCTACCCGTCGCCGTCGCTGTCGCTGATACGGACCAACGCCGCGGGGGTCACCTACGGCGCGGCCTTCCTCGCCCAGGGCGGCATGGGCACCGAGTACGGCGACGACTCCTTCCTCTCGCCCAGCGGCAAGGAGGTCCGCTCGGAGGTGAGCTTCGGGCGCTTGATGCTCCCCCTCGCCTACCGCGTGAACGACCGGCTCAGCGTCGCCGCGCAGGTGGACTACGTCCTCGGCAACATGGACCTCCAGATGGATATGAAGGGGAGCCAGGTCCGCAACCTGATGAACGGCGTCGGGGGGAGCTTCAGCGCCTCGCCGGCACTCATGGGCGCATTACCGTCAACGTTAGAATACGCCCGGGTCGACTTCTCCAACGGCAGCGACCTCACCGGCGAGGCCCAGGGTAGCGGCCTCGCCGGCAAGATCGGCGCCCTCCTGCGCGTCACCCCGCGGCTCACCGTGGGCGCGGCCTACCACAGCGAGAGCCACCTCGGTGACCTGACCACCAGCAGCAACGGCGCCGAGCTCGCTTTCAAGGGCACAAGCAACCCGCCCGTAGCGCTCCAGGGCGAGGTAGCGGTGGAGGACTTCGAGTGGCCGGCCACCTACGGCATCGGCGCGGCCTACGAGGTCAGCGACCGGCTCATGGTCGCCGCCGACGTCAAGCAGATCGCCTGGTCCGAGGTCCTCGAGGACTTCTCCCTCACCTTCACGGCGAGCGACGACGCCGCCAACGACAAGGCATCCGGGGATTTCCGCGGCGAGAAGGCCGATCTCACCCTCGACCAGGAGTGGGACGACCAGACCGTGTACAGCCTCGGCGGCGCGTTCAAGGCCACGCCCGCGCTCACCCTGCGCGCCGGCGTCAGCATCGCCAACAACCCCGTCCCCGCGGACTACATCAACCCCCTCTTCCCGGCCATCATCGAGGACCACGTCACCGGCGGCCTCAGCTACGCCCTCACCGAGCGCAGCAAGGTCGGTGCCGCCGCCCTCTACGCCCCGGAGGTCGAGGTGACCAACCCCCGCACCGGGGTGACCTCGCGGCACAGCCAGATCAGCGGCCGCCTGAACTACGTCTACCGCTTCTGAGGGGCCCGCGGCCACGCCCCGGCGGCCCGATCACCGGGGCTCAGGCCCCGCCCGGCGCCGGGCCTTGCACGTCGGGGAGCCGGTCCGAGCGCATCGAGGCCGGGGCCCGCCGGAGCACCGCGGCCAGGTCCTGATGCAGGCGCAGGGCCTCGTCGGCGGGGTGGATGGCCACCCGCAGCGGGGCGCCGCTACGCCGCGCGCGGCGCCACTGCACCCGGTTCCAGCGCCGCAGCACCCAGGCGGCGCCGGCTGTCCCGGCCTCGAAGCCCACCAGCGGCAGCCGCACGAGGCCTCCGCTGCGGGTATCGATGAGCCCGCCCAGGACCTCGACCCGGCGGTACGGCAACGCGGCCAGGCGCCCCCGGTCCACGGCCCCGAGGGCCCAGGCCGGGGGCACGTAGGTCGTCGGCGGTGCCAGCCCCTGCCGCGAGAACCAGTCGTAGGCCCGGGCCATGAGGTCCGGGATCTCCGCGGCGTCCAGGGCCAGGTGCTCGGCGACGCCGTCCGAGAGCAGCGCGCCGTGGAGGCGGTGGTAGGGGCCGCCCCAGCGCGGGGCGCGGTGCGACCAGCCGTGGGCCGCCAGCTCGATGCCGGCCGCCTGCCACCGGCGCAGGAGCCGGATCTCCGCCGGGCCCCAGGCGCACCCGGGGACCACGAGCAGGGTCAGCGCCCGGTGCCCCGTGCCGCGGAGCCGCGCCACCAGCCCCTCGACGCGCGCCAGCGTCTCCGGCATCACGTCGTGGACGGAGACGAGCGCCCTCATGCGGCCCCGCGGCTGTAGCGGTGGAGCAGATCGACCCAGGCCGCGACCGTATCCCGATGGAGGGCGCAGGCCAGCTCCCGGGCGCGGCCGGCGGCCTGCGCCAGCTCCGCCGCCGGCAGCGCCCGTAGGCGGCCGATGGCCGCGCTCAGCGGCTCCGACGGCTCCTGCCGGAAGAGGCCCTCGGCGAGCTCCGGCCAGGCGTGGATCCCGGCCGCAGCCGCCACCAGCGGCGGCCGTCCGCGGGCCATGGCCTCCAGGGCGATGGAGCCGAAGGTCTCCGTATGGGAGGGCAGGACCAGAAGATCGGCCGCGTCGATGAGCCCGCGCACCCCGGCCCGGTCCAGCCAGCCGAGCAGCCGGAGGTTGGGCAGGCGCTCGGCCTCCGCCTCGAGCTCGGCGCGCAGCGGGCCGTCGCCGGCGACAGCGAAATCCAGCCCCGGCCAGTCCGTCGCCGCCTGCACCAGGCTCTCCAGGTTCTTCTCGCGCGCCAGGCGGCCGACGAAGCAGACGCGGCCGATCTGCGTCGGGGGCGCGGCCAAGGGCGGCTCCAGGAACGCCGGATCCAGGGGCGTGCCCACCACCTCGACCTGCCGGGCACCGGCGTCACGCACCGTGGGGACGAACTCCGGCGCCATGACCACCACCGCCTCGCTGCGGCGCAGGAGCCGGGCCTGGACGCCGCGCATCGGCGCGGCGACCAGGCGCTGCCCGAGCCACCCCCAGTACATCGCCGACAGCTGCGCGAAGTCGGTGTGGTAGCCGCTGACCAGGCCGCTGCCCAGGCGGCGCGCCCAGCGGGCGCCGTACAGCCCGTACGGGCCCGGGGTGGCGGCGACGACGACGTGGGGCCGGAGCTGCCGCAGGCGCGCCCGCACCCGGCCCGGCCGCGGCAGGCCGAGCCGCTGCGTGGTATCCCCCGGCAAGGGGATGGATGGGTCCGCCTCCGCGTCCGGCCCCTCCGGCTGGAAGACCGCCATCGCCGCGAGCTCGCCGCCCAGCGCCGCGAGCAGATCCTGGTAGTACGTGCCGGTCCCGTTACGCCCGGCGGTGGCGTCCGAGAAGAACGCCACCCGCAGCCCCGAGCCCGGGCCTGCTACCTCCGCGGAGGCCGGCTCAGCCATCTCCCGGGCCTCCCACGCGGTGCGCCGAGGCGAGCAGGTGCCGGTAGGGGGGCTGCAGGCGCGCCTCGATAGCCGGCTCAGCCCACGCCAGGGCCGACGGATCGTGGCGGTGCGGGCTCGAGGACCCAGCCCCCGTCCGCCCCGCCTCCGCCAGCGCTCGGGCCAGGCGCCCGTCGACCGGCTCGCCGAGGCGCTCGAGGGCCGCCCCTAGCACCCGCTCCGGGGCGACACGGAGGTCGCCGGTGTCCACCACCGCTACCCGCGAGCGCGTATCCCGCTCGGCCAGCTCCGCCAGGTGCGCCAGGCTGCCGGCGTAGGCGTCGAGCAGCAGGCGCTGGAAGGCCGGCCGGTCGACCGCCACGCCCAGCGCCCGCGCCGCCCCCACCGAGCTGACCTGGGAGCTCAGGGCGCTGCGGGGCTCGCGCAGGCAGATGAGGAAGCGCGCCTGGGGGAAGCGCTCGTAGAGGGCCGGCGTCCAGGAGCCCAGGGCCGCGTTCTTGGACAGCAGGACCGTGCCCGGCGCCCCGTCGTAGAGCTGGCGCTGCAGGCAGCGCTCGTAGCAGGCCAGCAGGCGCTGCTGCCGCCCCGCGGACAGGCGCTCCGGGAAGCAGCTCAGCCCCTGCAGCCCGGCCGCTGCGGGGAAGGCGAGCAGGGCGATAAAGCAGCCGCCGGCCGGCAGCAGCGCCAGGTAGTCCTCCTCCGGGGCGTCCAGCTCCACGGGGTGGATGGCGTCGAGCCCGCCGGCGAGCCGGCGCAGCGCCCCGGCCAGGGCGCGCTGGCCGTAGCCGCCCAGCCGCGCATCCAGCCGGCCGAGCCGCCGGATCAGCCGGCGCTGGCAGATCGCCGGGGCGACGGCCACCTCCCAGGCGCCGGGCGTCCGGAAGCGGGCCGTATCCGCCGCCAGGGTACGGTGGACGAAGGTCGTCGCGCTGCGCGGGATGCCGGTGATGAAGAGCGCCCGGCCCACCGGCTGCTGCCGGTAGCCGGGGTAGAGCACCTCGTCCAGCAGCAGGCAGATGCCGTGCACCGCCTGGACGACGAAGAACAGCGGCACCCCGGCGAGGAGGACGAGCAGCCGGCGCGGCCCCAGGGGCGCGCGCGGGTCACGCCAGGCCGTGACCGCCTGCAGCCACCAGCCGAGGTAGCGGATCGCCCCTTCGAGCAACGCGATGAACGTGCGCACGCCTTTCCTCCCTATCGCCGGGCCGGCAGCCTACGGATGCTGCGTCCCGGACTCGTCGAGTGGCTCCTGCTCCGAGTCGATGGGCTCCTCATCGAGGTCGGCCTCGAAGAGGTTCTCCAGCTCCGCGGCCCGCTCCTCGTCGTCGGGCTTGAGGCTGGTACGCTCCGACTGGACCGCATAGCGCTCCTCCATGAGCACCGCCTCGTGCTCGCGGAACTGGTTGACCGCCTCCTGCGCCGCCTCCTGGCTCCAGCCCAGGCCCGCCAGGACGTCCTCGCCGAGACCCAGGCTGACGGTGAACGCCTCGCGCACGACCCCCTCGGCCCGCAGATCCTGCAGGTGCCAGGCGTGGTGGGCGTCGCTGGCGATGGCGTAGAGCGGCACGTTCGGGTAGTAGCGCCGCAGGGTCTCGGCGATGCGCATGGAGTCGTCCACGCGGTCCATGGCCAGGATGAAGGCGTCGGCCTCCCCGGCCTTGACGGCCTGGAGCACCTCCGGCTTGGCCGCGTCGGCGTAGAAGATCTCGTTGCCGTAGCGGCGCACGAAATCGACCTGCCGCGGGTTGGCGTCGAGGGCCGTGAAGCGGATACCGGCGCTGTGCAGCAGCCGGCCCATCATCTGCCCGAAGCGGCCGAAGCCGGCGATGACCACGCCGGGGCCCTCCTCGCTGCTCGGATCGTCGTAGGCCCGGGTGGTGTCCGTATCCAGCCGCGGCGCCAGGAAGCGCTCGTTCAACGCCACGATGGGCGGGGTCGCCGCCATGCTCAGGGTCACCACGGCGACCATGATATCCATCGTCGTCGCGCCCATGACCCCGTAGGTGGCCGCCAGGGAGAAGAGCACGAAGGCCAGCTCGCCCCCCTGCGGCAGGGCCGCGGCGAGCCGGCTCGCGCCGACCGGCTCCAGCCCCCAGTAGCGCCCCACCGCGTAGGTCGTGGCCAACTTGAGGGCGAGCAGGGCCGCCGTCATGCCGAGGAGCTGGGCGGGCATCGACGCCAGCAGGCCCAGATCGGCCGACATCCCCACGGCGAGGAAGAACAGACCCAGCAGCAGCCCCTTGAACGGGTTGATATTGGCGTAGATCTCGTGCCGGTACTCGGAGTCGGCGAGCAGCACCCCCGCCAGGAAGGCGCCCAGCGCCATCTCCAGGCCCGCTGCCTCGATGACCAGGGCCGTGCCCAGCACGACCAGCAGCGTGGCGGCGGTGAAGACCTCCGTGGCCCCGGTGGCGGCGACCGTCCGGAACAGCGGGCGCAGCAGGTAGTGGCCGCCCACGACCACCGCGGCGAGCACCAGCACGGTCTGCAGCATGCCCAGCAGCAGGTCCGTGCTGGAGACCCCCTCCAGCCCGGCGCCGACCAGCGGGATGGCCGCCATCAGGGGCAGGATGGCCAGGTACTTGAACAGCAGCACGGCGTACGCCGCCTTACCGTGGCGGGCGCCGAGCTCACCGCGCTCGCTGAGCACCTGCAGGGCGAAGGCCGTGGACGGGAAGGCGAGGCCGAAGGCCACCAGGATCACCGTCCACCAATCCGCCCCCAGCCACCACGCTGCCACCCCGATGGGCAGGGCGGTGGCGGCCACCTGCAGGATGCCCAGGCCGAAGATATCCCGGCGCAGCGAGAGCAGCTTGCTCGGCGCCAGCTCCAGGCCGACGAGGAAGAGCAGCAGCAGGACGCCGACCTTCGAGAGATCGAGCAGCTCCTCGGCCTCGCTGAAAAGGCCCAGCACGTGCGGGCCGATGACGACGCCTGCGGCCAGATACCCCAGCGTCGAGCCCAGGCCCAGCCACTGGAACAGCGGCACGGCGATGACCGCTGCGACGAGCAATATCGTGACTTCCTGGAGGATCTCCATGGCGACCTCCACCAGATGGGGCAACAACCGGGGTATGAGAACGCCGTAGGCGCTGCTGCGCAGGAAAAGGGCGCATTAAATTATTAGAGACGCGCCACGCGTGTAAATCGCTGTAATAGCTCCGTAACGCCGCGGCCCACGACAGGCTCACAGGGCCGCGCTCGCAGGCGGGGCCTGCCGGCGGGCATACGGGGTCGGTATACGTTAGCCTGGGGAGCCTTACGGAGTCAGCAGCGCCGGTGAGCACCATGGAGCTATTCGACCACGTCGAGTTCGATAACCACGAGCGGGTCCTGTTCGGCAGCGATCCCGGCAGCGGGATGCGCGCGATCATCGCCATCCACGACCGCACTCTCGGCCCCGGTGTCGGCGGCTGCCGGGTCCAGGCGTACTCCGGCGAGGGCGAGGCCGTTACCGACTGCCTGCGCCTCTCGCGCGCGATGACCTACAAGTCGGCCCTCGCCGAGATCCCCCTCGGCGGCGCCAAGATGGTCGTGCTCACCGACCCCGCCCGGGGAAAGTCCCCGGACTTGCTGCGCGCCGTCGGGCGCATGGTCGAGGACCTCGACGGGCAGTACGTCACCGCTGAGGACGCCGGCATGACCGCCCCGGACCTGCACGCCGTGGCCGAGGCCACCCGGCACGTCGTCGGCATCCGCGAGGAGCCGCCGAGCCCCGGCCGCCGGCACCGCGCCACCATCTCGGCATCCACGGCCTACGGGGTATTCACCGGCGTGGGCGCCGCCGTCCGCCACCGCCTGGGCACGGACGATCTCAGCGGCGTCCGGGTGGCCCTGCAGGGGCTGGGCAGCGCCGGCTGGAAGCTCGGCGAGCACCTGCACGCCGCCGGCGCGCGGCTGTGGATCAGCGACGTCGAGCGGGACCGCGTGGAGCGGGCCGCCGCGGCGTGGGGGGCTGAGATCGTCGACCCGGCGGCCATCCACGCCCAGGACGTGGACGTCTTCGCCCCCTGCGCCCTCGGGGCCGTGCTCAACGACGCCACCATCCCCGAGCTGCGCTGCAGCGTGGTGGCCGGCGCGGCGAACAACCAGCTCGCCCGGCCCGAGCACGGCGAGGCCCTGCGCCAGCGCGGGATCCTCTACGCCCCGGACTACGCGATCAACGCCGGGGGCATCGTCGAGGTCGCCTACGAGATCCGCGGCGACACCGACCCGGAGCGGCTGCGCGCCCACCTCGAGCGCATCGGCCCCACCCTGCGGCAGATCTTCGAGCGCGCCGAGGCGGAGGGCCGGACCACCGATACGGTGGCCGACCAGCTCGCCGAGGAGCGCCTCCGCGCCGCCCGGGCCTGACGCCCGCGCGCGGCCCGAGCCACTGCAGGCGCGTAGCCACGGAGCCCCATGAGCCGCCTGAGAGAGACGCCAGCGCTGTTCGACTACCGGCCGCACTGGGCCGCGCGCCTCGGGGTCGCCCCGTTCCTGCCTATGTCCCCGCGCGAGATGGGCGAGCTCGGCTGGGACAGCTGCGATGTCATCCTGGTCACCGGCGACGCCTACGTGGACCACCCGAGCTTCGGCATGGCGATCATCGGCCGGCTGCTCGAGGCCCAGGGCTTCCGGGTGGGGATCATCGCCCAGCCGGACTGGCGCTCGACCGAGGACTTCCAGGCGCTGGGCGCGCCCAACCTCTTCTTCGGCGTCACCGCCGGCAACATGGACGCCATGGTCAACCGCTACACCGCCGACGGCCGGCGGCGCAGCAACGACGCCTACAGCCCCGACGACCAGGGCGGCCGCCGGCCCGACCGGGCGACCATCGTCTACAGCCAGCGCCTGCGCCAGGCGTACCCCGGTATCCCCATCGTCCTCGGCGGGATCGAGGCGAGCCTGCGCCGGCTCGCCCACTACGACTACTGGTCCGACAAGGTGCGCCGCTCGGTGCTGCTCGACGCCAAGGCGGACCTGCTCCTCTACGGCAACGCCGAGCGGGCCCTGGTGGATCTCGCCCACCGCCTCGCCGCCGGGGAGCCGCCCACCGGGATCCGGGACCTGCGCGGCACCGCCTTCGTCGACAAGGCCCCGGCGGAGGGCGCGCCGGACCCGGCCGAGGCCGACGGCGTGCTGCGGTTGCCGGATTGGGAGCGCGTGCGCCGCGATCCGGACGCCCATGCGCACATGGCGCGCACCATCCGCCGCGAGACCAACCCGTACAACGCCCGGACCCTGGTCCAGGCCCACGGCGACCGGGATGTGTGGGTCCACCCGCCGCCGATGCCGCTGAGCACCGAGGAGCTCGACGCCGTCTACGAGCTGCCCTACGCCCGCTCGCCCCACCCGGCCTACGAGGGCCGGCGCATCCCGGCCTGGGAGATGATCCGCTTCTCGGTGAGCATCGTCCGCGGCTGCTTCGGCGGCTGCGCCTTCTGCTCCATCACCGAGCACGAGGGGCAGATCATCCAGTCCCGCTCGCAGGCCTCGATCCTGCGCGAGATCGACGAGATCCGCGAGCGCACCGAGGGCTTCACCGGCGTTATCTCCGATCTCGGCGGGCCGAGCGCCAACATGTACCGCATGGGCTGCCGGGACCCGCAGGCGCAGGCCCGCTGCCGGCGCATGTCCTGCCTCTACCCGAGCATCTGC
>Ga0207714_1000643_pt1 | contig 23512 bp, 24 predicted proteins | sample PonA232FremontCA_2_FD_187270 | JGI IMG/M metagenome (GOLD analysis project Ga0207714, IMG submission 187270) | Marine sediment microbial community from Fremont, CA, USA - Pond A23 Sediment 2 (SPAdes) | ecosystem: Environmental > Aquatic > Marine > Unclassified | place: USA: Fremont, California...
GAGAAAGACGGCTTCACCTTCGATATGGGGCCGTCGTGGTACCTCATGCCTGACGTCTTCGAGCGGTTTTTCGCACACTTCGACCACGAGCCCGAGGATTACTACGAACTCGAGCAGCTGGACCCACACTACCGCATCTTCTTCAAGGACGGCGATCAGATCGACGTTCGCGGCGACCGTGAGTACATGCGCGACGTGTTCGAGTCCTACGAGGCCGGTGCTGGCGAGCGCTTCGAGGAGTATCTCGACACGAGCCAGGAACATTACGAGGTGTCCATGGAGAATTTCGTCTACGAGGACCGCTCACAGGTTCGCGACTGGGTGGACTCGGACGTGATGCGGGCGGCACCGATCGGGCTCAAACTGACCGGCTCGATGCAGAGCTACGTCGAAGAGTACTTCGAGAACCCGAAACTCCAGCAGATCATGCAGTACTCGCTGGTGTTCCTCGGTGGCGCACCGAAAAACACGCCGGCACTGTACAACATCATGAGCCACGTCGATTTCAACCTCGGCGTCTACTACCCCGAGGGTGGCCTCGGCGGCGTCGTGGACGCGGTCGTCGACCTCGGCGAGGAACTCGGCGTGACCTACGAGACGGACAGCGAGGTAACGAGTCTGACGAAGGCCAGGGACGGCTTCCACCTCGAGATCAACGGCGGCGAACGGGAGTTCCGTCCGGACAACGTGGTCGTCAACGCGGACTACGCCCATGCCGAGCAGGATCTCATGCCGGAACACGAACGCCAGTACGACGAGGGGTACTGGGAGAAACGCACCTACGCACCCTCCGCGTATCTGCTGTACATGGGTGTCGAGGGTGACGTCGAGGAGCTTCGCCACCACACACTCGTCTTTCCGGAGGAGTGGGACAGCCACTTCGAGCAGATCTTCGACGAGCCAGCCTGGCCCGACGAACCGGCCTACTACATCTGTGTACCCTCCAAGACCGACGACAGCGTCGCTCCGGAGGGGCACAGCAACCTCTTCGTCCTGGTCCCGGTCGCGCCCGGGCTCTCGGACAGCGAGCGCGCCCGTAACAGGTACCGCGAGAAGATACTCGACGACATCGCCGAGCACACGGGTGTCGAACTCCACGACCGGATCGTCACCGAAGAGCAGTTCTCCGTCTCCGACTTCGCCTCGCGGTACAACGCCACCCAGGGGACCGCACTCGGGCTGGCACACACGCTCCGCCAGACCGCGCTCTTGCGGCCATCGAACCGTTCCTCGACGGTCGACGGCCTCTACTTCACTGGTTCGTTTACGACGCCCGGGATCGGTGTCCCGATGTGTCTGATCAGCGGCCAACACGCTGCGCAAGCGCTGCTCGAAAGCGAGGCCACGCCGACTCCCTGACAGTGATAAGTAGCCAATATAAAGGTGTCTGGAGCGCCGAGCAGTTATCGTGTCCACTGTAAATCCCGCGTCCGTACCCGCCAGAGGGAAGTATGGGTGAGAAAGAACGAACGGAAGAGAGCCGGCGTCACAGCTCCCCGACAGACTGGTTTCTGATGCGTGGGAACCGGCTGCTCGTCACCGGACTCCTGTCAGTGTCTCTCTTCGGTGGTTTCGTCCTCGCTGCCCGTCTCCTCTCGCCGTCGTTCACCCAGCAGGTCGCAGCCAGTGATCCGGTCGAGACACTGTTTGCGGCGATGATCACCGTCATCGTGACCGGGACGACACTCGTCGTGAGTATCGGGCAACTCGTCCTCACCCAGGAGAACGGCCCGCTCGGTGACCAGCAAGAGCGGATGCGCAACTCGATGGCAGTGAGAGCCGAGATCAGCCAGGTAGTCGGGAGACCGACTCCCGAGGATCCGGCGGAGTTTCTCGGTGTGCTTCTCGACACGACGGTCCAGCGGTCGAGAGCACTCGGGGACAGCCTTGAACAGTCGACAGACCCGACAGTCCGGAGTGACGGGACGGCGTTCGCGGAGCAGGTTGCCGGGAACGCGGCTGCAGTTCGCGACCGGATCGGCGGTGCCCAGTTCGGAACCTTTGACGTCCTCTCCGGGGCCTTGCAGTTCGATTACGGCTCGAAGGTCGCGGAGATCGAACGCTTCACCGACGAGGCGGGAGACCGGCTCACCGCCGACCAGCGCGGTCTGTTCGAGGAACTCGAAGAGGTCCTCCTGCTTTTCGGCCCAGCGCGCGAACACATCAAAACGCTGTACTTCCAGTGGGCACTGATCGGCCTCTCACAGCTCATTCTGTACGCAGCGATCCCGGCGGTGGCCGTCGCGGCGGTCATGATCGCCACTTTCGACGTCGGAACCGTCGCCGGGAGTACCCTCGGTGTCGCGCACACGACAGTCGTCGTCGGGGCCGCGTTCGCCCTGACGCTGCTTCCGTTCGTCCTCTTTGTCAGCTACATACTGCGCATTCTCACCGTCGCGAAACGAACGCTCGCCATCGAACCACTCGAACTCCGGCAGCCGGAGTGATCGAGAGCCGATCCCTTTCGGCCGAACGTTCACAACCGGGAGATGTAATATCCTGGATCACTGATTGGGAACTGATTGTGACCGACGTCGGAGCCCGACTGAGTGCGCTCGCGCCCTCGGAGCAGACGTTCGTGGGGTATCTGTTCTGGCTCTCCCGGCCCCGCTTCTGGTTCTATCTGGCAGGCCCGGTTATCGTGGGTGTGGTCTACGGGGCGTCGGCCCCGGCGGATCTGTTTACACCACTCACTGTGGGCCTGTTTCTGTACTTTCTCGTCCCTGCGAATGTCTTCCTCTACGGCGTCAACGACATCTTCGACGCCGAGATCGACCGGCTGAATCCGAAAAAATCCGACAGCGGCCGCGAGGTACAGTATCGAGGGAGTCGAGCCGTGACGGCCGCAGTGTTGGCCACAACCGTCGCCGGTCTCGAGTTCGTACCGTTTCTCGCACTCGAAGCGACAGTCGCGCTGTTGAGTTTTTACCTGCTCGGGATCACCTACAGCGCGCCGCCGCTGCGGTTCAAGACGACGCCGCTTCTCGATTCGATCTCGAACGGGCTGTACATCATGCCCGGGCTGGTGGCCTACGCCGCAGTCACTGGCACGTTACCCCCTGCGCTCGTCGTCGCGGGCGGGTGGCTCTGGACGATGGGGATGCATACCTTCTCCGCGATCCCGGATATCGAACCCGACAGGGCGGCCGGCATCCGGACGACAGCGACGGTCCTCGGTGAGGGCCGCACCTACGTCTACGTGGCTGGCTGCTGGCTCGCGGCGACCGTGCTCATGGGGCTCGTCCACCCGTTTTTCGTGGCGGTCTTCGGTATCTACCCGCTCTTTACCGCCGGCATCGTCGCGGCCTCGGTCGACGTCACCCGTGCGTACTGGTGGTTCCCGTTCGTGAACTTCATCGCGGGTACGCTGCTCTCACTCGGCGGGATCTGGAGGCTCATCTATGTCTGACGGGGTCGGGAAATTCGAGCGGGCGGTCAGGGACAGAGCGGGCTTCGAGCAGTCACTCGACGAACTGGTCTCGAACAACCGGTTTACGATCGCCGTCGTCTTCCCGGTCGTGGGGGCCGTCTCGCTGCTTGCGAGCGCGCAGGGACTGCTGCCCGATCCCCTCGCATTCAACCCCTACTTCGTCCTCTTCGGCGTGTTCGTGATGCGCCTGCCGCTCGTCTCCGGGCTCGCGCCGCTGGTCGACCGCCGGGCAGCCGCCGCCATGCTCGTGCTGGTGGGGTACACGTACGGCATCGAGTACGTCGGCGCGACGACCGGCTTCCCCTACGGTGAGTTCAGCTACGGCATCTCGCTCGGACCGATGCTTCTGGGGACGATCCCTTACGCTCTGCCGCTGTTTTTCATCCCGCTGGTCGTCAACAGCTACCTCCTCTGTATCCTGTTGCTCGGTGACCGCGCCCGGGTCACCTGGATCCGCCTGCCGGTCGTCGCCGTGACGGTCGTCGCTGTCGACCTGGTGCTCGATCCGGCGGCGGTCGCGCTCGGGTTCTGGTCCTTCGCCGAGGGTGGGTTCTACGGCGTGCCGCCCGTGAACTACGCCGGTTGGGTGGTTAGTGCCGTCGTCGCGACGGCGCTTTTCGACGTGGCGTTCCGGTGGCAGGAACTCGTCGACCGGATCGACGACTGTGCGTACATGCTCGACGACATGGTGAGTTTCGTGCTACTCTGGGGGGCGGTCAACGCCTTCTATCTGGCGTGGATCCCCGTCGGTATCGCGCTCCTGTTTGCCATCTCACTGCTGCGTCTCGACCAGTTCGATTTCGATGTCGGCCCCGATATCCAGTAGATATTAGTTGACGAGTAAGAATGTCCTACTATGGTACTCGGAATCATCGTGGGATTCGTGGTCCTCGTCTTGATCGTACTCCTCGGTGCATACACAGTCAGCATCTACAATCAGTTGGTCAATCTAGACAACCGGACAGAGCAGGCGAAACAGAACATCGACGTCCTGCTGAAGCAACGCCAGGACGAACTCACCAAACTCATCGACACCGCCAAGGAGTTCATGGATCAGGAACAGGAGGTCCTGACACAGTTGACGGAGGCACGGGAGCAGGCCGAACGGGCGTCGACGCCACAGGAGGAGGCCAACGCCGACCAGCAGGTCCAGCAGGCGCTGTCGTCGTTCCGGGCCCGCGTCGAGGCGTACCCGGAGCTAAACTCACAGGAGAACATGCTCAACCTGCAGGAGCGTATCAGCGACATCGAAAACCAGATCGCCGACCGGCGGGAGGTGTACAACGAGTCGGTCACGCAGTACAACACCCGGATCGAGCAGTTCCCGTACGTGATCTTCGCCCGGCAGTTCGGCTACAGCGAGAAGGAACTGTTCGAGGCGACGGAAGCGGAGAAAGCCGACGTCGACGTCGGGGAAGCGTTCGCCTGAGACGATGACCGTGGGTGTTCTTTCCGGGACCGTCGTCGGGAGCTGGCTGCCGGTACTGCTCTCCTCGCAGTCGAACTCCTCGGACGAGACTATCGCTGTCATCATCTTCTTTGCTGTCGGTCTCTATCTGGTTTACAACGGCTTCCAGAAGTGGCAACGGAAGCGGCTGATGCAGGATACGCCGACAGAGAAGGTCCGCTCGGCCGCCGTCGGGCGCACGGAACTGTCCGGCACCGCAAAGCCAATCGAGGGGCTCGGGACGCTCAAACAGCCGTTCACCGACGGCGAGTGTCTGGTTGCTACCTACACGGTCGAGGAGTGGGAGGAGGACCACGACGACGACGGACCCGACGGCCACTGGAATACGATCAAATCGGGGACGATCTACAAACCCTTCGAACTCGACGACGGCACCGGCTCGATCCGCGTCGAGCCCGAAGCCGACGCCACCTACGAGATCTCGGAGCAGTTCCGGACGCGGTTCCGTGTCGGCGCCGGCCGGACACCGCCCGACGAGGTCGTCGCGTTCTTCCAGCGGGAGTTCGACGACGACGGGGACGAGGGGTTCCTCGGCGGACTGCTCGGTGGCGGGCCGGGGGCCCGTGGCTCCGACCGGCGTCGGTACACACAGGAGGTGATCCCGCCGGGCGAGAGCCTCTATCTGCTCGGCGGCGCGGAGCCGAGAGCGGGCGCCAGCGGATCGAACGCGGAACAACTCGTCCTCCGCCGGGACAGCGGCAGCGACGAGTTCATCATCTCCGATCAGACGGAGGCAGAACTCGTCTCCGGCTACAAGTGGCTCGCCCCCGCACAGATCGCCGGCGGTATCGCTCTCAGTGCGGCTATGCTGTATTTTCTCCTGGCGTGAGCCGGATCAAAGCGTTCGTCCCGTGAACTCCAGCGGCTCACTCCGGGGACAGGACGCCGTGTTCGGTTTCCTCCGAGTAGCCCTCGTCGGCAGGGATCGCACTGACCCGGCGGAAGACGGTGACTGGATCCTCGTACCGGCGCCAGTTCCACCAGGTCCGGGCGACGACAAACAGCTTCCGTGCCCGCGTGAGCTCCGGGCGGGCCGAGAGCACGTCGAAGTCCTGTTTGCGGATGAGTTTGTGGTGTTCCGCGTACAGCACCGCAGCGAGCAGGACCGCGAACTGGCAGTCCTCCGGGAGGTGCTTGATCCCTTTCACGCCTTCACGGTAGCAGGATTCGGCCCGCCGGAGTTCGGACTGGACCGCCCGGCGAAACTCCGGAGTACACTGTTCGCGTTCGATCTGGTCGACTGTCACGCCGTACTGGTCGAGCGTCTCCAGGGGCAGATAGACACGGTCCAGTTCGCGGATATCCTCCCTGACGTCGCGGATGAAGTTCGTCAACTGGAAGGCCTCACCGAGCGCCATCGCGTGGGGACGTGCCCGCTGGGGCCGCTCGACGTCCATCACTGCCGTCATCATGTTCCCGACGGCAGCCGCGGAGCCACGCATGTATCTCTCCAGATCCTCGTAGGACTCGTAGCGGTCGGTGTCGATATCCATCACCATCGCGTCGACGAACTGCTCGACCTCCTCGTCGGCGATGCCGGCCTCTTCGCGCACCGAGTCGAACGCCTCGACGACCGGCTCGTCGATCGTACCCTCGCCGAGTGCTGCGGCCCGGATCTCCTCCAGGCGCTCGCGCTGGCGACTCGCCGGCCGGTCGGCTCCGTCGTCGACGACCTCGTCTGCGATCCTGAAAAAGCCGTACAGGACGTAGGTCTGCTCACGGATACGCTCCGGAAGTAGCCGTGTCGCATAATAGAAGGTCTGGCCCGTCTCCCGGTGGATGGCCTTCCCTCGTTCGAGTTGGGGGTCGTTCACATCGTATGTTACGGCGCTTCAAAGTTAAAGCTGGTTGTTGCTTTGGGGTAAATATCTCCGGCAGATTGGTCTCAAAACGCCTTGCTTTGCGGGGATTTCTGCAGGCGCCGACCGCGGGCGTAACCTATCATACTGATTATTGCGAGTCTTTCCGGGGGGAGACTCCGTCCCCCGAGCAGACGGCCACTGGCCGTTGACGCCGAGTGTCGGGAGACTCGCTTCCGGAGAGCCGAAACAGCCTCGTTTTCACTGCCATGCGGAAAATTATACCGGTGGACAGAAGCCTTGATACAGATGAGACACGGTGGTGCCGCTCGAGTTATCAAACGTTCTGTCCACCGGTATACCGCAACAATCAGTATCAGTCAGTTGCGTAGCCGAGTGCGGAATCGATCCGTCCGAGTTCCGGTCCGGTCGTGTCGTTTCCGACGATGTAGCCGTGGTCGTTCGCGATCAGTCCCGACCCGACCAGCGGCCCGCCGTAGTTTATCGTCCCGATGTCGGCCGGAACGTCGAGGTGGGCCTCTACCTCGTCGAGTTGTTTGTCGGTCGATTTCGGGTGACAGAGCACGCCGCGGTCGGTCGCAACCCCGGCCGTTCCGACCGTCTGCACGCCGGCGATGTCGCCGCGCTGGACGGGAACATCCAGTCCCTCCTTGACCGCCTGGACCGCCTTTCGCGGGAGGTCGGGGTGGACGTAAGCGCCGTTGTCGTTCGCGAGGACCACGTTGCCGGCGGCGTTGATCCGGCCGGGGAGTTCGGTCACCGACAGCCCCGTCGCCTCGACGATCCGCTCGCGCTCGCGGTCGCGCAAGCGGTTGCTGACCACCAGTCCGTTGCTGTTGCCCACAGCCAGGGCTCCCACGGTCCCGGAGCCGCCGACCGTCGTCGGGACGACGGTCACGTCGAGTTCCTCACCACAGGACCCGCGCAGGTCCGCCTCGATATCCGGGCGAACGAGCAGACAGTCGTTGGTCGCCCTCGCGAAGACACCGACGTACGGCGACCCTGCAAATGCCGCGCGAAGCAACGTTACTCTGCCGTTTCTGCTTCGACGACGCCTTCGCCGTCCTCCTCGAAGCGCGCCGCGCGGATCCTGATCTTGCTCGGCGGTTTCGACCGACCGTCGGCCCAGATCGCCTCGTTGATCGAGGGGTCGAGCCGGACGGCCGCCTCCGGAACCGAGAAATGCTGTGCGAGATGTGACCGGACGACCGAAAGCGCCTTGTCGGCACCGCGTGCCTGCGATCCTTTCCGTGCCTTGCGGAGCGGCACCGTGATGATCCGCTCCTCGAAATCACTCGCGCTCATTCGTCGGTGTCACTCCGTCTCCAGTGTCGCCGTTTCGGGTTGCGCATCACGTCACGGTCGGTTTTGACCATGACCCACGCAGGGACCCGCACGTTCTGGTTTTCCAGTTTCGCGAGACGCTTCTTTTTCGCTTTCGACTTTTTGCCCATAGTGTACGCGTCTACCTCGTCCCGGCTTATATGTGTGTCCCTTTGGTCGAATCGCCCCCCTGCCACCGGGCGTGGCGTTCGTGTTCGGCTGCCAGCGAGCCGATCTCGTCCGGGGCGAACGAGCCCCGTTCGGTGACGTAGGCGTCGATCGCTGACGGCGGCGTCAGATCGAAGGCCGGGTTCCGGACAGTGATCGGCTCGGTGCCACTGTACAGCTCACCCGCCGGCCGTTCCTCCAGGTCGACCGTCCGCTCGTGGCTGATCTTGTCGGTTCCAGTTGCGACGACCACCCGGATCCCGGCGTCGGCCGCCGCCAGCGCCGCTGGACGTGTGCCGACCTTGTTACAGAGCGTTCCGTCCCGATAGACGGTGTCCGCGCCGGTGACGAGCAGATCTGCTTCCCACTCGACGAGCTGGTGGGGAAAGGCAGCGTCGGTCGTCAGCGTGACGTCGGTCTCCCTGGCGACGCGGGTCGCTACCTGGCGGCCTTCCCCGCCGGGCCTGCTCTCCGACAGCAACAGCGCGTCCGGTGGCCCCTCGTCGATGGCAGTGAGCACTGTGCCCGAGCGTGAGAGCGTCGCCACGCGTTTCCCGTCGATCGCCGCTCCGAGGTTGCTGGCGGCCACGCTGTCGGCCTCGACAGCCGACTTGATCGCGTCGTGGGCCTGGCACTCGACAGTCGACGGATCGATCGCCCCCCCGTCGGAGGCGTCGAACAGCACTCGGTTGACGCGGTTTTCCACGACCGTCATCGCGGGTCGTGCCGCCAGCAACGCTTCGCCGACCGCTTCGACCGACGTCGCCGCCTCCCGCCCCCGGGCGAGCAACCCGGCCTCGTCCCGCAGGACTGCCAGCGCCCGGTAGGAGATGTACGCGGAGCCGTGTTCCCTGTCGGATTCGACCGTCTCGACGGTCGGTCGGACGCGGTCGTACGAGCGCCACAGCTCCGGCACCGTCTCACGGTCGAGTATCGCCGTCGGGCTCGTCCACTCGAAGCCCTTCGACTCCCAGTTCGTCCGGACCGACCGGCGCTCGCAGTCGAACAGGTAGGGGTGGACACGCCAGCTGTCCTCGCCGTCATCGACCGTGAACGGCTCGCCGGCGGTGATCAGCCGGCAGTCGGTAGCTGGATCGATCCCCGTCTCCTCACGAATCTCCCGTTCGATCTGGCTGTCCGGATCACCCTCCGCGTGTCCAGATACGCCGCTCCACATGCCCGGGTACGAGCCGACCGCCTCCCCGCGGTGCAACAGTAACACGTCGCCGTCGTTGCGGAGAAACCCCGTGACGACAGACTGCGCGCCCATGGCTCACCTGTCGCGTTCGACGACGAACTCGGCGAACTCCCGGAGGTACGCCTTCGCCTCCGAATCGGCGGCCTCCGTGGCCTCGAGTGCTTCGAGCGCTTTGACCGACTCCTCGCGTGCCCGTTCGGTCGCCTCCTCCGGCGAGAGGTCGGTCACCTCGACCAGGGAGGGGCGGTCCATTGCCGCGTCGTGTCCGGTCGGTTTGCCCAGTTGCTGGGCGTCGGCGGTCGCATCGAGTACGTCGTCGCGCATCTGGAACGCGACGCCGACCCGTTCCGCGTACTGCCCGAACGCCTCCACAGTGTAGGTGTTGGCGTCGGCCGCAATCGCGCCCAGTTCCGCGGCCGCCCGGAACAGCGCACCCGTCTTCCGTCTTGCGAGTTCCATGTACTCGGCCTCGCTGACAGGCTGGCCAACCAGCTCCGTCGCCTCCCCCTCGCCGAGCTGTACCATCGCCTCCGAAACCGCCTGCATCGCGCGCTCGTCCCTCGAGAACAGATCGAACGCCTCGCCGATCAGCCCGTCCGAGGCCGTAATCGCGGGGCCGAAGCCGAACTCGGTCCACGCCGACGGGGTCCCCCGCCGGAGCTCCGACTCGTCGATGATGTCGTCGATAACCAGCGAGGCGTTGTGGACGAGTTCGATGCCGACAGCGAACTCGACTGCGTCGTCCATCTCCCCGTCGAGCGCGTCGCAGACCAGCACCGTCACCGTCGGCCGGGCACGCTTGCCCCCGGACAGCGAGACGTGTTGCATCTGCCCACGCAACGCCGTCGGTTCCGTCTCGTCGAGTATCGCTTCGAGTCGGTCCTCGATCCGGCCTCGACGCACCTCCAGATACTCCATTACTGAACGGTATGGACTACCCAAGCAAGTAGGTGACGAACACGACTCTCTAGCCGCCGCCTTTTTGAGGGGTAGTCCCGTATTGGAGAGGGACAGCAAATGTATGGCAACACTTCGTTCAATGATAGTTCGTCTACCCCGGAGCTGAACGCCGATCAGCGCAAGGCGCTCCGGCAGGAACTCTCTACGGTCGCGGCGCGCACACGCGAACTCCTCCCCGGCGAGTTCGTCGTCGGCTCGGAACTGGTAGACAGTTCGAGCGGTCCACGCGCAACGGTTGCCGTCCGACCACCCGTCGGTGGGATCGTCAGCGCCGACTACGCTCTCGAGGGCGAGTACTCGATCGACGAACACGAACGCGAGGACCTCGCTGTCGGACTCGCAGCGAGCGCGGCACTCCAGGTGAAACAGGCACAGGACGGACAGAGTTCCCGAACCGCACGGTAGTTTTTACTGCGGTTGTCTCCCGCACGCCCCCCAGCCACAGCCTTGAGATACACCAATAATCCCGATCGGTCCTGGACGATCATTTGGAATTTAGAGTAATTTACTTACGTACAAAGGTATTAGATGGGTTTGCATGACAAAACTAATCTACGAACTCGACGATCCCGTCGAAACGTTCGAGGAAGGGCAGCTGCTGGAAGTGACTGCACAGTACGGGAACTGGCACGTCTACGACGTGAAACTCCGGCCCCGGGGTGAGTCCAACAGCGGGTCCGTGGAGCTGACCTGGGACAGCCTGCGCGAACGGACGTCGCCAGTCAAAGCGGTGTCGACCGAACCGGGAATCAGTTCCTAGACGCCCGCCTGTCGCCGTCCCATACTGGTGGCTGTCCAGTCGTGGAACTATTCGTCACCCCGGGGGTGGCCAAATTTTCAGTTTCTTCTAGCCCCCAGTATCAGTGTGTCTCCGTCGGCGGTCTGTAGAAGAGGACATAGCCCACACAGGCTGTCGCCGGAATACTCGAGACGAACAGCGATCCGGGTAGCCGCACCGGCGAGAACTGGCCGACTCCCAACCCCGCTAGGAGGACGAGAGCGATCGTCATCAGCGCCACGTCGTGGCGGGACAGGCCTTTCACCTCGGCTGTCATTACCCCCGCTTCGAACTCCGTCTAATTAAATATTATTACCCGGGACTGGGGGCCCGGCCGGCCGACCGAACGTGCTCGGCGGTATCGAGTTAAATTCGCAACAAATACAGCCAAATATATAGGTTCTAGCAACCGTACAGCAATACAGATGATCGAGGCCCGGGAGCTGCGAAAGGAGTACGGGGGGTTCGTCGCAGTCGAGGGGAGTTCGTTCAGCGTGGAACGTGGGGAGGTGTTCGGTGTCATCGGCCCGAACGGGGCCGGGAAGACGACGACACTGAAGATGCTCGCCGGCCTGCTCGAACCGACGGCTGGAGGGGCGGAGGTCGCCGGCTTCGACGTCGGCGAGACAGAGATGCGCCACCATCTCGGATTTCTGCCCGAGGAGTCCCCGCTGTACGAGGAGATGACTCCGAAGACCTATCTGCGGTTTTTTGCGGACCTGTACGACGTGGACGCCGACGTGGCCACCGAGCGGATGAACGAGACGCTCGACGACCTCGACTTGCAGCACCGCGACCGGCAACTCGGCGACATGTCCAAGGGGATGAAACGGAAGGTCGCGATCGCCCGCTCGCTGATCAACGATCCCGAGGTCCTGATATACGACGAGCCGGCGAGCGGACTCGACCCGCTGACGACGAACTACATCATCGAGTTCACCGAACAGCTCGCCGAAGACGGGAAGACCGTCATCTTCAGCGCGCACAACCTGTTTCACGTCGAGTCGATCTGTGACCGGGTCGCGATCATGAACGAGGGCGAAATCGTCGCCCGTGGCGATCTCGACCGCCTCCAGTCGGAGTACGGGGAGACGACATACCACGTCTACACGACCGTCGAGGTTCCGGACAGTGTGCGGGAGAACGGCCGCTACCACCGGGTCGTCGACAGCATGGCGGCCGTCGAAGGGACCCGCGAACAGGCACAGGATGCCGGCGGTGAGGTCGTCGACATCCGGACCGAACAGTCGAGCCTCGAAGAGGTGTTCCTCAACGTCGCGGAGTCCGGGAGGCAAAGACAGTGAACCTGCGGAAGCTCCTCCGGATCGCCCGCTGGGAGGTGACAAAAAACGCGGGCGGACTCGACAGGCGAACGCTCGTCGTCGTGGTCGTTGCCATCGCACTGGTCGGCGTCGTCGCCCCGGTCGTCGGCGTCGGCGGGGTCGGCGTCGACGAGGGGATTTACCGCGTCGCCGTCGACGAAGACAGCCAGTACTACGACGTCGTCGCGAACGACTCCACCTTCGTCGTCCGCGAACCCAGCGACAGAGCGGCCCTGGAAGATGGCGATATCGATCTCTGGATCGACGGGACCGGCATCGATCCGGCGGATACCCGGAAAGGTGCCGCCGCGTTCGAGGAGTTACGGGAGAGTGTCACCGGCTACAACAACCGCCAGCTGTCGAAAGAAACGAACCAGACGGCGGCCTTTCCCGTCTCGGTGACGGTACAGTTCCGCGAGCAGTCACAGCTGTCGCCCGGTGGAGACGGCGATGGATCGCAGTCACCCGGTGGAGACGGCGGGGAGCAGCCACCCGGGGGTGACGGACCGACCGGCGACGGGGGTGAGACCCCCGGTGATCCGCCGGACACCGGTGGCGTCGACGACTCCGGTGAGGACCCGGTGGACGACGGTACGGACACCGGCGGCAGTACCGGCGAGGGGTCGGGACCCGGACCGTCGCCCGGCGGGTTCACCGGCCCGCTCTCCGAGGACGAACTCTCGGGATCGCCGGCCGATATCAACCCTCCCTTCCCCTTCCAGTCGCTGGTCCTCGCCTTCATCTTCGTGATCCCGCTCAACTTCCTCATCCAGGCCTATGGGAGTACGATGCTCTCCGAGCGGCTCAACCGCCGCGGTGAACTCCTGCTGGTGTCGCCGGTCACGCGACTCGACATCATCGGCGGGAAGACGCTGCCGTACTTCGCCGGCGCGATGGCCGTCGAAGGCGCGATTTCGGTCGGCCTCGTCTACGTCGCCCGCGGCGAACTCGGGGGGCTCGTCTCCGCGCTCGCGATCGCCCCGCTCGTGTTACTCTTTCTCGGCGCGACCTTTCTCGGCGCCATGTTCGCCCGGTCGTTCAAGGAACTCACCTTCGTGACGGTGACTATCACTGTGGTCCTGACAAGCTACGCGTTCGTCCCCGCTATCTTCACTGACGTCGGCTCGCTCGCGCTCATCTCGCCGCTGACACTGGTCGTCCGGGACCTGCAGGGGGAGGCGGTCGCACTCCAGGAGTTCGTCTTCTCGACGCTGCCTCCCTTTCTCTCCGCGGTGGTCTTTTTCGGGCTCGGCTCGGGGCTGTACCGCGAGGAGGACATGTTCGATCAGCGGTCGCTCTCGGGGAAGGTACTCGACGCCCTCGCCGGGCCGATCTCCCGGCCGTACCACGTCGGGGTGATGACGATCGTTCTCATTCCTTTCGTCTTCGTCATCCAGTTGCTCGCCATCGCGTTGCTGTTCGCCACGGGGGATATCTCCGTGCCACTCATTCTGATCGTCGTCGCGGTCGTCGAGGAGATCGCGAAGAGTCTGCACATCTACGCGGCGTACGATCACAACCGGTTCGAGTCGACGACCCGCGTCGCCATTATCCTCGGGATCGCCAGCGGCGTCGGCTTCTTCCTCGGCGAGAAAATCGCCCTGCTCGCACAGCTCGTCGGGCTGCCCGAGCTGGCGACCGCGGAGGCCGGGCTCTCCGGCGGGATCGTCGAAGGGCCGATTATACTGCTATTCTTGCTGGCGCCGCTGGCCCTGCACACCGTGACCGCCGCGGTCTCTGCGGTCGGCGCCCGGACGGGGCGACGGTCGTACGTTTTCGGGCTGGCGGCCGCGATCGCACTCCATTTCCTCTACAACTTCACGGTGGTGGAGAGCCTTGTTTAACCCCCTCTCGCTCGCCTCGGACAGGCGCGTGACGATCGCCGGCCGGGAAATATCCGCGCTGAGCCGTGAGAAGACGATCGTCCTGGCGCTTATCATCCAGCTGTTTATCGCCGCTTTCTCCTCGTTTCTGGTCGTCGGGCTCACGTCGCTGTACGATCCGGGCTCCGCACAGGGCGAGATCGAGGTCGCCGTCTCCGGCGATCAGCAGGGAAAACTCCTGGACGCGGCCGACGAGTCGGCGTCGGTGAGCGCGACGGTGTACGACAGCCGGGCGGGCGCGCTGGCGGCGTTCGAGAACCGCGAGGTCAATGCGGTGGTGACAGCCCGCAGTGAACGGACAGACCAGGGGAGCCGGATAGCGATCGATGCCGCGGTCCCCGCGGAGAGTTTCGAGACGACGCTGATCGTCGTCACGCTCCGGGAACTGCTCTCCGAGCTGGAACGGACTGAACGGGGAGAGCGGGCCGACTTCCTCGAGTTCACGCCGGTCGAGCGGCCCGCGCAGCCGCCGGACAGCGGCGACGACTTCACGCAGTATTTCACGTTTACCTACACCATCCTGATCCCGCTCCTGCTGTTTTTGCCGCCGTTTATCAGCGGCTCGGTCGTCGTCGACTCGGTCACCGAGGAGATCGAACAGGGAACGCTCGCCCTGTTACGGGTCGCACCGGTCTCGCTGACCGATATCGTGGACGGGAAGGCGTTCGCGATGATCCTGCTCGCCCCGCTGCAGGCCGGCCTGTGGATCGCCCTGCTCCAGTTCAACGACATCTCGATCTCGTACGTGCCGGCCCTCCTGCTTTTCGTGCTGGCGGTCGCGACGATCACGACCGCGATCGGGCTCTTTCTCGGGTTGATCACCGGCAAGCGCCAGCAGGCACAGCTACTGTACTCGATGATCGTCCTCTTGCTGTTCGGCGCGGCGGCCACGCTCCCGGAGCACCCGGCCCGGACGGCCGCGCTGCTCGCTGTCGACAGTCCGACCGCGACGACGTTCGGACACGTCGCGGGGTTCACTCTGCTCGCAGCCGCCGGCTACGCCGTCGTCCGGTGGTACGTCGGCCGACTCGATCCGGAGTCGCTGTCCTGATACTGTCGCCGTCGAAGCCAGTTCGAACCGCCGGTCGCGAACGCGGGGGATTCACTCGTCCCGGAGCAGTCCGTCGTCGCCGTGGCGTTCGCGCAGCTCCCGCAACTGCGCCTGCTGGTCCCGGATCCGCGGGGTCCGTTCCGCGTAGACGTGGTCGAACATCGTCTCCGGATCCGGTTCGACCTGTTCTGCCCCGTCGATCAGCGTCGCGATCTCGTCTTCGACCCGCTGTTCGATACTCGAAACCAGTTCGTCGTCGAGCAGTCCGCGCTCCCGGAGGAAAGACTCGTACCGCGGGATCGGATCGTACTCGCGCCAGCGCTCGACCTCGGCCGCCTCGCGGTAGCCCGAGGGATCGTCGACCGTCGTGTGTGCTCCGAACCGGTACATCACCGCCTCGACGAGCGTCGGCCGCCCCGCCGACCCCGTCTCGGGTGGCTCCGCGTCGGGATCTCTCGCCCGGTCGACGGCGCGCCGTGTCACCTCGTACACAGCGAGTGGATCCATCCCGTCGACACGGACGCCCCTGAACCCGTACGCGTCCGCCTTCTGTGCGATCGTCGCGCTGGCAGTCTGGCGCTCCCGTCCGACAGAGATGGCGTACTGGTTGTTGTTACAGAAGAAAACCGCCGGCACGTCGTAGACGCCAGCGAAGTTAAGCGCCTCGTGGAAATCCCCCTCGGAGGTCGCACCCTCCCCGAAATGACAGACGACGGCCGTCGAATCGCCCTTTATTTTCGACGCCCAGGCGAGCCCCGTCGCGTGTGGGATCTGACTCGCGATCGAGATGTTCAGCGGGAAGATGTGCTGGTCGCCCAGCGCCTCGTTGCCCCGCTCGTACCCCATCCAGTAGAGCAGGTACTCCTTCGAGAGGCCGCGCACGCCGACAGCGCCGTGTTCGCGGTACTGGTAGGCGATCCAGTCGTCGTCCGCCACTGCCTGTGTCGAGGCGACCTGCGCTGCTTCCTGGCCGGCGAGTGGGGGGTAGGTCCCGATCCGTCCCTGTCTGTGCAGTGTCGTCGCGCGCTCGTCGAGATGCCGGGCCGCCCGCATCCCTTCGTAGATCTCGACCATCCGTTCCGCTGGGATGGCTGGCACAGTCGCGTCGGCACGGAGCGTACCGTCTCGATCCAGGACCTGCACGAGACCGTCGTCAGTCGGGAGGCTACCGGTGCCGGTCATACACCGCCAGAGTCGTGCCAGCAGCAAAGTTCTTGTCGCCTCGGCAAACAGATTCTTAACCTAGTCCCCGGTGAGTTGTTGTATGTCCAGGGACGAGGCGGTCGATTCGGTCGACGAGGAGATCGCTCACGCTGTCGGTGTCTTGCTCCTCGCCGACGTTCGGATCCAGGAGGCAGCGTCTGCTGCGGGGGTCACCCAGTGGGAACTCGAGGAGGCAATCAAGGATGCGGGACTGACCGAACTGGTCGACAGCGATGAAAAACGCGAGGCATCGGAGACGATCGACGAACTTTTCGAGAACTAATCCTCGAAGGTCAGCCACTCCGAAACCTCGCGAACGAGGCTGAGTACGGTGGCCGGGCTCTCGCCGACCGTCGTGATGTGGCCCATCTTCCGGAGGTTGTACACCTCCCGCTTGCCGTACCAGTGTAACGAGATCGTGTCCGTCCGGAGCGCGTCCTCAACGCCGTGGAGGCTCGCACTCCGACGCTTTTCGACGTCACCGAGGATGTTCGCCAGCGCCGTGGGTTCGCGCCGCTCTGTCGTCCCGAGCGGGAGCCCTGTCACCGCCCGGAGGTGCTGTTCGAACTGCGAGGTGTGACAGCCCTCGATGGTCCAGTGGCCGGAGTTGTGGGGTCTGGGTGCGATCTCGTTCAGCAGGATCGCACCGTCGGCGGTCTCGAACAGTTCGATCCCGTAGACCCCGCGGCCCGTCATCTCCCCAAGGATGTCCTCGACGACGCTCGCGGCCCGCTCCAGGACTGCCTCGTCGGTCCGGGGCGGTGACACCGTCTCTCGGAGGATCTCCGCCTCGTGGATGGTTTCGGTGACGGGGAAGGTGTCGATCTCGCCGTCGCCTTTGCAGCCGATGACGGCCAGTTCGCGGTCGTAGTCGACGAACTCCTCAACCATCGCCGGGCCGTCGATTGCTTCGAAGGCGTCTTCGACCTCCTCTTCACTCTCGATCAGGATATTCCCGCGCCCGTCGTAGCCACCCTCCCGCGCTTTCAGCATGGCCGGATAGCCAAACTCCTCGAGCGCCGCCCGGAGCTGTGCGACCGTTTCGACCGCCCGGAATTCGGGGACGGGGATACCCGCCGCTTCCAGTTCGCGTTTCTGGACGAGTTTGTCCTGGATCAGCCGCAGTGTCTCGGGGGCGGGATGGACCGGCGTCCCGGTTTCCGCACTGACGGCTTCGAGCACGTCCGGATCCGCGAGTTCGATCTCGAAGGTCAACACGTCGGCCCGCTCGGCGAGTTCCGCGAGCGTCGCCTCGTCGTCGAAGTCGCCGGCGATCTGATCCCGGACGACCGGTGAGGCCGGACACTCCGGCGTCGGGTCGGAGACCACGAGTTCGATCCCCAGCGGCCCCGCGGCCTCGCCGAGCATCCTGCCCAGCTGGCCGCCGCCGACGACACCGACGGTCACTCCTGGCGAAGTCAGTGGCATACCCCCAGGTTCCCCACGCGACCGCAAAAGAATTGTTCTCTGTCCCGAATGTACTGTGTCAACTTCTGACAGTCGCCCGGAACTTTGGGTTCCCCGGGTACGGGCGGAATATATTGCGGTCCAGCAGTTCGACGCCAAATTTCTAACGAGACTCCAATACTGGTGGAAATATCTGAATATTTTTTAGAAAATAGGTTGTTTTTCAGACGATCGTGTACATAGTTCGGAACCTTTATACGTCTACTCGGCCTCGGTGTAGATGCAATGGTAAACGGTAAGGTAGACTTCTTCCACGACACGGGCGGTTACGGTTTCATCGAGACGGACGATTCTGACGAGGACGTTTTCTTCCACATGGAGGACGTTGGCGGTGAGGATCTTTCGGAAGGTACAGAGATCGAATTCGAGATCGAGGATGCTCCAAAGGGTCCACGCGCGACGAACGTCGTTCGCCTCTAGATCGGATCTGGATTGTCGTCTTCTGACGACGCAACCACATTTTCCGGACGCTACAGATGCGGAGTGACAGCTACTGCTCTGCCCGCACCGCCAGCCGGACGGCGTCGGAGAGCGCGCCGACGCGGGCGGCGTGTTCGTACGACTCCTCCCTGATCCCGTTCGTGAGGTAGGCAAATCCGACGTTCAGTTCCGGATCACCCCAGCCGAAACAGCTCCCGAGACCGGCGTGGCCGAACAGCCGCTCGTGGCTGAAGTTGCCGAACATGTCGTTTGCGAGCCCGCCGGTCCAGAAGCCGAGCGCGTACCGCGCCGGCCGCGAGAGCGTTCCGTCCGACTCGGTTTCGGCTTTCGTCTCCGTGGCGTGGTCGACCGTCTCCGCCGAGAGCAGTTCGACGCCGTCGAGCGTGCCGCCGTTGGCGAGACAGGCGTAGAACCGCGCCATATCCCTGGCCGTGCCGACGCCGTTGGCGGCCGGGATGACTGCCTCCTTGATCGCGGGATCGTTGAACGTCGCCGCGGAGTCGGAAGCCGGAATCCCGAGCCCTTCGCCCGGATCGCGGCACCGGTCGAAGATCTCGAACCCGGAGAGTGTCGCGATCTCGTCCGGATCGCCGTCGTCGCCGACGCCGATCGCCGTCTCCGCGAGTCCGAGCGGTTCGAAGACCCGATCTGCGGTGGCCTCCCGGACCGGTTTCCCGGTCACACGTTCGATCAGTTCGCCGACGAGCCAGCCGTAGTTGAACGTGTGGTAGGCGGGCTGTTCGCCGGGCGGGAAGGCGGGCTCGACGTCTTCCATCGCCTCGACGATCGCATCCCACTCTCCCCACTTCTCGGGTCGCTGGTCGAGGTCACTGAACGGGATCCCTGCGGTGTGACTCAACACCTGTTCGACCGTTATCGCGGCTTTTTCTGTCCCCTCCTCGGCGAAGCCCGGCCAGTGGTCGACGAGGCGGTCGTCGTACTCCAGCTCCCCCGCCTCGACGAGCTGGTGAACGACGGTCCCGACGTACGGCTTCGTACAGGAGAAAATCAGGTGCCGCGTCCCGGTGGTCGTCTCCCCGCCGTCGGGGCCGGTCTCTCCCCCCGCGTAGTCGACGACGAGTTCGCCGTCGACGTAGACGGCGAGCTGGGCGCCGTGGTGGAGGCCGACGGCTAGCTGTCTGTCGAACAGATTCTGTATCTTCTCGACGGCGTCCGCACTGAGAGTTGCCATACGGCGTAGACCGACGGCTCGGAATTAAAATTAACGACTGGTTCCAGAATTCCATTCGAAATAAACGATGGAAGGAACTGAACAAGAATACTAAAACGGATTTGGAATATTGGGGGTATTCGAGCGCCGGCGGACCCCCGCTTTCGGCCGGGAGCCGGTAGAATCCCCGATCAGGCCACTTATGTACTACTACGCGGTATCACCCAGTAATGGATCGACGTTCATTCATTTCGGCGGCTGGTGCGGGAACTGTAATCGCACTCGCCGGCTGTACTGTTTCAGATTCGGACGATGGCGGCGACGGCGGCGAGGAGTTGCCGGCAGACGAGGACAACGAACTCACTGTCGCGACGTACGGTCCCTTCGTCGACGCCCCATCGACGAGCCCCGGCCCGTGGCTCAAAGAGGAGTTCGAGTCCCGGTACGATGCGGAGATCACGTACCAGACACCGGAACGCGAACTGAACCACTATATCGAACAGCAAAACGCCGGCCAGGAGATCGAGGCCGATCTGTACGTCGGCCTCACGACAGACGGTCTCGTTCGGGCAGACAGCAACGCGAACGACCAGCTCTTCACGCGGAATCTGGAAGTGGCCGGTCAACAAAACGTCCGCGACGGGCTCGATTTCGATCCGGAGGGACGTGCGATCCCGTTCGATACGGGGTACATCTCACTGGTGTACGACAGCACACAGACCGAGGCGCCGGAGACGTTCGACGGACTCCTCGAAGACGAACACAGCGGCGACCTGATCGCACAGGACCCCGCAAGCTCCGAAACTGGCCGGGCCTTCCTGTTGCACACGATAAGACAGTTCGGTGCGGAGGGGTACCTCGACTACTGGGAGCAACTCCAGAACAACGGCGTCCGTGTTCTCGGCTCGTGGAGTGACGCCTACACGAACTGGAGTGAGGGGGAGGCACCGATGGTCGTCTCCTACTCGACAGACCAGGTCTTCGCGGCCGACGAGGGCGAGGACCTGGCGAAACACCAGATCAGATTCCTCAACGATCAGGGGTACGCCAACCCCGAGGGTGTGGGGGTCTTCACAAATACCGGCAACCCGAACCTGGCGCGGGACTTCATCGAGTTCCTGCTCGAACCCGATGTCCAGGGTGAAATCGCCCAGCGGAACGTCTCGTTCCCATCGACGGACAACGCCGAACTGCCAGCGGAGTACGCCGAACTCGCCAAGGAACCGCCCGAGCCCGTCACGTTCAGCTACGACGAACTCCAGGGCTCGGTCGACCAGTGGGTCGTAGAGTGGGAACGACAGTTCGCCGGCAACTGACCCGTGTCAAGCGCTAGCTCCGGACGGTCACTCCGCGACCGGATCGAGCGACGCATTCTCGCGGTGTTCGGACTGGCAACTGTCCTCTTGCTCGTGGCGATGTTCTACTACCCGGTCGGGACCGTCTTTATCGAGGCGATCGTCGTCGACGGTGTCGCGACGGTGTCGGTCTTCGTCGGTATCCTCCAGGACCCGTTCTACTTCGGCGAGACCGCCAGGCTCTTTGCGGGTGACCCTGTCGGCTGGGAACTGGTCCGCCCCGGTCGCGAACTCGGCCTCGTCGAGTTTACCGTCTACCAGGCCGTCCTCTCCACGCTCGCGAGTCTCGCACTCGGGTTGCCACTGGCCTATCTGCTCGCGCGGTTCGAGTTCCCGGGCCGGCAGACCCTCCGCTCGCTGACGATCCTGCCGTTCGTGTTGCCCTCGATCATGATCGCTGTCGGCTTCGTCGCAACATTCGGAGCCAACGGTACGGTGAACGAGATGCTGGCTCCGTTCGGGCTCGGCCCGATCGATCTGACCGGCACGCTCGGGATCATCGTCGTGGCACACGCCTTTTACAACGCGCCGCTGGTTGCCCGCATCGTCGCTGCCTCCTGGGAAACTGTCGACGCCAGTGCCGTCGAGACGGCCAGGAGTCTCGGCGCCGGACCCGTCCGGGCGTTCTGGGACGTCGTTGCGCCCCAGCTGTACCCCGCGGTGTTGATGAGCGCGGCGCTGACGTTCGTGTTTACCTTCGGCACCTTCCCGATCGTCCTCGCGCTCGGTGACCTCTCGCTTGCCACGGTCGAGGTGTGGGTCAACCGGCTCATCGGACGGTTCGACTACGCCGAGGCCGCGGGGCTCGCGATCATCGAACTGGTGATATCGCTTTCGGTGCTGTACGCCTATCTCCGGTACGAGGCAAAGCAGTCGACACAGGCCCGCGGTGTGCGGCCGCTCCCCCGGAAACCGCTCCGTCCCGCGTCGGCGTCTCCACGCGAGATAACCCTCCGGCTCGGGCTGGGCGTGTACTCGGTTATTGCACTGCTGGTGTTCGTCGCACCCATCGTCAGCATGATCCTGTCGAGCCTGACCGGTCCGACCGGGTTCACGCTCGAGAACTACCAGTTCCTGCTGGAACGCCAGGCCGGCGGGGCGGATTTCCAGGTCCAGCCCTGGCCGGCGGTCCGGAACTCGCTCGTGTTCGGTTTCGCGTCACTGCTCGTCGCACTCCCGATGGGGGTGACAGTCGCGGTACTGACGACCCGCCGCTACCGCGGGCGGAAACTCGTCGACGCCGTCACGATGGCGCCGCTCGCGGTCTCCGGGATCGTCGTCGGCCTCGGCCTGCTCAGGGGACTGGTCTTCGGCGTCGATATCGCCGGCCTCCGGATCTCCGTCAGTGGCGCGCTGGCTATCGTCGCCGCCCACGCGGTCGCCGGCTACCCCTTCGTCGTCAGGACTGTCGCGCCCGGTCTCGAAGGGCTCGACCGACAGTTACTCGAATCCGCCCGCTCGCTGGGGGCCTCCCGCGTCCGTGCGCTGCTCGACGTCGAACTGCCGCTGGTCTGGCCGGGTGTCGTCGCCGGGGCGGCGTTCGCCTTCGCCATCTCGATCGGCGAGTTCTCCGCGACGATCATCCTCGCGGGGGGTGCAAACGAGTACACGATGCCGATCGCGATCGAACGGTTCATCGGCCGCCGGCTCGGACCGGCGACTGCAATGGGTGTCGTGTTGCTCGTCGTCACGAGTGTCTCGTTTCTCGTCATCGAGCGGATCGGGGGTGAACACAGTGGCCTCTGAACCGGCCGTGGAACTGGTCGGCGTCCGGAAGGCGTACGGATCGACGGTCGCCGTCGAGGAGCTGTCGGTCGCGGTCGAAGCCGGCGAGTTTTTCACGCTCGTCGGCCCGTCGGGCTGCGGGAAGACGACGACGCTCCGTCTGATCGGCGGCTTCGAACCGCCGACCGCCGGCACCGTCCGGTTCGACGGCGAGGACGTCTCCGGCCGACCGCCCGAGGACCGGGACGTCGGCGTCGTCTTCCAGAACTACGCGCTGTTTCCACACATGAGCGTGGGCGAAAACGTCGCCTACGGACTCAACTTCACGGAGCCACCCGGCGGCGGAACAGACGCCGACCGTGTGCGCGAACTACTCGAACTCGTCGATCTGCCGGGGATGGAAGACCGCGAGCCTTCGGAACTGTCCGGCGGCCAGCGACAGCGGGTCGCGATGGCCCGCGCACTCGCACCCGGCCCGGAACTTCTCCTGCTGGACGAGCCGATGAGCGCACTCGACGCACAGCTCCGGGAACGGTTGCGCGTCCAGATACGCGAGATCCAGGAGCAACTCGGGATCACGACCATCTACGTCACCCACGACCAGGAAGAAGCACTCGCGATCTCGGATCGAGTCGCGGTGATGCACGACGGCCGACTCGAACAGATCGGCTCGCCGGAACGGATCTACCACGAGCCGGAGAGCCGGTTCGTCGCGGAGTTCGTCGGCGACAACAACGTGTTTACGGGCG
>Ga0207714_1000645_pt1 | contig 23489 bp, 23 predicted proteins | sample PonA232FremontCA_2_FD_187270 | JGI IMG/M metagenome (GOLD analysis project Ga0207714, IMG submission 187270) | Marine sediment microbial community from Fremont, CA, USA - Pond A23 Sediment 2 (SPAdes) | ecosystem: Environmental > Aquatic > Marine > Unclassified | place: USA: Fremont, California...
AGACGATCTCCTCCTCGGCCGCGTCGATGAACTCGACCACCCGCTCGGTGATCGTCTCCCGTCCGGTCACCGTCCAGACGCCGCGCTGTTCGTCGGGCGTGCTGCCCGTGTCGAGGGCTTCGAGTGCTGTCCGGAACCTGTTCAGGCGCTCGGTGAACCGCTGTTCGAACCGTCGTCCGGTCGTCTCCCGCGACACCGCACGGAACCGCTTCGGCTCGGAGTGCTGGATGTCGACGAGTCCGCGCCCGTTCAGTTCGTCGACCGCGTCGTACACACGGGTCCGGGGCACTGCGGAGTTTTCGCTGATCTGTCTGGCCGTTGCGCCGTCCATCCCGAGCAGTGTGACGAACGTCTCCGCGGCGTAGGAACTAAACCCGAACCATTCGAGTTGTTCGATAGCAGTCTCCTGTGGGGTGTTCGGTTCGTCTGGCGACATTCTCTCTGAAAACTGCCCCGAGAGGCAGTACACGCAGTCCAAGAGGTTGGGATCCAAGATTGGACTACGTGCGTTGTACCCTCTGTTCCTCGTGCCGTATAACTGTATTGTGATTAACTGAGTGAACTCCCCCCCCGAAAGTTCATAAAGCCCGTACGAACGGTAGATTGGTCACTGTCCTGTGTAACGGCCAGAATTAACGGTTTCGTGCGCGGTGTTACGGCGGTAGCGAGGTGCAACCCCGGGTGACCCCGAGACAGTTGACAGAGAAGAAACGCCTTTCCGATAGTGTCCCGAAGTACTGGACAGACTATCATCCTGGTAGTCGCGAGGTTGGGATCCATGAACGATACAGCAAACCAGGAGCAATCGATAGAACTGCTCCAGCAACTCGGGCTCAAGGAGTACGAGGCGAAATCGTTCGTCGCGTTATCACGCCTCACAGAGGGAACCGCAAAGGAGATCAGTGACATCTCCGATGTCCCCCGGACCCGCGTGTACGATTCGATCCGCGTACTGGAAGGGAAAGGACTCGTCGAGATCCACCACTCGAACCCGAAACAGTTCCGGACGGTCTCGACCGACGAGGCGGTGGATATCCTCGAATCGGAGTATCTCGGCCGCATCGAGACGCTCAAAACGAACCTGGAGGAACTCGAACCGGCCGGCATGGAGGAGGAGACGGAGATCACCCACGAGGTCTGGGCGCTCTCCGGGGGGGCGGTAATCGAAGCCAGGACCGAGCAGCTGGTCACCGACGCCGACCGGGAACTGATCATGATTCTCGGCCACGAGGACACGCTCACCGAGGGACTGATCGAGGCCATGCAGACGGCCGACGGGCGCGGTGTCTCGCTGATTGTCGGCACGGTCTCGGAAATGATCCGGAACAGCCTCCAGCAGGCCGTCCCGCAGGCGGAGGTGTTCATCTCCGAACTGGAGTGGCTGAACAGTGCCCCGGCCCAGGGTGACGAGACACAGATCAACCGGCTGTTGCTGGTCGACAGGAGTACGATCCTCGCGAGTTCGACCCACGCAGCCGGCGCTCCGGACGAGGAGAAGGCGGTGTTCGGGCAGGGGTTCAACAACGGCCTCGTTGCTATCGTCCGCAGGCTGATGGTCACCGGGCTGCTCCCCAGCGACGACCCCGGCGAAACGGCAGCGCCTTGAGCCCGGGCTACTCGGTCTCGGTCGGCGTACTCGCCTCCGGATCGTCCTCTTCTGTGGGCCAGGTCACACTCCCCAGGAACGGGACGCCGATCTTCTGGGCGGCACGCGCGATCATGTGTGCCCCGGTCGGCACCGTCAGGAACAGGAAGACGATCCCGACAAGCGACGTCAGCCCCGCCCCACCGGGGCCGAACTGGACGAACCCGGCCAGAAAGATCGTCACGGTCCCCAGCGTCGTCGGCTTGCTCGTCGCGTGCATCCGGTTGTAGACGTTCGGGAGCCGCAATAGCCCGACCGTGCCGACCGTGAGGAAAAAGGAGCCGACGACGACGAGGACGATGATCGTCGCCTGTCGGATCGCTTCGAGTTCGACCATCTTACGGTCCCCTCCGTGTCATGATATCGCCCTCGGTGACGTACTTCGCGACGGTGACCGTCGACAGGAAGCCGATGATCGCGAGGACGATACTGACGGTGACGAACAGGCCGCGGTCGGTCTTCAGCGCGAACAACATCGCGATCGCGATGACGTTCGTCGCGATCGTATCGAGCCCGACGACCCGGTCGGGCACCGTCGGGCCGCGGATCACCCGGTAGCCACAGAGGAGACAGAGCCCTGCGATGAGGACGAGTGCGCCGTCGACGACCGTCGCTGCCAGCTGTTCAACCATCGGTTTCCTCCTCCGCTTCCTCGGGGATTCCGAACTCCTCCAGCGATCCGCTTACGGTTTTCGGTTCCGGCGGGTGGCTCGGCGGGTGGACGGTGATCTCCGGGGCCGGATCCGACGGCTCCCGCTTTTCGTCGAATATCACGAGCGCGTAATCCTCCCACTGTCGGATCGGCTCGACGACGTCCTCGGGCATGCGGCCGTCGATCATGTGGACGTACAGCGCGTTCTCGTCGGGGTCGTGATCGAGCGTTAGCGTTCCCGGCGTGATCGTGATGCTGTTGGCGATGGTCGTCACCCCCAGCTCGGTCTCGACACGGAGCGGGACGAGGATCACCTGTGGCTCCAGGGGCATCTCCGGTGCCAGCACGCGGTAGGCGACGTCCACGTTCGCGACGATCACCTCCCTGAGAAAGTCGACGATGTACAGCACCACGTACGGCGTCGAGGCGACTACCCAGTTGACGTTCACTTCCTCGCCGTACAGCCGCCGGAAGGTGTAGGCGATGGGGAGGCCGACGGCTGTCCCGACAATAAAGGTCGTCACCACCGGCTGCACCGAGATGGAGGGGCCGCTGACGAACACCCACAGCACCGCGAACAGCAGGCCGGCGACGATCCACCGTCGCGTTTTCACGCGTTCTCACCCCCGAGCCCGACTATCTCGACGTAGCCGTCCGTATCGAGTGCGGCCTCGGCCGCGGCGTCGGCGAACTGGTAGACCGGTTCGAACCCGGCCCCGACGGCGAGGACCACGACGGCGAACGTCGCCAGGATCGCGACCTGCGTGCCGTCGAGGACGCCCGATTTCACGCCCTCGGTCTGGGCGCCCCAGAAGGTCCCGATCCAGGCCCGCGTCGCGTACAGGATCGTCAGCACTGCCCCGGCGAACAGCACGGCGAGTATCAGGGCGGCACTCGCCGTCGCGGTGGTGTCGCCCGCGGCCGACGCGAACTGTCTGGTCGCCGCCTCGAAGACGAACAGTTTGCCGAAAAAGCCCGCCAGTGGTGGGATCCCGACCAGCGAGAGCCCGCCGACGAGAAAGACACTGGCGAACGTCGGCGACCGCTCGCCGATCCCGCCGAGGTTCGAGAGCCGCGTCGATCCGACCATGTCACGGACGACGGCCGTCGAGAGGAAAAGCAGCCCCTTGCTGACCGCGTGGTGGAGCGCGAAGATCAGCCCGGCGACGATGCCGAGGTGGCGAAGCGAGGGGGTAAGGGCGGCGACCCCGACCGCCACGGCGATGAAGCCGATCTGGCCGATACTGGAGTACGCGAGCAGTTCTTCCAGCGAGTCGCGGCTGACGGCGCCAAGGCCGCCGACAAGCACGCTCGCGAGCCCCATCACGAGGAGGATCGGTCCGAGGAAGGTAAGCGCGGTGTCGCCGGCGACGCCGGGGACGTCCACCCCGATCGAAGTGTTGCCGAAGACGGTGAAATACAGCCGGACGATGGCGTAGATGCCGACCTTCTTGGTCGCGCCGGCGAACACCGCGACGACCGGCAGGGGGGCCGCCCGGTACGCCGACGGCACCCAGAACTGGAACGGCACCAGCCCGGCTTTCAGCGCGAACGTGACAAACACCAGCGCCGACAGACCGACGACGGGGGCCGTATTCGTCGCGGGATCGGCGAGCTGGACGGCCATATCCGCCATGTTGAGCGTGCCCGTCGTGGCGTAGAGGCCGCCGATCCCCAGCAGCATGATCGCCCCGCCGACGATGTTCAACACGACGTACCGAACCGCCGCCGCGGTGTGCCGTGCGTTCCCGTAGAAGGCGACGAAGACGTAACTCGCCATCAACATCACCTCGAACCAGACGAACAGGTTGAACAGATCCCCCGTCAGCAGGGCGCCCGTCGCGCCCAGCAACAGGAACTGGAAAAGCGGGTAGTAGTAGACACGCTGGTTCTGTTCGTCGATGAACTGCACGGAGAAGACGACGGCGTACACCGCGACGACTGCGGTGATCGCGAGCATGAACGCCGACAGCGCGTCCGCGACGAGCGTGATCCCGAAGGGGGCCACCCACCCGCCGAGCTGGTAAGCGATCCCGCTGGCGTCGGGCGCGAGCGCCACCTCCCAGGAGAGCGCCCCGACCGCGGCCGCGTACGCGAGTGTTCCAGTGACGCTGACCGTACGCTGGAGCCGTGGCCACCGCCGAACGAGCAACGCGACTGTCCCGGTGACGATCACGACCAACACCGGCGCGATCGCGAGCCACGCCGTCATTGTTTCCACTCCGTGACATTTATCGACTCGTTTTCCTGGTAGGCACGGTACGAGAGGGCGAGTGCGAAGGCGGTCATCCCGAAGCTGATGACAATCGCCGTCAGCACGAGCGCCTGGACGACCGGATCGACCGTGTCGGCGAACGGTTCGTGGTGACTCGACAGCACGGGCACTGTCTCGGACGTGGCTTCGGTGATGCCGCCCATCGAGATGAGGTAGACGTTCGCAGCCTGCGAGATGATCGCCAGCCCCCAGATCACTTTCACGAGATCCTCCCGGAGCAACAGGAAGGTGCCGAGCGCGAACAGGGCGCCGACAGTCGCCGCAGCGACGAGCGTCATTCGGCACCCACCACCGAGAAGATCGTCAGTAAGCCGCCGACAACCACACAGAAGATGCCGGTGTCGAAGACGATCGCGCTCGCGACCTCGATCTCGCCGAAAAGCGGCAGGTGGACGTAGGTGTACGACTGTGAGAGAAACGGCTCGCCGAGGGCGACCGCCACCAGCCCGCTGGCGACGGTCAGCGCCAGCCCGAACATGAACAGCCGCCGGTAGGCAGCCACTGTCCGGTGTTCCCCGATGTGTTGCTCGTAGTCGACCTCCCGGTCGAGGACGCCGACTTCGAGGTAGTCGAGGCTGTAAGCGACGTAGACGAGTGTGAACGCGGCGACGGTGAGGACACCGCCGATGAAGCCCCCGCCCGGCAGGTTGTGCCCCTGCAGAAACAGCGAGGTCGCGACGACCAGAATGATCGGCACCACGACGCGAGCCGTCGTTCGCATGATGATCGTCGTCACCGTGTCTCACCCCTGTCACGCATCGTCAGCAGGACGAGCACCGAGAGCGCCGCGAGGAGGATCACGATCGACTCCCCGAGCGTATCGAACGCCCGGTAGTCGGTCAGAATCACGTTGACGACGTTCGTTCCGCCGCCTTCTTTCACCGCGTTGTCGACGAAGTAGCTGGCGGTCTCGGTCACCGCGTTGCTGCCGTCCCGGGCCGCGTACAGCACCGAGAGCGACGCAGTCGCGCCGACCACGACCGAGAGTGTGGCGTCTTTGAGCGTCCGGCCAAGCTCGAGTTCGCCGTAAAAGGCCGGCAGTTCCTCGATCACGAGCAGGAAGATGAGCAACAACAGCGTCTCGACGACCAGCTGTGTCAGCGCCAGATCCGGCCCGCTCGCGACGATGTAGAAAATCGCGATCATGAAACCGAGGATGCCCAGTGTCAACACGCCGGTGACGTGGCTCTCGGCGACCGTGATGGCGACCGCCGCGAACACCGCCACACCGAGGACCAGACCCATCGCGACCGGCGTTTCACCGCCGGACAGCGCGGGGATGCCCGCTGTCGTGCTCGCGTAGCCGGCGACAGCGAGCGCACACGTCGCGCCGAGGAGCCACCAGACGTAGCTCCTGATCAGCCCGTTGTGGACGCGGGCGGCAAGCAGTGTGCTCGCCCGCTCGGTGACAGAGAGCACTTGGTCGTAGATCGTGGTCGGGTGCAGCGGCCCCGTCCCCGCCCGGATCCGGCCGAGCGCCTCCTTCGTCTCCCCGTAGTACCGGAAGGTGACGAAACCGACCACGATCGTGATCATGCTCATCACGACCGGGCCGGAGAGGTGTGTCGGCAGGCCGGCGTGGATTTCGACCGGTTCGAGCGCCGCCGCGCTCGCGGCGTCGTCGACGACGAACCCGATCGCGAGCTCCGGAACGAGGCTCACGACCGCGACCCCGACCGCGAGGATGCCGGGCGAGACCGCGAGCGCCGTCGGCGCCCGGGGGACCGCACCGAGTTCGTCGGGCCGGTCGCCGAGAAACAGCCAGAGAAAACGAAGCGAGTACAGCACGGTGAAGATGCTCGCGAACACTGCCGTCGCGGGGTAGAGCCACGCCAGCCCGCCGACGCTCTGGGCGGTCTCCCAGGCGGCCTCGAAGAGGATCTCTTTCGAGTAGAAACCGCTGAACGGCGGGAGCCCGGCCATACTCAGCGCGGCGACGGCCGTGATCGCGGCGGTGACGGGGAGATCCCGCCAGAGTCCGCCGAGTTTCTCGATCCGGCGGGTGCCGGCCTCGTGGGCGACGATGCCGGCGACCAGAAACAGCGCGGCCTTGAACAGCGCGTGGTTCAGCAGGTGGAAGGCGCCGGCCTCGGGGCCGTAGTGTGTCCGGAAGCCGAAGGCGGCGATCATCAGGCCGAGGTGACTCGCCGTCGAGTACGCGAGCAGTTCCTTGATATCGTCGGCGACGACGGCGAGCACCGCGCCGACTGTCATCGTCACCATGCCGAGTGTCGCGACCAGCACCATCCACTCCGGGCCGTGAAAGAGCGGTCGGACCCGCGCGAGCGCGTAGACGCCTACCTTCACCATCGTCGCGGAGTGGAGAAACGCCGAGACGGGTGTCGGCGCGACCATCGCGCCCGGCAGCCAGAAGTAAAGCGGCACCTGTGCGGATTTGGCCGCGGCCGCGACCGTCACGAGCACGAGCGCCGGGACGAACAGTCCGTTCCCCTCGAGTGCGAGCCGGACCGCGTCGGTGTTTTCGAGTATCGCCGCGAGATCGAACGCGCCGACGCCGGCTCCTTCGGCCGCGACGGCCAGCATGAGGACGGCAACGAGCAGACAGAGCCCGCCGCCGACCGTGATGACCATCGCCATCCGTGCGGAGTACTGCGATTCGGCGTCGCCGGTGTGGTAGCCGATGAGCACGAAGGAGGTGACGCTGGTCAGCTCCCAGAACAGGAAGAGGAAGACGAGATCGGCCGCGAAGGCGACGCCGAGAATCGAACCCATGAACGCGAGCAACGCCATGTAGAACCGCCCGAGCGACGGCATCCCGTGCATATAACTCCCCGCGTACGCGAAGATCAGGAACCCGATCCCGCTCGCGAGCAGGCCGAAAAGCAGGGCCAGCCCGTCGACGTGAAAGCGGACGGCGATATCGAGCGAGGGGATCCACGACGCCGAGACCGTCCCCTCGGTCCCGGCCTGTGTCAGGACGAGCCCGAACGAGACGGCGGCGACCACGGCCCCGAAGTAGCCGACCCGCTCGCCGACGACCCTGTACAGGAACGGTGTCAGTACTGCCGCGACGAACGGGAGGGCGACCGCGGTAGCGAGGACCCACAGTTCGGGTTCCATCGGATATTGAAACTCTAACACAGACCGAACTTAAGCCGTCCGGAACGGAGTGTGGCTCCGGAGTCGTGTGTTGGGTGCCGGTATAAGACAGTGGAACACCTAGAGTCGGATATGCCCCCCGAACACCGATTCCGGGACAGGGAACAGGCAGGCGAGCAACTCGGGGCGCGACTGCGCGAGCGGGGAGTCGACCCGGATCTCGTTCTCACCATCCCGCGGGGTGGGTTGCCACTGGGCCGGGCCGTCGCCGACGCGCTGGACGCGCCGCTTGATGTCGTCGTCGCGTCGAAAATCGGCGCCCCACACAACCCCGAGTACGCCATCGGTGCCGTCACGAGCGACGGGAGCGTCTGGAAAAACGAGCAGGCGTTCCAGCAACCGGCCATCGACGAGGAGTACTTCCAGCAGCAACGCCAGGTCGAACAGCGGGCCGCCCGGGAGAAGGCTCGCCGGTACCGCGGGGACCGCTCGGAGCCGGAGCTGACCGACAGCACGGTGGTTGTTGTCGACGACGGCGTCGCGACGGGCTCGACGCTCAAGGCCGTTCTCGCGCAGATCCGGAACGCACAGCCGGCCCGTGTCGTCGTCGCCGTCCCGGTCGGTCCCGCCGACACGGTCGCAGAACTGGAGTCGATGGCCGACGAGGTCGTCTGCCTGGAGATCCCGGACCGGTTCCGGGCGGTCGGGCAGGCCTACGACCGCTTCGAGCAGGTGTCGGACGACCGTGCGCTGTCGTATCTCGACGACAGCGAGTAGTCACTCCTCGGCCGTGGCTTTCGTCGCGAACACCGGCAGTTCGCTCCGCCGGATCACCCGCTCGGCGACACTCCCGAGCAGTACCCGCTCGACGCCACCCCGGCCGTGGGTTCCCATCACGATGGCGTCGATGTCGCGCTCGTCGGCGTAGGCACAGATTGCACGGCTCGGTGGCCCGCTCACTACCGACGATTCGACTGTCCTAACGCCTGACGCTGCCACACGGTCGGTGGCGCTGTCGAGTGCCTGTTTGCCTGCCTGTTCGAGTGCTTCGAGGATCATCCCACCGTCGATATCCCCCGTAACCAGGCCCGTATCGACCACGTGGATCAGGTGGATCGCTGCGTCGGCCACTGTGGCGAGTTCGATCGCCTCCGAGAGTGCCGCGTGTGCGGTCTCGCTGCCGTCGGTGGGGACGAGGATCTCCTCGACCGGCCACTCGAAGACCGTCTCCTCGTGGACTGTCACGGTGGGAACTGTCGACTCGCGGAGCAGCTGTTCGGTGACGCTCCCGATGAGCATCCGACTGACGCCGGTCCGTCCGTGCGTTCCCATCACGATGGCGTCGATGTCGTGTCCGTCCGCGTACTCCAGCAGGGCCCCGTGAACCGTGCCACGGTCGCCGAGCACCCGTGTCCGCACCCGGACGCCGGCCTCGGCTGCCTGGTCGGCCACCGCCGACACCGTCTCGTCGCCGTACCGTCGCAGTTCGACGGTCTCGTCGTCGTCGAGTCTGAACGGCCACCGCTCGGTTTCCTGGACGAAGACGGCGTGTAACTGCGCGTCGAAGGCTTCGGCGAGTGTAATTGCGACACCCCCGGCTGTCGCCGCCTGCTCGCTGCCGTCGGTTGGGACCAGGATGTTGTCGTACATGTTTGTCCCTACGTGTTATTTGAAATAAATATCGTCGGGCTATTCTCTCCGACCGGGAACACCCCTCTCGCGGCGGGACGGAGCCGAAACGACCACTACTCGTCGATCGTCACGCCCGTGATCTCGAACCGTGCGCCCCCGCTCGCGCTCTCGGTGAGCCGGATCTCCCAGCCGTGTGTCTCCACGACCTGTTTGACGATCGCGAGTCCGAGCCCCGTCCCCGTCTCGCTCGTCGAGTAGCCGCTGTTGAATATCTGCTCGCGGTGTTCGGTCCCGATCCCGGCTCCGTCGTCGGCGACGTAGAAGCCGTCGTCGGCGAGCGTTCCGACGGTCACTGTCACGTCGTCGCCGCCGTGTTCGATGCTGTTCTGAAAGAGGTTCGCGAACAGACTGGTCAGCCTGCTCCGATCGCCGTCGATGACCCCGTCAGTGCGGACGTCGAGTGCTGCTTCCCCCGCTTCGATCTCCTGCCAGCAGCCCGTGGCGAGCTCCCGGATGTCGATCTGCTCCGTCTCCCCGATTGCGTTCCCGTGGCGGGCCAGCGCCAGCAGGTCGTCGGTGAGTGCGTCCATCCGATCGAGTGCGTCCTCGACCGCCGCCAGGTTGTCGTCCCCGCCCTCCCGGCTGGCCAGTTCGAGCCGGAGGGTGGCGATGTTGAGCGGGTTCCGGAGTTCGTGGGAGACGAAACTGGCGAACTCGTCGAGACGCTTGCGCTCCCGTTGCAGTTCCTGCTCCCGTTCCCGCAGCCGCCGTATCTGTTCGAGGCGGGCGAACGCCGCTGCGACCGTGCTCGCCCACGCCTGGACGCGGTGGCTGTCCTGCTCGTCGAACGCCTCCTCGCTTTCGGAGCCGATGTTCATGACCCCGTACTCGCCGATCGGGACGATCAGCTCGCTCCGGATCGGTGTGTCGGGGTTGTGCCGGCTCTCGTGGTCGTCCATCCGGTCGATGATGCGCGGGGTCTGCTCGGTGTACGCTGCCCAGGAAAGCGAGTCGGTCTCCGGGGTGTACGTCGGCGGTTCGTCGATCAGTTCTCTCCCCTCCTCCGTGATCGCGGCCGGTTCGAGTCGCGACTGTGACTCGTCGGCGAGCCAGATACCCGCGATGTCGAACTCGAACACCCGGTCCAGGCTGTCGACGACGATCTCCGCCGCCGCGTCGCGATCCGTCGTGTCGAGCAGTCGCCGCGTCATCCGCTGTAACTGTGTGAGCGTGCTGGCGTACTGGGCGAGGTGGCGCTCGGTGTCCTTCCGATCGGTAATCTCCGTCGAGAGCCCGATCAGTGTCTCGGGCTCGCCGTTCCCCCCGGCCTGGACGCGAGCCTTGCTGTTGATCCAGCGGATCTCGCCGGTGTCCGGATGGGTGCGGAACTCGTAGCTCATCGCGCCGGCGTCGAGTGTCAGTTCCTGTTCGATCTGTCTGACCTGCTCGCGGTCCTCCGGGTGGATCGAGTGTTCGTAGAACTCCTCGGCCGTCGTCATCGGGACGTCGCCGTAGAGCCGCTCGGTGGGGCCGTGGCGCCGGACCGTTCCCGTCTCCAGATCCGTCTCGAACACGACGGAGTCGGTCGCCTCGAGGGCGAACTCCATCCTGTCGCGGGTCTCCCTGAGATCCCGTTCCCGTTCCAGCCGGTCGGTGATGTCGCGTGCCACCCAGACGACGGCCTGTCTCCTGTCGATCTCGTCCGCGAGCGGTGCGATCCGCGCGTCGAACCACCGCTGGCCGCTCGGGACTGCCAGCTGGTACTCGATCGACTGGATCTCCCCGGTCTCGATCGCCTCGCGGATCGTCGCCAGGGCACGGTCGGCCATCCCCCCGTCGAAGACGTCACTGACGTTCTTGTCGTCGTTGTAGCTCGCCGGATCACTGGAGAGCAGCGATTCGGACTCGGGGGAGGCGAACGCCTCCAGATAGTTCCCGTCGACGTCTTTGATGAAAGCCACGTCCGGGAACGCCCGCCCGAACGCGTCCAGTTTCATCCGGGCCTCCCTGAGCTCCCGCTCCCGGGTCTTCCGCTCGGTGATCTCGGTGATGAACCCCTCGATCGCCGTGAGCTCCCCGTCCCTGTAGACGCCGCGTCCCCGTTCCCACATCCACCTGACGTCGCCGTCGGCGGTGGTGATCCGGTAGGTCACCTCGAAGGTGCCGTCCCCGTCGAGTGCGTCCTGTACTGTCTCCCACATCGGCTCCCGGTCCTCGGGGTGGAGGACGTCCTCGCCCCAGACGACCGAGCCGGATTCGAACGCCTCCGCGGTGTAGCCGGTAAGTTCGGCCACCTCGCCCTCGACTACCTCCATCGGCCACCCCCGTTCGTTCCGGCTCCGGTAGACCATCCCCGGGAGATTCTCGATGAGCGTCTCCAGGCGGCGCGTTCGCTCCTCCAGCATCTCCCGTGACTGGCGGGCCTCGACGACGTTGGTGATCCGGTTGGCGAGCAGTTCGTACTGTTCGGGGCCGGTCGTTTTCTGCAGGTAGTCCGTCACGCCGGCGGAGATTGCCTCGCTCGCGACCGCCTCGCTGCCTTTCCCGGTGAACAGGATAAAGGGGAGCTCGGGGTACCGTTCCCGGACGGATTCGAGGAATTCGATCCCGTTCTGGGTCGGCATTTCGTGGTCGGAGACGACGCAGTCGAACTCGGCGTCGGCGATTCGGGCGAACCCCGCCTTCGGATCTGTCGCCGTCTCCACGGCGATACGGGGCTGTTCCCGTTCGAGATACGTCGCAGTCACGTCGGCGAAGTTCGGATCGTCGTCGACGTGCAGAACCCGGATCGGTCCGCTCATACACCCAAACAGTAGCCAGGTTATAATGAATCTATGGCAAAAGGGAGAAACATCGTAACGAAGTTTCGGGAAATGTGGAACAGTTGTGAATAAATACCTTCTCCGGTGAAATCAGAGCGCGAGCGGAACCAGCAACACGCCCATCAGTGTCATTCGGTATCTCCCAGTAGAGAACGGACAGCAGCAGGCACAGAGGTGCGTTGGCAATCGTGACCGTGGACTTTCTGCAGGGTTCACGCCCAGGCATCCAGTTCTTCACGACCTGCGAACGCGTCCCGGCTCGGATACGTATCGACCAACGTAATGAGGGCCGAAGCGATGCGATAGGCTGGCATCGTATCGTTGTGGAGAATAATGACACCAGCGTGAGCCCCGTCCGGGAGATTCCCGAAGTCTTTCACGTCACTGGTGACCACAACAAGGTCGTGTTCACGAGCGTACGGAAGAACGTCTTCTTCATCGTCGGCACCCTGTCCGAGAGTGTCTCGAACATGCTCGGCGAACAAACTCTCTTTTTCGAGGTAGTTGGCGACTTTTGGGTCGATATTCTCGTCGAGAAGGAACTGCCATTCCGCCATTTCAGGCTGTATCCGGCTCCACGCCGTCGGGACGGTCTATCGATTCTCTGAACTGCTCAACGGAATCTTCGCGTTCGGCCGTGACATCTCTCATCTCACGAGGATTGTCATGGTAGTACGCGAGGGCGTGGTAGACATCCGCCACGTCGAGGTCGTAGCGATCCGAGACGGTTTCGGGATCGACACCACGCTCTTCGACGAGGGCGTACACCTGACGGACGCTGATTCGTCGCCCTGTAATATGGGGCTCATCCATCAGTTCGTTGGAGACACGACGGCTCTCCCGTTCGGCCATATCCAGTACTACCTCCTACTGTCGCAAAAACGTTCCCCGTCCTATCAGTGTCCGTTCGGCCGATAGCAGTTGAGTACTGAATCAGAGCGCGAGCGGAACCAGCAACACGCCCATCAGCGACACCCGTCGCGCCCCGAACCGGACCGGGACGAGTCCGACAGCCGTGCTGACGACGAAGACGCCGAGGCCAACCAGGCCGGCCAAGGCGGCGACGAGCACGCAGAGAAAGCCGAGGACGGCGACCGAGAGCCGGGCGTTGTCGAGTGAGCCGACGGCAGCCAGATACCGGTCGCCAAGCAGGAGCACGAGCAGGAACCCGGCCCCGGCAGCGAGTGCGACAGTCGCGAGCAACACCGGCAACTCGTGGGGGACGCCGGTCCGCTCGACGGCGACCAGCACGCCCGTTCGCGGACGCCCGAGTGTCACGAGTGCAAACAGCGCAAAGATCGTATTCGCCGTGTTGACCCCGCTTGTGGCGACGACGAACGCGCGGGGGCCGCGGTCGGGGACCAGCACGAGCGCGCCGGCGGCGGCGATCGCACTCGAGATCCCGGGTAGGTAGCCGACGACCGCGCCGGCGAGCGATCCGATCAACCCCACCACCACGACGGACCGCCGCGGCGTCGTGATCCGGGCATCGTCCTGTTCGGGCACCCCCTGGCCGTCGATGGCGTCGATCAGGATCGGCGCGCCGAAGAGGCCGGCGAAAAGCGGTGCGAGCATCCCGCCCGCGGGGAACAGGCCGCCGGTCGGCACGTCCAGTGTCAGGACGCCGAGGAGGCCACTCGCGGTCAGCGCGGCCGCCGCTCCGAACCGTGCCCGGATCGTCGGTTCGGTACCGACGAGCAACAGTGAGACCGTACCGAGGACGAACGTGAGATTCGCCGCGATCGTGGGGTACAGCCGTTCCATCGCGACTGTAACCGGGACCGCGAACGGCACCGCGAACGCGACGGCGAGTGCGCTGCCAAGCGCCGACAGCCGTACCGCCTCCCGCCCCCGGCCCTGGAGGACGAGGCGGTGGCCGGGCAGCGCCGTCGGTGCCATCGCCGGGTCGGGGACGCCGAGTGCCAGCGCCGGGACAACGTCGAGGAACGTGTGGACCACTCCCGCCGCGAGCATCGCGGCCCCGACCGGGAGCGGATCGGCCGGGATGGCGGGCGCGAACCCCGCGAGCAGGAGCGCGAAGTTGTTCGCGTGGAGTCCGGGCGTGAGCCCGCTGGCTGTCCCCAGCACGACGCCGCCGAAAATAAAGCCAAGCGTCACGAGTGTCTGTTCCGGCGCGACTGCAACACCGACCATCCCGACGAACTGGCCGCCCCATCCGGTATAATCCCCCGGACTCGGGAACGGTACAGTTTACTACTGCCATCTTCACTGGGCGTATATGACGACCGAGGAACGGCCGCGCGGTCAGCTCCTCCGCTCACGGCTCACGGTCCTGCTACCGTCGGTCGTGGCTGTTCTCTCGCTGGTGACCGGCATCACGAACATGACCGTCGGCGTCGCGGTCGGCGGGCCACTCTCCGACGTCGTTCCGGATCTCGTCCGCGAGGCGGCCGGCTTTACCGGGGCACTGACGGGCTTTGTGATGCTTTTGAGCACCTGGTCGTTGCGGCGCGGGCACCGGTTCGGGCTGTACGCGACGCTCCTGTTGCTCCCGATCACCGCCCTCCAGGGGCTCATCCAGGCGAGTGCGTACTCGTTGCCGCTGGTCGGACTGTCGTTGGTCTCGATGCCTGCACTCGTCTCCCACCGCCGGCGGTTCGACCGCTCGCTCTCGCTTTCGACCGCACAGATCTCGGCGCTCGTCGCCCTCTCCGGCACGCTGGCGTACGGGACCGTCGGCACCTACGCGCTCAGGGAGGATTTCGGGCAGGTCAACACCGTCGCCGACGCCTTTTATTACACGATCGTCACCGCCAGCACCGTCGGCTACGGCGATCTCACCCCGCTCTCCCAGGAGGCCCGCGTGTTCGGTATCACGGTCGTCGTCCTCGGAACGGCGAGTTTCGCGGTGGCGCTGGGATCGGTGCTCGGCCCCGCGATCGAAGCCAGATTCGCACGTGCACTCGGAACCATGACAGAGACAGAGTACGATCTCCTCGAGGGTCACGTCGTGATCCTCGGCTACGGCGACCTCACGGAACCGCTCCTCGAAGAACTCGCGGACGAACGGGAGTTCGTCATCGTCACGCCCGACAGCGACCTGGCGGTCCGCCTGCGCAACCGGGAGTACAACGTCATCGTCGGCGATCCGAGCGACGACGACCCGCTCCAGCAGGCCGGGATCGAACGCGCCAGCGCGATCATCTGCGCGACCGAGGACGACGCCGAGGACGCCTTCGCCATCCTGACCGCCCGCGAACTCAGTCCCGAGGCACGGATCGTCGCCGCTGCCACGGCCCGTGGCAACGTCCGGAAACTCCGGCGTGCCGGGGCCGACACCGTCTTCAGTCCCGCAGTCATCGGCGGACGCCTCCTCGGTCAGTCCGCACTCGGGGAAACGATCGGCGGTATCTCGGAACACTTCGAGCGACGAACCGAGTAGTGTCACTCGAAAAATAAAAACATTTGGGTGATATATCTACGCCGCCGTTGCGGACGAGGACAACGTGGGCGAGTACCGCTGGCGGCTCCGCCACCGCAACGGTAATATCAACAGTGTCAAACTGAACGCACCGAACGCCGACGTGACCGCGTCGTAGCGGTCGGCGAGTTTTTTGTACCCCACACCCCAAGGGAGGGTATGGAAGATCTCACAAGCGAGTTGGGCGATGCGTTCGAGAGTGATGGCTACGAGATCGCCGAACTGAGCACCAACCGCGACACGGTTCGGATCGCGGTCCGGGACTCCGAAGCGAGCGGTGAGACACTCCGGGAACTCACCCACAGCGTGCTGTCGAGTGACGACGTGCTCGGCTTCAACGTCACGACCGAATCGACGGCGAACGACGAGATAAACACGGTCGTCTCGTTCCGGTACCGCGGGTAGGTGACGTCTGTTTCGTTTGGAACTGTGGACCTGGCGGTCTGTCGGCGATCCTAACAGAGTCCCGAGTGACTGACAGCACCACTGGGAACAGGAGGAAAGCCCCCGACCCCTTTCAGTCCCGCCCTGTCTGGAATACAACGTCGGGCGGGACCTTCCTGCTGTCTTCCGTTTCTCTCCAGCGACAACCACCCAGCCGAACCGTCGCAAAATCTTTGACACCTCCGGCAGATGCCCCCGTATGACCCCCCGTCGCAGCAACCACACTCGCCTCACTGTTCTCGAACAGCTCGGGCCACGGAAAGATCCCGACCTCTCGTGGGCTGCTTTCGGTGGCGACCGGACCGACACCTACGAGTTCCCGGTTCCGACTGCGGAGGCGGCAGACGGCTACATCCAGCTCCAACTGTACAACGTGGATCAGTATCACCTCTCCGACGCAGCTACCGATCCGTTGTGGATGACACAGACGTGGCCGCCGTCGTCGAGTTGGCTGATCGAGTGGGTGCTCCTGAACCGGAAGCCGTCGCGGTGGAGACACTCGCACTCACCGACCCAGCTGCCCTGGTTTTCCAGGAGCGGCTGGATGCTGTTCCTGTACCGTTCGACCTCCGTCGGGGGGTAGAGCTGCTCCCAGCCGCCGCCGACGAGTTCCTCGGGTCGGTAGCCGTAGAAGCTCGCGTAGACCTCGTTGACGTACTGGAACTGTCCGTCATCGTCGAATACCGCGATCCCGTCCCTGATCTCCTCGAGTGCGTCTTTCGTTTTCCGGGCCCGCTGTCGGTCCCGGTAGCTGTCCACCTCGGTCTCGATACGGTCTGCGAGCACCGCTGGCTGGTCACCGTGGACGTAGCCGGAGACCCCGGCAGCGAACCCCTCCGCTGGGACTGTCTCCCCGTAATCGTGCAGAACGAACGGGATCGTAATCTCCCGTCCGCGGACCGCCTCGAACAGTTCCAGCCCGTCCGACTCCGGGAGCCGGTAGCTGCTGACGACGCAGTCGAATGGCTCCGCTTCCAGGCTGTCGAGCCCTGCCTGTGCACTCTCCACAGTCGTCACTGCGAACCGATCCCGCTCCTCGTCGACAGCCCCCGCGAGACTCCCCTCTTGCCCCCCGAACCCAACACAGAGGATCTGTACCGGTTTTTCCCCCTGACGTTCAGTTCTTATACCTGTCTTCGACATAACCAGTCACTCTCTGTGGTTTGGTCACCGAGATACTTAACTGCAATTAATATGTTGAACCGAAGACACACCTCCCGGTGTTCCTGTGTCTGTCCTGCCCCGAGGGAGTCGTGCACGGGCAGTTTTATGCCTCTCACGGCCACAGTAGCTGGTATGTCACTGGATGCCACACTCGACGCGACAGTCAACGGCGATGTCCAGTTCTCATTTCGCGTCACCAACACCGGGACGACGGCTGTCACGCTCACCTTCCCGAGCGGGAAACGTGCGGATATCGCCGTCGAGGACGAGTCGGGGTCGACGGTCTGGCGCTGGAGCGACGGGCGGATGTTCACGCAGATGATCACCAGGGCGACGCTCGAACCCGGCGAGCAGATCGAGGAATCGTTCACGTGGTCGGATCCACCACCCGGACGGTACGTCGCGCGGGGCACGCTCGAAGCCGACCACGACCTGGCGACCGAGACGGAGCTGACCGTCTAGGCTGTGCCGTCCGGTCCCGGGTTCGGTCACGCCGTTTGTCGTCCGACCGCTGTCCGGCCGGGTAGTTGTCGACAGAGTCGGCCAGTCCGCTGCCCTCGCGTCTATCCGATTTTTGCCAACTCATAAATGTTCGCTGGTCGAAGGTGTAACGGAGTATGAGTTTCAAATCGAAAATCACGCTCGCACTGTCACGTGCACGATACGCCGCAGTCGGTGCCGCGGTCGGTGCTGCAGTCGGTGGCCTGTTCGGCCGGTCGACCGCGAGTACCGGCGGCGCGACCGGCGCGCTCGTGGGCGCGATCATCGCGGAGAAACGCCACTCTGCCGGCGGCTGGCTCGACCAGATCCGGACCGACGAGGACGAGGAAGACGGCGCGGCAGGCGTCGTCGACCAGGTCAAGGGACGGGCCGAACAGCTCTCGACGACTGAGTAAGGAGTTCGACGACCACCGCTTTGATGCTTCTGAGAGCCTAACCCCAGACAGTGGCAGACGTAGACCGAAAGCGCGTAGATATCACGACGGGTGCGATCTCGCCGAAGCTGCTGTATCTGGCCTGGCCGCTCGTCTTCGGGAACCTGCTCCAGACGGTGTACAACCTCGCGGATCTGTTCTGGGTCGGCCGCGTGAGTTCCGAGGCCGTCGCGGCCGTCTCGCTGATGTTCCCGCTTTCCTGGATGTTCGTCTCGACGGCGATGGGGATCACCGCCGCGACGATCGCGCTGGTCTCCCAGTACGTCGGGGCCGACGACGACCGGCAGGCCGACCGCGTCGTCGCCCAGACGATCCTGCTGACAGTCGCCGTCTCGGCGGCGCTCGCGACGGTCGGCTGGCTCTTCCGGGGGCACCTGCTCTCCGCGATCGGTGCCGAGGGACAGGTGTTCACCGAGTCGCTCGCGTACATCGAGGTTATCTTCGCTGCTTTGCCCTTTACTTTCCTCTTTTTTGCCTTCCGCGCGTCGCTCCAGGGGGCCGGCGATACGAAGACGGCGATGTGGCTGATGGTCGCTTCCGCGGGACTGAACGTCGTCCTCGATCCGTTCCTGATCCTCGGCTGGGGGGTGTTCCCGGCGATGGGGACCCGCGGTGCAGGGATCGCGACGTTCATCGCGCGTGGCTTCGCAACCGCCGCCGGCATCTACATCCTGCTCCGGGGCGGGTTCGGCGTCCGCCTCCGGGTGCGGGATCTGTGGCCCGACCCCGGTCTCCTGCGGAAACTGATCGACGTCGGCTATCCGGCGACGCTCGACGGCTGGGCGCGCAGTTTCGCCGCGGTGGCGATGGCCGCGTTCGTCACGCCGTTCGGGACGGCCGCGATCGCCGCCTACGGCATCGGGATCCGGATCATGTCGATCTCCTGGTCGGTCGCCGGAGCCGTCGGGCAGGCGACCGCGACCGGCGTCGGCCAGAACCTCGGTGCGAAGACGCCCGAGCGGGCGGCCCGCGTGACCTGGGTCGGCACCGGGGCGACGATGGGCTTCCTGTTCAGCGCCGCGGCCGTCTGTGTCCTGTTCCCGGAGGTGATCATCGGCGTCTTCGACAGCAGTCCCGACGTCGTCGCCGAGGGGAAACGGTTCCTCTACATCATCTCGCCGTTCTGGGCTTTCTTCGGCGGGACGATGGTCATCCAGGGCGGCTTCCGTGGCGCCGGGCAGACGAAAGTAGCGCTGGCGCTGTCGGTGCTCGCACGCTGGGTGTTCCGGATCCCTGTCGCTATCGCGCTGGCGTTCTCGACGGTCGCGATCCCCGGCACAGATATCGCCGTCGAAGGGTTCGGTATCGGCGTCGAGGGGATCTGGTTCGCCTTCTCGATCGGTGCCTTCCTGACGTTCCTGCTTGCGGCCTTCTGGTTCCGCCTCGGGCGGTGGACCGAGGGTGTCATCGACGAGTCGACGGGGACGCCCGGCGTCGTCGGGGCGGACGATCCGGAGTATCAACTCCCCCAGGAGGCCACGCCCGCGGAGTCAGACGGCGGTGACCGCGCGTCGCAGCCGCTCGGGGACACAGAGCCCGGGGATCCAGACGAACAGCGGCCGGGAGAACTGGCCGACGAGCAGGGGCCGGGAGAGCCGGAGTTCGAGGACCGCCGGCTGTGACCGGTCCGGGCAGCCGCGCTACATCTTTCCGGGTGCCAGATCGGTGTGTTTGATGCCGGAGCGGTCGGTAACCTCGAACTCGTAGAGCCGGGTCTGGCCCGACGTCGAACTGGTCTTGAACACCTCCGGCCGCCAGGCGGTGTCGAGCACGTCGCCGAGTTCGCCCCACTCGCTCGGGGGGCGTTTCTCGAAGGTACCCGTGAGCAACACGCTGTGCCAGTTGAACATCGTCTCGGCCCGGTAGACCAGAAACTGTGCGCTGTCGGCCGCTTCGGTGAGCCGTCCCTTCCTGCTGTCCTCGCCGAGGACGTAGGTGAAATACAGTGCGGCATCCTCGGGGTCGAACGCGTACGACAGCGGCAGGATATACGGCCGGTCCAGGGCCGGTAACCCGAGCACGCCGATCGACTGTTCGTCGAGTAACTGGTCGATCTCGTCGTCGCGCATCTCCTCCAGCCCGTACCGTTTTAATTCCTCGACAGTCATAGCACAATCTCCGTCATGGATCGACAAATCACATCGGACAATTCCCATACATTGAAAATTAACGCCGTTTCAGCCGCCGTTTGCCCGCCGCTCCCGCGGTTCGTAACTATATAAAGTACTGGCCCCCAACAGCAGACAATGGGATTGGCAGGGGTGGCTCCCTAGCGATGCGCACCCTGTTCGGGGTCGACTCGCAGGTGCTGGCGCTCGCGCTGGCCCGGATGTCCGAATCGGTCGGCAACTCGTTTCTCATCGTCGTCCTGCCGCTTTTCATCAAGAGTGATTTCGTCACCGGGGCGACGTTCGGCCTGACCGAAGTCGCGATCACGGGTATCGTCCTCTCGCTTTTCGGGTTCGTCAACAGCCCGCTCCAGCCGTTTACCGGACGGCTCTCCGACCGAACCGGCCGCCGGAAGATCTTCGTCCTCGTCGGCCTCGTGATCCTGGCCGGGGCGAGTTTCGCGTACACGCTCGCCGCCACCTACTGGCACCTGGTCGCGCTGCGTGTCTGCCAGGGGATCGCTGGAGCGTTGATCATCCCGACGACAGTCGCGCTGGTCAACGATCTGGCAGCAGCGGACAACCGCGGCGGCAACATGGGCACCTACAACACCTTCCGGCTGGTCGGCTTCGGCGTCGGACCGATCGCCGCCGGCGGCGTCGTCGCCGCGGGTCCGTACTCGGTCGGCAACACGACACTCACCGGTTTCGATGCCGCCTTCTCCCTCGCAGGGTTCACCGCGTCGCTTTCTTTCGTGTTGATCCTCGCGCTCATCCGCGATCCGGAGATCGAACCGGCCGACCCCGACGACGGATCCGGCGGGATCGCCGTCTTCGATCCGAGCGGGGAGCACCTGCTTGATCCCGTCTTCACACTCGGTGTCGCCTCCTTTTTCATGGCCGTCGGGATCGCCACCTTCGCGACGCTCGAAGGGATCGTCAACACCAGGCTCGATCAGGGACCGCAGATGTTCGGCCTGCAGTTCGCCGCGTTCGTGCTCGCACAGATCCTCCTGCAGGTCCCCGTCGGCCGTGCCACGGATTTCTACGGGCGCAAGCGGTTTATCGTCCTCGGGATGGCACTGCTGGTGCCGACGACACTCTCCCAGGGGTTCATCCTCGACTCCTGGCTCATGTTTTTCGCCCGCTTCGCGCAGGGCGTGGCCGGTGCGATGGTGTTCGCCCCGGCGCTCGCACTGGCCGGCGACATCGCGACCGAGACCAGTTCCGGATCCACGCTGTCGGTGCTGACGATGGCCTTTGGCTTCGGGGTCGCCTTCGGCCCGCTGCTCTCGGGTTTCCTGGTCGCGGTCGGCTTCGCTGTCCCCTTCGCGTTCGCTGCCGTCCTCGCGGCGGCTGGACTCCTCTTGGTCCTCACGCAGGTCGAGGAGGTCCGGACACCGAACCGGTCGCCCGCCGGTAACGACTAGCGTGATCCACAAATCCGAATAATCCTTTTGTGGATTCCGTCCGAACCAGCCCGTACGAGCAAGGCGACGGAAGGCCTTGCCGGGACCGAACACGCAGCGAGCACCAGGGGACAGTCCCGAACGGGACTGACTGCGAAACACATTTGTGGCTCGCTGACTGACCAATCAGTCAATGGGCGCGGACGACGACGAGATCATGACCGCGGTTTCCCGTGCACTCCGGAGCCACGGCTACGCCGAACTCACGATGCAGGATATCGCGGACGAGTGCTCGAAGAGCAAGTCGCTGTTGCACTACCACTACGACACCAAGGAGGATCTGCTGGTCGCCTTCCTCGATCAACTGCTCACCGACTACGAACAGCGAATCGAGTGCCGGGCCGACCAGCCCCCCGAACAGCGCCTCGTCGACTTCCTCGCCCGCTTCGTGTTCACCCCCGACGACGGGGACCGCGAGAACTTCCATCTGGCCTTGCTGGAGATGCGCTCGCAGGGCCCGTTCAACGACCGTATCCAGGCCCAACTCGACCGGAGTGACCGACTCCTCCGTGGCACCGTCGCGGAGATCCTCGCCGAGGGGATCGAGACGGGCCGGTTCGAACCGGTCGACCCCGACCGGACCGCGGCCCTGCTCGTCGCCGCCCTCGACGGCGCCCGCACGCGACAGATCACCCTCGGCGACTCGGTCACGGATACCGACGACACGTACACGCGCACGGTCGTCGAGGAGATCCTCTCACAGATCGTCGACCCGATCCTCGCGGAAGGCTCGCTCCCCGGGCTCGACGCCACCGTCGCCGAACTCGACCGCGGGGCGTGATCGATGGCCCGGTTTCCGAACCCGGTGAAGCTGACGATCCTCTGGATCGGACTCGGGCTGGCAAGCGCCGGCCTCATCGACCGGGACCGCGCGGTGAAGACGACCGAACTCGCCTGGCCGCGCGTGCTGACCGGCATCGCCCGGATGTCGAAAAACGCCGTCGACGTCGCGATGGTCGGCGTCGCGGTCGGGACCACCGGCGTGGCGGGGGTCGGTTTCGCGAGCCCGTTCTGGGGCCTCTCCTTCGCGGTCGGTGGCGGCGTCGCCGGCGGCACCATCGCGCTGGTCTCACAGCGGTACGGCGCCGAGGCCTGGGACGATCTCGGCCGGGCCGTCAGGTCGAGTACGCTGCTCGTGATCTCGCTGACGGTGCCACTCTCGGTCACCTTCTGGCTCGTTCCCGACGCGCTTATCTCGGTGCTGTCGGGCAACGAGGCCGCGATCGCGGAGGGCGCAACCTACCTCCAGATTGTCGGGCTGGGTATCCCTTTCGCGGGGCTGAACCTCGTCGGGAGCCGCATCCTCGTCGGAACTGACGACGCCTACACCGCGATGCAGCTCCGGGGTGGTGGCGCGGTCGCGAACATCGTCCTGAACGCCGTGTTCATCTTCGGGCTCGGCTGGGGCGTCACCGGCGCGGCGCTTGGCACTGTGCTCTCGAATGTCGTCGTCGTGGCGGCGTTCGCGGTCGGGCTCACTGTCGGCCGACTGCCGGTCGTGGGGCCGTTCCCGGTCCAGATCTCGCCTCGTGGGCAGTGGACCGACCCGGGAGTGGTCCGGGATCTGGTCACGATCGGCACGCCAGTCGGGTTGCGCAATCTTGTCTGGACCGTCGCCGAGTTCCCGATGCTCGGCATCCTCGATATCTTCGGGGAGAACACGGTTGCGGCGTGGGTGATCGCCCGCCGGATCTGGGGGGTGATGAACACGCCCGGCTGGGGGTTCGGACTGGCCGCCTCGAGTCTCGTCGGCCAGGCGCTCGGCCGGAACGACGAACGCGAGGCCGAGGCCTACGGCCGGGATATCATCCGCTTCGCGGTCGCCACGTACATCATCTCCG
>Ga0207714_1000646_pt1 | contig 23475 bp, 25 predicted proteins | sample PonA232FremontCA_2_FD_187270 | JGI IMG/M metagenome (GOLD analysis project Ga0207714, IMG submission 187270) | Marine sediment microbial community from Fremont, CA, USA - Pond A23 Sediment 2 (SPAdes) | ecosystem: Environmental > Aquatic > Marine > Unclassified | place: USA: Fremont, California...
GAGCCTGTCGGTCCTGCTCGGTGTCGTCCCGCGGGCCGCGGTCTTCCTCAGGATCGTCGAGACCGCGGTCGGCTCGCTCCCGGGGGTGGTGGGCTGATGACGAGCGCGCTCACCGCCCTGCCGCCCGGGCCGGTTCTGCTCGCGGTCGCCGTCCTGATCGCGGTGACGTCTCGCCGCGTCGGTCACGCGCTCGGCATCGCCGCCGCCGCGGTGACGGTCGCCTGGGCGTGGGTCGTCCCGGCCGGCGCGCACCTGCAGACCACGTTCCTCGGGTTCGAGGCCGTCCTGCTCAACGTGGACGGGTTCTCGCGGCTGATGGGGCTCGTGTTCGGGATCATCTGTCTCGTCGCGGTCCTGTACTCGTACGCGAGCGAGGCCGAGAGCGTCCAGACCGCGTTCGCGTTCTCGTACGTCGCGACGAGCTTCGGCGCGGTGTTCGCCGGCGACTGGCTCACGCTCCTGTTCTTCTGGGAGCTGATGGCCGTCACCAGCACGCTGCTCGTCTGGCACTACCGGGGCGAGGCGGTCCGGGCCGGCTTCCGGTACGCGCTACTCCACGGGCTCGGCGGGACGCTGTTGATGGCCGCGGTCCTCGGTAACTACGTCACAAAGGGGACGTTCCTGTTCGCGACCGTGCCGGGCGGCCCGGAGACCGCGGGGATCGTCGCGGGGCTACCGGCCGCGCTCGCCGCGGTCGGGATCGGCGTCAACGTCGGGTTCATCGGCCTCCACGCGTGGCTTCCCGACACCTACCCCCGTCCGCACGTCGCGGCCAGCGTCTTCCTCTGTGTGTTCACCACGAAGACGGGCGTCTACGGAATGTACAGGGCGTTTCCGGACGGACACGTCGCGATCGCGTACATGGGCGGCGGCATGGCCGTCTTCGGCGCGACGTTCGCGCTGTTCCAGAACGACATGCGGCGGCTGCTCTCGTATCACATCCAGTCGCAGGTCGGCTACATGGTCGCCGGCGTCGGGATCGGGTCGGCGCTGTCGCAGGCCGGCGCATTCGCACACGTGTTCAACCACATCCTCTACAAGGGGCTGCTGTTTATGACGGCCGGTGTCGTGATCTACCGGACCGGCGAGGAGAGCCTGAAGAAGCTCGGCGGGCTCGCCCGGCAGATGCCGCTCACCGCAGGCGCGTTCGTCGTCGCCGCGCTCTCGATCGCGGGCTTCCCGGGGTTCAACGGCTTCGTCAGCAAGGGGATCATCATCGACGGGGCACACTACACGTTCGGCGACGGGCCGCTCCCGCTCGGGGAGTTCGGCACGCTCGAATGGCTCCTCTTACTCGGCGGGGTCGGCACGTTCATGTCGTTCATCAAGTTCGGCTACTACGCGTTCTTCCACGGTGAGTACGACGGCGAAGTCGCAGACGCCAACCGGGGGCAGGCCGTCGCGATGGTGACGGTCGCCGTCCTCTGTGTGACGTACGGCCTGATCGACGGCGCGCTGTTCGCGCTGTTGCCGTTCGACGTGACCGACGGCGCCGCGGTCGAGCGCGTCTACGAGACCTACACCGTCTCCCACGTCGTCGAGGGCGTGTTGCTGGGGGTCCTCGGTCTGGTCGGCTTCTATCTCACGAAGAAGCCGCTCTCGAAGCTCGGTCGGGTGCCAGACGTCGACGCGCTGTACAACCCCGCGGTGTTCTACGGCGCTCGCGGCCTCGTCGTCGGCGTCACGGAGCTGTACGCCGCCGTCGACCGGGCCGCGGTCGGGCTCGCCCGGCTGACGGCGCGAATCGTCACCGACCCGCAGGCGGCGGCTCGACGGGCCGGTACCGACGCCGACGTCACGTTCGGAATCGGCCGCAGCGTGCTGGTGTTGACGCTCTCGATGGGCGTCGTGTTGCTCGCGTTCCTCCTGGTCTGAGGCGTCGTCGCAGGTCGGAGTCGGACCGGCCGGCAGGGGGTCGCTCGGGCGGCGGCTCAGTACTCCTCGTACGCGAGGTTCATCATCCACTGCGAGAACGCGTCGGACTGTGCGTCAACCTCCTCCTCGCCGATGAACGGGGAGAGCATGTCGCCGGCCATAAGCAGCGAGAAGTCCAGGTCGCGCGGGGCGGGCTCTAAGTAGTACGTGGTGTGGCCGTCGTAGACGGCGTCCTCGCGCCGGATGAGGCCGGACTCCGAAAGCGACTCCGCGATGCGGCTCCCCTTCCGCGAGGAGATGTCGAGCTCCTTCCAGAAGTCGCTCTGATGGATACCACCGGTCTCGCGGATGAGGTCGAGACCGGCCTGCTCGTCCGCCGACAGGTCGTTTTCGAGTTCGGGCGCGCTCATAGATCAACGAGCGCCCGCGAGTCTGTTAAAACTGGCCTTCCGCGCCGTCGCCGCCGGAAACGGCGTCGGCGGTGGCGAACCCCGACGGCAGCGGGACCGGTTCGGCCGCCGTCTCGCAGGGCGGGCCGTCTGCGAACTCGACGGCCGGGTCGCGCCCGGTCCGGATCCGCGTGAACGACCGGGTGCCGAACCCGTCGCCGTGACGGCAGGCGCCGTACTCGTGGTCGGCGAGGACATCGCCCGCGCGGTCGACCCACGCCGTCCCGGTCTCGCCCGGCTCGGGCGCGAGCGCTCCGGCGATCTGCCGCGCGCTGTCGGCGCGTCGACCGCCGGCCTCCCGACGCCGGGCCGGCACCGCGAACCGCTCTGTGCCGTTCACCACGCCGCCGACGTTGCCGACGACGTGAACGCCCGGGCGGAGCCGCGTCACCGCGAGGCCGCCGTCGTACGACAGCAGGAACGCCGCTCGACCGTCCGCCAGGACGAGAGAGAACCCGTCGTACGCGCGGGCGTCGAGCTCGCGTTCGGCGGATCGCACCGCGTCTTCGGCGGACGCGGCCGTCAGGCAGTCGGCGACGAGCAGCCCCCGCGAGCGGTCGCCCTCGCGGTCGGCGTCGAGCCAGCGGTTCGCAACGGCGGCGACGACCCCGGACTCGGAGACGCCGATCCACGTCCCCCCGGCCGCGGCGTCACGCGGAGCGACGTACCGGACGCGGTTGCCGTCGGCGTCGCGGACCGCGGGCGGCTCGCTCCGCCGGTCGACGGCCTCGTCGCGGGTGGCCGCGACCGCCACGGGCGCGTCGCCGAACGTCCGCCACGCGAGCGTGAGCGTACACACGGACGATCGCACGGTCGAGGGGGTCGAAAACCTCACGGTCGAGCCGGTCAGCTGTTTACTCGTATTAAAAGAAATCTTTTGACCCGTCGCTGCGTACCCCGACCCATGAAAGCCATCGCCGTGTACGAGGGGACCGACGAACCGGTCGTGACGGAGAAGCCGCGACCGGAGCCGGCGGCCGGCGAGGCGCTCGTCAGGACCCTCCGCGTCGGGGTCGACGGGACCGACCACGAGGTGATCGCGGGCGGCCACGGAGGGCCGCCGGCGGGCGCAGACCACCTCGTGTTGGGCCACGAGGCCGTCGGGGTCGTCGCGGACCCCAACGGCACCCCGTTCGAGGCCGGCGACATCGTGGTTCCGACGGTTCGGCGGCCGTCGGACGGAGGCAACGAGTACTTCTCGCGCGGCGAGCCGGACATGGCGCCGGACGGCGCGTACCACGAGCGCGGTATCGTCGGCGAGCACGGCTTCATGTCCGAGTACTTCACGAGCCCCGCGGAGTTTCTCGTCCCGGTCCCGCCCGGGCTGGCCGACCGGGGGTTCCTCGTCGAGCCCCTCTCGATCGCGGAGAAGGCGATCGAACACGCGCGCGCCAGCCGGTCGGCGTTCCGCTGGGAGCCCGAGTCGGCGTTCGTGCTCGGGAACGGCTCGCTCGGGCTGCTCGCGCTCGCGACGCTGCGTGACGAGTTCGACCGGCTGTACTGTCTGGGGCGGCGGGACCGCCCGGACCCGACGATCGACATCATCGAGTCGCTCGGCGCGACGTACGTCAACTCGAACGAGACCGCCGTCTCGGCGGTCCCGTCGGCACACGAGCCGATGGACCTCGTCTTCGAGGCGACCGGCCACGCCCCGCACGCGTTCGAGGCGATCGATGCGCTCGCGCCGAACGGCGTCGGCGCGCTGCTCGGCGTCTCGCCGGACCGGACCCTCGAGATCGACGGGGGACGGCTCCACCGCGAGCTCGTGCTCCACAACAAGGCGCTCGTCGGCAGCGTCAACTCCGGTTACAGACACTTCGAGGCGGCGGCGGAGTCGCTTACGGAGCGTTCTGACGGGTTCCTCGACGCCCTCGTGACCGGCGTGTACGGGCTCGACGAGTTCGAGTCCGCGTTCGCGGACGACGACACGACTATTAAAACGGCGGTCGAATTCGGGGCGTATGAAAAACGTTGACGACCTGATCGACAGCGCGGCCGAGCTCGCGGAACACGGCCTCTCGAAGGGCGAGATCGCGGACGAACTGAACGTCTCTCGGGAGACGGCGAGCTGGCTCGTCGAGCGCGGCGGCGGGAGCGACGCCGCCGCCGCGACCGACGCCGCGGCCGCCTCGGCCGATATCCACGTCGACTGGTCCGCGCTCGGCCGCGACTCGACCCGGCTCGGCTACGCCGCGAGCGCGATGGCGGACCTCCTGGCGAAAGAGGGCGAGTCGGTCGACCTGACGGTGGGAATCGAAAAGGCCGGCGCGCCGCTCGCGACCGCGGTCGCCGACCGGCTCGACACGGATCTCGGGACGTACGCGCCCGCGAAACACCAGTGGAACGAGGGCGATATCGACGAGCAGGGCGGCGGCTTCTCGCGTAACTTCGCCGCGATCCGGAACCGCGACTGCTACGTCGTCGACGACATCATCACCTCCGGCACCACGATGCGGGAATCGATCGACGCGATCCGCGCGCAGGGCGGCGAGCCGGCCGCCTGCGTCGTGCTGGTCGACAAGCGGGGCTACGACGAGATCGACGGCGTCCCCGTCTACTCGCTCGTCGACGTGGTTCGCGTCGACCGCGACGGTTGAGCCACCCACGAAACCGAACCCGTTCGGTTCGGAACCCATTTTACGCGCCGACGCGTATGCGACTCCATGACGTTCAGCCCCGAAACTGACGCCGACGCGGAGGCGATCGAACAGCGCGTCGACGAGGCAGTCGCCGCGGACGGCGTGGTGCTTTTCATGAAAGGGAACCGCCTGATGCCGCAGTGCGGCTACTCGAAACGCGCCGTCGAGCTCATCGCGCGACACGTCGAGGAGTTCGAGACGGTCGACGTGTTGCCCGCGCTGCCCAAGTACCGCGAGGCCCTCGCGGAACACAGCGGCTGGGAGACGATCCCGCAGGCGTTCGCCGACGGCGAGTTCGTCGGCGGCAGCGACGTGCTCGCGGAGCTCGACGAGCGCGGCGAGCTGGCGGCCGAACTCGGCGCGGAGTAGGCCGGTGTGCCGACGGCTCGGACCGCGTCGCCGCGACGCGAGCTAAGGTTTTGTATCGAAGGGTAGCCCATTTAAACCCACGGCCCGTAGGCGAAGTAGGTGCGGCCGTTACCGCCGCGATCACCGGTTCGACCCCATCCCGTTCACAAACAATGACAGGCCGCGTGTTCAGACTTCATTCGACGCTCGAACTGCCACTCGAAGACATGGAGGCGTACTTCGACGAAGATCCCGACCTGCCGCCGGAGATCGACGACATCGACATCACGCGTCGAAACAACACCCTGATCATAAAGGCGCTGTCCGACGACGAGTCGATCAGCAAGTACACCCCGACCGCACAGCTGAAAGCCTCCGTCTCGGAGACGCGGGTCTACGAGGAGGAGCCGCCCCGCGCCGGCGGCCCGAAGTGGATGGACGACGAGGAAGAGGAGATACCCTCCGAACTCGTCGAGTTCGCCTGTTTCAAAGGCGACCGCGAGACCGTGCTCCAGAACTCCGCGCTCCAGTACCCGATGTTCCGCGTCCTCCGCGAGATCGCGTTGCGCTCCGAGAAGGGGACGCTGACGGCGATCACCGAGGAGAACGGCGAGCTGGAGGCGACCCGGATCGTCGAAGGCGAGTCCCGCCCGGCGAGCATCGAGGTAGTCGAGAGCCCGAAAGGCGCCGGCGAGGGCGAGGGCGGCGTCAACTGGCGCGACAACGAGTTCATCAGCGACTGACCGCCGACGCTTTACCCGCGCGTCCCCCTCGCTCGGCCATGAGCGACTGGGTGAGCCTGTTTTCGGGCGGCAAGGACTCCTCGTGGGCGCTGTACCGCGCGATAGCGGAGGGTCTCGACGTCTCGCGGCTCCTGACCGTCCACCCCGCGGGCGACTCGTACATGTACCACACGCCGGCGACGGAGCTCGCCGGACTCGCCGCCGAGAGCATCGGCATCGACCTCGTCGAGGTGTCGCCGGACGAGTTCGGGGCCGACGACGTCGACGACGCGGGCGCGCAGGGCGACGCCGAGCTAGAGCCGATGGAGGCCGCCCTCCGGGAGACGGCCGTCGCTGACGGGTTCGACCTCGCGGGCGTCACCGCGGGCGCGGTCGAAAGCGAGTTCCAGACGAGCCGCATCCGAGCGATGTGCGACCGCCTCGGCGTCGACCTGTTCGCGCCGCTGTGGGGCGGCGACCCGGTCGCGCTCGCGGAGGCGATGTTCGACGCCGGCTTCGAGATCCGGATCGTGCAGGTGGCGGCGCACGGGCTCGACGAGTCGTGGCTCGGCCGGCGGTACGACGCGGACGCGCTCGACGAGCTGCTCGCGCTCCGCGATGAGTACGGCGTCCACCCGCTCGGCGAGGGCGGCGAGTTCGAGACGTACGTCGTCGACGGGCCGCACATGGACCGCCGGATCGACGCGACCTACGACACGGTCTGGGAGGGAGACCGCGGTCACGTTACCGTCCGTGACGCGCGGCTGACCTGAGCCGAGCGACCGCGACGCGTCACGGCCAGCTGCCGGCCTGGCCGTAGGCGTCCGCGATCCGTCCGATCGCGACGACGTAGGCGGCGGTCCTCAGGTTCGGGACGTCGCGCGTCTCGTAGGAGTCGACGGTCCCCTCGAACGCGTCGGTGATCACGCGTTCGAGCTCCTCGTTGACCCGCGATTCGGTCCAGCTGAACCGCTGTCGGTTCTGGACCCACTCGAAGTACGAGACGGTGACACCCCCCGCGTTCGCGAGGATGTCGGGGACTACGTACACGTCGCGGCCGCTGAGCACCTCGTCTGCGCCGGGCGTGAGCGGCCCGTTCGCCCCTTCGACGATCACGTCCGCCTCGACGTCGCCCGCGAGGTCGCGGTCGATCGCGTTCTCGAGCGCCGCCGGAATGAGGATGTCGACGTCGAGCGTCAACAGCTCCGCGTTCGTGATCGCGGCGGTCGTCGCGTAGCCGGAGACCGCGCCGGTCTCCGTCTTGTGGTCCCGCGCCGCGCGGGGGTCGAACCCGTCCGGGTCGTACACGCCGCCCGAGGAGTCGGAGACGGCGACGATGTCGGCTCCGAGGTCGTTGAGCAGCGCGGCCCCGGTCGCACCGACGTTGCCGTACCCCTGTACCGCGACGGTCGCGCCTGCGATGTCGCGGTCGAGCCAGTCGAACGTCTCTCGGGTCGCGAGCGCGACCGACCGCCCCGTCGCCTCGACGCGGCCCGCGCTGCCGCCGGAGTCGAGCGCTTTCCCGGTGACCACGCCCGGAGCGGTCGTGTTCTCTAGGGTCTCGTAGGTGTCTTTGATCCAGTTCATTTCCCGTTGACCGGTGTTGACGTCGGGCGCGGGAATGTCGCGGTCCTCACCGACGATCGGGCGCAGCTCGGTCGCGAACGCTCGCGTCAGCCGCTCTAGCTCGGAGTCGGAGTAGTCGCCGGGGTCGACCGCGATCCCGCCTTTGCCGCCCCCGTACGGCACGTCGACGACCGCGCACTTGTACGCCATCCACCCCGCGAGCGCCTTCACCTCGTCGCGCGTGACGCCCGGGTGATACCGGATCCCGCCTTTGTACGGGCCGCGGTCACCGTTGAACTGCGCCCGGTACGCTCGCACCGTCTCCAGCGAGCCGTCGTCGAGTTCGACCGTGAGGTTCGTCTCGAGCACGCGCTCGGGCGTTTTCAGTCGCTCGATGACCCCGGGTGCGGCGTCGACGTGTGCAGCCGCGTCGTCGACCTGTTCCCGGAGGCTCTCGTACGGGTTCGCCTGGTCGTCGGTCATGGGTTGCACTGCCGGTGGACCCGAGTTAACTGTGGCGACCCGCCTCGCCCTGTCGCGCGGCGCGGCCCTCGCTCGGGCGGTGCGGTCAGTCCGTCTCGTCGGCCAACAGCAGCCCGAGGTATGAGGTCCGGACCTGGTCGTCCGCCTCGAGTCCGAGGCGGCCGAGCGCGCCGACGGCGGCCTCGCGGGCCTCGTCGACGTCCCCGTCCTCGTCGACCGCGCGCTCAATCTCCACGAACTCGTCGAGACCGGACACCGCGTCGAGCGTGACGGTGAACCCCTCGAACGACCAGAACTCCCGGCGCTTCTCGACGGTCGCCGCCGGCTCGAAGCCGAGACCGTCGAGGACGCCCGCCATCGCCTCGCCGTCGTCGACGCCGGTCTCGCGTTCGATCCGGGTCTTCGAGCCGGCGTCGACGAGCGGGCCTTTATACGTGATCACCGTCGTCGCCGCGTCCGCGGTCGAGCTTCCGGTCGCCGCGTCGCCCGCGGGGAGCGGCGTCTCGCGCCGCACCCGGAGCGCCTCGTCGGTCTCGGCGAACTCCCGATGCGGGGCGTCGTAGTAGGTGTCGCGCTGTCGCCGGGCGCCGATCCGCTCCGCGTCGACCGCGCGCAGTCGGTCGCGCACGCCGTCCAGTTCGGCCGGGACCTTTATCTCGACCTCGTACATGTGCGGTGGTGCGGACGGAGCGTTCATAAGGGCCGCGGCATCGACGCCGGGGCCCCGGCCCTCCGAGAGCGGTCTCCCGCCGGCCGCGCTCCGGCGCGTCGTCGGTCTGTGACGAACCGTGCTTCTTAAGAGTGTAACAGGAGATTGATTCGTATGAGCGATCAGGAGCAAGCGGACGCGGCCGAGGGGGCCGAGGAGACGGCGACCGACGGGCTCGAAGACGGCGACTTCGTACGGGTCGCGTACACGATTCGGACGGCGGACGACGGCCGCGTCATCGACACGACGGACGAGGAGACGGCCGAAGACGCCGAGATCGACGTCGACGAGTACGAGTTCGAGCCGCGCGTCGTCGCGCTCGGCGCCGGTCACGTGTTCCCCTCCGTCGAGGAGGCGTTCGTCGGCGCGTCCGTCGGCGACGAGGGGACGGTCGACGTGCCCGCCGACGACGCCTTCGGCGAGTACGACCCCGACGAGGTCGAGACGGTCAAGGCGGACAAGATCCCCGAAGACGACCGGTACCCCGGCGCGCAGGTCCAGATCGACAACCGTCAGGGGCACCTCGAAACGATCATCGGCGGCCGCGCCCGCGTCGACTTCAACCACCCGCTTGCCGGCGAGGACTTAGAGTACGAGTACGAGCTCCTCGAAGCGATCGACGACAGAGAAGAGCAGGCGGCCGGTATGCTCGGGATGTACCTCCAGGAAGCGCCCGAGGTCCGCGTCGAGTCGGTCGCCGAAGAGGAGGAGACCGTCGTCGAAGACGACGGCGAAGAGACCGTCGAAACCGAGACCGTCGAAAAGGACGTCCTCTACGTCACCGCGACGCAGGCGATGCAGATGAACCAGCAGTGGATGTTCCAGAAACAGCAGATCGCACAGGACCTGATGTCCCGGCTCGACCTCGACCGGGTCGTGATCGAGGAGGTCATCGACGGCGGCGGCATGGGTGGCATGGGCGGTATGATGGGCGGGATGGGCGGTGCCGGCGACGTCGACATCGAAGAGGCGCTCGAAGACGTCGACGTCGACGCAGACGAGATCGTCGACGAGATAGACGAGGAGTGACGCCGCGCGCCGGCGGGCGGTTCGGAGCCGCCGCGCCGGTCTGACACGTCGTCGAACCGATTCTGTTTCAGCCGTTGACCGACGCCGAGCGGCCGCTGTCAGGCGATGTCGCGGCTCGTGTCGACCGAGACCGCGTCGGTCAGCTTCAGTTTCAGCGGCTCTTCCAGTGCGGCCCCGCCGCGGAATTTCGGAACGACGAGCCGGTTGACGATCTCGGCTCCCCTGACGGTGGTCCGCAGGTCGAAGACGACGTCGGCGACCTGCTCGGTGACGCGCCGACACCGGGCGTCTTCTCCCCCTCGGAGGGCGTGTAACAGCGCGATTCCATCGGCCTCCACGACGTGGGCCCTGAGCTCGTCGAGAGACGCGGCGTACGCGGGCGCGGCCGCCGCCGCTTCGAGCGGGTCGACCGAGTCGACGACGAACGTGCCGCGCTCCGGGAGGTCGGCCGCCGCCGCCGCGACGTCGTCGGGGGAGTCGCCGACCGCGGTCTCGACGGTCGTCTCGGCCCCGCCGTCGGCCGACGCCGCTGTGTCCGACCGCTCGTCGCCGCGTCCCATCGCCGTCTCGACGGCGGCGGCCGACCGGACCGTCGTCAGGTAGCGGCACGCGCGGACCCGAGCGAGGCGGTTCAAGACGAGTTCCGACTGACTCGCCGGGTCTGCCGTCAGCGCGACGACGCTTCCGCTCGGGAGGCCGCCGCCGAACCGCCTGTCCAGCGTCGGGATCCCCGTCGGAAGGGTCTGCATACGAGTGCTGCCGGGCCCGAGGGTTTGGGTTTGTCGGTGCCCGAACCGAGACACGACTGCGCTTCGGTCCCCGGTGCCGGGCGTCTGGGTCGTCTCGGCGTCCGGTCGCCTCACGGCACGCGCCACGCGCTCGCCGCCTCCGTCCGAGCGATCCGCCGGGCGAGGTCGTCGTATGCGGCTCGAACCGCGGCGTCCGACAGCGGCTCGGGGCCGCCGTCCGGGACGTCGCCCAACACCGGACACCCGAGGAGCGCCGCCACGCCGTCCGGTGCGGACGCCCTGCCGACCGCGACGGCCCCGACCGGCGGACAGCCGAGGCGTCTGGCGAGCGCGGCCGTCTTCGCGGCGTCGCGCAGCGCGGCCCGTCGGAGCCGCGTCACGACGAGCGACCGGTCGGCCGCTCGAAGCGGGGCGGCCGCGTCGGGGGCCGCGCCGGCCGGACAGTCGAGCACCACCGGAACGTCGTCGGGCGTCGCGTTCCCGAGGTCGGCGAGAACCGACGCCGCGTCGACCGACAGCGGGTCGGCCGGCGCGGCGAGCACCGTCGGTGCCGCGCGGTCGGGTCGAACGGAGGTCTGCTCGCGGACGGCCTCGACGACGCTCGGCGGGTCGTCCGGACCCGTCGCACGGTCGGACGCCGCTCGCGCGTCGTCCGCGGTCTCCGCGGCCAGCCGCGCGAGGTTAGGGAGGTCCCAGTCGGCGTCGGCGGCGACGACGGCGGTCCCGCGCCGCGCGAGCGCTCGGGCCAGCCCGACGACCGTCGTCGTCTTTCCGCTCCCTCCCTTTCCGCCGGCCACGGCGATCACGGCGGCGAGTGAGTCGCGACCGGATATAAGCAGTCGGTCCCGGCGAGTGCTCGGACCGACGGCGGGGGTCGCTCGCGTCGGACTACGGCTCCGGCGCGAGCGGCGTGAACCGGCCGGGCCGATGCGTCGACGTCACCGCGGCCGTCCCTCCGCGACCCGCGATTCGACGAACTCGACGACGGCCGCGAGCTCCTGGCTCCCGATACCGTGCCCGCCGGGGAAGCCGCCGTGCGTGACGTCCGCGCCCGCCGACTCCAGTCGGTCGACCGCCCGCTCCGCCCGCTCGGCCGGGATCACGCGGTCGCCGTCCCCCGACCCGACGAACACCGGCTTGCCTTCGATCCCGTCGCGGTCGGCGTGCGACTCGGCGAGGTAGCCGTGGAGCGCGACGACCCACGCGTAGCGGCCGGGGTCCGCAAAGAGAAGCGAGAGGCTCGCGATCGCGCCCTGACTGAAGCCGAGCAGGCCGACCCGGTCGGGGTCGATCCCGTAGGCGTCGACCGCGGCGTCGACGCTCTCGACGATCAGGTCGAGGCTCCGCCGGAACTCGTCGGGGTCCGGCTGGCTCGACTCCAGTCCGCCGGCCGAGAGGTCGAGCTCGTACCACGTGTACCCGCCATAGAGCGGGTCGGGCGCGCGGAGGCTGACGACGCGGAGTTCGTCCGGGAGCTCGGCGGCGACCGGAAGCAGGTCCGCCTCGTCGGCACCGCGGCCGTGGAGGACGAAGACGGCGGGCGCGAGTCCGTCGCTCTCCTCGTCGGGCGCGACGTGGACGTGTTCGAGCGGGAGGTCGGCCGCGGGCGCGGTGTCGGTCATGGGCGTTCGGTTGGCGAGGCGGGCGGTTATGTTCGGCGGTCGCGGAGAGCGTAATCGAGGGCGGTTTCATCACTCGCCGTCGAACGCGCGGTTTAACCGTCCTGCCGCACAATTGGTTCGATATGAGCGGCTCCACGGGGGGCGACCTCACGAAGACGGGGATGGCCCTGAAACACGACCGCGAGTGGGACTACGAACTCGACCGGATCGTCGAGGCGATAGAGGAGCGAGACGCCTCGAAGGTCGGGCTTCAGTTCCCCGAGGGGCTCAAGCGCCGCGGTCCGAAGGTCGCAGACGACCTCCGTGCGGTCGCGCCCGACGACGTCACGTTCATGCTGTCCGGTCAGCCGTGTTACGGGGCCTGTGACCTCGACACGTACCTGATGCGCCGGACGGACGTGTTCGTCCACTTCGGCCACACGCCGATGAAGGAGTCGGACAGCATCGTCTACGTCCCCCTCTTTTCGAACGTCGACCCGTTCCCGATCATGGAGGACGCGCTGACCGAGGAGCTGTCGCCGCCGGAGGAGGACGCCGACGTGGGCCTCGTCACGACGGCCCAACACATGAACCGGTTCGAGGAGATGACCGACTGGTTAGAGGAGCGCGGCTACGAGGTCCACACCCGACGGGGCGACGACCGGCTCACGAAGGAGGGACAGGTGCTCGGCTGCAACTACGCCTCCGCGGACATCGACGCAGACCAGGTGCTGTACGTCGGCGGCGGGAAGTTCCACCCGGTCGGGCTCGCGATGGAACACCCCGACAAGCGCGTCGTCATCGCCGACCCGGTCAACAACGCCGTCTCGGTCGCGGAGCACGACCAGTTCCTCAAGCAGCGCTACGCCGCGGTTCACAAGGCGATGGACGCCGAGAAGTGGGGCGTCATCTTCTGTACGAAGATCGGACAGGGCCGCTGGGAAAGGGCCCAAGAGATCGTCGAGGACAACGAGAACGCCTACCTGATCACGATGGACGAGGTGACGCCGGACCGGCTGCGGAACTTCGACATGGACGCGTTCGTCAACACCGGCTGTCCCCGGATCACGACCGACGACGGCCCGCGGTTCCACAAGCCGATGCTCACCCCCGGCGAGTACGAGGCCGCGATCGGCGAGAAGCCGCTCGACTCGATCGAGTTCGACACGTTCCACGACACCTGGTGACGCGCCGAGCGCGGGGTCGCTCTCATCCGACCGTGTTCTCGACGTAGTCGACCGCTTTTTCCGGCGACGCCACGGCCTCGACGCCGTCGACGTCGTGCGTGTCGAGCCCCGCCACCGGCCGCCCGTGCGCCAGCGCCATCCCGATCTCCGAGAGCGTGCCGTGTGAGCCGTCCACCGCGATCGCGGCGTCGCCGTTGAGCGCCACCAACGCGTTGCGGGCGTGGCCCATCCCGGTCGCGACCGGAACCGTGACGTGCGGGTTCGCGTCCGACCGCCGGTCCGTCGGCAGGATGCCGATCGTCTCGCCGCCGGCACCCCGCGCGCCGCGACAGACGGCCTCCATAACGCCGCCGAGGCCGCCACAGACCACCGTGTGGCCGCGGTCCGCGAGCCGTTCGCCGAGCCGTTCCGCGATCGCCGCCGTCTCCGGCGAAACCGAACTCCCGCCGAGAACGCTGACGCGCATACCGCGGGACGCGGAGCGAGCGTATATAAATAGGCCGGCGGTCGTGTCGCGGCGTTGGTGAAACCCTTTTAAGTACCGAGCGAGTCCAAAGCGTATGACGTACGATACCGTCGTGTTCGACAACGACGGTGTCCTCGTGGGCCGCACGCGGTTCGACGTGCTCCGGGACGCAACCCGGAACGCGTTCGAGGAGTGCGGCGTCGAGGAGCCCGACCCGGACGACGTAGAGCAGATGACGATCGGCGCGACCCCCGGCAGCGTGGGAACCGTCTGCCAGACGTACGACCTCGACCCGGGGTCTTTCTGGCGGACGCGCGACGACGTGGTCTCGAAGGCACAACAACAGGAGGCCCGCGAGGGGCGCAAGACCCCGTACGACGACCTCGACGAGCTTCAGGACCTCAACGTCGAGATGGGGATCGTCTCGTCGAACCAGCAGGCCACCGTCGACTTTCTCGTCGACCACTTCGAGGGGTTCGACCGGATCGGAGCCGCGTACGGCCGGGAACCGACGATCCACTCGCTCCAGCTCCGCAAGCCGAACCCCCACTACATCGACCAGGCGCTCGGCGACCTCGGCGGGGGGAACGCCCTGTTCGTCGGCGACAACGAGTCCGACGTGCGGGCCGCCGAGAACGCCGGCATCGACTCGGCGTTCATCCGCCGGCCGCACCGCCGCGACTGGGACCTGAACGTCTGGCCGACCTGGGAGATCGACGACCTCAGCGATCTCCACGACATCTGCGCCCCGTAGGACGCGGCGTCGTGGCCGCCAGCTCCCCCGACGCCGCGTCGCCGCGACGGGAGCCGACGCCGCTGACCGTTCCGTCGCCGTCACGGCCCGTCCGTCGCGCGACGGGCGCTTCACGGTGCCCGCGCGACGGCAGCACCCGGGCGTGACGCGGCGCGTCTTCGCCGGGCTCTGCGGACTGGCCTTCCTCGTCAACTTCGGGCGGGTCGGCTTCGCCCCGCTGGTGCCGACGCTCGGCGCGGAGTTCGCCGCCAGCCCCGCCGTCGTCGGCACCGTGACGACGCTGGTGTGGGTCGGCTCCGCGATTCCGCGTATCCCGGTCGGCTACCTCCTCACGCGCGTCCCGCGCCACTCCGTCGTCGTCGCCGCCGGCGTCGCGCTCGCGCTCGCCGCCGCGGCCACCGGGAGCGCAGAGACGGTCAATCAGCTCCGGGTCGGCGCGTTGTGTCTCGGCCTCGCGTCGGGCGCGTACTTCGTCGCCGCCGTCCCGCTCGTCGCCGAGCTGTTCCCGAGCTCGCGCGGGCGTGCCATCGGCGTTCACGGGGCCGCGAGTCAGCTTGCGGCGGTCCTCGCGCCGGGAATCGTCGTCGCGGTGCTGCTCGTCGCCGGCTGGGGCGCGGTGTTTCGACTGCTCGCGGTCGGAGCGCTCGTGGCCACGGCGGTGCTCGTCGTCGCCGTCCGCGAGGACCCGCTCCCCTCGGGGGCGGGCGCGGACCGCGACTTCCGGTCGGCGCTGCGCCACTGGCCGGTGATCCTCGTGGGCGTCGTCCTCGTCGGGACGCCGGCGTTCGTCTGGCAGGGCGTGTTCAACTTCTACGTCAGCTACCTCGTCGGGACGAAGGCGCTCTCGCCCGGACCCGCGAACGCGCTTCTCACCGTCGTCTTCGCCGCGGGACTGCCCGCGTTCTGGTTCGGCGGACGGCTTGCCGACCGCCTCCCGCACGTGCCGTACCTGCTCGGGATCCTGTGTGCGTTCGCGCTCGCGCTCGCCGGGCTCGTCCTCGCCGAGGGGGTCGCGGCGCTCGCCGCGGTCACGGTCCTGCTCGGCGTCGTGATCCACGCGCTGTTTCCCGCCATCGACACGTTCATGCTCGAATCGCTGCCGGCGGACATCCGCGCGAGCGGGTACGCCGTGTTCAGCGGCGCGGCGATGGGTGTCGAGGCGACCGGAAGCGGCGTGGTCGGGGTCGCCGCAGAGACCGTCGGCTTCGACGCCGCGTTCGCGGCCGGGGCGGCCGGCGTCCTCCTCGTCGCCGGGGCGGTCGGCGGCGTCTACCGCTCCGGTCGGCTGCCGGGCGGGACACGCGAGGCGGCGACGGGCGGCGCGTGAGCCCGTGTCGGCGGTCGCAAACGCCGTCGGTGGCGGTGTTGAAGGGTTTAACCGTCAAGACGCACGATCCGAGGTAGTGACCGACTCACCGCCGTGGGCCGACCTCTTCGGCCACCCGGAGCCGTACCCCGAGCAGGCCGACGGCATCGACGCCGCCGTCGACGCCGCCGCGGACGGCGGCTTTCTCGCCCTCGAAGGCGCCTGTGGCACCGGGAAGACGATGCTCGCGCTCACGGCCGGGCTCGACCGCGTCCGCGACCCGGACTCCGACTTCGAGCGCGTCTTCGTCCTCACGAGCGTCAAACAGCAGCTCCGGCAGTTCGAGACGGACCTCCGGACGATAAACGAGAACCGTCCGGGCGACGACGACCCAGTCTCGGGACTCACGCTCGTCGGCAAGGCGGATGTCTGCCCGTACGCCCGGGAGCGTCGCGGCGGGGTCGACCGCGAAAACGTGTACGAGCGCTGCGAGGGGCTTCGCGAGCGCACGCGGAACCTCGTCGGCGACGGCGGCGCGACGACGGCGTCGGCCCTCGCGAGCGAGGCGCGGAGCCAGCAGGTCGGTCTCGCGGACTCGGGCGCGCCGGAGTCCGCCGGCGCGACCGCGGACGGCGACGCCCCCGCTGCCGACTACCTCTCGGTGGACGGCGAACCGACCCCATATCGTCCGGACACGGAGGAGTACGACGGGACCGAGTTCTGCCCCTTTTACGCCGGCTTCCTCGATGACCTCCCCGAAGACGGCGACCCGGCCGACGCGGTCCCGTTCGACGTGACCGAGCTCGGCCACGTCGACGCCGACGAGCTCGTCCGGCTCGCGGCGGGCCACGGCTCGTGTCCCCACTCGGTCATGGGCGCGCTCGTGCCCGAGGTCGAGGTCGTCATCGGCAACTACTACCACGCGTTCGACCCGGTGACGACCGGCACGTTCACCGGCGCGATCGTAGACGACGCGACGTTCGTCGTCTGCGACGAGGCGCACATGCTCGAACCGCGCGTCCGAGACCTCGTGAGCGACGCGGTCGCGGACGCGAGCCTGCGCGACGCCGAAAACGAGCTCACCCGCGTCGTCCAGCCCCTCGCTTTCGAGACCGCGGGCGCGGAGTCGGACGACGCCGCCGTGGTCCGGGGGGAGCTCGAAGACGCCGACGTGACGGTCGACGAGATCGAGGCCGTCCGGGAGTTTTACGCCGACCTCCGCGGCGAACTCGACCGTCGCGTGACCGCGCATCTCGACCGCGAGCGCCCGGACTGGCGCGCGTCGATTCGCGAGCTCGACGACGAGGAGATCCCGCTCCGTGACCCGGAGGAACCGGCCGAAGACGAGATCACGGCGTGGGCGAACGGCGAGGGATACGGCGAGCGCGTCTGGGCGCGCGCCGAACGGGTCGGCGCGGTCGTCAAACGCGCCCTCGACTCGCTTGAAGACGAGGACAAACAGCGCGCCGCGCCGGGCGTCGGTCGCACCCTCAACGCCTGGCACCGCGAGGGTCACACGGACTACTTCAGGGCGATCGAGCTCGAACGCACGGTCGACGAGACGGAGCCGCCGGACTCGTGGCGGCGAGCGTACAACGGGAGCCTCGCGCTGTACAACTGCCTCCCGAGCGAGCCGATCGGCGACCGGCTCGCGGAGTTCGGCGGCGGCGTCCTGATGAGCGCGACGCTTGAGCCGATGGACGTGTTTCGCGAGGTGACCGGGCTCGACCGCCTCGAAGCGCGCGGCAGACCGGTGAGAGAGCGCACGTACGGGCTGTCGTTCCCGGAGGCGAATCGCGCCAGCCTCGCGGTCGACGCGCCGAAGTTCACCCACGAGAACCGCGGTCCGCCCGGCGAACGGAACCCGACGCGGCTCGCGCACCTCGACGCGACGGCGACGGTCGCGCGCCGGGCGGGGAACGTCCTCGTCGGCGCGCCGAGCTACGCGGAGGCGGCGTGGATGGCCGAGTCGCTCGCGGACCGACTCGAAAAGCCCGTTCTCCTCGACGAGCCCTCCGCCGACCGCGAGACGGAGTCGCTGAAAGACGAGTTCTTCGCGGGCGGCGGGAAGGTGCTGGTGACGAGCCTCCGCGGGACGCTCACCGAGGGCGTCGACTACCGCGGCGATCGGCTCTCGGCCGCCGTGGTGTGTGGCGTCCCGATAATCAACACGGCGCGACCCCGGACGCGGGCGGTGATCACCGCCTACGACCGCCGGTTCGCGTCCGGGTTCGAGACGGCCCTGACCGTCCCGGCGGTCCGAAAGGCCCGTCAGGCGGTCGGTCGCGTCGTCCGCGGCCCGGACGAGCGGGGCGTCCGCGTCCTGCTCGACGCGCGGTACGCCCGCGACTCGTGGAACGGCGTCCGCGAGTACCTGCCGGAACACGAACGCGAGGAGTACCAGCCCGTGAGCCCGGACATGCTCGATGTCGCGCTCGACCGGTTCGACGCGCGGGCGGGCCAAGACCGGTGAGACGGCGTCGTTCGGCTCAGCTCTCTCGCCGGGCGAACGCGAGGTTCCCCGAGACGTTCTTGATGTACGCCGTCACCGTCTCGCCCTCCTGTGCTCCGGGGACGAAGACGGTGTACTCGCCGCGTTCGGCGACCCCGTCGCCTTTGCGCCCGGTGCCGACGATCTCGAGTTCGTACGTGTTGCCCGACTCGATGGCTTCCTCCTGACGCTGGGTCGTCTGGGTGTTCTGTTTCGCGACCGGACGGAACGCCCCGCAGGCCTCACAGCGAAGCATCGGGGTGCGGTTTTCGGTTTCGAGCCGCGTGTCGGGGAGCCCGCACTCCGAGCAGGTGACGAACGATTCGATGTACGAGTCGATCGCGGCCTGGAAGTCGCGCTCGTCGAAGTTTCCGCTGTAGCGGGCGCGCCCGGACTCGTACTGTCCGGCGGTGCCGAGCTCCTGTTGGATCTTCGAGTGGACGTGCTCGGGGTCGCGACTCAAGGCGTCGGCGACCGCGGAGAGGTTCGTCAGTCGCGTGAACGCGCCGTCTTTCTGCGTTTCCGGGCTCGGGACCGACAGCCGGTCGTCGGAGCCGCTCAGGTCCGGGACCGCTTCCATCGCGCGGTCGAGACTCGATTCGTAATCCATACGCGAGGAAACGACAGCGCGACGGAAATCGCTTCCGGGTCGGTGACGGCGGCTCCGGGAGCGGGGGTATCGGTTCGGACCGAAAGAAGGTAGCGGGAGGTAGATTTGAACTACCGATCTCCGGGTTATGAGCCCGGCGGAATCTCCTGGCTATCCCATCCCGCTATCTGTGTACAGCCGAGTGTAACTGTTAAGGGTTCTGATCCCGTCGCGGGTGTGCGATTCGTCCGCGCGTCTCCGCGCCGCGGATGCGGCCGGACGGCACCGCGCAGTCACGGCGTCGCTTCCTCCCGCATGTCGGGAGGCAGAAGGTTTGGAATCCCGTCTTCGATCGGGTACGTCTCGCCGCAGTCGGTACACGTGAGCGTCCCTTCGAGAACCTCCTCGTCGTCGGCCTCGTCGACGTCGAGATCGAGGGTCGCCTTGTCGAGCGGACAGCAGATCACGTCCATCAGGGACTCTTTCATACCGATCGGTTCGCTCGGACGGATACAAAAGCGTGCGGGTCGCGGCCGGGAGGTCCACCCGGGCGGCGGACGCCGCGGGCGCGGCGAGCGCCGCTGGCGGCCGCGAGTCTCCCGCGGATGGCAACGAATTTACTGTCGCGTCTCACCCGGTGAGACATGGGTATCCCGACGGAGCGTATCGAGCGTCTGTTCGCGCTCGCGGGGGAGGCGGTCGCCGACGGCGAGCCCGATCGGGCCCGCAAGTACGTCGCGCGGGCCCGCCGGATCGCCGAACGGAACCGGTGTGGCGTCCCCGCGGCGCTCTCCCGGCGGGCCTGTGACGACTGCGGCGTCTACCTCCGGCCGGGAGCGACGAGCCGCGTCAGGCTCCGACCCGGTCGCGTCGTCGTCCGCTGTCTGGAGTGTGGCGCGACGGCGCGGTACCCGTTCGCGTGAGGCGTCCGGACGCGGCTCAGCCGTCACACCGGTCGCGCAGCGCGGCCAACACCGCCGCCGTGCCGTCCATGTGCGCCTCGTCGAGCACGGTCTCTGCAGCCGCTCGGGCCGCGTCGTCCGCGTTGGCGACCGCGTACGACTCACCCGCGACGGCGAACGTTGACGTGTCGTTTTCGCTGTCGCCGACGGCGACGAACGACGCGGGGTCGCGACCGAGCGCGCCCGCGACCCGTTCGAGTCCCGCGCCCTTGCTCACCCCCGTCGATTTGACGTGGTACGCGTAGCCCGTGTCGACGACCGCGACGTCGTCGGTCGCCGCGGCGGCCGCCCTAAGCAGCGTCTCGTCGGCGTCGAGCGCGACCGCGACCTCCGTCTCGCGCCAGCGGTTGACCGTGTCGTCGGGCCCCCAGCCGGGGTCCCCGCCGCGCTCCCGGAACGCGTCGACGACGGCCCGCGGGGCGGCGGGATCGCCGAGGACGGTCGTCTCCCCGTCGACGTGGACGACGCCGCCGTTCTCCGCGATCACGACCTCCGCGCGGCCGAGGAAGTGCGCGAGCGCGACCGGATACGGGAACGACTTTCCAGTGGCGAAGACCACCGGCGCCTCCCACGCGGGCAGCAGTTCGAACGCCCGCGGGTCGATCCGGCCGCCCGGCGTCGTCAGCGTTCCGTCGATGTCGAGCGCGAGGGGCGGAACCATACCGGAACTCGAACCCTCGCGGTCAACTGTCTTCTGCTCCGGCGGAAGCGACCGCAAGCGTCGCCGCGGTCCGCTCACGTCGACCGCGCGTCGCGGTCGAACAGCTCGCGGAACGCGGTCGTCGGGAACCGCGGCACGACCCGGCTCGGCGGTCGCCCCTTTCCGCCGCGTCTGACCGTCTCCCGTCGGATGAACCCGGCGTCGGAAAGCTCGTAGAGGACCCGCCGCACCGTCGACGGCGAGAGGTCGACGTCCGGGCGAGCGGCGACGGCCTCCGTCGCCGCGCTCACCGTGGCCCGCGCTTCGTCGGGGAGGGCGGCGAGTTCGTAGAGGATCCGGCGGCGGCTCTCGGCGAGCGCGAGCACGCGCCCGAGCGCGACACAGGGGCGAGACACCGCGTCGATTCCGGCGTCGACGTCCGTCGGGCGGACCGTCGACGCGCCGGCGCGGTCCGCGCTGACCGCCGCGCCCGTCACCGCGGCGAGCGCGTCGTGGGCGTCGCCGGCGGCCCACTCGACGATATCGCGGATCTGGGCGTGGCTGAGCGCGTCCCGGCCGAGCCCGGTCGAACACCGGCTCGTCAGGACCTCGACGAGCACGTGGCGACGGTACGTCGCGAACTCGACGGTTGCGTCCGGCTCCCAGTCGACCGCGTCCGGCGGGTCGCGGCCGATACACGCGGGGACGAGCCCCTCTCCGGCGTCCGCGAGCCACTCGCGCAGCGCCGCGGGCGAGGGCGTCCCCGGCTCGCCGACGTGGTCGACCGCGACGACGAGGTCGGGCCCGGTCCGGACCGCACCGCGCAGGGTCTCGGTGAGCTCGTCCGTCCCGACGCCGCGGCCGGGGACCGGCTCGTCGGTCGTCGCGGAAAGCAGCGCGCGGTACAGCCGGAAGCGGGTCGATGCCCGCCGAGCGTCGACGTAGGCGAACCCGGGGACCGCCGGCTCGACCGCACGGGTCGTCGTCTGGATGGCGCGGCGCGGACCGCCGCGAGCGGCGAGCCGCTCGAAAAGCGCCGCGACGACCGCGGACTTCCCGCTCCCCTTCGGTCCGTACACGTAGACCGTCGGCGGAGCCGACCCGGAGAGCGCCGGTTGGAAGGCGTCGAGCAGCCGCTCGATCATCGGCCCCCGACCCGCCGGCGAGTCGACGTGTGAAACCGGCGAGACGGCGTCGAAGTCGACGAAAACACCGGTTCCCGGCTCGCCGTCGAGCCGCCGTTCGATCCGGTCGTCGATGTTCACGGCGGCCCCTCGGAGGCCGGCGGACGACGGGACGACGCGGGCCCGACGCGAAGTCGACGCTCGCCGTCCGGACGGCGGGCGCTCGCCGAGCGGTCGCGTCGGTGGGTGCGCGTCTGGTTTTGTCCCATCGTCTCCTGTGAGTCGGTCGCAACGGTGCCGGTCGGCCGTGGTTCGACCGCGCGCGGACCGGCACGCCGCCGGTCCGAAAGCGCGATTAGAGGTAGCCGGCGTTCGGGAGGATCCCGAGAATCGAGAGGACCGCGACGACGACCATCGCGACCGCGATCGCCATCGCCGGCGGGTCGACGTGAGTCCCGGAGTGCGCGTAGAACATCCGCTGGGTGACCTCGCCTAAGAGTCCACTCGCCGCGCCGAAGACCCCGGCGGCCAACAGCGCGACAACGCTGCCCGCGATGGGGTCGACGACGACGGCCCCCACCGCGCCGATCAGCGTGATGTGGTGGGTGACCGGAATCTTCTCGACGCCGAGCTGCAAGAACAGCAGGCTGATCGCGGAGATGGCGTACCCGAGGAAGATGCTCCCCGTCTGTATCCAGATGTATCCGCCGAGGATCCCGCCTACGAGCCCGATCGCCGTGACGCCCGACCACTTGTACTGGTGGGGGAGCCACGGCTCGGTCGCGAGCCGGCCGGCGTGTTCCGTCTCGCCGCCGTCGGCCATCGGGTGCGGCTCCTCGCGCTCGAACGGCGACATGTCCAACAGCCCGTCGCCGAACGGGTTCCCGACGATCGGGTATCCGAACGCGGCCCGAGCGACGAACGCGCTCAACACGACCGTCAGCGCGATGGTGTCAGTGACCGGAACGCCGGCGAGCGCGATGAGCCCGCCCGAGATGCGGTTGATGAGAACGCCGAGGACGCCGAAGACCGCGCCGACGGCCAGAATGTCGGGCTTCGTCCCGAAGGCGTACAGAATGTTTTTTCCGAAGTGGTAGTCCCAGCCGTCGGGCTCCATTTCGGGGTACTTCTTGCCGGCGTACGCCGAGGCGGCCACGCCGCCGGCGAAGGCGATGTGCGGGCCGGTGATCGCGCCGAACCCGAGCACGCCGGTGATCCCGGCCGCGAGCTCTCCTTCGTTGATCGCCGGGAGCGTCCCGATCTCGCGCTGGAGGATCGCGATCCCCTCGCCGAGGAAGACGACGAACCCGGTGAAGATGAACGCCGGGAGCGCGCCGATCGCCGCCCCGAACGCGCCGCCGGCGAGCGCGGTGATAACGAGCAGGAGGAACGGCTCGACCTCCATCCCGATGACCGGAATCTGAAGCAACAGCCCGTTCATCTACTCGTCGCCTCCGTCGACCGCCCAGTGTTTCGACCGCTCGACCGCGTCGTCCCAGCGGTCGTACAGCGCGTCGACCGCGGCCTGGCTCCGATCGGGCGAGAACTCACGGTCGACCTGCCAGTTGTTGCGCAGTTCGTCGACGCCCTCCCAGTAGCCGACCGCGAGGCCGGCGGCGTACGCCGAGCCGAGCGCCGTGGTCTCGTCGACCTCCGGGCGGACGATGTTGGTCTGGATGATGTCCGACTGGAGCTGACAGAGGAAGTTGTTCTTCACCGCGCCGCCGTCGACGCGGAGGCTCGTCATCTCGACGCCGGAGTCGGCCTCCATCGCCTCCGCGAGGTC
>Ga0207714_1000647_pt1 | contig 23465 bp, 22 predicted proteins | sample PonA232FremontCA_2_FD_187270 | JGI IMG/M metagenome (GOLD analysis project Ga0207714, IMG submission 187270) | Marine sediment microbial community from Fremont, CA, USA - Pond A23 Sediment 2 (SPAdes) | ecosystem: Environmental > Aquatic > Marine > Unclassified | place: USA: Fremont, California...
ATTCCCCCCTTCCACAATAATTCGCTCTGCTAACTGCTCGTCCATAGCCATTTGAGTTTGATCTATCTGAAGAATGTATACCGGATACGTTTGAATTACTTGTAGGATCCTCCCGGGAACGATTCCCATAGCCAGAAGTTTTTGTAAATTTTTAGAGTCTGTCGTTACCAGGCGTTTTACAACTCCTGTTTCGCCCTTTTTCAGTTTGTTAAGGACAACTTCTTTATCCATCGTAAATAAATTACTTTTCTTGAACATTTTCTTATATCTTATTAGTTACATCTGGTTTGCAAATTTGTTTGATATTATCAAATACTTTTACTTAATCTTGCTTGGTCTTGTTTTTCGAAAACAAGTTCTTTATAAATGACAGCGATTTGGCTTCGGGTAAGGATTCATACCCGCAATTTGGGCATTTAACCAGGTTGCAGTTTGATAGCGGACAACTGCCGCAGGCTGATATCCCTTGTTCGTCGGTGAATTCCATTCCGCAAAATGCGCATCTATGTTTCATAATACCCTCCTTATAGTGTAATGTTTAATGTATTTAAAATAAAGTTTAGCAATCCACCCATTGAAAATGCGAGTACCAGTACAAGCAAGAAAATACCAATTGCTGTTTTGGCTCCCCGTTCTTTGAACATGACCATGAGCTGTGCGACACATGGAACGAAAAGGGTTAGTACAACAGCTGAAATCGCTAATTGATTGGCATTAAGCATGTCCTGCATCTGGAATAAACCTGCTGCTCCGTAATCTCTGCGGAAAAATCCGAAGAAGAATACATCTGCGGTGTCATTAGGCAGCCCGATTCCCGCAACTAAAGGTTCCAGTCCATTTATAATGTGTGGAAATACCCCGGTAATTTGCAGCAGCCAGATGACCACACTCGCGATAATAAAGAGGGGCAATACTTCTTTCAGGTACCATATAATCCTTGTATAGGTTTTGCTTAGAACGTTTGAGATTTTTGGTACTCTCAAAGGTGGCAGCTCCATGAAGAATGTTGGGCGCTGACCGGGCATAATTTTTGAGGCAATGAAGCCTACAAACATGAAATTGGCAAAAATTACCAATACCCATACCAAAAGGGCCATTGGAAATGGCGCGAGGAGGGCAAATATCACCCCGAGTTGCGCTGAACAGGGAATAGCTAATGCCAGTAGTAATGTTGCTATTACTCTTTCCCGCTTTGTTTCCTGTGTTCTTGTAACGATGGTAGCCATGGTATCACATCCGAGTCCTAAAACCATCGGGATTACTGCCCGTCCGCTGAGGCCGATTTTCTTAAACAGCCTGTCGATTAGCAGGGATAGGCGGGGTAGATAACCGGAATCCTCAATTGCCGAAAAAGCAAGGAAGAATGTCCCGACAACCGGGAGAATGATGGCTATGGCATAGGTAAGCCCAAGTGTTACAAGCCCGTATTCGCCAATAATCAATTGCTGCAATGCTTCAATGCCAACAAGATTTTCAACGGCGTTTGCTATAGCCGGATTGATGTATTCGCCAAACAGTTTTCCTTCTACGAAGTCTACGACTGTACCAGCTCCAAAAACTCCGACAAATTTGTATAGTACAAAATACAGTACCAGCAGCAGAATGGGCACTCCTGTGATGGGGCGAATCATTAGCTGGTTTAGTTTCTCTCCGATATTGATTCGCTTCTTTTTGTCAATAGTTGTTACAGCCTGGGTTATTCTTTTGGCTTCTTCATGAATTTTTATTTTCATCATGTAAACCAAAGATTCTTGAAGCATCTCCTCCGTTTTTTCAATGATGGAAGTTATGTGGGTGTAGTTTTCCGGTTCTTTCTCTTTTATCCATGTATGCATGTCTTCATCTTTCTGAAGTAGCAATTGGGCGATGCTTCTTTGGTGAATTGTGTAATCTTCGGATAATATCTTGCTTATTTCCTGCAGGCCACTTTCAATATTTTCGTCAAACGGAATCACTTCATGGTGATTTTTTCGCTCGTAGTTTAATATATGATACAGAACCTGGTTCATGCCTTTGCCACTCACAGCAACAGTGGGAACAACCGGAATCCCTATTTCTTTTGAAAGTTTTTGAAAATCTATCTTTATGCCTTCTTTTTCGGCTTCGTCCATCATATTTACCACAAGGATGACTTTCATGCCGGTTTCCGAAAGTTCCATAGCAAGTGGAAGCATCCGGGTCAGATTTTTTGCATCGACAACATGAAGGATGTAGGAAGGCCTTTCTTCAAGCAGTGCGAGTTTGGCTACTCTTTCTTCTTCGGTAATTGGGAGTAAAGAATACATTCCCGGCAGATCCCAGATGCCGTATCTTTCTGTACCTAACGTAATCTGTCCTTTATCCACAGCTACGGTAGTGCCAGGGTAGTTTGAGACTGCTGCTCTTGATCCGGTAAGTCGGTTAAACAACAGACTTTTCCCTACATTGGGTTGCCCCGTCAAGGCAATCCATTTCTTTGCTTCGCCTTCTTTTTTGCCTGCATCTGCGTGGTGACAAGATGCAGCAGATGCTTTCCTGTCAGTTATTATTGAATGGTTTTCCATTGTTTTTTGATTTAATTGTAATTCCACTGAATTCTGAACATCCCGACAAAAGCATTATCATAATCATTTTGCATTCCGGGATGTATGATGTATTGTATGTTTGGCTGAATCGTTAAACTATTAAAAGCCTTATATTTGTATGTGAATTCAATTGCTGTTTCACAGGATTCGTATTTTTCAGGATTGCTTTCGAGCAATGAATTGTTTAGTGAAGCATGGGCAACAGCTAATGCGGTCATATCTGATTCTCTTCCCGGAAACAAACCTTTATAATTTAAGCCATAAGCCATATAAAAATCATTGATGCTGCTTTCTGCTGGTGAATAGCCCATTTGAAACATCGTTCCCAGACCCTGATTGTTTTCTGCTGATTCACCAAAAACTAACTGGTCTACAATGAGGTAGATTCCGCTTGAACCTTTTTGTTGTCTGGACGGGGTATTCAGGGAACTGAATTCTTCGCTGTGGTGAAACATTCCTACCTTGTAAGTGCCCGGTTTGTCTGGAATGAGATTTTTTAAGTGAAATTCACCTACGTAAAATAAACCATTATCTTTATTAAGGTTGAGGTTCATCCCAAAATTTGTATGCGTGATTTCACCTGGCCTGCCATTATATACTCCGGCTTTCAAAGCCATGGAATTGTTGAGGTCATAATGAGAAACAATGCCAGGAGTTGTCATGGGAAAAATAGAAACGGGTACATTCAGTGAAGCCACGGGCATAATCCCAAATGAGCTGTTAATGTATTCCCCTCCGTACTCACTGGCGAAGAACTCTTCATTCAAATCATGTTTACCAAATAATACAGAAAATTCATCAAATTGGTGTTTGTACCAGATTTGATAGAGGTAGGTGTATGTCCCGTTTTCAATGTTTGAGAAAACCTGTACATCACCGACCAGGTTTTCGGTTGGAGTATGGCCGTGGGTATTCTGAATATGGAAACGAAAAGTTCCGTTTTTCCATAAATTTGATGTTTCAGTGCCTATAGTGAAATCCAGATTTATCAGGCCAAGATGTGCCTGGCCTGGTTTAATGCCTCCCTGGATGTTGCGTGCAAAATCTTGTGTAATTCCTGCTTCAATAACATTGTTTTGCTTTTGTGCATTGATGTTGTATCCTGCTAAAATCAGAAAAAGTGTTAGTAGTAAGGAATGAAAATGTATTATTTTTGTTTTCATAGTTTTATGTTTATTTAGATTAATTCTATGAACAAAAATACCTGTGAACATTTTAACAGACAATCCCAACATGTTGGGATTTTGTTATAATTCTTATAAACAGGGGGTAATAAAGCGTTGTGTAATTATTGAATTTGATCCTTTGGGATAAGATTGTTCAAAACGGCATAAACGGTAAGGCCTGAGACAGTTTTAATTCCCAGTTTTGAAGTGAGGTTTTTGCGGTGAGAAATGACCGTATGTTTACTAATGTATAGCTTTTCTGCAATTTGCTGATTGGTATAGCCCAATGCCACTAATTTTAGCACTTCTGTTTCTCTTTCACTCAGAATAGATGAAGCCTCGTTATTTTTACTTTTACTTTTCAGGGTTTTTTCAAGGACAGAAAAAATTTTGTCTTTGCTTCCTTTACTATTAATTATATAATCAAATTTTTTAGTGTGTGTAAGGTATTGTTTATCTGCATCTGAATTTATTGAGATGTAGGTGGTCATGTCTTTTAGCTGGAAAAAAAGGCTGGTGTCCTGCTTATTTTTAAGTAATGATAGGTCAATGATTACAGCTGCCACGCGGTTTAGTTCCAGGTATTGGTTGAGTTCTTTAATATCATCAATGAATATGAGCTCAACTTCTTCAATATCTTTAATAATAGCGGAAATTCCACGTTTAACAATATAAAATGGGGTAGATATGATAACAGGTTGAGCCATAATTATTTATTGTTGTTTTCTAAATTGGTTCTCGATTTTTTGAAGGGCCGGTAGAAGAATTACATCTTCCAGTCTTTCATGATCATTCAGGTCTTTTTCAAAAATAAATAAATCAGATAATAGGTTGTTGCCCAGGCCCTGGTCATATGTGGGAGGAAGGTATTTGATAAGTATATTCTTTAAATCGAATAGTTTGGCCACAACATTTTCATGTTCGTTGTTGTGAATTTCGTAAGAAAAATTAAACTTTTCCCTTATTTCCGTCAAATTCTGCATTGATTGCCGAGATTCTGTCAGTGCAATTATATATGGGAAAAACCTTTCTTCTTCATTGTTAAGATGGTACTCCAACTCATCCTTATATTCTTTATAAAACTCCTCGATTAGTTTTAGATTATCACAATCAACCGGGCAGCTTTTTATAAGTCGCTTAATGTTATTTTCAATTTCCGGTAATATGTTGTGCTTATAATAGTTGTGAGTTTCCTTCAGGTAATGCACAATGAGTTTTACAGGATATTCCTGCATTTTTTCTTTTGGAAAATATTGTTCATTATGATAGGTGTTGATAATATCCAGAAAGAAGGAAAGGTTGATGTTGGCATCGCTGCATATTTCTTCAACGGTACAGTCACCGAAGCCTAATTTTATTCCAAACCTGTTGATTACCGGAAGAAGCAGATAATTTTTATGAATAACATCTGCCATTTTTGTTTGCCGGGTGATTATTGATAATTCACTCATTATTTTTTATTCAAAATTAAAAGAAATTTTTGGAGGGATAATTATATTTTATATATTTGCCAAAGTTAAACAGGTAAAAAATTATGAAACTGAATACATCAAATATATGGTGGTGGCTATTTTTCACACGAATCTCGTGAGGAAAGATAGCTATATAAGAAATTAAAGCTCATCGTACTCACGATGAGCTTTTTTTTATTTTACACAAAATTTTAAACGTATGAACTTAGTAAATAGAAATAATTGGTGGTGGCTTAAATTCTGCACAAACACATTGTGAGAGTAAGGCCATAGTACCCATGATTCAAAGCCCGTCGTTCTCTCACGATGGGCTTTTTTCATTTTAGACATTTTTTATTGTAAAACATTCATCAAAAACATAAACACTCATGGCAAAAATCATCACGAAGACAAAAACAATGCTCTCTGACATTACAACACCTGTCAGTATTTATTTGAAAGTCAGGGATGAGTATCCAAACTCCATTTTGCTTGAAAGCAGTGATTTTCATCATATTGAGAATTGTTTTTCTTATATCTGTCTGGAACCCCGGGCAGATTTTATTGTTGATAATCAGGTAATAAAGCAGCAAGTAGGGGATGATCCCCCGGATGTAACACCCATACATAAAAGTGATCAGGTGTTGACTTCCCTGGAATCTTTCATACATTCTTTTGAATTCCCCGAAGGAGAGAAACATCTTAATGGATTTTTCGGATATATGGGATTTGAAGCAGTGCAGTTTTTCGACAAGGTTACAGTCGATCAGGGTAAAAATGGTTCTTCTGTTCCATTGATTCGCTATCACCTGTATAAATACATAATCGCTATTAATCATTTTAAGGATCAACTAATCATTACAGAAAACCTTTTTGAGGGAGAGGAAAGCCAGATTGAACGGTTGAGCTTTCTGTTAAAAAACAAACCATTGCCATACTATCCTTTTAATGCCGAACCGGAAGAAAACTCTAACCTTTCGGATGAAGAATATAAGATGCTTGTTAAAAAGGCAAAACAACACTGCCAGCGGGGAGATGTTTATCAAATGGTACTTTCCAGAGGTTTTTCACAGTCATTTAAAGGTGATGAGTTAAACGTCTACAGAGCACTTCGGTCGATCAATCCTTCCCCTTATTTGTTTTATTTTGATTATGGCGATTATAAAATTTTTGGTTCATCGCCGGAGATGCAATTAAAAACAGATGGAGGAAAAGCCACGCTTAACCCTATTGCAGGTACTTTTAAAAGAACTGGAGACGACGCTAATGACGAAAAAGCGGCAGCCGAACTTTTAAATGACTCGAAAGAAAATGCCGAACACGTGATGTTGGTTGATTTGGCACGAAATGACCTAAGCAAGCACACCAACGATGTACAAGTAACGAAAATGAAAGAGATTCAGTTTTATTCCCATGTAATTCACATTGTTTCAAGTGTAGAGGGTACTATCAGTAATGGTGTCTCTGGGCTGAAGGTATTGGGCGATACTTTTCCGGCGGGAACTCTCAGTGGTGCACCAAAAAACAAAGCTGTAAATCTTATCAATAAGTATGAACCGACACAGAGAGGGTTTTACGGAGGATGTATAGGTTTTATTGGAACCAACGGGGAAACAAATCACGCGATTACCATCCGCTCTTTTCTGAGTGAAAAGAACGCATTATACTATCAGGCAGGTGCCGGGATAATTAATGAATCCGATGAAGAAAAAGAATTGGCAGAAGTTGATAATAAACTTGAAGCATTGAGAATGGCTGTTAAAAGAGCAAGTAGTAACATTTAATTTCTATAATTATGAAGATATTGGTTTTAGACAATTATGATTCATTTACCTATAACCTGGTGCATATCCTCAGGCAACTAACGGATTGTCAGGTTGATGTAGCTCGCAACGATGAAATTACTCCGGATGAAGTATTTCCCTATGAAAAAATTTTACTTTCCCCTGGTCCAGGTATCCCGAATGAGGCAGGAATAATGAAAGAAGTGATAAAACGGTATGCTACTTCAAAAAGCATTCTGGGAGTTTGTCTTGGTATGCAGGCTATAGCAGAAGTCTTTCATGGGAAATTATTCAATATGGAGAGGGTCTATCATGGAATAGAATCAAAGATAGAGGTAGTTAGTAATGAGGAAAGGCTCTTCAGGAATTTGCCTGAAGAACTGACCGTTGGCAGATATCATTCATGGGCTGTTGACTCAGGTGCATTTCCCCAGGAGCTGGAGATAACCGCTAAGGATCAGGTTGGCGTTGTTATGGCTCTTCGTCATAATAAGTATAATGTGAAGGGTGTTCAGTTTCATCCGGAATCAGTGATGACCCCTTATGGGAAAAACATGTTGGCAAATTGGCTTCAGGATGGCACACAGGAAATTTCTCTTCCTCAAAGTAGCAGTCCTAATTATGACATTTTTAATATAAAACACGGATACCTTTTTTGTTGAATCTTTAAAAAACGTAAAAAATGAGAGCTATATTGGAAAATCTGTATAAACAAAGATACCTCACTAAAGAGGAATCCAAAGACATACTAATTCATTTTGCTAGTGGAGCCTATAATCTTTCGCAAATGGCTTCCTTTTTAACAGTATTTCAAATGCGGAACATAACCATAGAAGAAATGGACGGATTCCGTCAGGCTATGCTCGAGTTATGTATTCCGGTTGATTTTAACGGTTTCAATACGATAGACCTCTGTGGTACCGGCGGTGATGGTAAAAATACCTTTAATATATCAACACTGGCTTCTTTCATAGCTGCCGGAGCAGGAGCAAAGGTAACCAAACACGGCAATTATGGTGTATCATCCTCGTGTGGTTCATCGAATGTGCTGGAATATCTCGGGTACAATTTTTCAAGTGATCAGGAAAAATTAAACCGCGAACTTGACCAGACCGGATTCTGTTATTTGCATGCTCCTTTTTTTCATCCTGCAATGAAAAATGTTGCACCTGTCAGGAAAGAGTTGGGAGTGAAAACGTTTTTCAATATGCTTGGCCCACTAGTGAATCCGGGTAATCCTGAGAACCAGCTCATAGGGGTGTTTCACCCCGAGGTTGGAAGATTGTACAACTACATGTATCAAAACCTCGATAAGAATTATACCATCGTATATAGCCTTGAGGGATATGATGAAATAACGCTGACCGGAAACACGAAAGTAGAATCGTCCGGGGGCAGTCAGCTTTTCACTCCTGAAGATTTTGGTTTCGAGCGGATACAACCCGAATTGATCAGGGGCGGTGATGATATACCTTCTTCTGCAAAAATATTCGTGGATATTTTAGAAGGCAACGGGACCAATGCCCAGAATAATGTTGTAATTGCTAATGCGGCTGCAGCATTAGAAACGCTTCATCCTGAAAAAAGCCGGCAGGAGTGCCTGCAACTGGCTAAGGACGCTCTATATGGGAAAAAAGCGTTAAAAGTGTTGAATAAACTACTTGAATTGCAAGCGTAATGAGGACTTTAATCATACATCTGACGAGAACTAATTGATTTTCCTCGCACCCCTGCCATACCGGCAGGCTGGCTTTAAGGTAATAAGCAGACGAAGAAAATCAATAAGTCTTATAACTAATTATACAAATACTCATTAAAATAATATTCAAATGCATACCGAAAACATACTAAACAAAATCTATTCACATAAAAGAAGAGCGGTTGAAGAACGTAAATCTCTTTATCCTGTAAAATTACTTGAAAAAAGCCTGTATTATTCAACTAAACCAGTCTCCTTAGCTAAATATATTAAGAGAGAAGATAAACATGGGATTATTGCTGAATTCAAAACTCAATCCCCTTCAAAAGGCATAATTAATCCAAATGCCGATGTAGGCAGAGTTACTTTGGGATATATGCAATCAGGGGCATCTGCTTTGTCCATACTGACGGATCAATTTTACTTTGGCGGTTCCCTTAATAATCTTACAAAGGCAAGGAAAGAAAACTTTTGTCCGATACTTCAGAAGGATTTCATCCTGGACCGTTATCAAATTATTGAAGCCAGCGCTTATGGCGCGGATGCCATTCTTCTTATCGCGGCAATGCTGACAAAAGAAAAAATTAAGGAACTGGCTTCATTTGCAACTTCCCTGGGTTTGGAAATTTTACTGGAAATTCACGATGAAGAAGAACTCCATAAAATTGATAAAAACGTTGATTTGATTGGTGTAAACAATAGAGACCTGCACAATTTTAGAATTAATCAGAATAATTCTGTGAATCTGGTAAAACAAATTCCCGATGAGTTTATCAAAATAGCCGAAAGTGGAATTCGTTCACCAAATCAAGCCAATGACCTGCTTAATAGTGGATTTGATGGCCTGCTCATCGGAGAGGCATTTATGAAGGAAGAACGCCCGGATAAAGCTTGTAAATGCTTTATTTCAAAACTTCAATTTTTTCAAAATTCAAATTCCGCGGAAGATCAATTAATCACTGATTGTACCAGCAAATACAATGATTAATTAACCCAAAATCAAAAGACAATGACTATGGAATTAAAGATATGCGGATTAACAGATGAACAAAACATCTATAATATTATTCAGACAGTAAAATTTGATTATTTGGGTTTTATATTTCACAAATATTCTTCCCGGTTTGTCAAAAAACAGCTTACACCAGAGACAATAAAACGCCTTCCTGATGATCTAAAAAAAACCGGAGTTTTTGTAAATAGTGCTTTGGCTGATACTTTAAATGTGGCAGAAGCGTATGGATTGGATACGCTTCAGTTGCATGGCGATGAAAGTCCTGCGTTTTGCGCCAGTTGTAAATCCCGTGATTACACTGTTATAAAAGTGTTTAGTATTGGTAAAGCGCTTAATATTTCTCTTATGGATAAATATTCTGAGGTGTGTGATTACTTTTTATTCGATACTGCCGGTACATACAAGGGAGGCAACGGAAAAAAATTCAATTGGATGCTTTTGAATGAATATACATTGGAAAAACCCTACTTTCTGAGTGGAGGAATTGCGCCTGAAGATGTAGAAACCATCCGGAGCATTAAAGATCCAAAATTCTCAGGGATCGATATAAATAGCCGGTTTGAAGTAAAGCCGGGAATTAAAGATGTAAATAAAATTGAGAAATTTAGTAATCAGATAAAAAAATGAATAACATGGAACAACAAAGTTATCAGGTAGATAAAAATGGTTATTACGGCAATTTTGGAGGAGCTTACATTCCTGAATTGCTTTATCCCAATATCGAAGAATTAAGGGATAATTATGTGGAGATTCTTCAAAGTACAGATTTCCAAAATGAATTCAAATCCTTGTTACGAGATTATGTTGGGAGGCCTAGTCCGCTCTATTATGCAGGAAATCTTTCAGATTATTTTTCCAGGCACATTTATTTAAAGCGCGAAGATTTGAATCATACCGGAGCCCATAAAATTAATAATACGATAGGCCAGATTTTGCTTGCAGAAAAACTTGGAAAAACCAGAATCATTGCAGAAACGGGAGCCGGACAGCATGGATTGGCAACCGCTACTGTTTGTGCATTAAGAAATAAGGAATGTGTGATTTACATGGGTGAAACGGATATGAAGAGGCAAGCGAGCAATGTCCGGCAAATGGAGCTTTTAGGTGCGAAGGTGGTGCCGGTAAAATCCGGAAACAAAACCTTAAAAGATGCCGTCAATGAGGCAATACGCGATTGGATCAATCATCCCGAAAGCCATTATATCATCGGATCGGTTGTCGGGCCTCATCCTTATCCTGATCTGGTTGCCCGTCTTCAGTCTGTTATCGGGAACGAACTTGAAACCCAATTTCCGGGAAAAGCAGGAAAGGATTATCCCGATCATATCATCGCTTGTGTAGGAGGCGGCAGCAATGCGGCAGGGATTTTTTATCCTTTCTTTGACAATACGAATGTTAAACTACATGCTGTGGAAGCCGCGGGGAAAGGGATAAACAGTGGTGAAACAGCAGCTACCATGAATAAAGGAAATCCGGGAATACTACATGGCAGCAAAACAATGGTTATGCAGGATGAACACGGACAGATTACAGAACCGTATTCAATTTCTGCCGGGCTCGATTATCCGGGGATTGGTCCGGTGTACCCTCATCTTTTTCATACAAAAAGGGTGAGCTTTAGTGAAGTAACTGACGAAGAAGCCCTCAAAGCAGCCCGTCTATGTATAAGAGCAGAAGGGATTTTTCCTGCCCTGGAGTCGGCACATGCTTTGGCTGCCCTGGATAAGGTAGAAACAAAAAAAGACGATGTTATTGTTGTTAACCTTTCAGGTAGAGGTACTAAAGATTTAGAAACTTATAAAACTTTATTTACATGAATCGAATTGATCAATTATTTCAAAAGAAATCTGAAAACATAATGTCCGTGTATTTTACAGCCGGATATCCACAAAAAGACGATACAGTTGAGATTATAAAAAAGCTGGATGCGGCAGGTGTCGATATGATTGAACTTGGCATACCTTTTTCTGATCCTATGGCTGACGGCCCTGTTATTCAGGAAAGTAACAAAGTTTCCCTGAAAAATGGCATGAATCTTTCCCTTTTGTTTGAACAACTGGAAAATATACGCCAGATAACGGATATTCCCATACTTTTGATGGGGTATTTGAATCCTGTTTTTTACTTTGGAATTGAAAAATTCTGCAAAAATTGCAGTAAAAGTGGAATAGATGGTGTTATTCTTCCAGATTTGCCGGTTGAGGATTACCGTATTCATTATAAAGCCCATTTCAGAGAAAATAATGTGTATAATATCTTTCTTGTAGCACCGACAACAGCAAAACAAAGACTTGAGCAAATCCTTCCTGAAGCTGAAGGGTTTGTTTACATGGTGTCTTCCAGTTCTACTACAGGGAACAAAAATGCCCGCAATAGCCAATTAAATTACGTACAGACCATACGGGAAATTAGGGATGATATCCCTGTTATGGCCGGGTTCGGAATTAATGATGGTAATATGTTCCGGGAAGTCTGTCAGTATGTAAATGGCGGTATTATCGGTTCAGCATTTATAAATAAGCTGATGAAATCCGATGAACCTTTGGATACCCGGGTCAAATCATTTATTCAGTCTATGAATATGGTTTAATAGGCGTTTAGCGCTTTTTTTAGCGCTTTTAAATTTACTAACAATGAAAAAATTTATTTAACAATAACCATGATAATACAATTAAAAGAAAACGCGTCATATAAGGAATGCGACTCACTTAAAGAAATGCTTGATAGTAAAAGTTTCCGGTTCACAGAGGTTAAGACTCAACTTGGCAAATATCTTATTGCTCTGGGGGGTAATGAAATTGATATACGTTCAATTGGTAATTTGCGAGCCGTCAGGGATGTTCATGCAGTAAATGACAAACAGCAACTGGTATCTTCCAAATGGAAAACTTCTCCCACTATTATTCAATTAGGAAACGATGTACAAATAGGTCATGAGTCATTTAGCTTGATTGCCGGGCCTTGTTCTGTCGAAGATAAAGTGCAGGTAGAGGAAATGCGAAATTTTCTTTCTGACCAGCAAATTGATATTATGAGAGGTGGCGTATTTAAACCACGGAGTTCTCCTTATGCTTTTCGTGGGGTAGGGATCGAAGGTCTGAAATATTTTTCCGCTTTGTGTCATGAAAAAAACATCAAAGTAATCACCGAAGTGATGGAAGCAGAGAAAATTGAGGCAATGTATCCGTATGTGGACATTTTTCAGGTAGGCGCCCGAAATTCACAGAATTTCAATTTGCTTGATGCTTTGGGAAAAGTGGACAAACCGGTATTATTAAAACGTGGTTTGTCAGGAACTATTAATGAATTGCTATATTCTGCAGAATACATATTTTCAGGGGGGAATGAACGTATTATTTTATGTGAAAGAGGAATCCGAACTTTTGAAACATCATACCGCAATACATTGGATTTGAATGCTGTTCCTGTGCTCAGGGAGAAAACGCATCTGCCTGTTGTGGTTGACCCTTCTCATGGTACCGGAAAGAAAGAAATGATAGAACCCATGACGCTTGCAAGTATGATGAGCGGAGCAGATGGGGTGATGCTTGAAATACATAAGAATCCTGAAAAGGCAGTCTCAGATGGTGCCCAGAGTTTGAATTTCAAACAAATGGAAACGCTGAACCAAAAAATTAAAATGACTTCTGAGTTTTTAAAAGATTTAAACGGTAAATTCTAATCAATAATTTTTATGTAATTTTCTACCCGAATTTTGTAGTTTGAAAGCTAAAATTAGAATGTTTCTATGGAAGTAAAGCGTTATTCCTGTCTGGAAGGAGCAAAACAAGCCACCGGAGTTACAATCATCGTAGATGTGTTTCGTGCCGGTAATACTATTTTGTCTTGTTTTCAAAATATGGTAGAAGCGGTTATACCGGTAGGCAATTTAAAAAGGGCCTATGAACTGAAAGATAAATATCCAAATTATTATCTGGCAGGAGAGCGGAACAGTTTCCCCCCGGAAGGCTTTGATTTTGGAAACTCACCTTCAGAGGTTTCTGATTTTAATCTCGAAGATCAAACCGTCATATTAACTTCATCTGCCGGAACACAAGGCATTATTCAGGCCGATAAAGCATCACGAATTTTTATCGCCACTTTTGGCAATGCTCAATCTATAGTGAACTATCTAACTAAATTAAACCCCGAGGTGGTTAGCCTTGTGGCTATGGGATTTGGTTCAGAGGAGAAAGCAAAAGAAGACGAAACTTGTACCTGGTATCTCGAACAGAAGCTAAAAGGAAAACAGGTTGATTTTAGTTCATTGAAAGAAATGTTGTTGCAGAGTGAAGGAGCAGAAAGATTGCGCCGTATAGGAAGACGCGATGATCTTGAAATTTGTTTAAAGCCCGATGTGTTTCATTACATTCCGGAATACGATTTTCAGCGAAAGGTTCTGTTTAACACTTTCTTCCCTGTAAATTAACGATTAAATAGCTTAAACTTTTTATTAATCCAGGCGTTATAACTTGAAAAATAATCTATGCTTCATTTAATACCTATGTTGAAAATTAGTTTTCCGCTTGAGAACCCGGTGATGATTTTTACACTGGTTTTGGTCATTATTCTGTTAGCGCCTACTTTATTTAAAAAGATAAGAGTTCCTGAGATTATCGGACTGATCCTTGCTGGTGTATTAGTGGGTCCGCATGGGTTCAATCTTCTGTCTGAGGATCTGGAGTTTTCTATTTTTGGGACCATCGGATTACTTTATTTGATGTTTCTTGCAGGACTGGAAATTGATGTAAAAGATTTCAAGAAAAATAAAGAAAAGAGCATAACTTTTGGTATTCTGGCTTTTATTTTGCCTTTTGGCTTGACTTATATAGCAGCCTGTTATTTGCTCGAGTTTTCGGTTATAGCATCATTACTTATTAGTAGTATGATGGCTACTCATACGCTAGTTTCTTATCCTATTATCAGTAGCTTGGGTATTTCAAAGAACAGGGTGATTAATGTAAGTATTGGAGGTACTATTATTGCCGATACGGTTGCGCTTTTAATTCTTGCTGTATTGGTCGAATCCCAACAAGGTGAAATAGGACTAATGTTCTGGGTAAAATTCATCGCTTATTTTTCAATTTTTGTTTTTATTGTTAATTGGGTTTTTCCCCGTCTTAGTCGGTGGTTTTTTAAAAATTATGACGGACAAACCAGCCTGGAATATATTTTTGTGCTGACTATTGTTTTTGTTTCTGCCGTTATTGCCGAGTTTGCCCATATTGAACCTATTATCGGCGCTTTCTTTGCAGGTTTAGCTCTTAACAGACTTATACCTAAAGGTTCACCCTTGATGAACCGGATCGTATTTATTGGCCATACGTTGTTTATTCCCTTCTTTCTTATTAGTGTCGGAATGCTGGTAGATTTGGAAGTATTATTACATAGTACCAGGTTGCTATGGGTAATTGGAGCGTTGGTAGTCTTGGCAGTAATTTCCAAATACCTGGCTGCTTATATTACCCAGAAATTATTCCACTATACCCGGAATGAGCGAAATCTTATCTTTGGGCTAACAAACGCCCGGGCTGCATCGGCTATTGCCATTATCATCGTAGGATACAATATGGGCATTGTTCATGAAACAATTATGAATGCAACGATTATTCTTGTTCTTATTACTTCTATGATTAGTAGCTTTGTAACCGAGAAATACGGAAAAGCAATTGCTTTCGAAAGAGAACAGGAAAAGGGGATACCGGCACGTAGTGAGGAACGTATATTAATACCGGTTTCTAATCCTGAAACACTTGAAAAGTTAGTTTCTTTTGCGATTATTATTAAAGATGATAATTCGGATCAACCTATTTATCCCATTAATATTATAGAAGACGACCACCGTGCCTCAGAAAAGATTCAAAGTTACACAACTTTGCTTGAAACTGCTAAAGAGCAGGCATCAGCGACAGATGTTCTGTCGAAAGTTGTAACCCGCATTGATACCAATGTGGCAGATGGAATTTCAAGAGCTATAAAAGAACTTTCCATTAACAAGGTGGTTTTAGGATGGCATAAGAAAACGCCAACGAAGGATTTCTTTTTTGGTTCCTTGCTTAACAACCTTCTTCAGAAAACCGGAAAAACAGTTTATGTAAGCCGCATTAATTCCCCTGTAAATTTGATTAAGAAAATACATGTTTTAATGCCGCCAAATACCGAGTATGAAGCAGGTTTTTATGAGTGGGTTTCGGATATCTGTGATATTTGCGGACACACTGGCAGCCAGATGATATTTTGGGGATATGAAGATACCCACGAGAAGCTCAAACAGTTCTTTGAGAAAAGCAGGAAAAAATTTGATGTTGTTTACAGGAGAGCAAAGTGTCTTGAAATGTTGGATATTATCTCGAAGAAGCTTGAGATTGAAGATTTGTTGGTAATTGTAAAGGCCAGAAAACAGACAGTTTCATATAACAAAGACATCGCAAAAATTCCTGAAAAGCTCGATCAACTTTTCCCGGAAAATAATATTGTGGTTGTTTATCCCGAGCAGGAAATCAAATATCAGGATGCAATAGATGTGCAGGTATAGAGCTTGCCAGAAGAGGCTAATTGATAAGGGATTTTTAGGCAGTTTCAGAAATACCGGCTAATATCTATAATAATGCAGAATGAGGAATTCAGAATGCGACAACAAAAAGGTAATTATGCACTTTCAGAAGTAAATAAAATATATAAATACAGCGCTTTAATAACAAAATTGAGTAAAACGAACCCCCGAAAAATGCAAAAATGATTTAAAAGCGAGGTCTGCTGCTTTCTTTCCCCTGTTCAAACGCTGACAGGCCTTGAAGGCACTGTCAGGTTTTTCTCCTCGCTGCTACTGCTTCTGCAACTGCTTACTCATTAATTGAATGATGACATTTTAATATTTGCCCCTACTTCTGAAATTGTCTAATTATAACTTCCTGTAAACAAAATGCATAATAAGGGTGAATGAGATTGGGATGAGTGTTAATAAACCGCCAGTTAAAAACACTGTCTGAAGATTAGATTGCCCCAGAATCGCTCCGAAAAGGGGAGGAGAGGTGGTTTGTCCAATATAAGTCATTATAGTAAATCCCGAGACTATTCCTGCCCGAAGATGAGAAGATACTAGTTGTGTAACGACAGTATTCAGCGCAGGAAAAACTAAACCAAAGCCAACTCCCCATACAATAACACAAGCTAAGAGGAAAACAAAACTAAAAGCCATTGAAATCAGAAATAATCCAGTCCCGCAAAACAAAAAACCAATCGTAATGATCTTGTAAATTTTGAAACGGTAGAACAGCTTCCCAGACTGAGAAGCAGTGATAGCAGCTATGGCAGATCCAACAGAAAGCATCAGGCCTGTATATAAGGTTGAAAGCCCTAGTTCTTCTACAATCAGAATCGGTGCATAAACAATCAGGCAATACAGAAAAATGAAAATAAAGAAATTTGAGATATACACCCACTGGGTCTTTTTATCTTTAATTACCCATAAGATGGATTTGAAATAGTCTTTTAAGGTTGATTGACTTAGGGTCTCGTTGAGATTTAGCCTCAGACTAACCATTAAGGCAAGAGGAAGCGCAAGTATGTAAATATAGAAAGGATAAAACCAGGTAAGTGTAGCGACAGCGCCGGATAAAAAAGGAATTCCCGCGTTAACAAGAGACTGGGCGCTGCTGCGGTAACCCATGGCCACTGCCCGCGCTTTTTCTTTGAAAATATCTCCGATCAAAGTAACACCAAGGCTCATCATACCCGCTGCACCTATTCCCTGCAATCCTCTTAAAAGCAGTATCACGTGAAAGTCTTCAGCGAAGGCAATACTAAACCCACTAATTCCATATAAGATAATGGCGGGCATCAACACACGTTTTCTTCCTACACGATCAGCAAGTACACCGTGGAAAGGTGTGGAGATGAGTGCACAAAATGTATATACACTCATTACCAACCCGATCATCTCGTTGGTAGTCCCCAGTGGCTCAACCATCGAAGGAAGTATGGGGGCGACCAGACTTCCTCCGATTACTGCCATTACTACGATACCAAGGACAATCCGAAAGCTGAAATAGCTGAGGACTTTTTTGGGATTAGACTCTTGTTCCAATACTAATTTTATTATTTCCCAAATTGAGCGCTTCTCACTCACTGCCTGCCCCGTGCACGAAGTGTCGGGGACAAAGAAATTGTATGGTTTTCACCTCACCTATTCGGTAAAAACCGACAATTTCTAATCGGTCCGGCAGCTGCCGGATAAGTAAAGCGCTTTTTCACTTCGTTCAAACCGCTCAATTTAGTATTTATTTCTTTTTATTCATCTTATCTGATAACAGTTCAGTTCCGTTACCAATGTTATCCATCTCATTTTCACGAATGAGCGTAACAAATGCTTCTTCCGGGATATTCATGATTTCGCTTGATTGTTTTACTAAAGCATCTACCAATTTCGCTTTTTGTTCTTTTGTCAGATGAGGTCCATCAATGTTAATTACTGGCATAAGTATTTATTTTTTTGATTTTAAAATGTGAAATTATTTATTCATAATAGTATGTAAAATTATCCTTTTTGTTTGACAAAAGTAGAAAAAATGAATATCCGTTCAAATAATTAATCTGCCATGCCATTAAGACTACGAGGAAACTGCATTCATCTGGTGGCTATGAATTATATAAAACTATTTTTTTAAGCAAGATTAAATCAAAACAGTTGCTTAAATGCTCCATGGCAAATTTTCTCGATAGAATAATATTATGAAATACTTTGCTTACGTTTTTAACATGGGAACAAGATGTGCGGTTTAAGTGCCTGGATTTGCAACTAATTTGACGCATGAACTATGGCAGGTTAGATTAGTTGATAAAAAAGTTGAGAATTCAATAATTAAACCTTAATTTTAATAATTGAATTTACCAATTCTGTTATTATCAACATTTTTGGGAACTAGTGAAATTAGGGTTTAATATAACATACAAAAAGGCGTAAAGGATTCGTAGAGCATTATCAATAATCATAAATTAAAACAAAATCATTATGAAAAGACAAGCTATTACATTAGGACGAGTAGGTATTCTGTTACCTATTGCAATAATCATTCCTTTTCTCGGTTCTTTGGCTGGTTTAGCAGCCATGATATTATTAGTGCTTTCACATTATTATTTTTCAAAATTTTATGAGCAACCTGTTATTTTCAAAAATGCATTGATTGGGACTGTTATTCAGGTTGCGGGTAACATAATCGGAAGCATTATTATGGTAATGGCAGTGGGATCAGCACTGTTTTCATTCTCCGGCGATGGAGGAGTAGACTATACTAATTACCAGGAAATTGCAAGTTTGTTATTTGATAGTGGCTTAACCATTTTTGGCACAATTATTATTCTTGCTGGTTTGATTGTTGGGTTTTACTTTGTATATAGAGCCTTGGTTTCGCTGGCCGAAAAAACGGGTGTCAAACTATTCAAAACAGCAGGATTGCTTTATTTTATAGGTGCTATTGGAATAATTGTTTTCTTTTTAGGATTCCTTGTCATGTTTGCAGCATGGATCATTCATGTGGTAGCTTATTTTTCTATTCAGTATGAGAATGAACAAACTGCCCAGAATTAATTGATTTTTCCCTGTTTATCGGGATGTTTAACAAATCATGGTTGTTTCAACAATTTTCCAACAGATAAATATCCAAAATCAGAAAAGCTTCACAAACAAATGTGAAGCTTTTTTACTTCATTTAAAAAAACCAGGTTATTCCAGTACGAATTACGAATAGTCTTTTTTTAACCCTTGTATACTGCTTGCTCGATAGCGAATTGATGCTTATTTTTATATTTGCCTCTACTTCTGAATGTGCCTATATATAGGCTGCCAGTTGTGAAACTGCTAACGTTACTACAATTCTTTCTTCAAAGCATCCATTTTCATTTGTCGTCCAAAAGAGAAACTATTGCTAAGGGCATCGACATATTCATAAGTTTCAAGCGCTTTTTGACTGAGTTGCTCCTTTAGATTCCCTTCCGCTTTATTGGCCATCTCTGTCAGTATATCGGCAAACTGTTCGATATTCTCTTCATTGTATCCGTTTTCTTTCAGGAAAATATTATTAAACTCATTGCGGTCGGATTTTAACAGCTTATTGAGATCCACCCGTGTATCTGTAATGAAAAGTTTGTTAACCTTATCAAAATCTTCATTTACCTTTGGAATATCGCTATTTCCTCCTTTTAATTTATTCAATAATGCCTCCAAAACAATACGAATCTTTTCTATTTCTCGTAGAATATAATCTTTTTGTTCCATAAATTGATGTTGTATGTTATTAATTTTCTAAAATAAATTATTCATAGTATCCAGTCGACTTATATACATGTTTTATATGGTTCAAAAATAACGATATTCTAATGAATCCATTTGATTTTTTGTATTTTTATTCGGAACAACATACATGCTGGTTAACTATGGTAAAAGTATATTTAATATTCGCTCATTTATTTATAGTGGTTTCTTTACAGGGACAGCAAATTAAGAATATGTCTTCTTCTTTGCAGAATAAAGAATTGGTGATAAATTATGAATTAGAATCTTCAAGGCCTGCGCGAGTTGAGGTCTATCGTGTCTTCAGGAAAGATTCAGTATTAAAAGTTCCTGAAAAATATCTTAGTGGTGATTTTGGAATCTATGTTGAACCAGGCAATGAAAAGAAGATATATTGGAACATGAATTCGATCGATTCACTTAAAAGCGTTCATGTTGAAGTAGAATTGAGAGCGAAATCGTTTATTGATATGGTGGGGGTTAATAGTGGCGCTTTTTTAATGGGATGTACATCGGAACAACCAAAATGTGATAAAGATGAAAAACCCGTACATAAAGTTACGCTTGATGACTTTGCAATTAGTCGTTATGAGATAACAAACGAGCAGTATTGTGTATTTTTAAATGAGGAGGGTATAGATTCTGATGGCCGTGATGGCCGAATTTCCCTGATTCATATAGGAAACAGCCATTGCCAGATAAAATATACCAGTGGACTATTTGTTCCGAAAGAGGGTAAAGCCGAACATCCTGTTGTTGAGGTTACATGGAATGGTGCTCAGGAGTTTTCTAAGTGGGCTGGCGGTCGCTTACCTACAGAAGCAGAATGGGAATATGCAGCCAGGGGAGGGCATAAATCAAAACAAACAATCTATAGCGGATCAGATAAAGTAGATAGTGTTGCCTGGTATGTTGGTAATTCAAGGGATCATGCTCATCCGGTTGGCAGCAAAAAACCAAATGAACTTGGAATTTACGACATGAGCGGTAACGTTTGGGAATGGTGTTACGATTGGTATGAAGATTATTCCGCAGAGCATAAGAACAACCCTGAAGGGCTGAAGCGTGGGAATAGTGTAGTGATTCGCGGCGGTAGCTGGTTGTATTACGGTTCATTTTGCCGGGTTTCCAACAGAGGCAGCAGCGCGCCTTCTTATGCATTTAATAACTATGGCTTTCGTCTGGTAAGAAAGAAATTGGATTGATAAGGCACATTCGGGAAAAATAACTTGTGTAATTATTAGAATGTTAGCGAAGGAATCAGAAAGACCAAAAAATCTAAAAATGCCAAGATTAAAAAGTAATATCCGTATAACGATATAATATTATAAACGCTTATCCTTATATCAACCAATTAAAACCTTCATCTACAATTTATTTAACTTTTGTATTTTTACAAAAATGTTATAATGATTTATATTGCAAAAGTCCGCTATGTTTGAATTATTTAAAAAAGAAATTGAAGAGGAAATATTGCTGAGTGACCAATTATGGGAAGATATCAAGTCGAGTGTTGATGTTTTTACTGTCCACAAAGGCGATTACCTTTTGAGAAGAACTGAGATATGTCATTACGGTTATTTTATAAATGAAGGCAGCTTCATGCATACTTACATTAATGAAGAAGGTAAGGAGTTTGTTGTTTCATTTCATGTTGATGAGGTTTATAGGTACATGACTTCGCCTCAAAGTTTTTTCACAGGGCATCCTTCTGAATTTGAAATTGTTGCTTTAGAAGATAGTCAGGTTATTGCATTTCATAAAATCACCCTCAACAAACTATCCGATAAATACCCGGATTTCCATAAATATTATCACCAGGTAACTGCCGGTGGATTATTGTACTTGTATCGGTTTTCAACCATGAAACTTTCTTCTTCTTCCGTAAATTTCTTAAAGCTGATATATAGAGAATATCCGATGTTTTTAATGCGCATCCCGGATAAATATATTGCCGAATTTATGGGAATAAGTGTAGAGTGGTTCAGTAAAATCAAGAAAAAGTTTTTAAAAGGAGAATGATATTTTTCCATTAACACCTTAGAGGCTGTCTAAAAAGGTTTTTGTAAAAGATTTGCTAAAAATCAGGTTTTGCCCAACCCTAAAGGAAGCCCTGATTTTCAGTAACTTCTCCCTTTAAGGGCAGGGGCAAAAAAGTTGCTGAAAATCTTATTTAATTACTTTTTGGACAGCCTCCTTCGAAATTGAATTAATTCAATATTTCCTTCCTATGTCAGAGTTACTTTTGTAAGGCAATAAACCTTTAAATCAGTAATTATGACAGAAATATTAATTGTTATTGCCTTATTGACTATATTGGTGGTAACTAACGAGATTTTCAGAGCAAGTAAATGGATTACTTACCTCGTTTTCGGAGTTGGAACAATCTTGCTTTCCATTTTTGTGTGGTTTCAACCGGGACACCTTGAAGGAACAACCATGAGCAATTGGTTTGAGTGGGCCAAGGTTTATTCAGTGGTAATTGCAGTACTGGGTTTTACTTACATTAGACATTCGAAGAAACCGTTAAACAAGTACATTAAATTTTTCCCTGCCCTGATCCTGACCCTGAATATTCTGGAAGCTGTAGGCCGCGATGCAGAACTGTTTGCTATGCATGGAGGTGGATGGCATGTTTTTAATGCATTTGCCGGTGTATTCAATATTTTGGCTATTTCCGGATGGCTTGGAATCTATATCGAGAATAGCAAGAAAAGGGATATGATATGGAAAGACATGACGCTTCTCTGGGTGATTGCCTATGATATTTGGAACTTTACATACATATACTTTTGTCTTCCTGAACATATAGGTTATGGCATTGCGCACTTGCTGGCCGGAACCATTCCTGTTATTTTCATTAAAAAACACACCTGGATACAGGCTCGCGCCTTTACATTAGGACTTTGGATGATGATCCTGTTCACCTTTCCTGCATGGCTTGAGCAAGAGTCCACTTATGTCGAGTTTTCAAGGGATACGACATTATTGTGGATAATGGGAATATTAAGTTTTGGAATTAATTTGGCGCTGGTGATATGGCACTTTTGGAAAGCATCTAAAACCAAAGGCTATAAACCCGGAATACCAATATATAATAAATAGTAAAAAACAGGGTTACTGTGATTAATAAAAGGCTGTCATTAGAAAGACGGCCTTTTATTGCCTGATAATTTCGGTATCCGCTTTAATCTAAAATTCTTGCAAGGCAGAATTTGCCATTCTGATTGAGAATCGCTCAATTTGGGTAATAGAAAAGTTAAGTTTTCTGAATACGTCCAACCCCTATGGGGGATATTGCTGTCCATCGACCCCCAGAAACCCGTCGATTGACACCCTGAAACCCGTCAGTGAACCCCCTAAAACCCGTCGATGGACACCCTGAAACCTGTCTATCGACCCCCTAAAACCCGTCGATTGACACCCTGAAACCCGTCGATGGACACCCTGAAACCTGTCTATCGACACCCTAAAACCCGTCGATTGACACCCTGAAAC
>Ga0207714_1000648_pt1 | contig 23459 bp, 15 predicted proteins | sample PonA232FremontCA_2_FD_187270 | JGI IMG/M metagenome (GOLD analysis project Ga0207714, IMG submission 187270) | Marine sediment microbial community from Fremont, CA, USA - Pond A23 Sediment 2 (SPAdes) | ecosystem: Environmental > Aquatic > Marine > Unclassified | place: USA: Fremont, California...
CGGCAGTTATTTCAACATGTTAAGGGGGTTATCTAGTCCAATTCGGGCTTATCCAGGATCAAAACCATAAAACCGTGCATTAAACCTTGCAATCAAAAATATTTTAAAATAACGCTTTAATAATTTCTTTTTAGTTGATATAATGATAATCAATGAAGAAAAATAGTAATAAAAATATGTTAGTATATAAACTAATTAAAAAAATAAAATACTATTTTACAAAATATTTTCAATCTTATAAAATTATATACGGTTAGTAAATCAATCAACAATATAAACTTAGTTGCTTATTTTAAATCGACTATTATATAAAGTAATGCCTTCCCATATTTTCTTCTTAAAATCCATGCATTACTTACTTTTAAATAATATTTCTAATAATTAATTATCATCTTTATAAAATAATAAACTTACTAACACCCCTGAAAAAACCTGATTTACAAATTTAACTTTTCATGATTACTTTTTAAATAATTAAAAGTTTCAAAATCAATTGTGGTATTAGTAGTGGCGAATCTTTGCCACATTAATATATATATAAATAATATTAGGGGGGATTAATTTTGTTTAAAAGAAGAAATATCTCAATCTCGTTAACATTAACACTAGTTTTACTACTCACCATCTCATTAGGGGCCATCGCTGCAGAAAAACTTACCATAATGGCCACAACTGACATGCATCAATATTTAATGCCTTATGATTACATGGCAAATGAACCTAATGAAGAAGTAGGATTTTCCAAAACTTATACCAAAATTAAAGAAATTAGATCTGAAAGTGAAAACACATTATTAGTGGATAATGGCGATTTTATTCAAGGAAGCCTATTAGGGCTACATGAATATCAAATTGACCCACTTGAAGAAGGAGAAACCCAAAGTATAGTTAAAGCCTATAATATGGCTGGCTTTGATGTTAGTACAATAGGTAATCATGAACTTCAAGATTATCCTATGGATTTCTTTGAAAAAGCTAATGCAGGTGCAAAATTCCCAATTGTATCTGGTAACGTAGTAATGGCTGATAATGAAAGTGAATATTACGTTGATCCTTATGTAATACTAGACAAAGAAATTAATGGAGAAAATTTAAAAATAGGTGTTATTGGTTTTGTCCCACCTCAAACAATGCGCTGGGGTAAAGACAATCTTGAAGGTAATGTAGTTATCAAAGATATCTTACCAAAAGCTAAAGAGTTAATCCCTGAAGTGGCTAAAAAATCAGATTTAGTTGTTGTACTAAGTCACTCTGGACTAACATCTGCTCCTAAAGATTCTTATGATGCTAGAGAAAATGCATCTTATTATATAGCTCAAATTGATGGAATAGATGCAATGATAATGGGCCATCACCATGGTGAATTCCCAGGTGGATATAAAGATATAGAAAATGTAGATTCAGAAAAAGGTACAATCTTTGGTGTGCCTTCAGTAATGGCTGGTTCTTGGGGTAGCGCTCTTGGCGTTATAGATCTTGAAATTGAAAAACAAAATGGTGAATGGAACGTAATTTCAAGTAATGTTAGAATAGAAAAAATTACTAAAGAAACTCAATCCAGTGCTGAGGTAGAAGCAATCGCTAAAGATAGACATCAAGCAACTATCGATTATGTTGAAACACCAATTGGAGAAACTGAAAGAGAAATTACTTCTTATCTTGCACGTGTACAAGACTCTTCTGTAACTCAGATTGTGAATAAAGCTCAAATGTGGTGGGCAGAAGACGTATTTAGTTCTGGAGAATATTCAGACCTTCCAATCTTATCTGCTGCAGCACCATTCCAAGCTGGTCGTGAAGATGCTAGTTATTTTACAGAAGTAGATAGTGGAGACATGACAATTGGTGATGTAACTGATATCTATATTTATGATAATGAAATTGCTGTTATGCAGTTAAATGGCGCTCAAGTAATTCAATGGTTAGAAAGAAGTGCCGAAAACTACAATCAAATTGATCCAGATGCTTCAGGAGAACAAGAACTTCTAAATCCTGAATTTTCTGCTTATAACTATGATGTAATTGAAGGTATAGAATATCAAGTTGATGTAACCAAGCCTAAAGGAGAAAGAATTGTTAACGCAACTTATAATGGCGATCCATTAACAGAAGATATGGAATTCTTAATAGTAACTAATGGTTATCGTGCAGGAGGCGGAGGTAACTTCAAGCCTTGTGTAGAAGAAGATCCAGTATATGCTCCTAGTGGTGTGACTAACCGCGGTATAATTATTGACTATATCCAGGCTAAAGGTACTGTTAACCCAACACCTACTTATAACTGGAGTATTAAACCATTTGAACCCGCTGGTACAGTTACATTCCGTTCCCATCCTGAAGTTATGGAATATGTCAACGAATATGATATTCCTGGTATTGAAAAACTCAGAACCGATGAAAATGGTATGGGAGTTTATGATTTAGACGTAACTAATTAAATAAAAAATTATAAAGAGGCAGGCGAATTATTCGTCTGCCTTTTTAAATAATGAAGGTGAAATCATGAAGATTAAGGTAAATGATGAAGTGGTTGAAATATTCCAAGGTGCTCAAGTTAAAGATTTAATAAGAAGCTATTCTAATAAAGAATATAAAAAGGTTAAAAAAGGTGAAAAAATTATTCAAGATCAACACGGTAATATGGTTATGCCAAATGGTGAATTAATTGGTGATGAAGAATTTTTCATAGTTGATAAAGACAATTAAACACAATATTTGAGGGGGAATTTTAAAGAATGACTTCATATTTAAAGAAAAACAAGTTACTAATAAGTTTATTTGTGGTTGCTGCTTTTGTTAGTGCTTTATTCATAGTTCCACAAATGGCAAGTGCCTCTGGACACACTAAAAAGGTGGTTATTTTACACACTAATGATGAACACGGATCAATTGAAAATTTTGCAAAAATTGCTAGTATAAGAGATCAGTTAGTAAACAATCATGAATATGATGATGTAATTATAGTAAGTGCTGGTGACGCCTTTAGTGGTAATCCAGTAGTTGATGAATATGTTATTGATGGTGAAAATTTAAGAGGTAAACCAATGATTGACTTAATGAATGAAGTTGGGTATGAAGTTTCTGTTTTAGGTAACCATGAATTTGATTATGGACAAGAAAGACTTAAGGCAAGTATGGAAATGGCTAATTATCCGATGCTTTTAGCTAATATTGAAGTTGATGAAAATGAAGCAGATTTACCACAGCCTGATCCATATACAATGATTGAAACTGACAGTGGAATAAACCTATCATTTTTAGGTTTAATTCAAGTTCAAGAAAGTGGTTATCCATCTACACTACCTACAAATCTCTATGGATTTAACTATTTAAATCCTCGTGATACTTTAGAAGAATATATGCATCTAAAAGATGAAAGTGATGCCTTTATTCTATTAAGCCATGTTAGTCATAATTGGAATCAAGAAGTAGCTGAAGAGTTTAATGGAATAGATGCTATCATTGGCGGCCACTCTCACACTGTTGTTGAAAAAGCAACTAAAGTTCAAGATACACTTATTGCTCAAGCAGGTAGTGACTTACAATATCTTGGTAAAATTGTATTAACTTTTGATGAAAACAATAATATAGTTGATTCTAAAGGTGAATTAATTAATTTAGAAGAAGTTGAAAAAGAAAACGAAGCAGTAAAAGAAAAAATCGTATCTTATCAAGAAGATGTAGAAGAAATATTTAGTAGAGAAATCGCTTATGTTGATAATAGAATTAGCGGTAATGGTAATTTAGGAGCCTTAATGACTGATGCAATTGTTAATTCCAATGACTTAGCAGAAATGGGACATGATATTGACTTTGCATTCCAAAATTCTGGTGGAATCAGAGTTGGAAGTATTGGTCCTGGTAATTTAACTGTAGGTGATGTCTTTGAATTAGAACCATTTGGTAACAATATAATTGTATATGAAATGACAGCACAACAAATCAAAGATATGATTGCTACTAATTATAAAAGAGATAATTCTATTGACTTAAGATCTGCTGGTCTTAAATATGAAGTTGTTGTCAATCAAGTTGGTGATGTAAAAAGAGTAGATTTAACTGATATGGCAGGCAACGAAATCGAAGAAGATACCTATACGGTAGCTCATAACTCATATGTTGCAAGTTCCTATGATTTTGAATCAGAAACAGAAGGTAAAAATACTTATATCAGAGTTAATGATACAATAATTCACTATCTTGAAGATGTCATTAGTCCCGAAAAAGTTCAAAGTTACTATGCTGCTCAAGAACTTTCCAGAAGTGATGTCTCTATAGAACAAGGAGGTTCTGGTGAAACAGTTGGATTTACAGAAGTAGATCTTACAACTGTTGGAAAAGCAGATGGCTCTGTAAGTGCTGGTAATTTATTTGCAGATGCTGCTAGTCATGTTCTTGATGTAGATGTAGGTGCTTTCCCAAGTGATCAATTAGCAACTGGTGCAACTTATCCAGGTAATAATGATATCTACAGTAGTTCACTTGGTTTACTCTACGCTAGTTTTGGATATGATAATAATATAACAATAGCTACTGTAACCGGTAGTGACCTTGAAAATATGTTACTCAGCCAGGCTAGATACTATGGTGAAGGACCAGTAATGACTCATGTATCTTCGGGAGTAGAGTATACTGTAAAAATGAATAACGGTGAAATTGAAGATCTAATGGTCTATATAGACGGCAAAAGAGTGAAAGCTGATCAAGAATATACATTTGCTGTTAACAGTTATGTATGGCAATATTATAGTGAAGCAGGAGATCCTATAAAGACAGAAACTACAAGTATGACTGAAAAAGAAGTATTATTAGAATACTTAAATGAAGTTGAAACTATAACAGATTCTGTCTTAGAAGAAAGAATTACAATCACTAATTAGTAATCATATTTTAAAATGAAAAGGTACTTCGAAAGGAGAAATCCTCTTAAACTGAGGGTTTCTCTTTTTTTTATTTTACCTAAATATTTATTATCATAGATATTTATATAAGAATATATTTTATATTTATTACATATAACAACTCATTATTATTTAATAAAACCTGCTCATTACTTAGTTATTATTGTCTTTTCATCTCATAAATTTCATATTAAATCAAAGATAAATAATATAATTATATATAATTTTTGCTCATACACTTCAAATAAGTTATAATAAATAATAGCAATTATAAATATTAGATATCTAATGTATAATTCTTTACTAAATTATTAATATTTAGCAATTTTTCAGTTGAAAATTATCATATATACAAATATTAATATGAATAGTACTATATCTAATTACTTTTGGAGGCAATTATGCAAAAAAATATTTTAGATATTTTATCATTATAATAATCTTATTAACAATAACACTTTCCGGCTGTGACAATAATCCTGGCCAGTTTTCTTTTAATGTTTATGGTATAATTACAACCGAAAGTCTAGACGAACCCATAGAGAAAGCAAAAGTTAGTATTGCAGGTAAAACTGATTATACAGATGCCAATGGTAATTATAGTATTAATAATATAAGTGAAGGTACTTACAATTGGCAAGTAGAGAGCGCCAAATACAGTGATTATACTCAGAATGTATATATTAATAGTGATCTTAATATAAGCAAAAAATTATCTTTAATTACCGTAAATGCAACTATTACAGGAGCTGTCAATGTATATAATAGTGACCGAAACTATTCTCTACAAAATATGAGTTTAAACAATAATATAAAATCAGAAAAGGTTGCTGTTAATACCTCTAAAACAGTACAAAATTTCAAAGAAAGACAAATAATTATAAATTATAATGACAATATTTCCAATAATGAAATTCAAGATTTTGAAATCAATCATAATCTTATCAAAATAAGAAAAATATATTTTAAAAATAATAATATTTTTCTGTATAAAGTATCTTCAAATAAAGATATTTTAAAATCAATTAATCAATATAATGAGTATAAAATTGTTGAATGGTCAGAACCTAATTATATAATTAAACTTAATACTCATCCTAACGATTCTTTTTATGATCAACAATGGGGACATAGAACAGTGAATTTGGAACCAGCTTGGGATTTATATAATTCAATAAATACTATTAAGGTTGCAGTGATAGATAGTGGAATAATCCCTGAACATGAAGACCTTACAGAAAATATCAGCTACAATCAAGGTAAAGATTTTATTGATGATGACAATCAACCCAATGATGAAAATGCTGATTACAGCCATGGTACCCATGTAAGTGGAATTATAGGAGCAGTTAGTAACAATTCTATGGGAGTAAGCGGAGTTGCAAGAAACATAGCAATTATTCCAATTAGAATCTTTTATAACGGTCAAGTACAAACTGCAAGTGATATTGCTGAAGCTATAAATTATGCGGTAGATCAAAATGTAGATATCATCAATATGAGTTTTGGAGGCTATAACAGTTTAACAATGCATGAATCCATTAAAAATACTAATAATGAAGATGTTATTTTAGTTGCTTCTTCTGGAAATTATAGTGAAAATGAAGTGCTCTACCCAGCAAAATTTCCGGAAACTATTGCTAGTGGTCCTGATGTCAATAATAATATTGCTAATTACTCTAATGAAGGTGAAAATCTTGATTTAGTTGCTCCCGGAGGAAGTACTTACGGTATATTAAGTACTAGTGGCTATAATGAAAAATACATTGAAATGACTGGAACCTCTATGGCAGCTCCATATGTAAGTGGTGTTGCTGCCCTCTTATTAAGCAATGGAGTAAGTCCCTCTCAAATAAGAAATAGATTAACCTCTACAGCCGTTGATCTTGGTCCAACCGGAAAAGATAATACTTATGGCTATGGTTTAGTAGATGCTTATGGCGCCTTAATTAATATACAGCTAAAAAGACCATATGTTTTTGCGGCTGTAAAAGAAAACGGTTCAATTAAAATAAAAAGTGAATTTATTACAATCAATGGAAATAACACATATACCTTAGATGAAATAGTAAATGATGAAGTAATTGTAGTTGCATGGCGGGATGTAAATGATAATAGAGAAGTTGATGCAGGGGATTATTATGGTGAATATAATAATAAACTCAATGTTTTAGAAAATACTCTCTATGATAACATAAATATCGATATGTATTATATTCCTCAAGATAATAGTACCAGTATGGAAATACTAAATATGATCACAACCTCAAAATTTTAAAAACAAGGATGTGTTAGTTATGAAAAGACATTTACCATTAATCATTTTAATAAGTTTATTCTTGATTTTTAATAGTATTGCTATGGTAAATGCACTCGAAATAAATGATACTGAAATAAACTTTGATATATCGCCACAAGAATTAAACAATAAAAGTTATGTACCTCTAAATCAATTTAACAGGCTAGAAAACTTTCTTATGGAGAATTTACAGGACAATAGACACTTAATCATTTATAAAAATAAGCACTTTATTATATCAATTTCTCATAAGATAGTGAAATCAAGTCAGGGGGAATTTACTTTAAAGACTAAACCTGTTTCTTTAAATAACCATCTTTTAGTACCATTTGAATTAATTAATAAAATTTTTAATAATCAGGATATAGTTCAAGAAGATAAACAAGATAATAAATTGGCATTCAAAATATCAACAAATAAAAAAACTTATAGTAATAGTGATATAATTGAACTAAGGATTAAAATAGTAAATAATAAAAACCAAGATATAACTTTAGAATTTAATTCCGGCCAAAAATATGATATATATATAAAAAATAAAAATGGTAAAGTAATATATAGTTGGGCTAAAAATCAAATCTTTATTCAAACTTTTGTGTCAGAGACTATTGAAGCAAATAGTAAATTAGTTTATAAAGAAAACATTGATATATCAGATCTAACAAAAGGCACTTATTTCTTTGAAGTAGAAATTATTGTTCAAGATTATAGATTAAAAGCACAATCGATCCAAATTAATATTAATTGAATTTCTTAAATCTTTTTATATTTAGATATTTTTAATATTCTTTTTTAAGATAAAAAAATAATACTTTTAAATGTTGTCTAACTTGAGGGGTTTAAATGAAGAAAAAATATATTAAACTTTTAGATAGATATATAATAAAAGAAATTACCTTTCCCTTTTTAGCTTCAGTAATTATAATTTCAATAATTTTATTGGGGAATTATCTGTTTCAATTAACAGATCTAATAATTGTAAAAAATGTTCCAATTCATCTAGTTGTAGAATTATTATTGTATAATTTACCCGATATTATTGTAAGAACATTTCCGATTGCAATCTTGTTTTCTACCATGACAGGGATAGGTAGATTAAATCGGGAAAATGAAATTACTGCATTTAGAATGGGCGGTATAAGTTTATACCGATTAATTATACCTGTCTTAATAGTAGGCATTATAATAAGTGGACTTACTTTTTTCTTTAATGAGGAAATTGTTCCCTGGGCTAACCATAAAGCAAAAAATATTATTCGAAACACTATCTTAAAAGAAAGTATGCCTAATACCCAAGAAGAAGTATTTTTTAGAGGTCCAAAAGGAAGACTGTTTTATGTTAAAGAGTATAATGAGTCAGAAGATAAAATTAATAATATAATAATATATAACATCAAAGAAAATGACCAATCTGAAACCTATCCTGAAGTTATTACAGCTCAAATGGGTGTAATAAAAGAAAATATTTGGGAACTACAGGATGGTATTATACATGAATATAATAAAGAAGGTAACATAATTTTAGAAAGTCAGTTCAAACAAATGAAATTTGAAATAACTGAAGAGATGCAGCAGGCTTATGGTAATCAAAAGACTACTAATGAAATGAGTCGAAAAGAACTAGCCAAAAATATTAAATTGTTCAGAAAAAGCGGGATTAGTGTCAATTCTTTATTGGTAGATTATCATTTAAAATTAGCTCAACCATTTGTAGCCTTTATTTTTGTTTTAATTGCAGTACCGCTAAGTTTAACAAATAAAGAGAGTAAAGCAGTAAATATTACTTTTACAATAATTATCATCTTTGCATATTATCTGATTCTTTCTGTCTGCCGTTCACTGGGTAGAAATGAAATATTACCACCATTAATTGCAGCCTGGCTGCCCAATACAATATTTATGATATTAGGATTACTTATCCTATTTTTAAAAGAATCATTTGAAAAAATACTCTATAAAATCATACCAGGTATTATAGTTCTATTTCTTATCTTTAATATAATCCCAATAAATACTGCTCTAGCTGATGAATTGTTAATCAATAGCAATTCTGTAAGTTATAATCCAGAATTGAAAATGATTAAAATTGAGGGAAATGTCGATGGTAAATATAATGATATCTATTTAAAATCAGACCTAGTAAATATCAAAACAGATGGTGAAGGAGAAAGACTATTTCAAGAACCAGAAAATATTGAATTACTGCCGGGAGATATAACGGGGTGTGATTTTAAAAAACCACACTATTATTTTGACGCAAACCGAATTGATATTTCCCCAAATGAATACTTAAAAGCTTATCATGTTGTATTTCGTGAACTAGGAGGCAATTTGCCTCTTTTTTATTGGCCGTATCTATATATCTCTTTAAAAGATGATGACCAAAACTTCTTCCCACGAGTAGGTTATAATAGCCAAAGAGGCTGGTTTTTAAAGACAACCTATAATTATTACATAGATAGATATGATTTACCCGGCAGCCTTTATGTAGACTATTATACACTAACTGGTTTTGCTGGTGGTATTAAACAATACTTCATCAACAGCAATCAACAAAAAGCATATATATATTACTATAAACAGGATAATAATATAAATATAGCCAATTTGTTTAACTGGGAAGGGGAAGTATACCATCAATTTGAAGGAGAGCATTGGAATGAAGAATCCTCTTTTTTTTATCAGGAATATGATGATCGAGAAGTGTTAGATACTTCTTTAAATTTTAGTTACATAAAAGAGCAAAATAATTTTAATATAGATACATATTATGACAGTAAAGATTATTATGAGAATAATATAAATAATAGTAAAACATATGGTTCCAATTTTTCTTTTAAGAGTAGATATTTTGATTCACTTGATCTTAACTTAGGTTATGATGTTGAGTATGATTACGATCCGAAAGATGGACTTGATGAATACATAGGTAAAGAAATTGATTTAGTTAATGACTGGGGTAATGATTGGGAAACAGGTTTGGAGTATGAACATGAAGAAAAAATTGAACCTGATACTGAAGCTGTGAATAGATGGGGTGGAAAAGCTTATATTTCAAAAGGTTATAAGGATTATGATTTCACATTATTATGGGAAAGGTATGATCCCAACTTCTCGGCAGAAGATGAAGTAGCTTTTTATCGCTCTCCTGAATTTACCACTGAATACAAACCACCCGGTAATTTTGATTATCTATTACAAACCGGCCATTACTATGAAGCAGATTCTGATATCGAGGGTAAAAGAACCAGATTAGAATTAATCTATAATGATAGAATGATTATTGGCGATTATAATTCTGTAAATGTTAATCAAAAATTACATTCTAACTTCTATAGTGTTAATTATTTAGGTGACATAGTTCAACCTTATCAAGGTGTATCTGAAAGTGAGATTAACCTGAAAACTAAATTGGGAGAACACATAACACTAAATAATGATTATAGTATGATTAGATATTTGGGTTTTAGTCCCTTTAATTTTGATCAAGCTGAGTTTAAAACCTTAATTGAAAATCAATTAAACTACCGACTTAATGATAAAATTGACATAGAATTAAATAGTGGTTATGATTTTGAAAAGGATGAATTTTTATTATTAGAGTTTTTAGCTAATTATAATGTTAATAAATATTGGAACTTGAAAGCAGGAACAACTTATGATATCAATAATAAAACCTTTGATGATAACTTATTTTTAAAGAGTCTTTATGAAAATGAAAAAATAAAACATAGATTGGGATTAGAATATGATCTTAACACCAATGAACTTATTGAAGCAGACAGCAACTTCTCTTATGAAATAAAAGGAGATTGGGGCTGGTATTTAGAAAATAATTTAAGCTTTGATTTTAAAGACGAAGATACCATTGAAGAGGCCAATTTACAACTTAAAAAGAAATTCCATTGTCGAGAAATAATCTTTAGTTATGATTATCTTAAAGAGGAATATACAGTACAGTATTCAATAAATCTATTTCCCTCTCAGGGAATTGAATTTGTCAAAAATGAAGAAGCCCTTATTTTTGATTCTGATATTAAAGATATGCTTGAAAAAGAAAATTAAAATAGGGAGGTTTATAAATGCACAAATTTGACTTAAAATGGGTCATCTTTATACTTTTATTGATTTTATCCTTTAATTTCGCAGCTGTTTTAGCTCAACAAGATAATCAGGAAAATAAAGCAGAAGCAAAAACAGTTTATATTGATTCCGATCATTTGAAATATGAAGAAGAAAAAACAATTTTATCTGGTCATATAGTAATCAGGAAAGATCAAACCACCATTAAAGCCAACAATGGTGAACTAATTAGAGAAGAAAACAAGTTATTTTTGGAAAATGAGATTAATGTTGATTACGAAGATGGTATTGTTACTTCTAATAATTTAACTGCTCTATTAAAAGAAGAAGAATATATATTTGAAAACAATGTTAAAATGGACTATATATTAGAAAACCGCGATGAAAACATGCAACTGGAAAGTGAATACCTACAGATTTTTGGTGAAAATAATTCCTTTACTGCTAAAAATAATGTATTAATAAAATATGAAGGTAAAAATTTCAAAGGTGATAAAGCAGAATATGTTGGTGAAGAAGAAATACTTTATCTAACCGGTAATGTAATGATTGAAGAAGGTAAAAACTGGGTCAAAAGTAACCAGGCTAAATTTTTCTTAGGTGAAGGTAAAGAAGGCTATACAGCTGATGGTAATGTACAAATTAAAATGATTCTAGATTAATGCAAAATAAAAGGAGTAATCTATGTATATATTTATTGGTACTTTATTAATTATAATTGACCAAACAATAAAATATTTAGTACATAATAATATTGTATTAGGACAGCTCTACCCCTTAATAGAAGACTTTCTTTATATTACATATGTAAGGAATACTGGTATCGCTTTTGGATTGTTTAAAAATAACAATATATTTATGATTATATTAATTTCATTCATAATCCTTGTTTTATTATATCTTTATAAAAAAGAGGAAAGTAAGGTATTTACCTTATCTATTCCTGTAACTCTATTAATTAGTGGTGCAATTGGAAATTTGATTGATAGAATATATTATGGATTTATAATTGATTATATTAACTTTCCGTTCTGGCCGGCTTTTAATCTGGCTGATTCATTAGTTGTAATCGGAAGTATCTTATTAGCATTTCATTTATTATTTCTGGTAGAAAAATAATTGCTAGGAGGTTAAATTTTGATTGATCCTATTGCTATAAGTATAGGACCTTTAAACATTCACTGGTATGGAATAATAATAAGCTTTGCCTTATTAATGGGTTTTTCATTAGCTTTATATCGAAGTAAAAAAACAAATATTCCAACAGAATTTTTCTTAGACTTCTTTATTATTGGCATTCCGATTAGTATAATTTTTGCCAGACTTTATTTTGTTATATTTAATTTTAATTATTATATAGAAAATTCACTAGATATTATAGCAATCTGGCATGGTGGATTAGCTATTCATGGAGCAGTTATAGGAGGTATTTTAGTACTTATAGTTTATACTAAAAAAAGAAATTCATCTTTTTTAAAAGTTGTTGATATATTAGCTCCTGCTTTAGTCCTTGGACAAGCTATTGGTAGATGGGGTAACTTTATTAATCAGGAAGCCTATGGGGGAGTGGCAAACGTAAACTTTATAAACTATTTCCCTGATTTTATTAAAAATCAAATGTTTATAAACGGTAATTACCATCATCCTACTTTTTTATATGAATCAATCTGGAATATAATTATTTTTTCGGTTTTAATATATTTAAGTGATAAGAAATTCACCAAAGATGGTGATATATTTTATACCTATTTAATCGGTTATTCAATTGGAAGATTTTTTATTGAAGACATGAGAACCGATAGTTTAATGTTTTTAAATATGCAAGTAGCCCAAATCATAAGTATAATTTTAATTATTTTTGGTTTCGTTATGATTTATATAAACCATAAAAATAGTATATAATTTATAAATACGGGGAGTAAACTATATGAGCTATTTTATGATTACCATATCAGGAATATTATATATTCTACCTTTTTTCAATTCCAATCTACTTTTCTTAAGTTGGATTGCATTTATACCATTTTTATTTGCAATTTATAATACTAATTATAAAAATTTATTCTATAAAGCTTGGTTATTAGGTTTTATTATTATTTCAGGTGTAGGCTATCCCCTTTATTTCCCTATCAAAAGCTTTTCAAACTTCCCTTTCTTAGTAGTAATATTTATCTTGTTTATATTATTTTTAATTTTATCTTTGATATATGGATTATGGGGTAAAATATTAACTCTTATTATTAATAATAAAACATTTAATCCATTTATTTTTTCTATTAGCTGGTTATTTTTAGAAATCGTTAGACATATTATTTTTAATTTTTTTCCGTTAGGTTATCTAGGCTATACTCAGGCTAACTTTAACCATATTATTCAAATCGCTGATCTTGGAGGATTATTCCTTGTTGGTTTTATAGTTGTTTTAATTAACTCTTTATTATTCAAATTTATCACATCTAAAAGAAAAGATTATCTAATAATATCAATTTTGATAGTCGGTCTAGTTTTAGGCTATGGTTTTTATCAAATAAATAGGTATGAAAAAATAGAAAAAAGTCTCAGTGTAGGTATAATACATACTCATATTAATCAGTACGACAAATGGAATAAAAATAATGTTAATAACTACATCGATCTCCTGATTTTTAATGATAAACAATTTGAAAATGTAGATTTAGTCATAACACCTGAGTCTGCATTAACTTTTGACATGAATAGAGAAACATATTATAGGAATAAAATGTTGAATAGAGTAGATGAAACTGACAAATATTTTCAGGCTGGTTTCTTAGCTACTAAAGATAATGGTAACAAGTACTTCAATAGTTCTTATTTAATTAATACAGAAGGGAAAATTGAAAATAGGTATAATAAAAACAAGTTATTATTATTTGGAGAATATGTTATTTTCTCTGACTTGATTAAAAATATTACAGGATATCGACTTAATACTTTACACCCTGGTGAGAAAATCATTAATTTCCAAACATCTTTTGCTCATTGGAAAGCTGTAATTTGTTCAGAGATCTTATACCCTGAATATGTATCTAAACATTTAAATTATTTAGACTTTATAGTAAACCAATCTAATGAAGCCTGGTTTGAAGATAATACTACATTAAAAAATCAAATGTATGCTAGTTTAGTATTTAGAGCTATAGAAAATAGAAGATCAATAATTAAAGCAGGCAATATGACTTATAGTGGAATAGTATATCCATCCGGTAAAAAAGTGAAATATGATAAAAAATCAAATGACAAACTAAAAGTAAGTATTAAAAAGAACAAAGAAATTACCCTTTTTAATAAAATCATGAATATTTTTTAAAAAAATTTAATTTTATTATTCAAGTTATTTGAAATTTTATAATAATATTTTCATTTATTAACAACAAGAAAACTCAATTTGAATCTATGATTTAAGTTGTGATGAACTGGATATTTTAAATATATTCTCTATTTTTTTCGAAAACAGCAACACCAGCGGAAATAATACAACAGTTTCTAGACCAAAAAGGAGATTCCCAATAATATCTATTCAAATATTTCTTATCTTTCTTTTTAATAAGACTTGAAGATATAGTTTTTAAAGTGTTAACTAATTTAGATAATTGTACTGTCGGGGTTTCAAATAAATTATGAACATAATAGTTTTCTCCACTAACAATAAAATTTACAATTTTGTCTCTGAGTAACCTAGTAAATAATATTTAAAAAGTAAGGATAAAAAGAGATAACCTATCCGGCTAGTGGTATCTATTAGTAATATACAAATTTAACCTAAAAAAAGAAGGTAATAATTTAATGGCATTAAAGCTAGGTTTTAACAATTGGCAGTTTAAACGGTGAAGGTAGTTTTACATTAACCTATTCAAATTCAATAACTAGTTCGGGGACAATCAAAGCTGAATATGCAGAAAAAGCAACTGGATATGTAGTCGGCTTTGGTTTAAATACTTATAGTTAATGATGAATTTCCCTGGGGAGTTTCTATAAAAAATATAAGTAACTTGACCGCTGGTCAAGCAACTTATTATGAATATGACCCTGTAGAAGAGAAATTTATTGAAACTACTAATCAACCTTTGGATAGTTTAAAATATAGTTTACCCATTGAATTTAACTTAGGTACAAAATATAAATGAACAAAACATACTAATTTAATTGGATTCTATTCCTTAACAAATTATAATGTCGGTTATACTGATCATCAAATATCAGGTGGCATTGAATATAATCGAATCAAATTTTTACCGTTAAGTTTAGGGATTACATATTCTCCTTTACAGGGTAATATGATATTGTCTTCAGGTGCAGCCTTAAACTTAGGGTATCACTAAAGTAACTTTCTCCCCTGTTTAACGGTTCTCAAAGCTTCTCGCTTGGATTAAGTTCCGGCTTCTCATTTTAACAATAATGTTTTATATTATTGCCCCGCTTTTGCGGGGCTTTTTAATTTCTATACATATAATAGTACTATAAAATCTTTTCTAACCAAAAAAACTTGATTCTAAGCCGATATACATATAAAATGAATAATGTTGTTTATTGTAAATATATACAAAATAGAAAGGAATGTTTTATGACTAAGCATACCAATATTATTAATCTCGCAGTTATTGCACATGTAAATGCTGGTAAATCAACTCTAGTAGATGCATTTTTAAATCAAAGTGGAGTTTTTAGGGAAAACGAAGAAGTCGAAGAATTTATAATGGATAGTAATGAACTTGAAAAAGAGCGCGGAATAACTATTTATGCCAAAAACTGTTCAATCCAACATGATGGTTATAAAATTAATATAGTCGATACACCCGGACATGCTGACTTTTCATCTGAAGTAGAAAGAATAATCAAGGCAGTAGATACAACTATTTTAGTTGTCGATTCAAGTGAAGGCCCGATGCCTCAAACAAGATTTGTATTAAAAAAATCTTTAGAACAAGGCATAAAACCTATATTATTCATTAATAAAATGGATAAAAATAGTGAAAGAGCGGAAGAAGTAGTTGATATGGTCTTAGATCTATTTATTGACCTGCAAGCCGATGATAAACAACTTGAATTTCCTATAATTTATGGAATAGCTAAAGACGGTATCGCAAATAAACAAATAGATGGAAATAGTGAAGATCTAGAACCATTGTTTGATACTATAATTGATCATGTCGAACCTTATCCAGATCTTAATAAAGAACCTCTTCAATTACAGGTCCATGACCTCGCATATGATGATTATCTCGGTAGAATTGGAATTGGAAGGATATACAGCGGTAATATTAATAAGAAACAAAATGTTGCGGTCTCTAAAAGAGATGGTAGTGTTAAAAAAGAAAAAGTAACTGAATTATTAGGATATAAAGGTTTAAGTCAAATCTCAACAGAGAAAGCAGGAAGTGGAGATATAGTTGCAGTAGCAGGTATACCTCATATTTCTATAGGAGAAACAATTTGTGATGTTGGTAATGTAAAACCAATGGATACAATTAGTATAGATGAACCTACCTTATCTATGAATTTCTCGGTTAATGATTCACCGTTTTCAGGCCAGAGTGGTAAATATTTAACTTCAAGAAATTTAAAAGCAAGACTTGAAAAAGAACAAGAAGTAAATGTAGGTTTAAATGTTGAAAAACTAGAAGGTAGTAAAGGATTTAAAGTATCTGGAAGAGGAGAATTACACCTTTCAATATTATTAGAACATATGAGAAGAGAAGGTTATGAAGTCTCTGTATCTAAACCAGAAGTTCTATACAAAGAAGAAGGAAATAAGCTTTTAGAACCTGTTGAAAGAGTTATTGTTGAAGTTCCCGAAAAATATTCCGGTAGTGTTATTTCTAAATTAAATCAACGTAAAGGTCTAATGCAGTCCATGGATAAAGATAGTGACTATATAAGATTAGACTATTTAGTTCCAACCAGAGGATTAATTGGATATAAAAGTGAATTTATCACTGATACCAGTGGAGAAGGTACTTTAATCCGTTCCTTTGATAGATATGAAGAATACAAAGGCAAAATACCTCAAAGAACTAATGGAGATTTAATTTCACAAAAAGAAGGAGTAGCAAGAGCATATGCCCTTGATAATTTAAGTGAACGGGGGCAAATATTCATTAAACCCGGCACAAAAGTTTATGAAGGTATGATAATCGGAATGAATAATAAGGATAACGATTTAACAGTTAATCCCTGTAAAAATAAAAAATTAACAAATATGAGAGCCTCAGGTTCAGATGATTCTGTTAATCTCGCTCCTCCAAAAGAGTTTACTCTAGAAGAAGCATTAGAATATATCAAAGATGACGAACTCGTAGAAGTAACTCCTGATGCCATTAGACTCAGAAAGAAAATTCTAGATGAAAAAATTCGTAAAAAAAGTGAAAAATAATATATAAATAAATTTTACTAATTTTAAAGTCCTGGGAAATCCCAGGTCTTTAATTTTACAATCCTGATTATCCAAAGAATAATAGAACTATCATTTACTTTTTTTAGTTTATATAATATCATTAGTTTAAGAAGGAAATAATACTTGGGAGGTTTTTAAAATTAAAATTAAGGGGAATGAAATTATAGAAGAGTTAAAAACTGTTCTTTCCAGTAAAACAATCGATGCCCTAATACCTCCACTAATTTATGTTATTATAAATACTTTTTTTAGTCTAAACATAGCAGTAATTTCTGCTTTAAGTATTGCTATATTATTTGGTATTATAAGACTAACTCGCAAACAACCTTGGAAATATGCCCTTGGGGGTATATTTTTAGTCAGTTTAGCTTCTGGATTAGCTTATATAACTAAAAGTGCCGCTAGTTACTTTATCCCCGCAATTATTAGCAGTTCAGTCCTTTTGATTTTAACACTTGGTAGTATAATCTTAGGTAAACCATTAGCTGCTTGGGCAAGCCACTTAACAAGAGGATGGCCCTTAGAATGGTTTTGGCGAAGAGATGTAAAACCCGCATATCGAGAAGTAACCTGGTTTTGGAGTGTTTTCTTATTAATGAGATTGATCCTACAAATAATACTTTATAGAATTGGTGAAACTTCGCAACTAACCTGGGCTAATATCCTATTAGGTTGGCCTTTTACCATCCTTGTCCTTATTTTCAGTTATATATATGGTATCTGGCGCTTAAATGATTTAGGTGGCCCCGGGGTTCATGAATTTAATGAAGGCAAAGAACCACCCTGGGATGGACAAAATAGAGGGTTTTAAAATTAGATAATTTTATAAAATAATTAATACAATTTTTTAAGGAGAGTATATTATTGTTAAAACAGGCAAAAAATATTTTAAAAAAATATTATGGATATGAAAATTTTAGGGATGCACAACAAAATGTTATTGAAAGTATTTTAAATAAAAATGATACTGTTGCAGTAATGCCGACTGGTTCTGGAAAATCAGTTTGCTATCAAATTCCTTCATTAATATTTTCAGGGGTAACTATAGTTATTTCACCCTTAATATCTTTAATGAAAGATCAGGTAGATGCCCTTCAAGAAATGGAAATCCCTGCAACATTTATCAATAGTTCAATAAACTATACTGAAATTAAAAAGAGATTAGAAGAAGTTCAAAATGGTAAATATAAGTTATTATATATAGCTCCGGAACGTTTAAGTTCCTCTAAATTTTGGAATTTACTTAATAATTTAGATATATCATTATTAGCAATTGATGAAGCACACTGTGTTTCTCAATGGGGACACGATTTTAGACCCAGTTACCTATATATTGAAAAAATGATAAATCAATTAAATAAGAGACCAGTTGTGGCTGGATTTACTGCTACTGCAACACCTGAAGTAAGAAAAGATATCATAAAACAATTAGAATTAAAAGACCCGGATATATATGTAAGCGGATTTGATAGAGAAAATCTTACTTTTACATTAAGACGAGGAGTTAATAAAGACCAATTTGTTCTTGATTATGTTAAAACTAATAATGAAGAGACTGGAATTATATATGCTGCAACACGAAAAGAAGTTAACAGAATTAATGGTATCTTAAAAGACAATGGTTATAAATCTGATCGTTACCATGCTGGATTATCTGATAAAAAGAGACATCAAACCCAAGAAGCCTTTTTATATGATGATATTAATATAGTAGTTGCAACTAATGCTTTTGGGATGGGTATTGATAAATCTAATGTTCATTTTATAATACACTACAACATGCCAAAAAATATAGAATCTTATTACCAAGAAGCAGGAAGAGCAGGCAGAGATGGTGAACCGAGTGAATGCATTTTATTATATTCACCTGGAGATCAACAAATCCAGAAATTTTTGATAAACCAAACTGAAACCACTGCCAAAAGAAAACAAAAACAAATGCAAAAACTACAAAAAATGGTTGATTATTGCCATACCACTATCTGTTTAAGAAAATATATTTTATCATATTTTGGAGAAAAAGACTTAGATAATGAATGTGGAAACTGTAGTAATTGTAATGATACTCGTCAATTAACCGATATTACGGAAGAAGCACAAAAAATACTATCCTGTGTTTATCGAATGAAGGAACGCTGGGGAGCAACGATGACTGCCCGGGTTTTAGCTGGTTCAAAAAATAAAAAAGTATTAAGTAATAATTTTGATAATATATCAACTTATAATATAATGCCTAATTATACTATAAAAGACATTAAAGAACAGATTAATATGCTTGCTGCTGATGGTTATTTAAATCTAACAGAAGGTAAATATCCCAAATTAAAATTAAACAACTTATCTTACAAAGTACTTAAGGGTAAGGCTAAAGTAAAACTAAGAATTGAAAAGAAATACCATAAAATAAGTAGTGATAATGATCTATTTACCGAACTTAAAAACTTAAGAAAACAAATTTCTAAAGATGAAGGTGTACCACCTTATGTCATCTTCCATGATAAAGCTCTACGAGAAATGAGCTATCATATGCCCGTAGATAACCATTCAATGCTTAAAATTAGTGGTGTCGGATCAGTTAAATTCAAAAAATACGGTAGGCAGTTCATTGAAATTATTAAAAAATTTAAGTAAAATAATATTTAAAATAGGTTTTCCAGTAAGGAGTGTCTAACTAGATGAATAACAAAGAAAAAGTCGGAGGTCGTGCATATTCAAACGGAGTTCGACTTCAAAACAAACAAAGGTCAGTAAAAGCTTACTATGATAATAATGGTAATATTAGAATACAAACAAATCAAGTTAAGAAAAATAAATTTATGAAATACATTAAAAAAATTCCTTTAATTAGAGGAATTGCAGTTTTATTTTTTGCTATATTATCTTTTTTAAAAGAAGTTTTTAAGGAACCTAAAAAGTACTGGTTTGTATTTTTAATTTTGCTTGCAGAAATTTTATATATGATTTTACCTAGTGATTCAAGCTCTGCAATTCAGGGAGTAGTTTTTCTAATCTATATTTCTATTCCAATTGTATTACTATTTGTTTTTAAAAATAGTGTCTCAGAAGTCTTAAAATTTCATGGGGCAGAACATAAAGCAGTAAACTATTATGAAAATGACTACCAGGGTGATATAGCTTCCTATTCTAGAATTCATCGAAGATGTGGTAGTAACATAGTATTTTTCTATATTATATTTTCTATTTTAGTTAGTTTTTTTGATTTAGGACTTCCATTACTTTTACAGGAACTTTTAATTTTAGGAATAGCTTATGAAGCTATCAAATATCTACCAGAAAAGCTGCTGGGTATCCCTTCACTATTTCAAAAAATTTTTGCCCGTGAACCAGAAAAAAGACAGTTAAAAGCAGCCGAAGCTGCTTTAGAAGTATTAACTAATCGGGTCTAATAAACAAACAGATTATTAAAAACTTTACAATAGGAGAGAATTTAAGATATGGAAGATATAAAATACTTAAAATTATTATCAAATCAATATCCAAATGTTCCAGCTGTTAGTACTGAAATCATAAACTTGAAAGCAATTTTAAACTTGCCAAAAAGTACTGAACATTTCCTTACTGATTTGCACGGGGAACATAAAGCATTTCAGCACATGTTGAGAACTGCTTCTGGTGTAATAAAGTACCAAATAGAACAAATATTCTCTGATAACCTAGACAAATCGGAGAAAAATGAATTGGCAACTCTAATCTACTATCCAGAGGATAAATTAAAATTATTAAAAAACGAAAAAGAGCTTACTAACGAATGGTATAGAACTTCCTTAAATAGAATCATCAAACTATGTAAAGAAGTTTCCTCTACCTATACCCGGTCTAAAGTTAGAAAAGCATTACCGCAAAAATTTGCCTATATTATTGAAGAATTGCTTCATTTAAAAAAACAAGATCAAAATAAAAAAGAATATCACGATGAAATTATTTCGACAATTATTGAAATTGGCCAGGCAGAAAGTTTTATTATTTCTCTATCTAATTTAATACAGACCTTTTCAATTGATAAACTGCATATCATTGGTGATATTTTTGATAGGGGTCCCAATCCTCATAAAATTTTAGAAGAACTTAAAGATCATCATAACTGTGATATACAGTGGGGTAACCATGATATATTATGGATAGGAGCTGCCCTAGGACAACAATCTTTACTGGCTACCGCTATCAGAATCACTCTTAGATATGGTAATCTTGAATTATTAGAAGAAAACTATGGGATAAATATGCGCCCCTTAGCCAGATTAGCCAGTCATTATTATAAAAAAGATATTTATGAAAAGTTTTATCCAAAACAAATCAACAAAGACTTAGACGAAAAAGAGAAAAAGATAATTTCTCAGATGCAAAAAGCAATAGCAGTTATCCAATTTAAATTAGAGGGTAATCTAATAAAAGAAAAATCAGATTTTGAAATGAATGAAGTTCTGTATTTAGATAAAATTGATTATGAAAAGGGGACTATAAACATTGAAGGAAAAGAATATGAGCTAACTGATAATCATTTTCCTACAATCGACCCTGATAACCCCTATAAACTAAACAAACAAGAAGAAGAAGTGATTGAACAGCTCAGTCATTCCTTTAAAAACAATGATAAATTACAAAATGACATTAGATTCTTATTTAATAATGGTAGTATGTATTTAAGATATAATGACAACTTATTATTTCATGGTTGTGTTCCATTAGATAAAAACGGTGAATTTTCATCTTGGGAAATAGATGGAATAGAATACAAAGGTAAAGAACTATTGGACTTTTTTGATGATATAATAAGAAAAAGTTATTCATATAAATATGAAGAAACTGATTATAGAGATTGGTTATGGTATTTATGGCGGGGTGAATTATCTCCGCTCTTTGGTAAAAATATGATGACTACCTTTTGTCGTTATTTTACCGATGAACCTTCCTTATATGTTGAAAAAGAGAACCCATATTATGAAGCAAGAGAAAAAGAAGAAATCTGTGATAAAATTTTAGAAGAATTTAATTTAAATCCTGAAAACGGTCATATTATAAATGGACACACCCCTGTAAAAGAAAAACATGGTGAAAGTCCAATAAAAGGAAATGGAAAATTATTAGTAATTGATGGTGGGATTGCAGCTGCTTATCAAAAGAAAACTGGTATTGCTGGTTATACATTAACATACAATTCATCAGAAATGAGATTGATCTATCATAAGCCTTTTATTTCTAAAGAAATAGCTGTTAGGGAAGGGAATGATACCGTTTCTTCAAAAAGAATCATTAAATTCATGGATAAAAAGAAAATCTCAGATACTGATATTGGTAACAAATTGCAGAAAAAGATTAATAACCTAATGAAATTATTAGAAGCCTATAACAAAGGAATTCTTAAAGAAAAGTATTAGTTAATATAAAAAGGAATAATTCTCCTTATGGTGAATATTAATAATAAGAAAAAATTGAATGAATAAAAATTTTTCACATTCATATCGAGTTTTAATTTTTTTTAAGAGCTCGATTACAATGGGGACATTTGAATTTTATAGACTTTAAATAGACCTTATTGGCTTCAAAGGTGAAGTCACAGACCTTACAGAGGAACTGACCCTTACCACCATTGTTGTCATAGAGATATTGATGGGGTGCATTACAGCGTGGACATTTGATAGTATCGGGCACTTTGTTTACTGAGTTTTTATGTCGATTAATAGGTTTCAGTTCTTTGCCGTGAATATCCTGATAATTTTGTAGTAACTTTTTGTAATCAAGTTTT
>Ga0207714_1000649_pt1 | contig 23450 bp, 27 predicted proteins | sample PonA232FremontCA_2_FD_187270 | JGI IMG/M metagenome (GOLD analysis project Ga0207714, IMG submission 187270) | Marine sediment microbial community from Fremont, CA, USA - Pond A23 Sediment 2 (SPAdes) | ecosystem: Environmental > Aquatic > Marine > Unclassified | place: USA: Fremont, California...
GACGTTCGCGAGCTGGCCGCCCATGACGGCTCCAAGTGCTGCACCTAATCCGATCGCCGTCCCCGCCGCACCCATATTTCGTCCGTGTCCCCCAGACAGATCCATCAGTTTCGTAATCGATAGCGAGAACGCACCGATCGTAAAGGCTCCTCCCAAGACCCGTAATAGCAAAACTGCCCCAAATCCTAACCCCAGCGTAGGACTCAGTGCCACGCCCAAATAGCTCGTGGCTCCTCCTGCAGCACCGATTACGATGAGGGGGGTCCGAATATGGAGCGCATCGCTAAGGATGCCCCAGACGACCGCAAAGACGACGAAGGCTCCGAATTCGGCAACGAGAAACCAGGTCCCTGAAAGGATAGTGCCGCCGCCCCCCAGAGCAGTGACAGTCTCTTCGAGGCCTGGATACAGGAATACTTGAGAAACTAGAACGCCCCAAACGATGAGGGCTAAACGGGGACGCTCTCTCATTACACGTTCTGTCTTCTTCAATCGGTTTCAAGTCGTGGATTTCGGAATTTGCCAATTGGCTTGGAAACTCATCTCAAACTTCCACCCGTTCGGACGCGAGGAGACGCTCAGCGATGAGAAAGCCCCCAATCCCGATTAAAATGCCAGCGATCGTATCTGTAAGATGATGGGTTCCGAGATAAATCCGAGAGAAGGCGATTGCAACAGCAATAATAGTGGTTATTTTGAATGGCAACTCTTCCGATCGATGGGCGACCATTGCATACACGAAAACCGCGGCTGCATGCCCTGAGGGAAATGACGAAGCGATTGTTTGTGAACTCGCCGTTATACAAACTGGATTTGGTGGATACGGGCGCTCTATTGTAACCATGAGCGAGCCAACAACTACCCCACTGAGGACGAGTCCAGAGAGAGTTAGGCGGAACTCCTCTCGCCAGCCGGCCAGGTAAAAGAGTCCCAAAAAAACGAGTGCGGCCGAAGCGGATCCAAGCCCCGATATTGAACTCATAACCTTGGTAACTAACGGAGTCCGCATTTGGACGACCAGATCGACGGCGGCAGCGTCGATTTGCATCACGAACCGAAAAAGCTCCTGAAGGGGGTGGCCCATGGCGTGTTCAAAATTGAACGTGGGGATACATGGTAGCTATGTCCAGATTGTTACATTACTTCAACTCGTGTAGTGAGTCAACCACTGCGAAATCGATCTCGAATTATCGCTGAAACTCCGAACTTTGGAGTGAGTCAATTCGATTTAGCGCTTCAGTATCGAGTTCAACGCTTCCAGCCTGCAGGTTCGAGACAACATGAGATTCTTTCGTACTGGACGGTATCGGAACGACACCTTGGGCCACATTCCAGGCTATGACGACGCCTGCTGGTGAGACTCCATAACGGTCAGCAATGTCCTTTAGAACTGGCTCTTCGAGCAATCCAGGGGCAGAAAGCGGTGAATGGGCCACGACTCTGATTCCATGCTCGTGACAATACGAAACGAGTTCTGTTTGAGGCAGATACGGATGTCGCTCGATTTGAACGATCGACGGGGGAATCCGAGCGACGCGAAGAATCGTTTCGAGTTGGGGTTTCGTAACGTTCGAAACGCCGAGCGTTCGGGTGAGACCTTCTTCATACACTTTCTCCAGATTCTCGTACGCACGTTCGAGAGGAATGTCCGCTTTCTCGATGGTTCCATCCGAATCCTTCGGAAAGGTTAGTGCTTCCTGCCGCTCGATGGGCTTTTCTGCTAACCTGTCGAGCGGACCTCGATGTTCCCACGCATCGGGCCAGTGCAACGAATACGAGTCGAAGGCATCGATACCGAGTTCATCAAGACTCCCTCGAGCCGCTTCCAGCATGTGTTCTTGACGATGGTTCGTTCGCCAAACCTTTCCGAGGAGAAAGATCGCTTCTCGGTTTGGCGATCCCTGTTCCTGAAGAAGTGATCCGATACGATGTTCGTTGCCATACAATTCGGCACTATCGAAGAACCGGTACCCTGCATCCAAGGCCGTCTCGATGGATTCGTCGCGGTCGACGTAATCCCCATCACGGTACCGAGAACAGCCGAATCCCACAGAGGGGAGTCGAATTGATTTTTGACGACCGGTTCGTGGAGTCCTCTCTGGGCGGATAGAACTGTTTGGAATTCTATCTACTTCCATTTCGAACGAGGGGATATCTATAGGGCCACCATCGTCGATTGCAGTCTCGATCGCGTTACAGATGGCGACGACGTGGGCACCTCGACGGGCTGTCGAATAGGTATGATTGACCGTCGCAATGGTCTTTGCAAATTCTTCAATGGCGTCACTATATTTGGTTTCAGTTACTGGTGACTGTGGTGGCACAATTGTATACTCGCGCCCGCGTCGACCGAACTGGACGTGATCGGTAGCCGTAGTCATAGCACCGGTATCTTTGAGATACAATGAGCCACTGTCGCCGTGAAGTTCGAGGCCGTAAAATTCTCGACTCCGATGCGGCGTGTAGAAACTCGTGGTTAGTCTCACATTCAGGCCTACCTCGAACTCGAGTGTCGCTTCGATATGACTCGAGGCGGACGGGGATTGTGCTTCGTCTCTCGGCCAGACATTGAAGCCATCAGCAACCCGGACTGTCGCTACCGGTCCAAACCACGAGGTGAGCAACGTCAGCGGATAGACGGCACCATCGTACAGCGGTCCAGTAGTCAAAAATGACCCCGGCCGGTCGTGCCACTCAGTCACACGGCCTACGTGGGCGTAGGCGTACGCCATTTGGACATTTCCCAGCCGTTCCTCGGCTATGTTTCGCGCAGCACGACGTTGTGAGGGGCCGTGGGGATTTTCGGGTGCCACTCGTAATCCCAGGGCCCGATTTTGGGCCAAATCAAGCAGTTCTTCAGCCTGAGCACTATCTAAGGCAAGTGGCTTTTGAGAGTACACGTGGCGATTTGCTTCAAGCGCCTGTCGAGTCACCGGGGCGTGGGCCGTATGGCTCGTTAGATTCACGACAATGGGCGCTTCCACCGCGTTAAGTGCAGTCTCTAAATCGGTGTACCACTGGACATCGTAGTCCTTTCCAAATGCCCCAGCACGTTCTTCATCAACGTCACAGACTGCTGTCAACGAAAGAGATGTCGGCTTGAGGGCGTCTGCGTACTCGTAGGCTATTGTCCCGGCACCCACGAACAGACAGTCCATGGTTCCAATCCACAGGGCACCTACTAATGATTCCCGGCGCAGAGAGTTTTGTATTTTCTCACCCCGCAGTAAGTTCTAAACGGGTGTCCGTGCTATATGCCACCGTGAGTGGAAGTGACAATTTTCGGCGGCAAGTAATTAAATCAAGTCTCGCTTTGGGGTCAGCAGCACTAGGGGGTTGTTTGGGTCCTACCTTCCGAGAAAACACGACTGCTGGTAGTGCAAATACCTCGAATAGTGAGGAGACTACGACCAACGTAAGTGGCTCAAAAACGGATTACGCCGTCGAAACCGTAGCAGAGGGATTGTCCCACCCCTGGGGGCTGGCCTTTCTCCCGGACGGTTCCAAACTATTGGTTACTGAGCGGACAGGAGAGCTTCTAATCCTTGACTTATCTACGGGATCGACGAGCTCTGTGAGTGGTGTTCCGTCGGTGTATTCCTCGGGCCAAGGTGGACTTTTGGACGTTACACTGGGCCCTGCCGGCGAAGCCAACCGCGTGTATTTGACGTATTCGGGGATCAAGGAAAACGGAACATCTAGCACCCATGTTGCTCGCGGACGGCTGGATAGTGACGACCAACGATTAACAGCCGTCGAAGAGATTTTCGTGGCTGAGCCGTTCGTTTCATCGAATGCCCATTACGGATCAAGAGCCGTCTTTGGACCGGAAAAGAAGCTTTACGTGACGGTCGGAGACCGACAATTCAAAAATTTCGGCCCGGAGCACGTCGCACAAGATTTGACGAACGAACTCGGAGCGACGCTTCGACTCGAACCTGATGGAACGGTGCCGGCAGATAACCCGTACGTCAACGATCCCGACAAACGGGACGCGATTTTCAGTTACGGGCATCGGAACGCCCAGGGGATGACAGTCCATCCGGAGACCGGGGCTATTTGGCAAGCTGAGCATGGGGAGCGGGACGGCGACGAAATCAACATCATTGAGTCCGGTGCTAATTACGGGTGGCCAATCGCCTCCGAGGCCTGCCATTACGGAACTAATAATGCAGTCGGTGATAGTCATCATGAGCGAGCGGAAATTACTGATCCGGTACATTTCTGGCCCTGTGGCAGCGGTGGCTTTCCGCCATCAGGGATGGTTTTCTATACGGGATCTGCATTTCCCAACTGGCAAGGCGATCTCTTCGTCGGCACTCTGGCAGGGGAGTATCTCGGGCACTTCTCCGTAGAGGGCCGGTCAGTGTCGGAAAACAACCCGATTCTAACGGATCGGAGCTGGCGAATTAGAGCACTCGCTGTTTCACCGACTACGGGGGAGTTGTTTGTAGCGGTAGACGGTCCAAGTGCACCAATCGTAAAAATCACACCACCTACATAACGCGGATTACCGTTGGCCGGCCAGGACTGCCAATAAAGATCCATCAAGGCGTTTTGGTAAAATTGCAATACTCAGGTTTCGGTAGCTTCGGCCGTCTTCGTTGGTGATGTGGTGGCTATCTCGTAGAGGTTTTGTCGACCGTCAGGGACGTAGAGATTTTTCTCTATGGCGTTTCGCTCCTCGAGACGATCCAAAGCGTCTCGAACGGTTCGTTGGGATAGGCGCGTTTCCTCTCGTAACTCCTTTTGTGTCAATCCCGAGTTGTATTCTAATACCTTGTATACGAGTTTGGCACTGGGTGGAAGATCCTCGAGTTTCAAATCGGCGTCTTTCATTTGTAGCACGCCACCTACGCGTACTGAAATCACACTGCACGCTTATTGTAAACCGGAGAGATACTCACAAAACCAGTATAATGACAAGATTAGGCTATTGTTAGTCACCGACTACGGCCAGAAAGACTTCCAAGATGGAATAGGCCCCCGTCTAGTATTCTCCGGCAAGCAAACAGTATACACAAACGAATCTCATCTCACAGCCTGAAGTCGAAGGCGACTACCCATGTATATCACAGGTGTTCATCTCGCTATTACCGTCGCGAAAAATCGACGACTGCTACAGAAATTCACTCGATTATTTTCCATTCCTTTCGCTCGACACGGTAACTGCCACAGTCAGGACACTGATGATAACGTTCCGAGAAGGGTTTGCCACAGGTCTTGCATTCGTATGGCTCCTCGTCCCAGGATGTCTCTTCACGCGCTATAGAAACCAACCTGGTGACGACGCCCATGATAATCAATTCGCCCTACTAGCTCATTAATCATGCCGATAGTTTAACCGCCACCAGGCATGGGGTTTCCCACCGCTTTCTCGCGGTTATTCGACGTAGCCTTCATCGTTCCAGAGTATTGAAAATAGCATTAAGCGGAAGCTAGACCATCCAAAATTACTCTCACAACCTCACAAACCCCCTTCTCAGAGGACCTCACTGATTCGAAGAAATGGCGATAACTTCCCATTATATCTTTACTGAAATTGTAGCGACAATTTACTGTCAATATAATTTGAGTTCCTCGGTCCAAATTGAATCGGTCTGCGGGGGCTTAGGTATTCCAACCCGTGCTAATTACCAAGACCGGGTTTGATACTGTTGCCAAGTGGTTTTGCTTGGCGACGGGCCCGAAAACTTTGTAGTAGCTTCGCTAAGGACACCATGGTGTCCGACCGTATCCCCTCTGGGAGTTCGTTAAATCCCAACGAACGTTCTATTGCAGCATTTTCGATGCTCGGACACGGCCTTTTCCATTGGTTCGAAATGGCAGTCCCGATTCTTTTGGTAGAATGGATTCAAACGTTTAGCACACCGGTCGACGTCATCGGGGTAATCGTCGCTGTCGGATTTGCGCCGATTGGACTGACCGCCCTCCCTGGGGGGTTGCTCGTCGACAAATACGGGTCCAATACTGTATTGTTACTCAGCATCCTTGGAATGTCATTTGGATTTGCCATCCTCGCTTTGGCACCGTCAATTTTGGCTGTCGGCGTGGGACTGGCCGTTTGGGGCCTGTTTGCTGGTATTTACCACCCCGGCGGGATGTCTCTAATTAGTACCGGTGCAAGCCACCGAGGTACGGTGTTTGCGTATCATGGAATGGCCGGAAACATTGGCACGGCGCTGGGACCGTTTGTCACCGCAAGTCTCTTGCTCGTTTTTGAATGGCGTCTCGTCGTAATGCTGTTGATAATACCTGGGATTTTTGCCTTTCTGTATGGCTTGAGCACTGATTTCAACGAAAAAGGGGGAGTGGATTCGAGGAGTGGTGCCTCCAAATCGGATCGTGGTCCTCTGCATCTTCGAAAAAACGCGACTGATTTGCTATATTCGTTGTTTCCTGTCGTTCTGGTCATCGTCGCTTTCGACGGTCTCTTCTATCGTGGCTTTACGACGTTCCTTCCACAGATACTGCGAGAACTCCCGGCGATGCAGTCAATAGCGCTCACAGATGCGTTGGTAGGTATAAACGTCGGAGATTACATTTTCGTCGGCGTTCTTGTTATCGGAATCGTCGGCCAATGGGCTGGCGGCACGTTAACCGAAAAAATATCAACTGAGAAGGGGTTAACGGCTGGTTTTTCTGCGCTCGGTCTATTGAGTCTCGCTTTCGTTGTGGCCCTACCCAGTGGCTTTCGAGCAATTGTTCTCCTCACCGGTTTAATTGGGTTCTTCCTGTTTTTCGTCCAGCCTATGTACCAAGTCGCTGTGGCAGTGTATACACCGGCAGAAACGCGGGGTCTATCCTATGGGCTAACCTATCTCGCCGAGTTCGGTGTCGGAGCCGGTAGCATAGCTCTTGGTGGATTTCTTTTGGAAACGTACCCGACACCCTCCTTTTTCCTGACGATGAGCGTATTTGCTTTCGGTGCAGCGGTGCTCGCTCTCTGGTTACTAATCAAGCCCAGTTACTGAGAGTTTGTACTACTCAAAGCAGGCCGATGATTCTCTGGATGGAGAATTTATACCTCACCGAGCCAATAGCTCTAGTCAGGTTTGGTTATTGAAAATCGAATTCGTCATGCCGCCCGAAGGCGGCTAACTCGATTCGTTAGTTCCGAACGACGTTGGTCGCTCGCGGGCCTTTGGGGGCCTGTTCGATTTCGAAATCGACGTCCTGTCCTTCTTCGAGGTCCGGACCGCCAACGTCCTCCATGTGGAAGAAAACGTCCTCGTCCGCGTCCTCAGTCGAAATGAATCCGTAGCCGCCTGTGTCGTTGAAGAAATCAACCTTACCGTTTGCCATTGCAAACTATTGTACTGCCCCTCCCCGGATAACCCTTCCGAGGGTCGTGGTACCACGGAGTTGTGCTCTGGGACAGATTTCCAGAAGGGCCGTACAACAATGGTAGCCCGGTGAAGTACCGGCTTTAGCCGTGGGATGAAGCCGACGACTGGCAGTCAGACAAGCGTGGCCAGGTAATCGGTACGCTTGTAACTGCCCAGAAACAAACGGATCTAATGACCGCTGTATCGGGTGGCGGATTGCTGAGAGAAGTTCACAGTCGGTGCCCAAGAAACGAAACTTTCCCAACGCAAATGAACAGTAGCCCGGTGAGTTCGTAGCGAGCATGACTCGTGTCGTCGCGCAGGGAACGTTTGACATAATCCATCCCGGCCATCTCCATTATCTCAAAGAAGCGAAAACGATGGGGGAGGAATTGTACGTCATCGTGGCCCGCAGGGAAAACGTAACCCACAAAAAACCGCCAGTTTTGTCGAATCGACAACGGAGAGACGTGGTTTCGGCTCTCGAAATGGTCGACGATGCGAGGGTGGGTCACGAATCCGATATCTTCGTTCCAATCGAAGATATCGACCCGGATGTCATTGCACTTGGATTTGACCAACACCACGATGCAGAGTCCATCCAGGACGAACTTAGAGAGCGGGGCATCGATTGCCGTGTCAAGCGGGTATCGGGCCGGGAGCCTCGGTATGATGGAGAAATCCTCTCGTCGAGAGATATCGCAGACCGAATTCTGGCCACGCGTGGTCCGGAGAAGTAAGCGGGCAACGAATTGATTTAGCCGTCAGTCTAAGTGTGAGTGTGAGCGTTCGTCAACTAGTGAGAGGAACAGTCCCATGGGAGACTATCGAAACGGTCGGCCAGGAACTGGCTCGCCGATATGATAGAGAATTCGTTAAAATAGAATTCCTGGAGGCAGAAAATTGGCTTTCGACGCCCCTGGTCGTCGACAAGACCTGGTTCGTCAAGGTCGTCTCACCCCGAAACGCGTTCGTTCATGCCGTATTTACAGGAGCGCGTAATCTGGGAGTCTTTTCGAGCGGAACGGAGGGCTTTTTCGAACATTTCGAAGATCCGGCCGAAATGGCGGCCCACGAACTCGAGGCCACCGAACAAATCCGTGCGGTCGGGGTCAATGCACCCGAACCGATCGAAGCGTTCGAAGTCGGGTCAGTGGGCGTCGTCGTCTTTGACTATTTGGATGGGTTTCGAACGCTTGAGGACTGTTCCGAGAACGAAATCCGTTCACTACTGCCATCGCTCTTCGAGGCCCTCGCCAATATGCATCGGAATGGACTGACTCACGGTGATCTGCGAGGTGAAAACGTGCTGATACAGGACGAAGAGATATATTTCATCGATGCAACAGCCGTTCAGAAAGGGGCGATTCCACAGGCGAGAGCCTACGATTTGGCGAGCGCACTGGGAACCCTCGAACCCCTCGTTGGTGCATCAGTGGCCGTCACAGCAGCCGTTGACCAATACGGTATCGACATCGTTCTCGATGCGGTGGATTTCCTGGATTTCGTGAATATCAGACCGGATCACGATTTCGATGCCGCGGCGCTGAAAGGTGAGATCAACACCAGAGCGTCGTAAAACGGCGAGGGGGCCCGGGGAGGGGAGCGGGCCGTGCCGGGAGTACCGGTCGTCGACGAGAAAAGCGTCGGTGACCGGCATGTGATCGTGGGAGCCGCTCATTAATAAAGTATTCGAGGGGAACGCTCAAAATCGCCGATCTGTCAACGCAGGGAACTCGTCCCGTATTTCTTTGACCCGGTCCGGCTCGACGTCGATTAAAAGGGTTTCAGCTTCTGGACCAGCTGTTCGAACCGCCGTTCCCCACGGGTCGATGACTCGCGAGCGACCGATTAGGCCGTCGCCCCCAGCCGGCCCGGACCCATTGACAGCCACGACGTAAAACAAGTTTTCGAGCGCTCGAGTTGTGGTCAGCGTTTCCCAGTGTTCAACTCGGGGATAGGGCCACGCGCTGGGGACCAATACCATCGTGACACCCCGATCGGTGAGTTCTCGATAGAGTTCCGGGAACCGCAGGTCATAACAGGTGGTGATTCCGACAGTAAAACCCCCGATTTCGGCTGTCTCAAGCCGTTGTCCTGGCACCAGAAGCTCTGACTCGGCAGATTCGTACCCGAAGAGGTGGTGTTTGCGATAGGTAGCTCGACGGTTTCCGCCCGGGTCAAATAGGACGCTGGTGTTCGAATACCCGTCCTCCGCTGGCGTTGTCGTTATCGTCTGCTGCAAGTCTTCGATAATGGACCCTGCAAGAATCCACACATCGTTTTTCCTTGCCACTTCACTGATTCGGGAAAGAGTTGGTCCATCAAGTGGTTCTGCGGCCGTTTGATACGCTTCCGTCGCGAAGTAACCTACGTTCCAAAGCTCCGGGAGGACAAGAAGGTCCGCACTGGCTTCAATTCCACTTTCGAGCGCCTCGTGGGCTCGCGTCTCGTTTTTCTCTGTTTCACCACCAGTCACCCGAATTTGCAAGAGCGCGACCTTCATGACATTCCAAGGTGGTCCCGAAGCGCAGTTTCGAGATTCTTGACCTCCCCGTCGAGGTTTCGTCGGAAAAACGCCTCGACGCCGGGGACGTGTCCATCGACAGTGAACGTATTGGTAATCGTGGTTTTCCCGTCCGCTGTCGAGATGCGGTGTTCTCCAAGGACGTCGAAAATCGAGGAATTCCCCTCGAATCGGACGTATGTCGGCGGTTCTAATTCGACGGTCCGAGTTCGCACCTTGAAAGTTCGGGAAACCATTGGAATGGGCAGCGAGATGTGCCAGGTCGTCGTCTCTCCGCTGGTTTCGTAGGAATCGACTACGCTGATGGCCGACGCTCGGTTTCCGGGGTCAGAGATAAACTCCCAAACGTCCTCTGTCGGCGCAGCGACAGCAAATTTCTGTTCGACCCGAGCGGTCATGCCTTTGCTTCTCATGGGGAGAAGAAAAACCTCCCCTTTCCGGGCCTTCTTAGGCTCTTTCGACTCGCCAGGTTGTGGACCGAGATCGGCTCCACTTCTCGATCGTGATGTCCTCGGCTTTTTCTCCCAGGGAGGCTAACCTGGCACCGACCTGTTTCGAGGAGAGACCGATCGATTCCGCAATATTGCGGGACCTGAAGTACAACTGGCCACGGTTTGCCTTCTCCCGGAGGTAAGTTAGAATCTGCTTTTCCTCTTCCGAGATTTCGCTCATTAGTATTTCGTATGTGTTGGTGGCCTATAATCCTTTCAGCCTTCTTCGAGTCAGGAAATCGTCGTAAACTCCGAGGGTTCGTTGAGGGCGAGATTCGACGCGATTTCGATGATCCGGACGGCGTGTTCCGCAGTTTGCTGCATAGCGACAAGCACCTCTCTGACCTGCAGCAGCCGTTTCTGTGAGAGTTCCGGAAGGTCTTTCATCAGATCCAGTTCCCGCTCGCTGAGGTCGCTGAACAACTCGTTAGCCCGCATCGCTGTCTCGAAATCTCGGCTGACAATGGCCTCGACGGCAAGTTCAGTCAACTCATCGACCTGTTCGTTGTGATCTCGAATCCGTCTGACAGTCGCATCATCGAGTCCGAGTCGTTCCCCACCGGCGTCAAGAACGATTTCTGCCATCTTTTCGGCATTGTCGGCGATCAACTCGAGATTTTTCGCGACTGACCGGTAAGCGATGAGCGGAAACCCGTCTTCCAGCCCCATTTCGCGTGCAATTGCGGGATTCCGATAGGAAGTAAAGATCAATCGGAGGAGGAGCACGAAGATTTTGTTGGCCTGCCGCTCCCGATTGAGCGCTCGTTCGGCGAGGTCCGTGTCGCGTCGGGCCATGGACTTCATGGCTTCGTGACGCATCGTTCGCCCAGTGTTCTCCAGTCGGGTGAGGAGATTAGCCAAATCGAAGTCCTCCGGATCGACGGAACACCGAATCGTGATCCGCTCCGGTGTTTCTTCGATGACTCCCAGTCCCATCAACTGTGATTCCGCGCTGTACACAGCGTTGATGTGTGGCCCTTCTAGGGCTGTTTCGGCCGTGACATGTATCACCCGGCGGCCAAGCACGTACTGACCGATTATTGCCCGTTCGACTGCATCAGCACCAAAATCGCCGACATTGATCGTGGCTTCGGTCTCCTCGCCTTGGGCCGACTCTGGAATGATCGTGAGCGTTCCCTCGGCTGTCGTACGAATGGCGATTTCATCCCCTTTCTCGACGCCCGAATCCCTGGCCCATGCAGCCGGAAGGGTCAGCGCAAGCGTCGACGGACCTAGCTGCTGGACCTTTCTAGTATCCATATATCGATCGGAATAGTTAATGAACCTTATATCTGCTCCCTGTTCCGAATAAGCTACTTGACTTTGACCAACCGCTTATCGGTCCGTCCGATCTGCACCTTTATCCATCCCCGAAGTGATTCGTCGAGTTCCTCCTCTCCGGTATCGACCCGAAGCGCATCGGTCCCGTCGAGTTTATCGGCCGATGCTACGATCGTGACCTCGGATTGGCGAAGTATGTCGGGGGAAATCTGGTCGTTCCCGCGACCAAAGATGAACCCCTGCCCACCGATCGGAGAGACGATAACTTCGTTTTGCTCACCGAGAACGTCCAGTATTTCAGCCTCGCTGCCGTCTTTGAGAAGTACCTCGCCATCCCGAATGACGTCGACGCCAAGTGGTGACCCGTCGATCCCAAACGCGGACTTGATTTTATTTAAAGTTCCTCCCGGGCCGAGGATGTAGGTGGTGTCCGGATTAGCCGCTTCAGCGATCCCTTCGGCTAGCCCTTCGACGTCCCCTCCCAGAATTTGTTTGGACGCCTGCAGTTCTTCGGCCACTGGCACTGTCGCCACTCCTTTTAACTCCGCTCGCACTTCTCCTTCCCGGTAGGCAGATTCGTCGATGTCGTTTACTTCTCGCGTATCGGTTTGATCGAAGGTCACAGCAATCCGGCCGGCCGCCGCTGGAGAAACCGCGAAGACCGAAGAATAGACCTTCACACCCGCTGGGGCACCCAGCATCGGCGTTTTGGTGCCGGATTCCTCGATGGTTTCGTACACGTCGACTGCGGTTCCGTCACCGCCGACGAAAATCACAATGTCGACCTCTGCCTCCAGAAACGCTTCGACGGCCTCGATGGTATCTTCGGAACTGGTTTCAGTTCCGGATGGCTCTCCAAGGATCTGGACCTCTACGCCGGCTCGCTCGGCCTCTTTAGCCCCCATCTCACCGCCCCACGTGAGGACCGTAACTGAGGACGATTCTTCAGCGATGGCGTCAAGGACTTCCTCGCCGCGTTCTGGCGCCCGCTTTTCGGCGCCCCGTTTTCTCGCTTCTTCCACCTGCCCGTCTGTTCCTTTGAGTCCGACTCGTCCGCCCATGCCAGCAATAGGATTGACGACGAAGCCGATCGTTCGCATAATTCATACTCCATGGCGGGACGTGAAAACAAACCCGGTCCCGGTGAACGCGTACTCAAAGCTTCGGTTCGAGCCACTCGACTGCGGCTTCAACTTCCGCTTTGTCCTGGCCTTGGATACGGATGGTCACCATATCGCCAGGATAGCTTCCGACCCGAACGTCGAACTGCTCGCTCGTCTCACGTAATGCCTCGACGAGCGTACTCTCGGGTTGTTCGGAGATCAATACTTTCGTCGTCGCTGCCGGCCCGTCAAACGACGGGGCGATGAGAGCAAACATCTCCTTCATCTCGATTGGCACGCCAGGAAGGACATAGACGTTCCCGATGTGCGCACCCGGTGCGACACCGGCCGGGTTCGGGAGGAATTCAGCCTCCGCCGGTAGGTCAGTCGTCCCTTCGACCAGGTCAGAGAGCGCGTACTCCGTATCGTTCTCGATCCACTCCTGTGCGTCTGGGTCCTCGACCATCTCACAGTCGAAGGCCGCCGCGACCGCTTCCATGGTGACGTCGTCGTGGGTCGGACCGAGGCCGCCAGTGGTAATGACCGCGTCGAAGGACTGTCGAAGCTCGTTGACGGTGGTTTGAATCGCCTGCAGATCGTCCGGAACGACGACGATTCGGCGCACAGCAGCTCCTCGTTCTCGAAGTTTGGCCGCCAGCCAGGTCGCGTTCGTGTTATCGATCTGTCCTGCCAGCAATTCGTCTCCGACCGTCAATAACGCGACTGACATGGTCTCCTGCGTGGAGTTTTCGGGCATAGATGTACTATCGCTCCAGGGTTTCATCCGGGTCCATTTGGCCTCGTCTTGCTGCTAATTCAGCAAGTTGCCGTCGAAAGTAAAGGACGCCGGCACCAGCAATAACGGTCCCAATGCCCAGTACTCCGACGAAGATGTAGAGGTTGCGTTCGGAGTAGTAATCGACAGAGATGACCTCTGTCTCGGGGTTTTCCCATATCAAGGTGTGGCGATCAGTATCCGAGACCATTTCGTAGTTTCTTGGAGTGGCCTGGCCGACGACCGGTGCCCGAACGTCCGTGCCCGGGGGCAGAGTGACAGCGTGTGAGCCGTTCACTGCAACGGAGAGGTAGAGGGAACTCGAGCGGATCTCACCTGTATAGGCCATTTTACCGCTGGTAGTGGGCGCCTCGATCACCGTCCGTTCGTCTTTCTCCTCTACTGTCAGCGAGGAGGCGTTGAGAACGGTGCCGTTCGGATATCTATATTGAACGGCACTGACGGGAAGTGCTGATTGGCCCCCAAACTCACCTGGGCCGAACAAACTCACGTTCTGCTGGTTATGCAATGTAAGAACGGCCCGATAACTACCGTTATCAATGGTAACTGTAGCATCGTGAGTCGTATTCCAGTCGTAATTGGCCGGTTCATTCAATGCGGCGTCATCGAGTGTTCCAGTTCCCAGACAGCCGGCAGTGATCGCCAGGCCCACGACAGCAAGCACTGCGAGCAAACGCTTCATGGAACGACAGCTAACAGTTCGGAATCGAGATACGAACCGATACTCGCCAGTAACCCCGGTGGATCCGTCCCGGGTTTGCAAACGATACTTTGTTCCAGTAAGCCCAACCGTTCGACCGTCACGATGTCGTTCGCGTGACCAGCCCGATTTACCGTCGCCCGGACCTCGGCCCTGGTGGCGCTGTTGACGTTTACCCGTCCAGTTTCGGCTCGTCGCCAGCTATAGAGTCGGTCACGCTCCTCGTCTGCCAGGGCAGGCGTCTCTCCCGGCACGAATTTCATCGGGAGATGTTGGATCAACCCGAACCGTTTGCGAATTTGGGACGGAGTCCCGCCGCCGAGTCCGAGTTCGGCGGCCGGAATTTGAACGGATCGTCCCGCATCCAACGTGATACCCTCCTCACTCCACGATTCGAGCGTCCCCGTTGCTATCTCGGCGTCCTCGACGTCGCTTCGGATTTCGCCCCATTCGTCCCGCAGAATGTTCCGTGCAACTGTCTCGTCCGCGCCCTCGACTGTCACAGTCGGGAAGTCGTCGTGTCGAACGCCCACGTCGAAGTCGACGTCGAGATCACCGATTGCGTTTCCGACGAGCGAGCGAAGCGAATCCACTGCTCGGTCTCTCGCGTCGCCGTGAACGTAGAGTCTCGTTGCCAGGACGACCATTATGCTACGATCCCGAGGTCATTCCGAAGTTCCTCGATGCGCTCGTCGATTGCCGAAATCAGTTCATCGTTCCCCATTGCCTCGAGGTCACCGCCGCAGTCGGGACACTGGAAGCCGAGGTCCATCGCCTCGTCGAACTCGAACCGGATCGAACAGGTTGAACAGAGGTAAAACTCGTTTTCCCGTTCGTATTCCCGCCGCAGTTCGAGTGCTTCCAGCAGACGTTCCATTTCCTCGTGAAGGTTGCCCGGAATGTGCTCGTATTCGAATGTCCACAGGTACGTGAGCCAGCCCGAATCTTCGTCCCTGACACGTCGGTAGGACGCGAGATCGTTCTCGTATAGGATGAAAAGCGCCCGTCGGACGTCGTTGAGTTCGAGACCGAGCCGTTCCGCGAGTTCCTCGTCCGTTACCTCGCCGTCCGGGGGTGCCGCTGCTACCGGCATCCCTTTCGGCCCCACCAGCTCGTTGAGGTACTTTTGAATGACGGGGTCCTCGAGTAACTCCTCAAAAGCCATTATTTATTGATGGGACCGCCACGGTAAGTAAGTCTTTTGAGCGAGTGGACAACTTTGATCGGTTATTCGGGGTCGTCGGAGGTCGTCGTTTCGAGATCCTCGACCTGTTTGCCCATGGACTGGGGGACAACCCGACTTTTGGCATCGACGAACTCCTGCTCTAATTCCTCGCCCTGGAAGAACCGGTCAAGAAAAACAGCAAGGGCAGCGACTTCGGAATGGGGTTGGTTCGTAACCCCGAGATTCCAGTCTGCAGCTTCGTAAACGTCGAACGGCACCTTTTCAGATCCGACGACGACGAGAAGGTCCCCGGTATTCGCTGCCTCTCGCACCGCGGGAATTTGGTCTTGTACGGGTTCTCCGTACATCGTAAGATGAACGATTGGTCCTTTCCAGGCCCGAACATCGCCAACTGGTGACTCGGTCGGAACGGCTTCAAATGGACCGCCAAACCGCTCCGTTACATCCCGAGTCGTTCCTAATGCGTCGGTAGCGTTGTCCGGAAAGATTACTCGTTCGGCGCCAAGCGCGCGGGCAGTCAGGCCGACGTGAGTCGTCATGCGATCGTCCCGCCCAGGCCGGTGACCTAACCGGAGCACTGTCACCGATCGATCGTCCTGCATAGTCTCACTTCGACCGGGGGCTGGTATAAGTTGTGTCCTGCTAAACGAATCGGAACACCCATGGACCCCGGTTTTCATCTGCCAATATGGAATTCGAGGGCGCCACCGTCGTCGTAACTGGTGGAGCCGGATTTATCGGCTCGCACCTGGCAGAACAGTTGCTCGCGACGGGAGCTTCTGTGACCGTTGTCGATGACCTCTCCAATGGACGCCGAGAATGGGTGCCAGAAGGCGCCACTTTCCTGGAGGGGGATTTGCGCGAAGACGAGGTCCTCGGAGATGCTATCGACGCCTCCGTCGATGCCGTGTTCCATCTCGCCGCCAGGAAAGACGTTAACGATCCAAACCCCCGGGACCAGTTCGAAGCAAACACGGGCATGACCCATTCAGTTCTCGAGCGAATGGCAGCAGTGGGGGTGGACCACATCGGGTACACCTCCTCTTCGACAGTGTACGGTGAGGCTCCACGACCGACACCAGAGGATTACCCACAGGCGCCGATCAGCATGTACGGTGCAGGAAAAACGGCTGAGGAAGCGCTCATATCCCAATACGTCCATAGCCACGGGATGACTGCGTGGATTTACAGGTTCGCCAACATCGTCGGGCCACGCTTGCAGTCCGGCGCCGTCATCGTCGACTTCATTGATAAGTTGCTCGAGGACTCGTCGGTCCTGGAGATCAAGGGTAACGGTCGCCAGGAAAAGTCCTATCTTGCAGTTGACGCCTGTATCGACGGTATGCTTCACGTTGCCAAAGAAGTCGAGGACGGTCGGTCCGTCTTCAATTTGGGAACGAGAACGACGACGTCTGTCATCCGAATTGCGGACATCGTCAGTGAAACAATGGGTTGTGACCCCGAATACGAGTTCACGGGCGGTGACAGAGGGTGGACCGGTGACGTACCTAAAATGCGTCTTTCAATAGAAAAGCTCCGGGCACTGGGGTGGGACCCAAACCACTCGAGCGATGAGGCCGTGAGGGAGGCCGCCGAAGCCCTACTCGCCCAACGAACTGCTGACTAGCTGCCGGACTCGAAATCCACGTACTGGGCTTCCCACTCCCGACGCTCCGAAAGCAGGTCGGCTCCGGCATCCGTCAATCGATAGGCGTTCGTGCGTTCGTCCTGTTTCGTCTTTTCGACAAGTTCCCGTTCGACGAGGGTGTCAAGATTGGGGTACAGCCGCCCATGATTGATCGTTGACTCGTAATAGTGTTCCATCTCGGATTTGATTTCGAGGCCATTAGGGTTCTCAAGGCCCGCGATCACAGTCAAGAGGTCCCGTTGGAACCCCGTCAAATCGTCCATCATCCTTGCAAAACAATATGTCGCTCATGCTATTAAAACCCGTTCCCTCCCGCAACCGGAAATCGGCAATTTTCACCGGATGGCTTCGACGAAAAACGTTTCTGGGCGACTTCGAGCGCAGAGGACTTCAAATCCGATTGCTTCCAGGGTTGCAGTGGCCTCGTCCACTGACTTCCGTTCGGAAAGCGAGGGGCCCCGAACACCCTCGCCTCCCTTTGCCCAGTCGGCAACGACGAGTGAACCACCCGGTCGGAGTACTCGACCGATTTCTTCGACTGCCGTTTTCCTCAATTCGTGATAGGTCATCGTTGTAAATACCCCGTCCAGTTGTTCATTTTCGAACGGCAAGGACGCGGCTGGGGAAAGAACGAGTTCTACGTTCGACGGAATCTCCTGTTCCGCGAAGTTCTCGTGCATTTCGTCCTGCATATCGACCGCATAAAGCTCCCCCACGTAGGGAGCCACTTCTCGAGTGTAAAATCCCGTCCCGCTACCGATGTCAGCAACCGTAGCGGTTGATTCGACATCGAGCGCGCCGACCAACTCATCACGAGAGAGGTACCGAAAGCGTTCGACGTCTTCCAGGGATTGAGCGCTGTCCGGATCAAACGTATGTGACATATCTACTCCCCTCCGTTACAGGTCCCAACTGTGTCATAGTTTTACCTGATGAGCCGATGGCAAGGGCGTTGGGATATCGGCGGGCATGACCGCCGGCTGCCCTCATTCGTCTGTTTTTCCCTCGATTCCCCACTCTCCGATTCCGCCCGGATCCAAATGAATGTGGACGTCACCGACTGCCGGCCTATCCAGTAGATCATCCCGAAGTTCCGTTTCAAGATCGTGAGCGGCTCGAAGGGTTAGATCTCCGGGCACCTCCGCATGAAGTTCGACCTCGATTTGGGTGCCCACGTAATGACATCGCAGGTTGTGAAGCCCGTACACCTCTGGATGCTCCCTGACCGTCTTTTCGATGGCGGCGATTTCGTTTTCAGGTGGTGCACCACCGGTCAAATACCGAAGGTTCTCGCGAGTGATTTGATAGCCCTGGATCAGGACGAGCAAACTGACTAACCCACCAGCAAGGGGATCAACGATCGGCATCCCGACGCCAGCGCCAAACACTCCCAGTACCGCCGCAAAGGACGTATATACGTCGTTAAGCGCATCAGTCGCTAGGGCTCGAAGTCCGGGTGAATCGAGATCGCGATTGGTACGGACCGTGTACCAGTAAACGAAAAGCATGTCAGCGATTGCAAAACCAAGCCCCAAAACAAGCAGGACGTTAAATCGAATTTCCGGACCCACTCGGAGCGCTTGGATGGCGTCATAGAGAATCTTCACCGCCAATCCGATCAGTGTTACACCGACGAAAAGGGCGGTTAACGGCTCCACACGCTCGTGACCGTGCGGGTGAGTCTCGTCAGGCCCTCGGAACGTCAATCGACCCCAAATGAGAACGACGAGACTGGCAAGTAAGTCAGCTAGGGAGTGAGCGGCGTCTGCGACCAGAGCCAAACTGCCAAACGTTAGTCCAACAGACCCTTCCACGACGATTTTGGCTACGTTCCCGGCGACGTTGACCCACGTAGCCCGCATGAAGGCGGCTTTCCCCTCGGCCATTAGCGTGACATACTGGGCCCCGGGATATGACGATTGTGCCAACGGCACAACCGATAGTTTGACCGCCTCCGATCCCAATGATTGCTTGATGCCGGAACGGATTGCCCACGATCATCCGACGATTGAGACGATAGCGGCCACGGTAGTTCGTGATGGGCCGACTACCCGGAGAGTCGTCGAAGTCGATGCTGCTCTCGATGTCACTGATGGGGAGCTCGTTCGAGTAGTTCTAGACGGGACTGAATACCGAGCTCAAGTCGAAGCCGACAGTTCCGGACGCTTTCGGTTTCGAAACTTGGCTAAAACCCCTAGTCAGGCGAAAAATCCGACCGAGAGTGAGAACAGATTAGACGAGTGGATAGCTGACCGGGACATTTCAGTCGGCCGGACGGTACATCTCGACGTGGTGGAACCTGGCTTTCGGTATGGCCTTCGTGCGCCTGGTGAGGAAGGGATTTACCAGAGTGGTCGACCGGACGATTCGCTTGCGGCAATAGCTAGACAGGTCGAGGATGAAGACCGGTAAACGCCTGGACATTGTGTTTTAGCTGCCACGACAGAATACCGTCGCGTACCGTGGTTTTGACCGATGGGTTTACAAAGGGTTTGTTGCAATTTGGTAAAGGTAGTCATGATTTTTTAGCCAATCCAAAAGCGGCAGTATATGCAGGTTTGAGCCGGTGATACTGGTAATATACGTGTAAAATAGTGGCCTATTTGGCGAAAGACTTAAGTGTATTTCGATGGAATATATCTCTAAGGAATTACGGGGAGTTCTGGTTGCGAGTTCTCCCCATTCCCTCCACCATGAGTGATGCCAGAATACGAACGTATACCGGCGAGCAGCAGCGGAATGACGTAGAGGAGTCTACGGAAAAAGAGCAAGAAAGCGTCGAGGAAAACGTCTGTCCTGAGTGTGGCGGCCGACTCGACGTCGACGAGGAACGCGGAGAGACCGTCTGTTCGGAGTGTGGATTGGTCGTCGAGGAAGACGAAATCGATCGTGGGCCGGAATGGCGGGCGTTTGACTCCGCGGAAAAGGACGAAAAGTCCCGAGTCGGTGCACCGACGACGAACATGATGCACGACAAGGGACTCTCGACGAACATCGGCTGGCAGGACAAAGACGCCTACGGGCGCACCCTGTCATCGCGTCAGCGCCAGAAGATGCAGCGGTTGCGGACCTGGAACGAGCGGTTCCGCACCCGTAACTCCAAGGAGCGAAACCTCAAACAGGCACTGGGCGAAATCGAGCGGATGAGTTCAGCCCTGGGCCTGCCACAGGAAGTCCGTGAGACGGCCTCGGTCATCTATCGACGCGCGCTCGAGGAAGACCTGCTCCCGGGCCGATCCATCGAAGGCGTCGCGACAGCGTCGCTTTACGCAGCGGCCCGCCAACTGCGAACCCCTCGAAGCCTCGATGAGATGGCAAAGGTCAGCCGGATCGACGAGATGGAGTTCAAACGGACCTACCGATATATCGTCAGGGAACTCAGCCTCGAAGTCCAGCCCGCAGACCCGGCCAGTTACGTGCCTCGCTTCGCTTCGGAGCTTAATCTCGAGGAAGAGGTCGAACGGCGAGCACGGGAGTTGCTCTCCACGGCGCAGGATAAGGGGGTCACCAGCGGAAAGAGTCCAGTAGGGCTTGCCGCAGCCGCGATCTACGCCGCCTCACTCCTGACGAACCGCCGGGTGACACAGAGTGAAGTCAGTGACGTCACCAACGTGTCGGAAGTGACGATCCGGAACCGATATCAAGAGCTTTTGGAAGCGGCCGACGTTCCGGCCTAATCTTCCTTAATTGGCGTCACTCTAAGCGGTATTTTCGGTTATAGCTGTTCACCTGCTCGAATAGCGGCTTCGACGGCGTTTTCTTTTGGCGGAACGGCACTTCGAACCCCAGAGTCGTACACACTGAGTGGGTGGTACGCGAGATTGAAGTCCACCGTCACGTTAGTTGGTCTGGACTGCTGCTCCGTTTCGTCTGCTGGAGTCTCGATGTTGAGGTACCGACCCCTCTCCCAAGTTGTTTCACCGTTGGTAGCATCCCGGAACGGAACGAGAAGGGCGTCCACTCCCGGGGATTGGTAAACAGCCAGTACGAACAGGTCGTCTTCGATAGTAACCCCAAGTTGTCCGACGTGGTTAAAACTCATAGGCGGCCCGCGCGTGGCTTCAAGAGTTACCTCCTCTGACTCTTGAAACCGTTCGAGGCGGCCTTCGAGACGATAGCGTTCGGAAATCGAGAAGAATTCGAGACCGTCGAAATCTTTCCGCGCTGTTTCGCTCAGCGGTGAGTCCCTCGTCGATTCGAAGGTCTCGGTTTTCTCCTCACGATGGTTCCGAACGAGGTCTTTCCAGTTCGATCCCCCGGCGTGTTGCTCAGTCATACCCACCTTTTGACCCGGCGGTGGTTACACGTTGGGAAGCAAGCTCTCTGGTCAGGCATTTGAACCCGTGGGCTCGAAAACAGAAGGTATGAAAGAAATCGACGGCGCTGGGGGTGGGGGCCAACTCCTTCGACTCGCCGTCGCGTTGGCTTCACTCGACGGGACGGCGGTCAAAATAGAAAACATCCGGGGAAGCCGAGAGGATCCTGGGTTGGCCCACCAACACGTTGCGGCCGTCGAAGCCATTGAGACCCTTACAAATGCAACAACGGAAGGAGTGAGTCTCGGATCAGAGACCGTCACGTTCGATCCAGGCGGACCACTCGGTGGTTCTGTCGAAGTCGAAGTCGGAACGGCCGGTAGCATTACCCTGCTTTTCGATGCCGTTCTACCACTCGCACTGGGGGCTAAAAAGCCGATCACCGTCAAAGCGTCTGGCGGTACGGACGTCAAGTGGGCACCGACGATCGGGTATTACCAGTCAGTGAAACTCCCGGTCGTGAATTCGATAGGGCTTGAGGCGTCCGTCAGGGACATTCGTCATGGCTTCTATCCGAAAGGTGGAGGGAAAGCGAACTTGGGTATTGAGCCCTCGCAACTACAGCCACTCCAACTGAGCAATCGTGGATCACTGTCCAGAATTGAGATTCACTCAATAGCGTCCGAAAATCTCGCGAAGGCTGACGTGGCTCCTCGACAGATAACGGGCGTCAAAGAAACACTTGCAGATTCGGTCTCGGTACCGGTGTCGGGTGAATCACGCTCGGTTGAATCACCTTCGACTGGCACCTCCGTTCTCGTGCTCGCAGAATACGAGCAATCTTTGGCAGGTTTTTCGGCACTAGGGGAACCGGGTCTGCCGGCTGAAGACGTTGGTGCCAGTGCTGCACAGAAGTTTTTGGAGTTTCACGCAGCTGAAGGGGCCCTCGATGAACACCTCGCAGATCAGCTTCTTCCGTTTGTCGCAATTGCTGGGGGTCGATACACGACACCCACTATTACTGATCACCTAAGCGCTGCAATCCCAATTCTCGAGTCGTTTGGCTACTCGATTACTGTGAATACGACCGGCGAATCAGTCGAAATTGCCGGCCAGTAACAGTTTCTCATTGTGGAAAGCGACGCTGTGGTTCGATCGTGAAATTGGCTCGATAGGAAAGGTCCTCACGGTTGAGATCAATGCCGACCGACGCATTGTAGATCGCCGGATCAAGTGCTGGAGCACTCGAATTGTCCCAGCTGATGGCTGTGGTCTTTTTATCGACGACCATATTGTACGTTCCAGAAGCGTTCGATCCGTTTCGTATGTACAGATCATAGGAGCCACTAAATTGCTCCTGAAACGTGAGTTTCGTCCACGCTGCATCCTCGAACGAGCCGTTTGTCGGTGAGAGTTCGAGGGTAGACTCTGTAGTAGACCGAGTCGTTGTCTCTCCTGATACGTTCGTCACGGTAGCATCGAATGCGGTACCGTTATTGGTGATTTCGAGTTCCCAGGTAGCAGATCCATTAGTGGCATTGACGACGAGGGGCGAATTTTGGTCGGCTGCTGAAACGTTGAGAGTGAACGCCCGAACGTCGCCAACGTCCTTTGCAACCAACCACGTGGTGGTTCCGTTCTCATCTGTCAAAGAAGTGGTTGTTTCTTGATATATGCGCGATCCGTTCTTCGTTTCATACAGGGTAACCGATCGAAGAGTTCCTTCTCGGAGGGCATGGTGGTTTTCAGCGTCGCTGTAATTCTCGATCCACTTCCGGTAGGTCTGTCGAAGATCGGCGTAATTGGATTCGTTCCGATTCGTTTCCCACAGCAATACGCTTCCAGTTTCGACCACGGCGTCCTGGAAATCTGCTGCATCCTGGGTCTCAGCAGTCTGTCGAGTAGCGAGGTTTTCGGTGAAAATCGCCGTGTTCAAGATCAACGATAGAGTGACGAAGGTGATCGCTAACGCGAAGGCAGCGACGAGAACGATTTGTCCCCGAGAGCGACCCATACCGTGTCTTACCGACTCGGGACGTTAAGGTTTCCCCGCCCGGCCGCTTTATAATGGCCCGGCCGTAACCACCGCCATGGACGTAGCGGTCGTCGGGGCGGGGGCGATTGGATCAACAAT
>Ga0207714_1000650_pt1 | contig 23420 bp, 24 predicted proteins | sample PonA232FremontCA_2_FD_187270 | JGI IMG/M metagenome (GOLD analysis project Ga0207714, IMG submission 187270) | Marine sediment microbial community from Fremont, CA, USA - Pond A23 Sediment 2 (SPAdes) | ecosystem: Environmental > Aquatic > Marine > Unclassified | place: USA: Fremont, California...
CGGCGGCTTCGAGCACAACATCCAGTCGCTGCGCGTGGTCGACAGCCTGGAGACGCGCTACGCCGCGTTCGACGGCCTGAACCTGACCTTCGAGACCCGCGAGGGGCTGCTCAAGCGCTGCTCCAGCGAGCGCGCCGAGCAGCTCGGCCCGGTGGCGGCGCGCTTCATCCACGGCGGCCAGCCCACGCTCGAGGCGCAGCTCGTCAATGTCTGCGACGGCATCGCCTACAACAGCCACGACGTGGACGACGGCCTGCGCTCGGGGCTGATCACCGCCGACGCGTGCCGGCGCACCGAGCTGCTCGCCCCCCTGTTCGCCGAGGTGGAGGACGCCTATCCGCACCTCGACGAGCGGCGCACCATCTACGAGGTGGTCCGCCGCATGATCAACGTCCAGGTCGAGGACGTGATCCGGACCTCCGCCGCCAGCATCGAGGCGGCCAGCCCGGCAAGCGTCGAGGCGGTACGCGCGCGCGGCCAGCCGCTCATCAGCTTCAGCGCCGACATGGCACGCCGGCACCAGGCGCTGAAGGATTTCCTCTTCAGCAACCTCTACCGCCACTACCGCGTGGCGCGCATGGTGCGCAAGAGCCAGGCCGTGGTGCAGGCGCTCTTCGACGCCTTCTACGACGATCCCGGGCTGATGCCCGAGCAGCCCCAGGCCGCTGCGCGGCAGGGCGAGGCGCGGCAGGGCGAGCCCGGCCGCGCCCGCGCGGTGGCCGACTACATCGCGGGCATGACCGACCGCTTCGCCATCGAGGAGTACCGCCGGCTGTTCCGGCCCGAGGAGCTGAGCTGAGCCGCCCGAGGGGCTAGGCGGCGGCCTCCCGCAAGGTCCGCGTCAGGGCCGCGGGATCGAAGGCGCCGGTGACCACGGCGTCGCCGATGCCCTGTAGCAGCACCAGGCGCAGCTGGCCGCCGCGGCTCTTCTTGTCCACGCTCATCAGCTCCCGGAAGCGGGCCTCGGGGATGGCCGGCGGCTGGGTGGGCAGGCCGAGGCGGGCGAGCAGGGCCTCGATCCGGCGCAGCCCCTCCGGCGCCAGCCACCCCAGCGCCACGGACATACGGGCGGCCATGCACATGCCCGCTGCCACCGCCTCGCCGTGGAGCCAGCCGCTGTAGCCGGTAAAGGTCTCGATGGCGTGGCCGAAGGTGTGCCCCAGGTTGAGCAGCGCGCGCACGCCCGCCTCGCGCTCGTCGGCGGCCACCACGTCCGCCTTGTTGCGGCAGGAGGCGGCCACGGCGTAGGCCAGGGCCTCGGGATCGCGCCGGCGCAGGGGCTCGGCGTTGGCCTCCAGCCAGTCGAAGAAGGCCGGATCGCGGATCAGGCCGTACTTGACGACCTCCGCCAGACCGGCCCCGAGCTCGCGCTCCGGCAGCGTCGCCAGGACCCCGGTATCGGCGATCACCGCCCGCGGCTGGTGGAAGGCGCCGATCATGTTCTTGCCCTTGGGGTGGTTGACCCCGGTCTTGCCGCCTACCGAGGAGTCCACCTGGGCGAGCAGGGTGGTAGGCACCTGGATGTAGCCTACGCCGCGCTGGTAGGTGGCGGCGCAGAAGCCGGCGAGGTCGCCGATAACGCCGCCGCCGAGGGCGATCACCGTGGCCGAGCGATCGAAGCGGCCCTCGATGAGGGCATCGTAGACCTGCTCGCAGGTCGACAGGCGCTTGTAGCGCTCACCGTCCGGGAGGACCACCGACTGCACCGCGCCCTCGGGCACGCGCAGGCGATCGGCGTAGAGCGGCGCCACGGTCTCGTTGCTGACCAGCAAGGCCCGGTCGCCCGCCAAGTGCTCGGCGAGCAGCCCCTCCCCCAGCAGGCCGTCGCCGATGTAGATGGGGTAGCTGCGCTCCCCGAGCTCCACCCGCAGTGTCCGCATGCCCCCTCCCGCTGCCTGCGCCGTGCCCATCAGGCGCCCTCGCCCTGCAGCGTCTCCGCGATCCGTTGCGCGACCCTGCGCGCACGCCCGCCGGCGGCCTCGACGACCGTATCCGCCACCGCCCGGTAGAGGGGATCGCGGGCCTCCATCAGCGCCTGCAGCCGCGCCTCGGGGTCGCTGTCCTGGAGCAGCGGCCGGTCGGTGTCCCCGCGGGTACGCTGCAGCTGCACCGAGACCGGCGTATACAGGTAGGCCACGACGCCCCGGGCGCCCAGCAGGTCGCGGTTGGCGGCTACGGTGACGGCACCGCCGCCGGTGGCCAGGACCACGCCGTCGCGCGCGGTCAGCTCGTCGAGGACAGCGCTCTCCCGGGCGCGAAAGCCCTGCTCGCCCTCGAGGTCGAAGATCCACGGGATCGCCACGCCGGTCCGCCGCTCGACCTCCGCGTCGCTGTCGACGAAGGTCAGCCCCAGCAGGTCGGCGAGCTCGCGCCCGACGGTGCTCTTGCCGGCCCCCATAGGGCCGACGAGGAAGATCCGGCTGGGTGTGTGCCAGCGTGCCATGCCGGTACTGTACCACCACCGGGCGACGGCTCGGTATGGCAGAGTAGGCGGCCATGCAGCCGCAGCATACGCGACGCCACGGCACCCACATCCTCTACGATGCCGACCGCATCCCCGAGCCGGACGACGGGCTCTTCCAGCCCGCCGGGCTGGCGCGCAGCGGGCGGCTCACCGGCCACCCCGACGGCGGCCGCGGCAGCGCCTGCTTCCTCGAGGAGGCCGGCATCCCCGCCGTACTGCGCCCCTACCGCCGCGGCGGCCTCTTCGCCCCCCTGCTCGGCGATCGCTACGCCCGCCTCGGGCTCCGCGCCGCCCGCCCCTGGCGGGAGTGGTGGCTGCTCGCCGCCCTGCACGGCGAGGGCCTCCCCGTCCCAGCCCCCCTGGCGGCCCGCATCCGGCCGATGGGGATCTGCTACCGTGGCGAGATCGTCATCGAGCGCCTCGACGCCGAGACGCTCACCGAGGCGCTGCGCCGCGGGCCGCTGCCGCCGGGGCGCTGGCGCGCCATCGGCGCCTGCATCGGCCGGCTCCACCAACGGGGGCTGGACCACGCCGACCTGAACGCGCACAACATCCTGCTCGCCGAGGACGGCGGCGTCCACGTCATCGACCTGGACCGCGCCCGCCTGCGCGGCCGGCCAGGGGGCTGGCCCCGGCGTAACCTCGCCCGGCTGCGCCGCAGCCTCGCCAAGCTCGCCGACAGCAAGCCTGCCTTCGGCCCGGTGACGGCGGACGACCTGGCCGCCCTGGAGGCGGGCTGGGAGGCCTCGGACCCAACCTGAAGGAGCCTACGCCCCGATGCCCCGCGACCACCCGACGCCGCCGCGCTCCCTGTGCCTGCTCCGCCTGTCGGCCATCGGCGACTGCAGCCACATGGTCCCCGTGGTCCGCACGCTCCAGGAGCACTGGCCGGAGACGGCGCTGACCTGGATCGTGGGCAAGACGGAGTACCGCCTGGTCGGCGACCTGCCGGGCGTGGAGTTCCTCGTCGTGGACAAGGGCGACGGCCTGCTCGGTGCGGTGCCGAGGCTGCGCCGCGCCCTCGGCGGCCGGCGCTTCGACCTGCTGCTGCACATGCAGGCGTCGTGGCGGGCCAACCTCCTCGCCAGCGTGATCCGCGCCGACACCCGCATCGGCTTCGACGCCCGCCGGGCGCGCAACGGGCAGCGGCTGTTCACCAACCGCACCATAGCGGGCCCGCACCGGGTCCACGTCCTCGACGGCTTCTTCCAGTTCCTCCAGGCCGCCGGGCTGCAGGCGCGCAGCCTGCGCTGGGACCTGCCCATCCCCGCCGAGGCCGAGGCCGAGGTGGCACCGCGCCTGCCGCCGACCCCCTTCCTCGCCCTCAGCCCGTGCAGCTCGGCGCGCGCCCGCAACTTCCGCAACTGGGCCGCCGAGCGCTACGCCGCCGTGGCCGACCACGCCTACCTCCGGCACGGCCTCGCCCTGGTCCTCACCGGCGGGCCGACGCAGCTCGAGCGGGCCTACGCCGACGCCATCGCCGGCGCCACCCACGCCCCGGTCACCGACCTGGTGGGCGCGACCTCCTTGAAGGGGCTGCTGGCGGCGCTGCGCCGGGCTAGCGCCTTCATCGGCCCCGACTCCGGGCCGCTGCACCTGGCCAACGCCGTCGGCACCCCGGTGATCGGCCTGTACGCCACCTCGAACCCGGAGCGCACCGGCCCGTACTGCCACCTGGCCCACGTCGCCAACCGCTACCCGGAGGCCCTGAAGGCGGAGACCGGCCGCTCTGTGGCCACGGCCCGCTGGGGCCGGCGGGTCCGCAGCCCGGACGCCATGGCGCGCATCGAGGTAGCGGACGTCACGTCGCGGCTGGACGCGATCCTGCAGCGCCCCGCAGCAGGGGAACGGAGGCAGCGAGGCTAGCGGCGCCGAGGGCGGCCGGCTCAGCCCCTGCGGATGCGCTCGATCAGGCCGCTGGTGGAGGCGCCGGGCACCATCGGCAGGACCTCCACGGAGCCCCCGGCCTCGGTCACGGCGTTGTAGCCGGCGATCTCCTCGGGGCGGTAGTCGCCGCCCTTGACCAGCCGGTCGGGACGGACCGCCTCGATCAGGCGAGCGGGGGTGTCCTCGCTGAAGGGTACCACCCAGTCCACCGCGTCCAGGGCGGCGAGCACCGCCATACGCTGGGCCAAGGGCGTCAGGGGCCGATCTGCGCCCTTGAGCCGGGCCACCGAGGCGTCGTCGTTGACCGCCACGATCAATCGGTCACCGCGCTCGCGGGCGCGCTGGAGGTAGTCCACGTGGCCGGCGTGGAGGAGGTCGAAGCAGCCGTTGGTCATGACCAGCCGCTCGCCGGCAGCCCGGGCCCGCCCCGCCGCGGCCAGCAGGGCCGGCTCGTCCACCACCCCGCGGCCGCCGGCCGGCTCGCCGCCCATGGCCGCCTCCAGCTCCTGGGGCGCCACGGTGGCGGTCCCGAGCTTGCCCACCACGACGCCGGCGGCCAGGTTGGCGAGGGCGGCGGCATCGGCCAGCCCGACCCCGGCGCCGAGCGCCGTGGCCAGCGTCGCGATGACGGTATCGCCGGCGCCGGTGACGTCGAAGACCTCCCGGGCGCGGGTGGGCAGGTGCACCGGCGCGCCGTCCCGCAGGGCCAGGGTCATGCCCGCCTCGCCACGCGTCACCAGCACGGCGTCGAGCGCCAGCTCGGCAGCCAGGGCAGCGCCGTGCCGGGCGATCGCCTCAGCATCGGGGCACGGGCCGACCACGGCCTCGAGCTCGGCGAGGTTGGGCGTGAGGAGGGTCGCACCGCGGTAGCGGGTGTAGTCGCGGCCCTTGGGGTCGACCAGGACCGGTACCCCGGCGCGGCGCGCCGCGGCGATGAGCTCGGCCGGCTCCGACAGGGCCCCCTTGGCGTAGTCGGACAGGATCAGGCAATCGGCCGCCCCCAGCTGCGGCGCCAGGAGCGCCGCCATGGCGTCGTGATCGAAGCCGGGGAAGCCACGCTCGAAGTCCAGGCGGATGAGCTGCTGGTGGCGGCTGACGACGCGCAGCTTGGAGATCGTCTCGGCGCCGGCCACCCGGTGGAGGTCGTGGCCGACACCGGCCTCGGCGAGCAGGTCCCCGAGTCGATCGGCCCCTGCGTCGCTGCCGGTGGGGCCGAGCACCTGAGCTCGCCCGCCGAGGGCAGCGATGTTCAGGGCGACATTGGCAGCGCCGCCGGGGCGCTCCTCGATGTCATCGACGCGGACCACAGGCACCGGCGCCTCCGGAGAGATCCGGTGGGTACCGCCGTGCCAGTAGCGGTCGAGCATCAGATCGCCGGCGACGAGGACACGGGCGTCGCTGAGACGGGGCAAGGGGGATCTCATCGGCGGCTGCGCCTCTCGCTTGCGGTGGGGAGCCGATTATAGCCGGCGCGCAGGGGTGGCGGCAGGTGCCTCCACCGCCCTAGGGCCTTACCATGGCGAGGACCACGCGCAACCAGGGGGGAACGCCGGATGTTCCAGACACCGGAGCCGACCAGCGAGCTGACCCTCTCGACGCCGGCGCTGCTCTTCCCGGCGATCTCGCTGCTGCTGCTCGCCTACACCAATCGCTTCATGGGCCTGGCGGCCCTGATCCGCGACCTGGAGCCGAAGTACCGCTCCACCCGCGATACCTACCTTCGCACGCAGATCGAGAACCTGCGCAAGCGGGTGCTGCTGATCCGCAACATGCAGGTCGCCGGCGTCGCCAGCCTCTTCTTCTGCGTCCTGTGCATGCTGGTGCTCTTCGCCGGCTCGACGCTCGCCGGCAAGGTGCTGTTCACCGCCAGCCTGCTGCTGATGCTCCTCTCCCTGGCGCTATCGCTGCGCGAGCTGCAGATGTCCGTCGGCGCGCTCCACGTGCAGCTCCAGGACCTGGCGGACCGTAGCGAGGAGCAGGACGGCTGACCCCTGCTGGCGGGGCGGTCGAGCGTCAATCGCGCACCGCCCTGTAGGCGGGGATCGCCTCCTGCTCGACGAAGGCCACAGGACGCCGACGGCGGCCGCTCAGGCTAGCCGCCCGGGCCTGCCGGTACTCGGCGTGCAGCTGCCCATAGGGGGTATTGTAGAGCTCCGCGCCCACGACGTAGGCCAAGGCGTGGCGCCAGCCCAGGGGCCGCTCGGCGCCGGCCGCCCGGTCCAGGGCCTCTAGGGCACGATCGACGGTGCGCAGCCCTGCCCCGGGGGCGCGCTCCACCACCGCCTCGTGGAGCAGGGCGACCACGATGCCGTCCAGGCTCTCGCTGTCGCCAGGACCGGCGTGCAGCAGGGTACCGGCCCACCCCTGGGGGATCATGGCCGGGCCCATGCCGCGGGCGAGATCGCACAGGTACCCCTCGTGCGCCTCAGGGAAGTCGGCCACGGCGGCGATGAGCCAAACGCCGAGCAGCTCCTCCAGCAGGCCCTGGCCCGTAGCCGGGTCCTGCGCGCTCGCCGGATCCGCCCAGAGCGCCACGCAGGTGGCGCCCAAGGCCGCGGTAGCGTTCTCGTGGTGGAGGAAGGGGGTACCGTCGCCGTCGAGGCCACGCTCGACGAGCAGTACCGGGGCCTCGAAGCGGTCCTGCTCCAGCAATCCCAGCAGCGTCGCCAGGGCGACCGCCCACGGCTCGTGGACCAGGTCGATGACGGGCACCGCCTCCCGCGAGCGCGGCGTCCCGATCCGCAATGCCTCGCGGTGGCCCGTACCCCCTGCCCAGGCCCAGAGCTGGGTGCGCAGCAGGTGGATGCGATTGGGTCGGGGAGGCTCTTGACGCACGGCGCACACCCGGGTGAAGTATTGGCCAGATCCTACGCGGCACCGGGACCGGATACAATCGGCTCGAGCAAGCCGCCGAACAGGAGGCAGCCGTGCCCGACCCCCAGACCCACGATCGCGACGACCTCACCGAGCCCTGCGCCTCGAGGCGCTACGAGGTCACGGCCCGGGACCTGCCGGTATCGTGCCCCATGCCGGGGATGTACCTGTGGAGCGGCCACCCCCGCGTCTACCTCCCCGTCGCCGCCCAAGGCAGCGCCGTCTGCCCGTATTGCGGGGCCACCTACATCCTGAAGGATGAGGACGCGCTCGCCGTCGATATCGGCGGCCGCCGGGAGTGGAAGTAGCCGCCACCGGGGCTGCGCACGTCGCGGCGTCGCCCCCCAAGGATGAGGGCCAGCGCCATGAGCACGACGGAGCAGGAGGAACGCGCCCCATCGGACGCCTGGTACCTGGTCTACAGCAAGCCGCGCCAGGAGGAGAAGGCGTGGTGGAACCTCGACCAGCAGGGATTCCGCTGCTTCCTGCCCTACGCCCGTTTCCGGCGCCGCCGGCAGCGGCGCTACGAGACCGTCGTAGAGCCCATGTTCCCGCGCTACCTGTTCATCCGCCTCGCCGCCGGCGTCGAGGACTGGAGCCCGATCCGCTCCACCCTCGGCGTCAGCCGGCTGGTGCGCTTCGGGACCTGGCCGGCGCGCGTACCGGACGAGCTTGTCGACGCCCTCCGCGAGCAGACCCGAGGCGGCCCCTGCGACCTCTCGCCGGAGCCGCTCCAGCCTGGGGAGCGGGTCCGGGTCCTGGACGGACCGTTCCAGGCCTATGAGGGCATCTTCCGGGCCTCCCGCAGCGACGATCGGGTCATCCTGCTCCTCGACGTCGCCGGGCAGCACACCAGCCTGACCGTCTCCCAGCACCAGCTCGAGCGGGCCTAGCCCGTCCAGCCGCGCAGCCACGCCCAGGCGAGGCCCAGGTACTCGTGGCAGGCGCGCTCGCTCATCCGCAGCCCCTGGGCGGAGGGCAGGAAGTCGCGGAAGCGTACCCCGGCCTCCGCCTCGCGCCCGCGTACGCGGTGGCGCGTCGGCGCGGGGACGGGGTCGAGCCCCTGGCCCCGGAAGAGGGCCACGGCCCGGGGCATGTGGGAGGCCTCGGTGACCAGGACCACCCGCCCCCTGTCCCGGCCAGCGACGCGCTCGGCCACGGCCCGCGCCTCCTCCACAGTATTGCGCGGCGTCTCGAGCCGGACCGCGGCCCCGGGGTCGAGGCCGACGGCGCGCAGCAGGCGGTGCATGACCGCCGAGTTCGGCGTCTCGCCGAAGACGGCGCCGCCGCCGAGGACCAGGGTGGCCTCGGGGAAGGCGCGCCGCAGCCGGACGCCCTCGAGCAGCCGCGCCGTGGCGCTGGTGTTGAGCTGCCCGGTGACGGGCAGGCGCGGATCCAGCCGGTGCCCCTCGCCGAGGACCACGATGTGGGAGACCGGCGCTGCGACCTGCGCCCGCGGCTCGAGCAGCGCCGGGTACTGGCGCTCCAGCGGGGCGAGGAGCAGCCCGGCGGTAGCCTCCAGGCCGAGCAGATAGAGGGCGAGCAGCGCGCCGAGCACGGCACCGCGGCCGAGGCGTGCCCGGCGGGTGAAGAGCAGCGCGGTGCCCATCAGGCCCGCCATCAGGACCAGGCTTAGGGGCATCAGCAGGGCACCGAGGACCTTCGTCAGGGTGAACATCGCTAGGTCATCTCCACCGGGTCGACATCCAGGGACCAGCGCACCCGACGCGCCCCTTGCAGGCTGTCCAGGCCCTGGCACCAGCGCAGCAGGAAGCGCTGGAGCTCGGCGCGGCGCTCGGCGCGGACCATCAGCTGCGCCCGGCGGCGGCCCTCACGCCGCTCCATGGGCGCCGGCACCGGGCCGAGCACCTCGACGCCGTCGCTCCGGCCCAGGCAGGCGCGGGCGTGCTGCGCCGCCGCCTCCAGGAACAGGTACGGCGCCTCGGCGTTCACCGACTCAGCGCGCAGGAGGGCCAGCGCAGCGAACGGCGGCAGCCCCGCCTCCCGGCGCTCAGCCAAGTGGGCCTCGGCGAAGGCCGGGTAGCCCTGCTCCAGGAGGGTGCGCAGCATGGGGTGGTCCGGATGCCGGGTCTGCAGCAGGACCTCGCCCGGCTCGTCGCCGCGCCCGGCGCGGCCGGCCACCTGCACCACCAGCTGCGCCAGGCGCTCGGTGGCGCGGAAATCGGCACCGAAGAGCCCCTGATCCACGTCGATCACCGCCACCAGGGTCACGGCGGGCAAGTGGTGGCCCTTGGCAAGCATTTGCGTACCGATGAGCAGCTGCGCCTCACCGCGCTGGGCCGCGGCCAGCCGCGCCTCCAGCTCGCCGCGGCGCTGGGTGGTATCGCGATCGATGCGCACCTGCCCCGTCTCCGGGAAGAGCCGTGCCAGGGCCTCCTCCAGCTGCTCGGTGCCCGGCCCCAGGGGCCGTAGATCGCCGTCGCCGCACGCCGGGCAGGCGGCCGGTACCCGAGCGTTGTAGCCGCAGTGGTGGCAGCGTAGCTGACCCTCGCGGCGGTGCAGGGTCAAGCGGGCGTCGCAGCGGTGGCAGCCAGCCACCCAGCCGCAGGCGTGGCAGGTGAGAACCGGCGCGTAGCCGCGCCGATTGAGGAAGAGCAGCGCCTGGGAGCCGGCTGCCAGGTGGCGGCGGAGCGCCGCCTCCAGCGGCGCGGAGATGCCGCCGCGGAGCCGCCGGCTGCGGATGTCCACCAGCTGGGCGCTGGGCGTGCGCGCGGTACCGGCGCGCTGCGGCAGGCGCAGATGGACGTAGCGGCCCGCCTGGGCGTTGTGCAGCGACTCCAGGGACGGCGTCGCGGAGCCGAGGATCGCCGGCACCCAGAGGCGCTGGGCCCGGAGCACCGCTAGATCCCGGGCGGAATAGCGGAAACCGTCCTGCTGCGCCAGCGACGGATCGTGCTCCTCGTCGACCACGATCAGCCCGGGCCGCGGCAGCGGGGCGAAGACCGCCGAGCGTGTGCCGAGGATGACCGCCGCGTCGCCGTCCCGGGCAGCGAGCCACGCCTCGGCCCGCTCGCCGTCGGCGAGCCCCGAGTGGAGCACGACGATGGGCCCGGGCAGCCGCGCCCGCAGGCGCTCGAGGAACTGCGGCGCCAGGCCGATCTCGGGGACGAGGATCAGCACTTGGCGCCCAGCCGCGAGGGCCCGGGTGGCGGCCTGGAGGTAGACCTCGGTCTTGCCGCTGCCCGTAACACCGTCGAGCAGGAAGGCCGCGTAGCCGTCCGCGGCGGCGATCCGCTCCAACGCCTCGCGCTGCGCCGTACCCAGCTCCGGGCCGGCGACCGGGGGCTGCCCCGCCTCCCGTGGCCGTGACGGCGAGCGGTCCTCGCGGTGGAGCAGGCCGCGCCGCTCCAGGGCGCGCCCGGCCCGGCGCCAGGCCGGCTGCTCGGCGATCAGCTCGGCGCATGCGGCGGCACCCCCGGCGGCGAGCAGCCGCTCCCGCAGCTCCGCCTGCCGCGGGGCGCGGCGTACCGGGGCATCGTCCTCGGCCAGGGCCGGATCTAGCCGCCACCAGGCCACTGCCCGCCGGGCCGGCCGGCCGCGCCGCAAGGGCCCCGGCAGTGCCGTGGCCAGCGCCGTGCCCAGGGGATAGCGGTAGTAGCGCGCCGCCCAGCGCAGGGTGGCCAGCAGCTCGGCGGACAGCAACGGCTCCGTGTCGATCCACGCCCGGGCGGGGCGCAGGCGCTCGGCCGGCAGCTCAGAGCCGCGCCGGACGGCGAGCACAATCCCCACGGCCTGGCTACGCCCTAGGGGGACCGATACCCGGCAGCCTACCGGCTCCGCCGGCAAGGGGCCGTCCGGGGGACGGTAATCCAGGGCCCCGTGCAGCGGCCGGGGCACCGCCACGTGCAGGACCGCCCCCGTCGTGCCGCCGGCGCAGGGAGGGGCCTCCGGGTGCTGGGCGCTAGGCGCGCCGTCAGGCATAGAGATCGAGGGGCCGCCAGTCCCCTGCAGGCCGCTGGGTCCCGGCGCGGCTACCGGCGCCTGGCCGTGCGCCACCACCCCGACTGAAGGGGCGGCACCGCGACCCTGCAGCGGATCAACCACGCCTATCGGCGGCTGGTGGTCGGCTGCCAGGGTCCGGCGAGACCGAGCGCCTCAGTAATCGGGACCATCCCTGCGGCGTGCCGTGGCCGCCCTTGAGCCCGATCTCGATCAGGGCGCCGGCCATGGGGCTGAGGTCGAAGAGGGGGGTGAGCACCAGCAGGCACAGCAGGAGGATGGCGATCAGGGGCTCGGCGACGGTCATCGAGCAGATCCTCCAGGCAGCGGCCGCTCGGCGGCAAAGTGCTCCATGGCGAAGGCCACACGCGCCTCGGGGGTCTCGTGGCGTCGCTCCAGGGCCTCGACGGCCCGGGGCAGCAGCCCGCGTCCGCTGGCGATCTGCAGCGATGGCCCGCTGGGCTCAAGCAGCTCCGGCCCCGTAGGGACGGCCCCCAAGGTCCGAGGCGGATGCCTCTGCCGCAGGCCTCCTTATCCAGAGCAGCAGGCCCTCCTCGCAGGGCGCGACGGCACAAGCCCACCACCCCGTTCAAGGCCACGCCCGCCGGACCTCCTCCTCGATCGCTGCATCCGCCAGCCCCTCGCACGCCTCCGCGAGGATGCGCGCGACGGCGGAGACCGCCTCAGGGTCACAGGTCGGGCACCGGCGGCGAAGCACCATCCCGGCGTTCCAGGTGGCGTCCCGCCAGCGCTCCCCCGCTGGCGAGGCGGACAGCTCGTCGGCGGGGAGATCGTTGAGGAACAGCTGCTGCTCGATCGCCTCGGCGCGTAGCTCCGCAGCGATCAGCTGCTTGCGCAGCTCGTGGCTATCCTCCGCCACGCCGCGCGGCGGATGGAGCTTGAGGTGGCGCCGCAGGGCCCGGAGCGGGTCGATGACCTCCCGATCCCACTCCTGGCCCCGCCGCACCGCTGCCTCGGCGGAGGAGACGCCGAGCCGCCCTCGCCCCTCCAGGCCGCTCCAGATGGCGGCCATGAGCAGGCTGATGGACAGGCCGTAGCGGGCCTGCAGCTTGAGGCAGGCGGCCTCGACGCCCGGCCGGGCGTAGACCTCCTCGGCGAAGCGCCAAAGCCGCGCAGGCTCATCCGCCAAACCCGTCGCCTCCCCCGATCCGGGCCTACATGCCCTTCACGGTCTGGACCATATCGGCGACGACCTTCTGGGCGTCGCCGAAGACCATACGGGTATTGTCGCGGAAGAAGAGCTTGTTCTCCACACCGGAGAAGCCGGAGCCGCGACCCCGCTTGACGACGAGGACCTGGTCGGCGTGATCGACGTTGAGGATCGGCATCCCGTAGATCGGGCTGCCCTCGTCCTCGCGCGCCGCCGGGTTGACCACGTCGTTGGCGCCGATGATCAGCACTGTGTCCGTGTCCTCGAACTCCTCGTTGATCTCGTCCATGTCGAAGATCATGTCGTAGGGGACGCCGGCCTCGGCGAGGAGCACGTTCATGTGGCCCGGCATGCGGCCAGCCACCGGGTGGATGGCAAACTTCACGTCCACGCCCAACCTCTGGAGCAGCTCGACCATCTCCCAGAGCTTGTGCTGGGCCTGGGCGACGGCGAGGCCGTAGCCGGGGACGATGATGACGCGATCGGAGTAGCCCATCATGTAGGCGCCATCGGCGGGACCGACCTCCTTCATCTCGCCCTCGGTCTCCGCCTCGGCGGCGGCCGGGGCGGCGCCGAAGCCGCTGAACAGGATGCTCACCAGCGACCGGTTCATGGCCTTGGCCATGAGGTAGGTCAGCAGCATGCCAGCCGCGCCGACCACGGTGCCGGCGATGATCAGGGCCGGGTTGCCGAGCAGGAAGCCCTTGAAGCCCACCGCCAGGCCGGTGAGGGCGTTGAGCAGGGAGATGACCACCGGCATGTCCGCGCCGCCGATGGGCACGGTGACGAACACGCCCAGCGCCAGCGCGGCGGCGAAGAAGAGCAGGATGGGCAGGCCGGAGCCGGTATTGAAGACCCACAGGGCCAGCACCGCCGTGGCGATGGCAAGGCCGATGTTCCACTGCTGGTGGTTCGCGGTCAGCGTCGAGCGCTTCAGCCGCTCATCGAGCTTGGCCCAGGCGATCATGGAGCCGGCGAAAGCCACGGAGCCGATGGTGGCGCCGATCAGCCCCAGCGTGGCGGCCTCCGCGCCCAGGCTCGCGGCTACCGAGCCCTCGGAGCTGGCGCCCTGGAGCAGGGCCACCGCCGCGATGCCGCCGGCAGCGCCGCCGCCGAGCCCGTTATAGACGGCGACCATTTGCGGCATCTCGGTCATCTGCACCTTGAGCGCCGTATACCAGGCGAAGGCGCCGCCGATGGCGAGGGCGATGAGCATCAGGGTGAGGTTGTCCATCCCCACCTTGGGGTGTGCGAAGGTCGCCAGCGTGGCCAGCACCATGCCGACACCGGCCCACATGACGCCCTTGCGCGCCGTCACCGGCGAGCTCATGGCCTTCAGGCCGAGGATGAACAGGACGGAGGCGACGAAGTAGCTGAGTTGGACTACCAGACCCATTTTCAGCCGTCCTCCTTCTTACTGCTCTTGAACATCTCCAGCATCCGCTCGGTGACGACGTAGCCGCCGACGGCGTTGGCGGCGCCGAGCAGGACGGCGACGAAGCCGATCGCCTGCTCCACCGGCGTCTCCGCGACCCCGAGGGTCACCATGGCGCCGACCACGACGATGCCGTGGATGAAGTTGGAGCCGGACATCAGCGGGGTGTGCAAGATGACCGGCACGCGGGTGATGACCTCGTAGCCGGCCACCGCCGCGAGCATGAACACGTAGAGCGCGACTACACCGGTGACCTCGATCATGACTTGCCTCCTTCCAGGCGCTCCCGGGTGGGGCCGTGCTGGATCTGGCCCTGGTGGGTCAGGCAGGTATCGGCGATGACCTGATCCTCCCAGTTCAGGCTCAGCTCCCCTTCCTGGATCATAAGGGCGAGCAGGTTGTACAGGTTCTTGCTGTACATCTCGCTGCTGTGGATGGCGACGCTGGCGGCGAGCCTCTGCGGCCCTACGACCGTGACGCCCTTGTGGGTGACGTCCTTGCCGGGCTTGGTGACCGCGCAGTTGCCGCCGGTCTCGGCGGCCATGTCGACGATCACCGAGCCGCGGCCCATGCGCTCGACCGTGGCCTTGTCGATGATCCTAGGCGCCGGGCGGCCCGGGATGGCGGCCGTCGTGACGACCACGTGGGCGCTGGCGACATGGTTGGCGAGCACCTCGCTCTGCTGCTTCTGCTCCTCCGCCGTCAGCTCCCGGGCGTAGCCGCCCTCGCCCACCGCGGAGACGCCGGTGTCGACGAACTTGGCGCCGAGGGACTCGACCTGCTCCTTCGTCTCGGGCCGGACATCGTAGCCCTCTACCTGGGCGCCCAGGCGGCGGCAGGTGGCCATGGCCTGCAGCCCGGCGACGCCGGCGCCGACGACCAGGGCCTTGGCCGGGCGGATGGTGCCGGCGGCGGTGGTCAGCATCGGGAAGAAGCGGGGGGCGCGCTCGGCGGCGATCAGCGCCGCCTTATAGCCCGCGGCGGCCGCCTGGGAGGAGAGGGCGTCGATGGACTGCGCGCGGGTGATCCGCGGCACGAGCTCCATGGCGAAGGCAGTCACCTTGCGCCGGCGCAGCGCCTCGATCCGCTCGTCGCCCTCGTGCGGCGCCATGAAGCTGACGGCCACCGCCCCTTCCTTGAGCTGGCCCACCTCCTGAGCGCTCAGCGGCTGGACGCTGAGCAGCATGTCGGCCTCTCCCAGCAGCTCCTCGCGCGCCTGGACGATGCGCACGCCGCCGGCTTCGTAGTCGGCGTCGCCGAAGCCGGCCTCCTCACCCGCTCCCTGCTCGAGGAGCAGCTCGACGCCGAGCTTGCCGAACTGCTTCAGGGTCCCAGGGACGAGGGCGACACGCCGCTCGCCGGCCTGGGTCTCCTTGGGCACGGCAACCTTGATGGCCATGTTTTGTTCCCCCGTTTGCGGCAGTTGTTAGCCGTTCTCGACTGTCCGCTGCGGCTGTGGGGCCCTGCACGGGCCCGTAGCGCGGCGCGCGGTCGTAAGCGCACCCGCAACCGAGCGAACCGATGCTAGCGAATCGGCCCCCGGGTGTGAACCGTGCCGCGCTGCGGCACGGCCCGGGGCGCCACTCGCCACTGTCCGCCTTAGGTTGTCAAGGACCGCGCCGAACCGCTATAAGGTAGGGGATCGGGTCGATAGGGGGTGGGCCGTGCTTCATCACCGAATACTTCGCACCGATGTCTCCGGCATGCCGCTGGAGTGGATCGGCTACGAGGAGGCCGTCCGGTACTACTACCTCGGCCAGGTCGTCTACGCCTGCGGCAGCACGCTCTACCGCGTCCGCGGCGGCGTCAACTCGGCTACGGGCCGACGATCGACCATCGACCTGAACTCGATCATCGCCACGGAGGGGAGCCGGCAGGCCTCCATGAAGGGGCAGGCATCCTACACCCCACCCCTCAACAACCCCACCCTCTTCCGGCGCGACGCCCACCTCTGCCTCTACTGCGGCAAGCGCTTCCGCACCGCCGAGCTCTCCCGCGATCACGTCACCCCCGTCAGCCAGGGCGGCGCCGACACCTGGACCAACGTGGTCACCGCCTGCAAGCGCTGCAACAACCACAAGCGGGACCGCACCCCGGAGCGCGCCGGCATGGAGCTGATCGCCGTGCCCTTTACGCCCACCCACGCGGAGTACGTCTACCTGCAAGGGCGGCGGATCCTGGCGGACCAGATGGAGTTCCTCAAGTCCCACTTCCCGCGGCGCAGCCCGCTGCGCGTCCGCGAGCCGTAACGCCGGCGCGGCTCGCGCGCCTGGCGGGGCGGTTGAGCGGCGCGCCCTTGTGCGCCACGTTGGCCGGTACCCCCTACCAACAGGAGAGCGTGCCATGGAGCTGCAGAGCACCCTCGAGGCGGCCATTAGCGAGGCCACAGGCACCCCCTTCGGACCGAGCCGGCGCGGCGGCGCCGGCGGCGGCTGCATCAATGACGCCTTCACCCTGAGCGATGGGCAGCGGCGCTTCTTCGTCAAGGTCAACGACGCCGCCCACGCCGCCATGTTCGAGGCCGAGGCCGACGCCCTGCGGGAGCTCGCCGACGCCGAGGCGCTGCGCGTGCCCCGGCCGGTCACCCACGGCGAGCACGGCGGCCGCTGCTACCTGGTGCTGGAGCAGCTGGACCTGGGCGGGCGCGGCAGCAGCGACGGCTACCGGCGCCTCGGCGAGGGGCTGGCCGCCCTCCACGGCGTCACGGCGTCCGCCCACGGCTGGCACCGGGACAACTTCATCGGCGCCACGCCGCAGCCCAACCGCTGGCACGACGACTGGGCGGCGTTCTTCCGCGACTACCGCCTGCGCCACCAGCTGCGCCTCGCGGCCGACCGCGGCGCAGGCAGGCGGGTGGTGGAGGCCGGCGAGCGGCTGGCCGAGGGCCTGGGCGCACTGTTCCAGGACTACACCCCGGCGCCCTCGCTACTCCACGGCGACCTGTGGGCCGGCAACGCGGATTTCAGCAGTGACGGCGCGCCGGTGATCTACGACCCGGCGACCTACTACGGGGACCGGGAGACGGAGCTGGCCATGGCGGAGCTGTTCGGCGGCTTCCCGGCCCCGTTCCACGACGGCTACGACGCCGCCTGGCCCCGGGACCAAGGCTACGCCGTCCGCCGCGACCTCTACCAGCTCTACCACGTGCTCAACCACTTCAACCTCTTCGGCGGGATGTACCTGAGCCAATCGCAGCGGCTGATCGACCGCCTGCTGGCGGAGATCGGCGGCTGAGCCCGCCCGCGCTCCGCGGCGGGGACCCGCTCACCCCGGCCCGGGCGGGTGCACCTGCGGCCGCGGCAGCCCGCGCCCGCTCCAGGCCAGGACCGTGCGCATCGCCCAGTCCCGCCCCGCCGCGTACCGGGTCAGCGCCGCTAGCCGGCGGACCTGGCCGCGGCTGATCTTGACCTCCGCGCCGGACTGGAACCCCGGGTGCCTGTGGATCTGCCGCAGCGTCGCCAGGGACATGGTCGCCGCCCAGGCGCAGAAGCGGCGGATGCCGGGCTGCGTCGCCGGGACGCGCAGGATGTAGGCGCGCGCCGCCTCCATGTGCTCGACGCCGATGGCCACCATGCGGCCGATGCCGCGGCGGAAGCCCGGGTCCTCGCTCCACTCGGCCTCGGGGCCGAGGCTGCAGCCGGCCTCGGTGAAGATATCCCGCGGCAGCCAGCAGACGCCGCGCTCGCGGTCGGCCCAGACATCCTTGATGACGTTGGTGGCCTGCAGCCCCAGGCCGAAGCGCCGGCCCAGGTCCATCATCTCGGCCCGGTCCTCGTCGAAGCCCGACACCTCGAGGAGGAACAGCTCCGTGAGCATCTCGCCGACCACGCCGGCGACGTAGTAGCAGTACGCCTCGAACTGCGCCCGATCGGCGAGCCCTGCCGGCGAGCGCAGGCGCTGGAAGCGGGCCATGCCCTCGCCCATGACCGATACGCAGCGGATGACCGGCCCGCGGTGGGCCTCGGGCAGCGCCCCGGTGACGGCTACCACCCGGGGCAAGGAGGCCACGAGCTCCCGCTCCGCCGGGGGCGTGTCGGCGGCGAGGACCGCCTGGATCTGCTGCGACAGCCGCGCCGGCTCGCGGCCGCCGTGGAGGGCCTCCTTGAGGCCGACCATCAGGTCGTGCTTGGCCGCCGGCTCGGCGGTGGCGTGGTCCTCGACGGTATCCGCCACCCGGCAGAGCAGGTAGGCGTTGGTGACCGTATCCCGCAAGGCCTCCGGCAGCTGCGGGATGGTCAGGGCGAAGGTGCGCGACACCCCGGGCAGCGCCGCCTCCTGGTAGGCGCGATCTGCCGCCCAGCGGTACGCCCGGTCGCGATCACTCATGGCTGAAGTGGAAGGCATCGTAGAAGAGCCGCTCCGGATCCAGGCCGTGCCCCAGGAAGGCGGACCGGGCGGCGTCGGTCATCGGCGGCGGCCCGCTCATGTAGACATCGAAGCCGGACAGGTCCGGGAAGTCCGCCAGCACGGCCTCGTGCACCCACCCGGTACGCCCGTGCCAGCCGTCCTCGGGGCGCGGCTCGGAGAGCACCGGCGTGTAGGTGACCGTCCCGCTCTCCCTCGCCCAGCCCTGCGCCAGCTCGTGGAGGTAGAGTCCCGCCCGGTCGCGGCTGCCCCAGTAGAGGTGGAAGGTCCGCCGGTCGCCGCTGGCCAGGGCGTGCTCGAGGATGCCCTTGAGCGGCCCGAAGCCGGTGCTGCCCCCGACCAGCAGGGCCGGCCGGCTGCTGTCCTCGCGCAGGTAGAGCTGCCCGAGCGGCCCCTCGATGCGCAGCAGCTCCCCCTCGGCCATACCCTCGAAGACGTGGTCGGTGAGGCGCCCACCGGGGATGTGGCGGATGTGCAGCTCGAGGCGCTCGTCCTGGAGCGGCGAGTTGGCCAGCGAGAAGGAGCGCCGCTCGCCGTCGCCGAGGAGGATGTCGATGTACTGCCCCGGCCGGAAGGGCAGCCGCTTGCCCGCCGGCAGGCGCAGGAACAGCCGGCAGACCGCCGGCGCCAGGCGCTCGAGGCGCGCCACCCGCGCCGGGAGGACACGCGGCGCGGCGAGCGCCTCCTCCAGCGGCTCGGTGTCGATGGCCAGGTCGCTGCGCGGCCGCGCCTGGCAGAGCAGCGCCATGCCGCTCGCCTGCTCAGCGCTGTCCAGGGCCTTGGGCTGCCCCTCGGGATAGGCGATCTCGCCGGCCCGCAGCGGCGCCTTGCAGGTACCGCAGAGGCCGCTACGGCAGCCGTAGGGCAGCGATACGCCCTGGCGCAGGGCGGCGTCGAGGACCGCCTCGTCAGGCCCTACCTGGATCTCCGTGGCGTCGCTGAATCGGACGGTGTATGCCATCGCGCTCCCCGCCTGCCTCACTCGAAGGGGCCTCCGGGCCGATCCAGGCCCAGCTCTGCCCAGTAGGCGTCCACGCGCTGCCGGGTCGCCTCGTCCATGCTCACCGGCGTCCCCCATGCGCGGTCGGTCTCGCCGGGCCACTTGTTGGTGGCGTCCATCCCCATTTTCGACCCCAGCCCGGAGACCGGGGAAGCGAAATCGAGGTAGTCGATGGGGCTGTTGTCGATGAAGGTGGCATCCCGCCGCGGGTCGCTGCGGGTGGTCAGCGCCCAGACCACCGCCTGCCAGTCCCGGGCGTCCACGTCGTCGTCGGTGACGATGACGAACTTGGTGTACATGAACTGCCGCAGGAACGACCACACCCCGAGCATCACCCGCTTGGCGTGGCCAGGGTACTGCTTGCGGATGGTGACCACGGCGAGGCGGTAGGAGCAGCCCTCCGGCGGCAGGTAGAAGTCCGCGATCTCCGGGAACTGCTTGCGCAGGATGGGGACGAAGACCTCGTTGAGCGCCTCGCCGAGCACCGCCGGCTCGTCCGGCGGCCGGCCCGTGTAGGTGGAGTGGTAGATCGGGGCTGCCCGATGGGTGATGCGGTCCACGGTGAGCACCGGGAAGGTCTCCACCTCGTTGTAGTAGCCGGTGTGGTCGGCGAAGGGCCCCTCCTCGGCCACGTCGCCGGGGTGGATGTGGCCCTCGAGGACCACCTCGGCAGTGGCCGGCACCTGCAGCGAGGAGCCCCGGCAGGCCACCACCTCCGTCCTCGAGCCGCGGAGCAGGCCGGCGAAGGCGTACTCGCTGATCGCGTCCGGCACCGGCGTGACCGCGCCGAGCGTCGTGGCCGGATCCGCGCCGAGGGCCACCGCCACCGGGAAGGGCTCGCCGGGATGGCGCCGCTGGTGCTCAGCGAAGTCCTGGGCGCCGCCGCGATGGGCCAGCCAGCGCATGATCACCCGGTTGCGGCCGATGACCTGCTGGCGGTAGATGCCCAGGTTCTGACGCTCCTTGTCCGGCCCCCGGGTGATCACCAGCGCCCAGGTGATCAGCGGCCCGGCGTCGCCGGGCCAGCAGGTCTGGACGGGCCAGCGGGACAGGTCCACCTCGTCGCCCTCGAGCACTACCTCCTGGCACGGCGCCCGGCGCACGGTCCTCGGCGACATGTCCAGCACGCGGCGGAAGGCCGGCAGCTGGTCCCAGGCGTCGCGCAGCCCGCGGGGCGGCTCCGGCTGGCGCAGGAAGGCGAGCAGCTCGCCGATCTCGCGCAGCGCAGCGACGCTATCGGCCCCCATCCCCAGCGCCACCCGCCGCGGCGTGCCGAACAGGTTGCCGAGCACCGGGGTGCCGAAGCCCTTGGGGCGCTCGAAGAGCAGCGCCGGCCCGCCGGCGCGCAGCACCCGGTCGCAGACCTCGGTCATCTCCAGGTGCGGGTCCACCGGATAGGTGATGCGCTTGAGCTCGCCCTCGGCCTCGAGGTGCGCGATGAAGGCTCGCAGGTCGCGGTACTTCATGAGGCCCTACAGCTCGAAGGCGGCGACGGCGGGGGCGTGGTCCGAGGGCCGCTCCCAGCGCCGCGGCTCCAGGTCCACGGAGGCAGCGGTGCAGGCCCGCGCCAGGGCCGGGCTCGCCAGGATCAGGTCGATGCGCAGGCCGCGGTTGCGCTTGAAGCTGTTGACGCGGTAGTCCCACCAGGAGAAGAGGGCCTCCGGCTGCTCGAAGAGCCGGAAGGTGTCCGTCAGCCCCAGCCCCGCCAACAGCCCCTGCAGTGCGGCCCGCTCCCGCTCGCTGAACAGGACGCTGCCCGCCCAGGCCTCTGGGTCGTGGACGTCCGCCGGCTGCGGGGCGATATTGAAGTCCCCGGTCACCACCACGCGCTCGTGGGCGGCCAGCTCGTCGGCGATCCAGCGGTGGAGCGCCTCCAGCCAGCGCAGCTTGTAGTCGTACTTCTCGGAGCCGACCGCCTGGCCGTTGGGGACGTAGACGTTGATCAGCCGCACCCCTGCCACCGTGCAGGCGATCACCCGGCGCTGGGCGTCGGCGAAGCCGGGCAGCTCGGTGGCCACGTCCGCCGGAGCGCTGCGGGCGAGCACGGCGACCCCGTTGTACGTCCTCTGGCCGGTGTAGCAGGCGGTATAGCCCGCCTCCTGCAGCGCCCGCACGGGGAACTGGTCGTCCGGCACCTTGGTCTCCTGGAGGGCCAGGACATCCGGCGCCTGCTCGGCGAGCCAGGCCTTGACCTGAGGCAGGCGGACCTTCAGGGAGTTGACGTTCCACGAGGCGATCTTCACCGCAGCCTCCTTGATGACCGGTACCCTCAGACTAACGGCTAACCGGCGCGGCCACGACCCCTGCGCCCTTGCCGCCGGCACCCGCCATCGCGACACTGAAGGCCACAGCAACGCAACAAGGCGCACCTATGGAGTATCGCACCCTCGGCGACACCGGCCTGCACGTCAGCGCCATCTGCCTCGGGACCATGACCTGGGGCGAGCAGAACAGCGAGGCGGAGGCCCACAGCCAGCTCGATCTGGCCGTAGAGCGCGGCGTGAACTTCATCGACACCGCCGAGATGTACCCCGTCCCGCCCCGCCGCGAGACGGGCGGCCTCACGGAGCAGTACCTGGGCAGCTGGCTGGCCCGCCAGCCCCGCCGCGAGGACCTGGTCCTGGCCACCAAGATCGCCGGCCCCGGCCTGGACTCGGTCCACGACGGCCAGCGCGCCTACACCCCCGAGCAGCTGCGCGAGGCCGTGGAGGGATCGCTGCGCCGGCTGCGTACAACGTACATCGACCTCTACCAGCTCCACTGGCCGGAGCGGCCGTCCAACTACTTCGGCCGCCTCGACTACCCCTGCCCCGAGGGCAGCGGCGATGAGCAGGGCCGCATCCGCCGCACCCTGGAGGGGCTCGCGGAGCTCGTCGAGGCCGGCAAGATCCGCCATATCGGCCTGTCCAACGAGACACCGTGGGGCGCCATGCGCTTCATCGCCGAGGCCGAGCGCCTCGGGCTGCCGCGCATCGTCTCCATCCAGAATCCGTACAGCCTGCTCAACCGCAGCTACGAGGTGGGGCTCGCCGAGGTCAGCCACCGGGAGGGCTGCGGGCTGCTGGCCTACTCTCCCTTGGGCTTCGGGGTGCTCAGCGGCAAGTACCTGGACGGGAGCAAGCCGCCAGGGGCGCGGCTGACCCTCTTCGAGCGCTTCACCCGCTACACGGGCGAGCGCGGGGAGGCGGCCACCCGGGAGTACGTGGAGCTGGCACACAGGCACGGCCTGGATCCGGCGCAGATGGCCATCGCCTTCGCCACCGCGCGGCCGTTCTGCACCAGCACCATCGTCGGCGCCACCACCGAGGCGCAGCTGGCCAGCGATCTCGACGCCGGCGCGCTGACCCTCTCCGAGCCGGTGCTCGAGGGCATCGAGGCCATCCACCAGGCCCACCCCAACCCCTGCCCGTAGCGGGGAGGGTGGCTGCCGTGCCCATGGCCTGCCCCGCCCCTCACCCCTGGTCCGTCAGCCCCCGTGAGGGCCGGGCGATCCAGCGCCGGCTGCGGGCGCAGGTCCGGGTGCGTGACGAGCTGGGGCCGGTGGCGAGCATCGCGGGCGTCGATGTGGGCTTCCGCGACCACGGGGCCACGGCCTGCGCGGCGGTCGCCCGCTACAGCTGGCCGGGGCTCGAGCTCCTCGAGTCCCGCCAGGCCCAGCGGGCCGTGGAGATGCCGTACCGCCCGGGGCTGCTCTCGTTCCGGGAGCTGCCCGCGGTGCTCGACGCGCTGGCGGCGCTCAGCCAGCCGCCGGATCTGCTCCTGTGCGACGGCCAGGGCGTCGCCCACCCGCGCCGGCTGGGCATCGCCGCCCACCTCGGCGTCCTGCTCGACGCCCCGTGCATCGGCGTGGCCAAGTCGCGGCTGACCGGCGAGCACGAGCCCGTAGGCACGGAGCGCGGCGAGCGGGTGCCGCTGCTCGACGGCGACGAGCGCATCGGCACCGTGCTCCGCACACGCACCCGCGTGCGGCCCGTGTACGTCTCCCCGGGCCACCGCCTAGACTACGGCCAAGCCGCCGACTGGGCCCTCGCCTGCTGCACGCGGTACCGGCTGCCGGAGCCCATCCGCACCGCAGACCGGCTGGCCTCGCGCCGGCACTGAGCGATCAACCACAGGAGCCCCCATGAACCTCGAGAAGGTGGTCTTCGGTTTCTTCATCCTCCTGGCGCTGACCCTGAACTTCGGCTTCGTCTACGGCGAGCTCGCCAACCCGGCCCACCACGACGCGTGGGAGCTGTTCGTCACCATCGTGGTCAACCTCATC